>Ga0209515_10005863_pt1 | contig 15670 bp, 12 predicted proteins | sample Subgroupgradi54m_FD_187454 | JGI IMG/M metagenome (GOLD analysis project Ga0209515, IMG submission 187454) | Subsurface groundwater microbial communities from S. Glens Falls, New York, USA - GMW60B uncontaminated upgradient, 5.4 m (SPAdes)... ...
GTTTATTAAGTTCAATTTTGGGTTCACCAAAGGAAATGCCTCTTGCTTTTGATTCTTTCGCTTCCGAGATCAATTTGGTTACGTGAAGCAAAGCTTTTGAAGGAATACATCCTCGGTTAAGACAAACGCCGCCCAGACGTTTATCCTGCTCCACTAAAATAACTTTTAAGCCCTTATCAGCAGCATAAAAAGCGGCTGTGTAACCACCGGGGCCGGCACCTACGACGACAAGTTCTGTCTTAATTGGATTCATCCCACTACCTGTTTTCTACATACGCTCATTGTCATTCCCGAATGTTTTAATTGGGAATCTAAGAACTGGATGCCCGACACATTTTTGGAGAAGAACGTCAAGTTCTTCCCGAACACTTTCGGAGATGAGCGACAAGCTCATCCCGAAAAGTGCTCGCGCATAAAGCGCGCAGCGAAGTGCTCCGCGCATTGAGCGTGAGCGTAAAAGATTTCGGGCATGACATTTTCTTCTCATATTCAAATCAGGTGATGGGATCATTTCTTTGAACCTTTCATTTTAAATTCATTTTCGTCGAAATTCTCAAGCAGCTGAACCAGCGCCTGAATAAACCGTGCGCCGTCTGCTCCGTCGATGACGCGGTGATCGTAAGAAAGGCAAACCGGTAGGACAGTCCGTGCTTGAACTTTTCCATCTTTCACAACAGGCTTTAATGCTCCGCGGCCCAGTCCCAAAATTGCAACTTCCGGGCGATTTACAATCGGTGTAAAATGAGCCCCGCCAATACTTCCCAAATTGGACACGGTAAAAGTACCGCCTTGCATATCTTCGATTGAAACCTTTCTTTGACGCGTCTTTCCCGCAAGCTGGGCTAATTCAATCGAAAGCTCAAGAAGATTTTTTTTATCAACCTCTTTGATCACAGGTACAATCAACCCCTGCTCGGTGTCAACAGCCACCCCGAAATGATAATATTTTTTTTCAATGACTTCATTTGAAGTTTCATCAAGGCTTGAATTAAATTTCGGATATTTTTTTAAAATTTGAACGAGGGCTTTAAGAATAATTCCCGTAACCGTCAATTTGGCGCCTTTTTGTTCATATTCAGACGCATATTTTTTTCTCATCTCCAAAAGCCCGCTGATGTCAGCTTCGTCAAATTGAGTAACATGGGGAATAGCCATCCACGACTCATGCATTTTCTGACCGATTGTTTTTCTTAAAGGTGTCAATGCTTTTTTTGTGACCGGACCCCATTTTGAAAAATCAATACTAGCCGGTTTAGGATGTGAAGCCGGCTGCGACATGCTTTGCTTTGTAGTTTGAAGCCGCTCAATATAAGTTCTAACATCTTCAAGCGTAATTCTACCTCCACGCTCCGTTCCCTTAACGCGTGTTAAATCAACGCCCAGCTGGTGCGCTAATTTCCGGACACTCGGCGATGCCGGCGGGGCGAAACCGCTTTTAGACTCATAATGGTATTCATTCGCCTCGGGTGCCTGTTTTGTAAGCGGAATTTGTTTTTGAGGTAATGCAACTGATTTGACTTCTTTTGTTGGAGCGGCAGGCGTTGCCTTCGTCGTTTCGCCTGATTTGGAAAGCGTCACCACGACTTGGCCGACTGAAACCTCAGCCCCTTCCTTAACGTGAATTTGTTTCACCGTTCCGCTCGCCGGCGAAGGAATCGGTGCGGTCGCTTTGTTGGTTTCAAGCTCGAGAAGAATATCCTCTGCTTCAACCTGAGCGCCTTCTTTAACTAAAATGCTGACGACGACTCCGGATTCTACACCTTCTGCAAGAAATGGAATTTTAACCTGGATCATATTTACTCACATCGTCATTGCGAGCGAAGCAAAGCAATCTACAATTGAGATTGCTTCGGCAATGCTTTGAGTGCCGCCTCGCAATGACACTTTGTTTTAGACTAAAACCGAATGAACTTTTTCAGGATTAACCTGTAAGTCCCCAATTGCTTTCCCAACCAGTTCTTTCTGAACCAGGCCCTTTTGAGAAAGCGCATACAAGGTTGCGATGACTGTTAGTTCAGCATCCACTTCAAAAAAACGCCTCAACTTCATGCGATCATCACTTCTGCCGAAACCATCGGTGCCCAAGGTTGTAAGACCGCCCGGAACCCACGGCGCGATTTGGTCCGGTACAATTTTCATGTAATCGGATACTGCGATGAACGGCCCTTCTTCTTTTTCAAGAATCGTTTCCAAATAAGATTTTTTGGGTTCAGAGGTTGGATGTAGCCTATTCCACCTTTGAGCATTCAGCGCATCGGTTCTTAATTGCTTATAACTGGTGGCGCTCCAAACATCAACGCTGACATCATATTGACGCTGCAAAATTTCCTGTGCTCTCAAAGCTTCTCTGACAATAGGCCCGCTTCCCAAAATATGCGCGTGATATTTTTTGCCTATCGCTCCTTGATTAAACCGGTATAGACCTTTCAAAATTCCCTTTTGAGCACCGGCCGGCATTTCAGGCATCGGATAATTTTCATTATAAAGTGTCAGATAATAAAAAATTTCTTCGCGGTCTTGATACATCCGCCTCATCCCATCTTGAACGATCAACGCAATTTCATAGGAAAATGCGGCATCGTAAGCAACCAAATTTGGAATGGTGCTGGCGATCAAATGGCTGTGACCGTCCTGGTGCTGAAGTCCTTCTCCGTTCAAAGTGGTTCTGCCTGCGGTTGCTCCCAGCAAAAATCCCTTTGCTCTCGTATCACCGGCAAGCCACCTCAAATCACCAATTCGCTGAAAGCCAAACATAGAATAATAAATAAAAAATGGAATCATATTGATTCCAAAATTAGCGTAGGCCGTCCCGGCAGCAATAAACGACGACATGGATCCAGCTTCTGTGATTCCCTCTTCCAAAATCTGGCCGTCTTTGGATTCCTGATAATAAAGAAGTGTTTCTCGATCAACTGGTTCATATAACTGGCCTTTGGGTGAATAAATTCCGATTTGGCGGAACAGTGCGTCTAATCCAAAGGTTCTTGCTTCATCCGGAATAATGGGAACAATATTTCTTCCGATTTGTTTGTCTCTTAATAATTTGGTCAAAAGACGAACGAAGGCCATGGTGGTAGAAGCTTCAAGCGGATTCGCTTTTAAAAATTCGGCAAAAGTATCAGGTCCCGGGATTTCCATGGACTCGATCTGCACATTGCGTTTGGGTAGAAAACCACTCAAACTTTTCCTTCTTTCCAACAGATATTTAGTTTCAGGGCTGTCTACCGGCGGCCGGTAAAACGGCGCTTCCACGACTTCTTCATCGCTAATCGGAATTCCGAATCGTTCTTTAAATTCACGCAATTCTTTTTCATTTAATTTCTTCTGTTGATGCGTAATGTTGCGGCCTTCACCGGCCTCGCCCAAGCCATATCCTTTTATAGTTTTGGCAAGAATGACCGTAGGCTGATCTTTATGGTCAACCGCTGTCTTATAAGCCGTATACACTTTCTTCGGGTCGTGTCCGCCTCTTAAGAGATTGCGAATATCGTCATCTGTTAAATGATTGACCAGTTTCAGCAGTTCCGGATATTTTCCAAAAAAATGTTTCCGCGTATAACTTCCGGGTTCTACGGAATATTTTTGGTAATCACCGTCAACTGCTTCTTCCATTCTTTTCAGCAAAAGACCTTTACGGTCCTGGGCCAGGAGCTGATCCCAATCAGAACCCCAAATGACTTTAATCACATTCCACCCGGCGCCGCGGAAAGCACCTTCAAGTTCCTGTATAATTTTTCCGTTTCCCCGGACCGGACCATCCAGACGTTGAAGATTGCAATTGACAACCCAAACTAAATTATCCAAATTTTCGCGGGAAGCTAAGGTCAGCGCGCCCAAACTTTCGGGTTCGTCAATTTCACCATCTCCGACAAAGCACCATACTTTTGGTTCTTCGCCTTTGATAAAATCGCGTGCTTTGAGATAACGATTAAAACGAGCTTGATAAATTGAGGTAATCGGAGCAAGGCCCATTGAAACAGACGGAAATTGCCAAAACGTCGGCATGAGATAAGGATGTGGATAAGAAGATAAGCCGCCGCCTTCCGCTAATTCCTGGCGAAAATTATGGAGCAGCTTGGCGTCAATTCTTCGTTCCACATAGGCTCGTGCATAATTGCCCGGTGAAGCATGGCCCTGGAAGTAAACGAAATCGGCGGGACGATCACCATCACCGCCTCTAAAAAAGTGATTGAAACCTACCTCATAAAGCGTGGCACAAGATGCATAGGTGGAGATATGTCCGCCGATTCCGGGGCTAACCCGGTTGGCTTTTACTACCATGGCCATGGCGTTCCAGCGAATAAAGCTTTTAATCTTTCTCTCTAAATCCCGATCGCCAGGATAAGGCGGTTCTTGCTCGGGCGGTATGGTATTGACGTAAGGAGTAGTAACGGCATCCGGAATATGAATCCCTAAATCCCGGAGCTTGTTGGTCAACTTATCTAAAAGGCCAGCGGCTTGGGAAGATTCACCGTTTTTAAAGATATGAGCTAAAAGATGCTCCAAAGACTCGAGCCATTTTTGGGTTTCCGAGCGGTCAGCTTTATCATTGGAGTCAACTGAAGATCCATGACGTTTTTCTGCTTCAGCCGTACTGCGTTTATCTTTTTGCTTCATCTCATTCCAAATCAGCTTCTGCCAAAATACACAGCGGACCCGCCGCATAATTTGGCGGGAGTTAAAGACTATAAGATACAATAAGCAGTCTTGATTGACCACTATAAAAAATAAACCGTAAAAATACCCTTGAAAGGAATTGGCATCGTATTAATATGGGATGCCTATGAGGGCCAGTACGAAATTACTTTAATTATGCAAAATTAGCATAACATCGTCAATCAATGAAATATCTAGACCTCAGCTTTCCAACTCCCGAAGAAAATTTAGCCTGCGATGAAGCGCTCTTAGAGCTCTCGGAAGCGGGTTCGAACCATGAAATTTTGCGGTTTTGGGAACCCAAAAGCTATTTTGTCGTTTTGGGTTATTCTCGGAAATTTCGCTTGGAGGTCGATTTGGAAAACTGCGGCAAACACGCGATACCGATTTTAAGGCGTTCAAGCGGCGGCGGCACTGTCTTGCAGGGCCCGGGCTGTCTCAATTATGCCCTTATTTTAAACCTTCAAAACTCAAGACCTCTAAAAACGATCACGGATACAAATCATTATATTCTGAATCTTCACAAAAAATGCCTGGAACCCATTCTGAACAAAACCATTCAGATTCAAGGCACCAGCGATCTTGCTTATGAAAATCTTAAATTTTCAGGGAATGCTCAGCGCCGAAAAAAATCATTCGTTCTGTTTCACGGAACTTTTTTGCTGAATTTCAAAATTCCGCTCATGGAACAAGTGTTAACGATTCCCTCAAACCAGCCGAGTTACCGCAAAAACAGAACGCATCATGAATTTCTCATGAATTTGAATGTCTCGAATGAAACAATCAAAAAAGCGCTTGTTCAATCTTGGCGCGCTCACGAAACTCTGGAATTAATCCCTCGTGAGAAGATTCTGCAACTGGTCAAAGAACGATATTCAAATCATGATTGGAACTTTAAATACTAAACAACCTGTCATTCCCGCACGTCCGCCAAAAGACATGGCGAGATTCGTTCTGACGGATTCTGCCGGTTTTCTGGCGAACTTTAGGCGGCACTTGCTCTCATTGAATTTAATTGAAAGCAAGTACTTGTCCTTAAAGCCAATAAATTTATTGGCTTTAAGGGCGGGAATCTAACTTATGGATCCCAGACACATTTTCGGAGAAGAACATCCAGTTCTTCCCGAACATAATCGTAGGCAACGTCAAAGTTGCCACGATTAGTAGCTGGCGCATTAGCGCCGGCATTAAGCGTGAGCGTTAAGACACATGCGGCTTTGCCCTTGAACCCGACCGATTCAAGGACTGAGCCGCAGCACTTGCCTATCATTAACTTCTATTGGAAGGCAAGTGCAGCCCTCACCTTCAATAAATTCTTATTTAATGAGGGTGATGGGCAATGCTGCTCCGCTGCATTCGGGGATGACATATGATTTCAATTCAGGCCGGATCGAGAAAGTGCAGCAGTGGCAATTTTACCAAGGTGATTTAGAAACAAAAGATTTCCTTCACTAAAACGATCATTTTCTGTTTTTGAGTTCAAACAAAAAACTCCGTAAATCCGGTCCTGAAATTGAAGCGGAACAATCATGGACGACTTGATATAAGGGCGTTTTAATTTTGATTTGGGAATGACGCTTTTGCTTTGAGGACTGATCAAAACAGCTTTTTTATTTTCTACAACCCATCCTGCAATTCCACGCTTAAACGGTATCGTTCTCTTCTTTAAAACTTGAGCGTTAAGTCCATGAGAGGATTGAATAAAAAATGATTTTTTTGCTGGATCCACCAGCAGAACCGAACCTGAATCGGCGCCCACAATTTGACTGGCAGTTTCCAAAAGCGAATTCGCGAGAAAATCAGTATTTTGTTTAACAAAACCTTCTGTCTGCAACAGCTCAGTTTTTACTGGCCAAATAAAATAACTGAGTTCTTTAAGAAAATGGATTACCAGATTTATTCCGTGATGAGAAAACGATTTGAGTTCTTGAATCCAATCCAGAAAAAGGTCGAAATCGATTTCAAATTTTTGGCAGACGAGCTTGTAGTGTTCATGGGTTTCCTTTTTTCCCAAAATAAATGGGCCTCCAATGATAAACGCAAGCGTCCGTACTCTTTGTTTCAAGGGAACCAAAAAATAAGTAAGCGAGTGGGGACATTGATAGAAAAGCTCATTTTTTTGATGCAAAATTTGATAAGCTTTCAATGCGCAATCAGGAAGTTTACTCGAAGTATAGCTTGAGGAATTGACGTCGGAACAATAAGTGCAGATCTTGCTTGGATGAGCAAGTGAAACGCCTTGTGCGTCGATAAGCCACAGGTTAACGCCGATAATCTCAGCCAATAAATCCTGAATTTTTTGCCAATGCTTTAAATCGAGTAATTCTTCGGCAGAGATTTCTGTCATCCCCTGTTGAAACCCTGAGAGCACTTGCTACCCCTGACAGTTAATTTCGGGCAAAGCGAAATTAGATTGATTCGGAATTACAACTTACAAGAGATGGTACTGCTTCATTTTATTGTAAAGCGTGGTTCGATTGATCTTCAGAATGGCTGCCGCTTTTTTCCGGTTCCAGCCTGTCTGTTCCAAAGCACGCACAATAATTTTTTTCTCAGGTTCTCTGAGCACCTCCTTCAACGCGCCAGCACCCATTGTTTGGGTATTCGCATTTTCAATGGCCTTCGCAAAATTATCTGGAAAAATAGCCACATCCAGAACTTCACCTTGCGTCAATACCACCGCGCGTTCCAAAAAATTCTCAAGTTCACGAACGTTCCCCGGCCAATCGTAATCCATAATCACTTTCATAGCCGACTTGCTGATCGTTTTAATATTGCGTTTCGTTTTTTCATTAAATACCTTAAGAAAATGCTGTATCAAAGCGGGAATATCACTTTTTCGTTCGCGTAACGGCGGGACTTCGATGGTAATAACGTTGAGTCTATAAAAAAGATCTTCTCTAAAAGTTCCACGACTGATCGCTTCTTCCAGATTCCGGTTTGTGGCGGCAATAATCCGAACATTGACGCGCATTGTCTTTGTATCGCCGACCCGTTCAAATTCTTTTTGCTGGAGAACCCGAAGCAATTTAACTTGGAGATACGGCGGAAGCGCATCGATCTCGTCCAAAAGAATGGTTCCTCCATCAGCCAACTCAAAACGACCGACACGGTCGCGAATGGCGCTTGTAAAAGAGCCTTTGATATGGCCAAAAAGTTCACTTTCCAAAAGTTCGCGAGGAATCGCACCGCAACTGACTTCCACATAAGGACCGTTTTTCCGGGCCGGATCACTGTAATGAATAGCCTGCGCAACCATGCCTTTTCCAGTTCCGCTTTCACCCTTTAACAAAACCGTAGTTTTTGTATCGCTAATCGCTTGAATCAGCGAATAAATTTTTTGCATCTTGGAATCCTCACCAATCAAATTATGGAAATGACTTCTCTTTTCGGCGAGGATTTGCTTGAGGGACTCGTTTTCTTCTTTGAGCTGCTTGGTATCAAAAATTCTGCGGATTAAAATTCTAAGCTCATCGTCATTAATCGGTTTTGTTAGATAGTCGCGAGCACCCATTTTCATCGCTTCAACTGCCGTTTCAACGGTGCCGAAACCGGTCATCATGACAACAGCCAGTTCAGGATATCGTTCTTTTACTTTCTTCAAAATGTCGATCCCACCAGAATCGGGAAGGCGCATATCGACAAGTGCCATATCAAAAGTTCTCTTCTGGAGTTTTTGGAAACCTTCTTGAGCGTTTCCGGCCATTTCAACATCATAAGCGTCCATGCTTAAAACCTCAGACATAGACTCCCGGATTAAACTGTCATCTTCGATAATTAAAATTGAATTTGTCATCATTAGTTATTGGAAGGAAGTGCGATGGTGAATTGAGCGCCCTGTTTTTCCTCATTTTCCAGACTGATTTCACCGCCGGAACGTTGAACAATCTCACGGCAAATCGTAAGACCGATGCCGGTTCCTTTTCCGCTGACTTTGGTGGTGAAAAAAGGATCAAAAATTCTGGCTTTGATGGTTTCAGGAACCCCGCAGCCTGAATCTTTAATGGCCACGATTGCCTGAGTGCCCTGTTCACGGGTTTGAATGGTAATGGTTCCAGAACCATTCATCGCATGGTGAGCATTTTGAAACAGGTTCTGGAAAACCGTTTGTAAACCGCAATCTTCAACGAGGAGCGGTTTAGTACAAAACCGTTTTTCAATGACCACTTGATCAAAATTCGGATCGTGACGAATAACGTCAATCACTTCTTCGATCAATTGATGAAGATCAGCTTGTCTAATCCTGGTCCGGCCGTTAATGCCCGACAATTCAAGAAGACCGCGGATAACTTGAATGGATCTGCGAATTCCCTGTTTCGCCTTTAACAAAAACTCGCGCGCAGGACTGTTCTGGCTCACATGATCCAGCGACAAATTAACAAAGCGGCGGATTGCATCCAATGGATTGTTGAGTTCATGAGCTAAATGCGACGCCAATTTCCCCAAAGAGACGAGCGCTTCTTGCTGTTTCAGCTGCTCGTTTAAATTAGAAATTTTTTGATTTAATTGCTGGTTTTCCTCTTTGAGGCGTTGCCTTAATTTGAGATTTTCGTAAGCCAACGCAATGTGACATGAAAAAACAGTGGCATGCTCTAAATCTTCCTCGCTAAAAGGCTGCTTGTTTTCTTTTTCGGTGATATTGATCAAACCGATCAATTTATTTTCACTGACCAGCGGAATAGATAAAAATGAATAAGAATGATATCGATTGTTGGATTTTTCTTTGGGAAAACGCAAATCATTTCGAATGTCTTCAACTCGGATTGGAAATCCTTTTTCAGCAATCCAACCGGCAATCCCTTCCCGCAATTTAATTGAAGAGCCCTGTAGTCGTTCGTGGCCTTGACCGCGAGCAGCCTTTAAAACTAATTCTTTGGAGTATTCATCCCAAATAAAAAAAGAGCCCATAGAAGCATCCACCATACCTAAAACAGAATCCAGGGCGAAATCGATAAAGACAGGAAGATCCAAAAACGAATGAAGCGTAGATGAATATTCAGTGATTAAACTGGGAGAAACCTTGCAAGCGGTCCCTTGGTTTCTAAGGGATCGTAAGGAATGTGCCATTGGGAATGAAGAAAACCGTGTGTACTCCTTCTGCAGTGTATTACTGCGGGATGCTGAATTGTTCAAAGAATACCACATAGTTGAAAATAGTCAACCTTTCGATAAGTATTAAAAAACTCAATTATAAGGGGCAAGTCTGAACGTGATGTCCAAAAAAATAGACTCCTTACAGAGTTTACACGGTTTTTTATATTAAATGATCATCCCGCTTTAGAAACGAGCTCCTGATGACTTTTCGCAAGCTGAGAAAGAGGATGGCCGGGGTACTGAGTTAGAAAGTCCTGATATATAGAAGCGGCCTGCTCTTTATCTTTCATGCGGTTTTCAGCGATCAACGCTTTCAAAAATAACCAACGGCCTTTTCGTTCTTCAATCGCTTCGGATTGTATTTCCTGATCCACTCTTTCCATCAACTGGTTCCAATCCTTCTTCTGCGTATAAGCTGATAGCATAAATTGTCTCGCGTACGCGGAAATCTTTGAATTGGGCTTTTCTTCCACTAATTTTTTATATTTTGAAATGGCTTCATCAAGCACCCGATTCCCATTTTCAATTTCTCCTAAATCTTTAAAATGAAGGAAACGCAAAAAAGGCACCTGAAGACCCGCAACGGACACCGGGAGCTGTGATTCCAAATCGGTATAAATTTCATTCGCTTTTTCCCACTGCTTTTCTGTTTGATAGGACTTCCCAATTAACAATTTAACATCAGCTGATCCGGCAGAACTATCTTTGAAATACTGATTTAACGCCCGCTCAAACCATTCCCTGCTCTTCACATATTGTTTTTGAGATTCATATAAAAGGCCCAAACGAATGGCTGTTTTTCCAGCAAATGTCTGTTTGGAATATTTATTCATAAATCTTTCATAATCATTAATGGCCTGCTCAATGTCATTGTGTTTCGTCGAAAGCTCCGCGATGGTGAGGAGCGCAAGAGGCGCATAACCGCTATTGGGAAACTGATCTGAAATTGAGAGCCACTCCCGCCTTGCTTTCTGCCAATCATCATTGGTCAAATGGGTTAAGGCGAGATAATTTTTGACCGCAGTTGATGCCTCGATGGGACCGATCGTGCTAAGCAAACTTTCGTAATGTTCAACGGCCATTTGATAAGCTGTGGTTTGTTTCACAGGATCTTTGGTTTGTTTGTAGTGAAGTAAAACATAAAGAGGCGCGTATAAACCTTTGGTTTGAAGCGGATAAGTTTCGGCGGTCACCCAATATCTCTTCTCAGCAAGATCCCAGCGGTTTTCAAACTCATAGAGCTGAGCAATCTGGAAACTGGCTTCAGAAGCTGATTCACCAACCTGGCTGAAATTTTGTATGATCTTTAAAAGCGCAGCCCGAGCTCCGTCATAATCTTTATAGCCGGCTTTCAACAAAGATATTTGGGAGAGACTTTCTCTTGCTTTGGGAGTAGTAGGATATTTCTCGACCACCTGCTCAAAAGCAGCAACGATGGGTTTCAAAACTTCGGGATTGGCCTTTAAATCTTCATTCTTAACTGTTCCCAGCGTTTTCGCAGCGTGATAATAGGCTTTTTCGGCGAGGTAATTTTCCCGGCAGCCTGTTAAGAGAACCGAAACCAAAAGAATGAATACCGCTTTTTTCATTTTATAAAGAAAAACGTTTTCTTAAAAACGGAACCAAAAGTCCCAATCCCATAAGCAAAAATGTGGACGGCTCCGGATGATGCGGAACCCCGCCAGGAATACCATTTCCGCCGCCGGGCAACAATCCACCGCCATTGTCTAGCAATTGCTGAATGGTCTCTTCGCCACCGGGTCCGGTACCGCCTCCAATGAGAGGAAAACCATTATTATTTGTAGCGTCGTTCAAATCATTGGATGATTCATCGGTTAGTCCGCCATTATTGGGATCGTTCAAATTGGGATTATTCGGATCTGGCGGATTGGGATTTCCACCACTGCCTCCGCCCGAACCGGAACCGGAGCTAGAACCTGAACCGCTGCCGGCGCCTGACAGAACAAAGATCAATGACAGCAACAAACCGGTTGAAAAAAGGATGGCAGATGCCGCGATAATTTTCCCACGGGTCCAAAAGTGCTGGCCCTCTCCGTTAACTAAAGGAATGTCAAGTAACCCCTCTTGATCAGAAACATCTTCCGTCTCGATGATATTTTCCGGAAGAGGATCGCTTGAAATAATGGACGATATATCAGCAAGACTGGGCTGCTGATTCGTTAGGCTTTGAAACATTTCAGCGCCGGGGATTGCCAAATTGATATCTTGGAAATTGCCGTTGGACTCGGAAACATCGCTGATGACCGAATGTACGTCAGGTACCACTGCATATGCCTGCGAAATCGGAAGCGTAACTGCTAAAATGAAAACTAAAATGGTTTTTAAAAAGTTCATGATTTTTTATTCCTCACCTTCAAGAACATCAGTGTCGCCGATGATGTGATTAAAATATCCACAACCAACGTGATCACAATACCGCCGGCCAGAACCCACAATACCAGTTCCGGATAAATCTGAACAAATAATGAAGTATAAAGCTTGGCAAATGACGCGGCAAAAACCAAAAGCATGGGAACTGCAAATATTGCGCTCATAATCCCGACATTTTTAAGGCCGCAGCGCAATCCTTCTAAAAACGAACGAAGAAAACCTTGATCTACAATAATGAGTGAAGGAAGCAAGAAAGCAAAAATAGATTGTATAAGTAAAGCCAATACAAATCCTCCCGCCATCTGAATCAATAGGTTTTTAGGCAATAGATAGAGAAGTCCTTTTAATCCCACCGTAAAAACCCCGTACGAGATCAGCCAAGCAACAACAAGTGAGATATATTTCTTCAAAACAAAACCGAACGCAAATAAGGTAGAAATCGTTTCTCCTTTAGTGTCCGCTTCTATTTTCTTAATAATTAAACCGCTGATAAAAACCCCGATGACCGTGCTAATCAAAAAATGAGCATGACCGAACAATTTTGGAAGCAATAAAAAATTATAAGGATAATGAAGGAACTGATCTGTCCAAAATGTTCTAATGATCGGCGCCAACACGTAAGAAACCGGCGGAATTGGCGCAAAGAAAAGAATTGTCAATGCGATCGCATCAAAAATTCCCAAGATCAAAAAAAGAAACAAAACCGTGGGGTTTTTTTGCAACATTGAAAAAACTTGTTTATAAATTTCGACGATTTTTGTCATAAAAAAATTTTCTAGCTCATGACCTTGAAAAACAGCCAACCTGAGCGGCTTTTCGGCCGCCCAGGCTAGCAAAGGAGTGTTCCATGAGAAAACTACTGTTCAATATTTAAATCCTTAAATTCAATTAATTCCAAAACTTAAACTTGCCAAATCCGAGCATTCCGAGCAAACCAGTAACGGTTAACATCATCGTGCTAGGTTCCGGAACAAGCAACTGACCAACTACAATGTCATCGGAGGTGTTAGGACCACCCAATCCATTGTCATACGTAAGCGTGCCTCTGAAACTCTGAGGAAAAGGTGTTCCTGGAGGTGACGGAGGCGTTCCCAAAGCACCAGAAGGAATGTAGTATTCGAGAACGTTTCCTCTGGCAAATGATCCACCTATCGTTGTTAAATCTGTCCAACTGCCTAACGGTAGCGACAAACAGGAAGCAGCGGTACCAACGCAAACTTCTGCTCTATCGACATCATTACCTGGCGTAAAATCAGCAACCGTGTTGTAATGGCGCAAGAAAATATTGAACGGATCGGAAAGTCCATCGCCCAACAAATCTCCTTGCATCGTAATATTCGGAATGCTGGTGATGCCTATTCCGGTACCTGTTTGCCAATCTAATGTTGGCGGTGGTGCATAAACTTGGAGCAGGATATAAACTCCATCATTTGTGAAACCTGGTATAGGACCATCTCCGCTAAACGACGTTAATTCCTGCAACACAACGGCATTGCTGATATCCGTATTATCAAATGCGTTATCGGCCTCATTCGGGTCGTTAACTGAGAGATAATAAGGATAAGCAGTGTTGTTTGGAGTGTTGATATTGGCCCATTCACCAGCACCAAGAACTCCATCGATTGTAGGAGCCGCAAAAGCTTGGTGTGACAACCCCAAACTCAGCAATCCCATTATTAAACTTAACATGAACAGCGTTTTCTTCATTTCGTTCTCCTTTTAAATTCTATTTTGATTTTTATTACGCTTTATTAAAAATAAAGCCAATTATCTACCTGTGCCCAAAACGACCGCTTTCACGGTCATCGCAAGAACCATCATGTCTAATACCGGGCACATCTTGCGAATGTAAAGAACATCGTAACGAACTTTTTTCTTTACGTCATGAATCGTCTCATCATAACGACGCTTAATTTGAGCAAGGCCTGTAATTCCGGGCTTTGCGAACAAGCGGCGGTCATAGTGAGGAATTACTTTTCTGAATTCTTGGACAAAATAAGGACGTTCGGGTCTTGGACCTACGAGGCTCATTTCACCCCGAAGCACATTGATAAATTGCGGAAGCTCGTCCAGATGAGTTTTTCTTAAAAAAGCGCCAATACGAGTAACTCGAGGATCATTTTCTTTTGCCCAGACCGGACCTGATTTAGCTTCAGCATCCTGCATCATGGTGCGAAATTTATACATGTTGAATATCTTGCCTCGGATCCCAACTCGGGTTTGTTTAAAAAAGATTGGGCCGCGTGAAGTTGTTTTAATGGCGGTGGCAATAAGAACTAAAAATGGGAAGGTAACGGTAAGACCAAAAGCCGAAACCAAAATATCCAGGCTGCGTTTTACCATGCTCCGCCAAGAAAGAACAAGACGGACACGCAAAACCTTAAGGGACTTGCTGAGAGAACTCTTTTCGAAAATCGAAATGATGCGATCTTCCCACGGCAGTTCCCCTACACGCATTTTCTGATACCTGCGAAACATCAGAAATAGACGAGCATTTTGTTTCAGCTCATCCAGCAGACTTTCTTTTTCCCTGACTTCGGTTAAATTAATGTTTCTCATTTTAATCTTGTTATCCTCCTAAAGGACAGAATCATGACATATTGCAAGAGCAAAAGAGTATGCAGTATCCGTGCCAATGCTCCTACATAGAGCAAAAAGTGGGTTTTTATACGTTTTTAAGCGACAAAAAAGAGGAAAAATCCGGAAAGATTAATCAACTGAAAATGAACGTGAGAATCAAAATGTCTAAAAAAATAAGCAACTAAGAGGCCGTTAAACGAAATTAATGTAAGTCATTATAAATAAATAAGTTATATACGTTCATAATGTTACTCTTTTTGGACAAATCAAGCATTAAAATCAACATTTTTTACCTGGATATACTAGGACAAAATAGGACAAACTTGGAAGGTGTTGCTTAAGACTAAATTAATTGAATTGTCCCGGTACCGGGACAATTGACCTAAAAAAACGTCATTCTGAACGAAGCGAAGAATCCCAACTTTGAGATCCTTCGGCTTCGCCTCAGGATGACATCTCTACGTCTGGCCCTCAATTGAGGGAAGAGTTGTTGATATTCTTAAACAGGTGCCGATAATAGAAAACGTCATGAATAGATCAGAGCTTTTAAAGTTCATTGAAATCGGCATTTTAGCGCCTTCAGCCGATAACTTACAGCCTTGGAAATTTAAAATCACGAATAACCAAATTGATCTTTTTTTAGATTCTGAACGCATCAAAAATTTTTGTGATGAAAGCCTTTTTGCGCCTTATTTGTCAGCGGGAGCCGTGATTGAAAATATGCGGCTAGCGGCCGGCGAAAACGGTTATCTGCTTTCCGTTTCTTACTTTCCGGATTCAAATAACCCCAAGCTTGTTGCCTCTTTATGGTTCACAGAAAGTGAACTAGAAAAGCAATCCCATTTCCCTGCCGTCAGACAGCGAACAACCAACCGTAAATTTTATTCACGCAAAAAAATAGACATCCGTATTTATTCAAAATTTGAACATTTGATCCAAACGGAGAAAA
>Ga0209515_10005864_pt1 | contig 15670 bp, 17 predicted proteins | sample Subgroupgradi54m_FD_187454 | JGI IMG/M metagenome (GOLD analysis project Ga0209515, IMG submission 187454) | Subsurface groundwater microbial communities from S. Glens Falls, New York, USA - GMW60B uncontaminated upgradient, 5.4 m (SPAdes)... ...
TCCGATCTAACAGCACCAGCCGCTCGTCCCGTTGCTAAAAAAGCGGCCCCGGTGACGACGACAACATCAAATACAACCACCTTGACCACCAAAGAAGGTGACTTAAGAAAAGTATTGGATGCCGATGCGCTAAAGAAAATGGATGACAGTCTTTGCGTCAATGGTTTCAAAGCCTACGTTGGCAATATAGACAAAAATGTCTGTCAAAGTAAGGCGACAGCCCCTGATCTTGCCTATAGTTGTATTTGGAAAGAAGAAGGAAACGCCGCCTATGCCCCAACTCCTCAAGGTCCTTGCGCTCTTGATTATGCGGAACATCAAGGAAGCATCATTGTTGCCAAGAATGACTACAAATCGGATCCTCCTTTGTCTTATGGAACCGAAGCCCAATGTTGTTTTAGAGCCGCAAAAGGTCCCACAACAAGCACTGTAGAAGTAAGCCCGACAACGACAACTGTAGCCCCGAAAACGAAGTGATATCTCAGACACCTGTCTCACATTTATTTGTGAGACAGGTGGGTTGATGAATGAGTATTGAAAGGAAATTTTATGACGGGAATACTTGTAAGCATCTTTATTATCCTGTTAGTCATTGGCGCCTTACCCGTTTGGCCGCATAGCCGACAATTTGGTTATTATCCAAGTGGTTTTGCCGGGGTTTTTTTGGTTGTCTTTGTTTTCTTACTTATCAAGGGCATTATTTAATTGGAAATTTCAAAAAGATGAAACGATCGCAGTCCTAGAGTAATCCCCCACTCAAAAATCCTGCCCCCCCTGATTGTACCTCTTCGTCCCATCTTGTAGAACCTATCTAGGCATTTAACATTTTAAAAAGAGGCTCGTCATGAAAAAAAAATTACTCCTAGATATTAAAACAACCAGGTTTTCAATGAAAACCCGCCTTGTTGTTTTGGTTCTGATAGCTTCATTGGGTTTTGTGACTCGTATTAGCGCTAAAATCCAACTCCTGGATGTGGATCACTCTATCGGTCGTCGGGAATTAGCACTCCTTCCATTTGTTGTAGCTCCTACTGACACCCGTGCCGTTGGTAAAAAGAAATTTAGTCACCATCGTCTTTATGTCAACGTGGGCACTCGACTTAAAAAAAGAGAAAGTTTGGGAAGCTTTGTGTCGGATGATGAGGTCACCTATGACGTTGGTAATCAACATCAACCCTCGAAAGTCAATCTGGTTTCTGAGAACGTCGAATTGCAAGCATTGACCACTCTGTGTAATTTTTTTAGTGATGAGATTTCTTCTCCCTTGGAAGCTTACACGATCTTGAAAAAGAATTTGTCAAAAACAGGTGACCTGCACGCCTACATTGGCGCTGGTATGGGACCAACCAACCGTTTTGGCTCTCCTGATTTTCTCTTTACTGCAGGTATCACGGTGTCTCTTAATGGCCGACACCATGAAAGTGTTGCCAGTAAACCGTAAAAAAACAAAATAGGGGAATCCCCCAGTTATAAACCCTGTCTCCCCTGATTGTAACAACTGTGCGCATCTTGTAGAAAGAAACCTGAAAGATAGTAATTTAAAAAACAACAAAAGGAGACGACTATGAATTGGGACACAATCGAAGGTAACTGGAAGCAATGGAAAGGGAATGTCAAAGAAAAATGGGGAAAGCTGACTGATGATGAGTTGGATGTCATGCAAGGCAAGAGAGATCGCCTGGCCGGAAAGCTTCAGGAGAAATATGGAATAGCCAAAGATGAAGTTGAAAAACAACTTGGCGAATTTCAGAAAAATGCCAAGGAGATGATCAATAAAATGATTTAAAAAAGCTTCACCGATCATGTCACCCGTGACCTTTACCCGGTTGAGTTTCATCGGGTAAAGGTCACCCTAACCAGAAAGAGAGTTAATATGAATGAAAAAACAACACTGACCGATACAAAAACAATTCGAGAACTGGCACGCGCACATCTTGAAAAAGGAGCGGTGACAGAAAGTTATAAAGCGGAGCGAACAAAAGTTATTCAATTGCTCAATGGAGCCTTGGCAACCGAAATTGTTTGCGTGCTTCGTTACAAATACCATTATTTCATGGCGGCGGGAATCAATGCCCCCCAGGTGGCGACCGAATTTTTGGAACATGCCCATCAAGAGCAAGAGCATGCCGATCAAATTGCAAAAAGAATTGTTCAGCTGGGAGGCAAGCCTAATCTTTCTCCCGAAGGTTTGTTCGCCCGCAGTCACGCCGAATATGTCGAAGGGGAAGATTTAAAAGGGATGATCAAAGAAGATTTGGTGGCCGAACGAATTGCCATTCAAAGTTATACCGAAATGATTCGCTACATTGAAGATGATGACCCCACCACTTGTCAGATGTTAAGAGAAATTTTGACAATGGAAGAGGAACATGCCGAAGACCTCGTCGATTTTTTGAAAATCATGTGAAGTAAAGTAAGCCTTGGTCTTTGGATGCCAATGCCATTTTTAAAAAAATAGAAGCAGAATATGCGCTGGTTGGCTTGGACATAAACCCCAACGTTGTTGAGAAATAATTTTTTATAGTCGGCATGCTTGATCAAGTTAAAAGATTTTTGAGGGCGAGTTCTAAATTGGGGTATTTGAACTTGTAACTTGTCGCACCAAGACGCGCTGGCTCTGCGCGGGCGCTGGATAGAAAAAGTCCCTCGGCCATTTCTCCAAAAATTATTTTTAAAGCAAAACTAGGAACACGCAGAAAAACGGGACGATGCAAAACTTGTCCCAATGTTTTAGCGAACTCTTTTTGTGTCACCGAATGAGGAGCCACCACATTGAGCGGGCCGCGGATAATATGTTTTGTAGGAAGGACGTGATCGATGGCTCCTAAAACATCATCCATATGAATCCAACTCCAATATTGTTTACCATTTCCAAAAATGGCGCCAAGCCCCTTTGTAAAAGGCTTTTTCATTTCGGTCAAGGCGCCCCCTTTTGAACTTAAAATCATTCCAAAACGAAGATTCACGACACGAATTTTTTGTTGAACCAGTGGATCCCAGGCACTTTCCCAATCACAGGCCAACTCCGCCAGAAAACCTTTTCCCACATGGCTTTCCTCATGAAGAATTTCGGTGCCACGATCTCCATAAAATCCAACCGCCGAGGCAGACAGAACCATTTGCGGAGGCGTTTTTAAATTTAACAAAGTTTGACAAAGAAATTTTGTACTTTCAACACGACTACTGCGAAGACGTTGTTTTTTTTGGGCAGTCCATCGCCCCGACGCAATATTTTCGCCGGCCAAATGAATGACAATATCAATCCCCTCGAGCTTGGTTTTGTCGATTTCCCCTTTTTCAAGGTTCCAAAAAATTTCCATCGAAGAATTCTTGGGCGCGCGCCGTACCAAACAAAAAACCTCGTGCCCTTTTTCTCGTAGATAAGGAATGAGAGCCGAGCCAACCAAACCACTTGAACCGCTGATCAGTATTTTCATAGACAAGATTTTTGTTATTTGTTAGCTCTTCCCGCAACTGATGAAAAATTTTTGTTTCAAGACTCTTCTCCTTTTATCTTTCCTTCTTATTGCTCAAATTGGAACTTCTTTCCACTATCATAAGGACTTAAACGCGACAACCGATCATTGCTCTGTCTGCGTCTTGGGGCATCAAGTCAAGCAAGTAGCCATTAACTTTCCGGTTACTCCTCACCAAATTGAGCTCATCGAGAAAAATATTGTCATTCCCGCAAAAGAAGTTTCTTCTTTTTCTTTTCAATCAACTATCCGTTCCCGCGCCCCGCCTTCGGCTTAATTATCTACATCTAGTTATCCGTCATGCCGGACTTGATCCGGCATCCAGGATTTTATTAATGGACCCCGCATCAAGTGCGGGGTGACGACTTACGACATTCCGTATAATTAAACGATCAAATTGTAAATTAATTCTTAGTGATTCAAACGGAGACATACTTATGAAAAAAAAATATTTTATGGGGCTGATAATTTTCAGCCTCCTGCTGAACCCTTTTAAATCATGGGGAGAGACAAAAACAGATACAAAAACCATTGGCCCCTGGACCTACCAGGCACCGAGCCAAGGTGCTGGCAAAATGTTGCCGGACATCAGTGTCATCGGCAATATGTCGGGAGCTTATTATTCTAAAGATCCAACGGGAGAAACGGGGGATGATCCTGCAAAGACGGGATTTAATCTGACAGAAATCGAAGTGGGGCTTCAGTCTATCATCGACCCCTATTTCAAAGGAGATGTGTTTCTGGCTTTTAATACGGATTCCGTCGGCATTGAAGAAGGATACATCACAACACTGGCTCTGCCGAAAGGACTGCAAATTCGTGCGGGAAAATTCAAACTGCCGTTCGGCCGGCAAAATCAGAAACACTCGCATACTTGGAGCTTTGCCGATAATCCACTCGTCAACAAGTACCTGCTTGGCGTTGAAGGATTAAACGAAATGGGTGTCGAAGTATCCTACTTGCTGCCAACTCCCTTCTTTCTTCAACTTCAAACGACGGTGACAAATGGCGATAACGATGCCGACTTTAGCGGCGCGCGCAAAAAAGATTTGCTCTACCAAACCCGATTGTCGACAAGCGTTGATGTGTCGACCAACAGCACACTGTTGGTGGGAGGCTCCGCTGCGTGGGGAGACAACAGCACGGGAACGGGCAAGCTTACCAGTTTGTATGGCGGAGACATGCTTTTGAAATGGAAACCGCAATCGTACCGAAGTGTGTCGTGGCAAACCGAATATCTTTTTCGAAAAAGGAATACTCCCCTGGCTACTAACAACGATCAGGGTTTTTATTCTTACGTCGATTATCAATTTCTCAAACGTTGGCATGCGGGACTGCGTTACGACGAGGTTGGATTTTTGTCCGATTCAATCAGTAAAGAATATCGGATTTCGCCCATGCTCACCTTTACGCCGACGGAGTTTTCACTTCTCCGCTTGCAGTATGACGATGACAAGCCGACCGGCGCCGATCGAGTTCATGCTGTGTTCCTGCAAATACAATACAGCATGGGAGCGCATGGAGCTCATAACTTTTAATCAAGAGGAAAAAATATGAAAAAATTATTCTTAGTTTTATTATCATTCTTAGTATTTACAAATTCGGCTTACGCTAAGCTGAACGTCGTTGCCACAACAACCAATCTCGCCGCCATTGCCAGCGAGGTGGGGGGAGATTTGATTTCCCTAAAAACTCTCGCGCGCGGCGATCAAGATCCCCATTTTATGGAACCCAAACCGAGCTTTGTGGCGGCAGTGGGGCAGGCCGATCTTGTCATTGCTGTCGGCCTCGATCTTGAGATTGGATGGTTGCCGGTGTTGCTCACCCAATCGCGAAATCCAAAAATACAAAAGGGAAACGCCGGATACATGGAATCCTCCGAGGGAATTCCGGCTCTTGAAATTCCCACTGGCGGCATTGACCGCTCGATGGGAGATGTTCATCCATTTGGTAATCCGCATTATTGGCTTAATCCCAATAATGGAATCATCATCGCCTCGACCATTGCGAAAAAATTGGGAGAACTGGATGCCGCTCATGCCGACCAGTATAAAGCCAACGCGACCAAGTTTGAAGAAACTTTGCGTGCAAAAATAGCCGGCTGGAATCAAGAGATCGCCTCCTTGCGTGGCCAACAAATTATTACCTACCACAAAAGTTTTTCTTATTTCATGGATTGGACCGGGCTGAAACAGGGGGGATACTTAGAGCCCAAACCAGGAATCCCTCCAAATCCAAGCCATCTGATGGAATTAATTGACAGCGTCCAAAAACAAAAAATTCCTTTGATCATTGCCGAAAATTATTACGACCCCAAACCAGGAAAGGAATTGGCAGAAAAAACAGGAGCGAAATATCTTATCTTAGCCACCTCGGTGGGAGGGGATAAAGGAATCAACAATTATTTCGATCTTTTTGATTATTTAATTTCAAAGATAAAGGAAGCACTATGAATATTTTTATTTTTCTTTTGCCACCACTCGTGGCCTGCCTGGTCTTAACCGGCATTCACGCCTATTTGGGTTTGCACGTCATTGGCCGAGGGGTCATCTTTGTCGATATCGCTCTCGCGCAAATCGCAGCGATGGGAATGACGGTCGCCTTTGTGCTGGGTTTTGAGCTCGACTCACAAACCGCTTATTTTTTTGGCCTTGGCTTCACTTTAATCGGAGCCCTGTTTTTTGCTTTTTTCCGAGACGATGTCATCCCTCAGGAAGCCTTTATCGGCGTTAGCTTTGCCGTCAGCTCGGCCATCAGCCTCCTATTAGCCGATAAAGCCCCTCACGGTGCCGAACATCTCAAATTTATTTTAAATGGAAATATTCTTTGGGTGAGCTGGCATCAAATCATCAAAACGGCTCTGATTTATTCTGTGCTTGGTTTTATCCACTATCGGGTGCGGAAAAAAATGTTTCTGGTTTCCTGTAATCCAGTCGAGGCGCAAAAACGAGGATTAAAAATCAAACTGTGGGATCTTTTTTTCTACGTCAGCTTTGGACTGGTGATCACCAGCTCAGTCCAGATGGCTGGTATTTTGCTGGTTTTCTCGTTTCTGATTGTTCCGGCCCTTTGCAGTATGCTGTTTTTTAGGGAAATGAAACCACGTCTTTTATTGGGATGGGGATTAGGAATTCTCGGAAGTATCGGAGGCATTGCGGGATCCTATGCCTTCGATCTGCCAACAGGATCAACCATTGTGGCCTTTTTTGGTTTAATTTTATTATTAAGTTTAACGTGCTCTCGAGTTTTTCACTTCAAATGTTTTAAGTCGAGATAACGGGGTTCGGAAAACAGCGGCACTTCATTGGGATTTTCGGGCACCGATTCACCGTAACGCTGTATTTCTTGGGGGGTATCCACCAAAAGCACTTCATACTGCTCTTTGGCCAGATGAAAAACGGCCAGATCCTTTTCTTTTTTAAACGGTTTTTGAGTAGGTTGATAAGGGAGATAAATTCCACCACAACTTAATATTTCGGATTGCGCTTGAAGACTACTCACGTCGGGACTTTCCGGGGCTCGTCCTAAAACAACACTGCCACATAATGTTTCTCTCCAGCGGCTCATAATCCCTCCTTTTCTGACTTCTAGGTTTCCCTTTCCTTTAATAAATGCAATTAGGAGGCCAGAATGCAGCCAAAGGATAAAAAAAATTACCTATAAAATTCAAATATTTAGAATGAATTAATCTTTTGAAATTGCGACGCAGTGCAGAAATACGTCAAGAATATCGGGGAGAGATGTCACGAAATTGACTAAATAGAGGACTGAAGTCCCACAAAAAAGAGGTCCCTTATTGTTCCAAAAGTTGTTGTTCTTTTTGGGCACGATCCCAGGCGCTAGGATTTTTTTCACGACCATCTTCTACTTTTTCGAACTCGGCCAACGCTTCTTGCTTTTTTCCTTTCGCCCGAAAGATCAAACCTTGATAAAGATGAAGAGCCACCGCTTTGTCGGAAGAAGAATTGTCGTTGAGAGCCACCGCCTTTTCGACAAAGGGAACCGCCGCTAAAATATTATTTTGCTGGATGTAGCTCGCGGCACTATCAAAATTGGCCAAGAAAATTTGGGCTGGCGCACAGCTGTCCGGTTTGGCATTGCAAAAATTAAGGAGAGTGCCCATGTCTTTCCGTGTTTGCTCATAGGCTCCCATCTTGAAAGAATTTTCCCCTCTCACCATCATGAAATAAGAGTTGTCCGGATAACGCATAATCAACTGTCTTAAATAATTTTGCGACAGGGGGTAATTTTGTTTGGTATGTCCATACGCATACGACAGCATAAAAAGCGCATCGTTTTGCAACACGTTCGGTTCGGTCGCCGCTTTGTTCATCATGTTTAACCCCTTGGTCTCGTTGCCAGAGATTCCCAAAAGCGACGCAAAAAATTGGAGCCCAGAGGGAAGATTAGCGGCATAGAAATTAAATAACCCTACCGCTAAATAAGCATCGAACCGATTGGGATCTTGTTTAATCGCCTCATCCATGTGGCGTTGACATTTTTTGAGAATCAACCCAGCTCTTGTTTTTCTCCCCATGTCGAGCCACTTTTTTGAAACATACAAATAACTGTTGCCCAAGGTAATTTTTTTGTCGATGTTATCTTGGTCTCGATCCCATTGCTGAAAAGCATGGTCATTGGCAATTTTGTAATCGTCGAGAACTTGATTGTCCAATTTTCCATGTAAATTTTGGATTTTTTGTTTCCAATCGGTATTAGTCCCGCGAAGAATATATCCCCACGGATCCAGAGGATTTGCCGCGATATAATCGTTGAGAAGCGCTTCGGCTTCGGAAAAATGGGCGTTGTAAGTAAAGTCGCTCGCCTTTTTGAGAACGGGATCGATAGCCCAACTATTCTGAGCATGCATTAAAAAAAATAGAGAGACAAAAACATAAAAGAATTTTTTCATTTTTTTCATTTTTTTTGATTAACACATTCCTTTAATAAGGGCTCTCACTTGAGAAACAAGGTAGAGAGAGCCGGTGACCAAAATTCCCTCTTGAGGAGAAAGCGATGCTAAATAATTTCTCCAAGTGTCGGGGGTGAGATTCATCGTCCCATTTTTAATTTTTGAAACAACCTCCACAGGCAACTTTGCCGTTAATTCCTGGAGTTGTTGCTCCGTAAAACTTCTCTCTCCTCCATCAAATTGGACCAATGTCACATCATGAACATACGGCATAAGTGGGATTAACATCTCGCTAAAAGGACGATCCGTCAATGTCCCAAAAACGAGATGATATTTGCGTCCCGCCGATTGAAGGTAGGCCGTCAGCGCTTCGATCCCTCCCCGATTATGGGCGCCGTCCAAAAGAATCAACGGTTTTTGGGAAACGGCCTCGAGGCGGCCGGGCCAGTAGACCTCTTCCACTCCCGCTTCAACCGCCCCTGGCAAAATTCCATATCCCCGCTCCATCAAGCTGGAACAAAGGGCCACCGCCAGTGCGGCATTGCGATTTTGATGCGCCCCCTTCAACCCACATCGCAATCGATAATTGAAAATGGAAAAACTTCCATCCGGATTTTCACGATAATAATCATCGAGCCGATAAAGAGGAATCTGATTTTCGCGACAATGACTTTGCAAAAGATTCCAAAGCGGAGTTTGAGTCAACCCCGTCCAGGCGGGAATTTCCTTTTTGAAAATCTGCATTTTTTCGGTAAGAATTTCTTCTAACCGCGATCCTAAATAATTTTCGTGTTCCAGCGAAATATTCGTAATGGCAGTAGCAATCGGATTGACCACATTCGTGGCATCCCACCTTCCTCCCATACCGGTTTCCACCACGGCAATATCCACGCGCGATGAGGCAAAATGAAGAAAAGCCATGAGAATGGTCCACTCGAAATAAGTAAGAGGTAAATGACCCAAAACTTTTTTCATTTTTTCGTACAGGGACACAACGGCGTCCTGAGAAATCCAGTTTCGATTGACCTGAATTCTTTCCCTAAAATCCTCGAGGTGGGGAGAAAGCGTAAATCCTGTTTTAAAACCTGATTTTTTTAAAATTTCGGCGGTAATGGCCGCAGTCGATCCTTTGCCATTGGTACCGGCAATATGAATGGTGGGAAAACGATGATGAGGATTTCCCAAAACCCGCAAAGCCGCTTCCATTCGACTTAAGCCCTTGTGGATCCCGCGGGCTTGAAGGGCGTCGATTTCCGAAAGAGTGGCTGTATAAGACAAGGGAAGCACTTTTGATCCTTTCTACCAAAAGAATATCACGAAAATCGCTAGGATCTCCAGAAAAATGGTTTTAAATCTTTCAGTCCAAAAATCGGACGCTCTCGTCAGTAGTGATCCATCAAACCCTTTTAATTCATCCTTAAGCCTCAAAATACTTGGCATCAATTTTGCTTATTCATGGTGAATATAAGGACGATAATTTGTATATACAATTATATTGACACTAGAGCATAATTTAATGGATAATAAGTTAGAAATAGACGGCTTTGAATGGGATAAAGGCAATCTCATTAAAAGCTTTACCAAGCACGGTGTTACATTTTTGGAAGCGGAAGAGGCATTCTGGAATGAGCCGCTTTTGTATTTTCCTGATGAAAAACACAGCTTCACCGAAAAGAGACTGATTGCTTTTGGGAAAACAAATAAAAAACGACTGTTAACAATTGCTTTTACTTTGCGGATTAAGGGCCCAACAACACTGATCCGTGTGATTTCCGCTAGGCCCATGCACCGCAAAGAAAAAATTATTTATGAAAAAACCATTTCCGAAACTTAAGAGTCGCAAGGCCTTTGGGGAATTCGTCGAAAAAACTGATTTGGGGGATTATCTTGAATCCAAAGACCTAAAAAAGATTCCGCTTCACTTTAAAGCCCAGGATCGGCTCATTTCGTTGCGTGTCTCTTCGGACCTGTTGGGGCTACTTAAAAAAGCCGCCACGAAACAACGCATCAAATACCAACGTCTTATTAAATCGATTTTGGAGGAGCACGTGGGGGGGTATCTGTAATCTCGCTCGACCTATGCCCGCCTCAACGCCACCACCGTGGCATCATCCGTTAGAGGACAGTCGCCTAAAAAAGTTTTCATTTCGCTATGGAGTTTTTTCAAAAAGCTAGAGACCGGTTGATGGCTACTGGCTTCTGCAATTTTTTGAAGTTTTTCAAGACCAAAAGCTTCATCCCGATCATTCGTAATTTCGGTCAATCCATCGGTGTACAAAACTAGGCTGTCTCCCGGTGACAATTCCACGGAAATGGTTGAATAGACTTCATGGGGGAGCACTCCCAAAACCGTTCCCCCCTCTTGGCGGTCGGAAAAACAGTGGCCGGTTCTATCGATCAACAACGGAAAACGGTGGCCCGCATTAGCCAAAGAAAAAGTGCGATCCGTTGGTCGATAATGCACTAACACCATAGAAATAAATTGGTCGTTTTTGGCAAGATCGTTAAAAAGGTTTTGATTAATAAGAGTAATGATTTTTCCGGGGTCCTCCTCTTTGGATAAAAGAGTGCGCAAAAGACTTCTGAAATTAGCCATCGTCAGCGCCGCGGCCACATTGTGACCGGCCACGTCCGCAATGACGACATAAAAATTTTGCCCATCTTTTTCGATAAAATCATAATAGTCTCCGCCAACGCTTTGGGCCATTTCGCACCAGCCAGCCATTTCGATTCCGTGAACGGAAGGGAAATTTTGGGGAAGATAACTTCGCTGAATTTGGCGGGCGATGTCCAACTCGCGCCGCATGATCTCGGCATCTTTGGCATCTGACAAAAGACGATACATATGCAAGTAAGCGGTAGCTTGATTGGCAATTGTTGTCAACAGCTGGAGATCCTTGCGAGTAAAGGATCTACCGTCGATGCGATCGGTCATGTTAATCACACCGATCGATTCTTGTCCCAAACGCATGGGGGAACAAATCATCGGGGCGGAAATAAACGACTGGCTTTTGTAATGTTTTTTTTGTTCCCAGCCGGAAGAATTTTTTCTCATGTCGGCAATCAGACAAGGTTTGGCATGCTGATAAACGTAGCCGGCAATTCCTTCTCCAGGCTGGACTTGAATGGCATCACGAACTTGCGGCGTCAAACCCCGACTAGCCACCACTTTTAATTTTTTTAAATTTTTGTCGTAAATAAGAATGGAGGCGCGCTCCACCTGAAAAACGTCGAGAGCACGATCAAGAATAATAGTATAGACCGATTGAATGTCCGCTGTACCAAGAATAGCATCGCTAATTTCGTAGAGCAAATCAAGGGCCCGCGTCTGGGGGTCGTTGCCGATAAGAAGCCGTTTCAGGATGAGTACGTTTCTTTTTTTGCCGCAGCTATAGTCGATGGAGTCCATTAATTGCCGTATCATAAAAAGCCCTCTGCCCGATTCATCCATCGATTGAAAATTAGGAAGTGGAATTTTTTTGAGATTAAAACCAGGGCCATGATCCATAATTTGAAGTTCAATTTGTTTGGCCGTCAGTTTGATGCGACAAGAAATTTTTTTGTTTGTTTTCAGTTCGCCGCCGTGACGAATGGCATTGGCCACCCCTTCGGTAAAAGCGACAATTAAATCATTGAGAAGTTGTCCTGCAAATAGAGGGGTTTTTTGCCGACGGTTAATTTCGGCGATCTGTTTTTTAAAAGTGGAAAGAATCTCCTTCTCGGAGGCAACAACAAAGGAAGTGGAGACAGGTTTGACCTTCATGCTTGGGTGAATCACTCTTTCTTATATTTTCTTATACTTTTTTATACGCGGAAACAGCAGAATCGGTATCGTCGAAAATCTCAAAAACTTTTTCCAAACGTGTAATCTGAAAAATAGACCGTACCTCGGAACTCATCTCAGATAATTTCAGATCTCCTTTCCGTTCACGGAGACGGCGGGCCACAGCAATCAGCGCCCCCAAACAAGCGCTGTCGATAAAGTCGACTTCTTTGAGATTGATCACCAGCGAACAAGGATCCTCCGAAATCTGTTTGAGAATGTCTGCTTTAAACTGTTCTTGAAGACTCACTTCCAGTGAGCCTTGCAACGACATCACAGTCACCTTGCCAATTTTTTTAGTTTCTTTGATCATGATAATTAAAAAAATTAAACCTGAATCCCAAATTTTTTCACTTTACGATACAAAGTCGCCTGCCCAATTTTCAATTTTTTGGCCGCGATGGAAATATTTCCGCGAAACTGAAGAAGAGCAAGCTCGATCGCTCTTTTTTCCAAATCATCGAGAGGAATAATACGCCCCTCTTCACTGGCCAAGGGCGATTCTTTCGAATAACTAATCGCCCGATTAACTTTCTGAATATTTTTTGGTAAAAATTTGAGTTTTACTTGGGACGCATTGTGCAAAACCACAATTCGTTCGAGGGTATTTTCGAGTTCTCGCACATTGCCTGGCCAGTCGTAATTGATCAACGCTTCCATCGCGTCGGTTGCAAAATCGATAAAAATACGACTATTTTTTGTCGAATAATATTGCAGAAAATGCTGCGCCATCAGAGGAATATCGTCGCGTCGTTCACGTAAGGGCGCCAAGATCACGTTGACGACATTGAGGCGATAAAACAAATCTTCGCGAAAACGGCCGCTCCGAATTTCCTCAGGCAAGTTGCGGTTGGTGGCGGCAATAATGCGAACATCAACGCTGATTTTTTCGTTTCCGCCGATGCGCATGAAACTTCTTTCCTGCAACACTCGCAACAACTTGACTTGAAGCATTGGATCCATTTCACTAATTTCGTCGAGAAAAAGACTCCCTTGGTGGGCGGCTTCAAAACTTCCTTGATAACGGGCATGGGCACCGGTAAACGACCCTTTTTCGTGTCCGAAAAGTTCGTTTTCGAGAAGGTCTTTAGGAATGGCGCCGCAATTTAAATCGATAAAACGATGCCCCGCCCGTTCCGAGCGCCGATGAATGGCTTTCGCCACCAATTCTTTGCCAGTACCCGATTCTCCGGTGATCAGTACCGTCGCATTCGATTTGGCCACCGCCAAAATCACGCGGAAAATTTCTTGCATCGTATCGCTTTTTCCAATCATCGATTCGAAAGGAGAAACAATATCCCCGCTCTTTTCGGTTAAAAAAACACGACGGGTCAACCGGTACAAACGGATCTGTTGAAGTACGGCACGTTTCAATTTATCTTTTGAAAAAGGGTAAGGGAAATAATCGTTCACGCCGACCTTCATCAATGTCACTGCAGGCTCCCAACTTTCACTGGGGGAGACGACAATAAAAGGAAGATCATCATGAATTTGACGTAACTCGAGCAGACGCACAGCTGTGGCTTCGATATCTTTGGCATCGAGGGAAAGAAGGACAACATCACACTCCTCTTTTTTAAGTTCGGTCTTCAGGGAAGCATAATCACAAAGCTCGAGATGATAAGGTTCCGACTTGAGTGTCGCCTTGATTCCATCGATTCCTGTTGGCCAATTTCCTGAAATAAGTATTTTCTGCTTTTCCATTGTTCACTTAACTCTCATTTAGACATTCCCTCAAGTCGATAGCGACGGATAATTTTTTTGAAATTACTCCGATCCATGCCCGCTTTTTCGGAAGCGGCGGTGATATTCCCTTGCATCTTCTGAAGGAGGTTCATGATATAAGAGTGATTGAAAATATTCAACGCTCTTTTCTTGGCCTCTTTATAGGCAAGCTGAGTTAAATCTTCTTCCTTTCCTGACGGAGAATAGAAAGAAGCCGACAAAACTTTTGGAGGCAATGTCTTAGCATTAAGCGTATCGCCTAAGGCCAAAACAATGGAGCGCTCGACCACATTTTCAAGCTCACGAACATTTCCGGGCCAAGTATAATTTTGAAGCGCTTGAAGAAAATCGACCGAAATTTTATTAACCGCTTTGCCCACCTTTTTGCTAATTTTTTTAAGAAAATGATAGGCTAAAAGTGGAATGTCTTCGCTCCTTTCTCGCAGCGGAGGCAACATGATGTTAATAACATTCAATCGATAATAAAGATCTTCACGAAATTCCCCTTTGGCAATGGCTTGGGTCAGATTTTTGTTGGTGGCCGCCAAAATACGGACATCCACTTTACGTGAGACCGAACTTCCCAGTGACATGAAATCTCCCCCTTGTAAAACACGAAGAAGTTTCACCTGCGTTGAGATAGGAATATCTCCAATCTCGTCTAGAAAAATGGTCCCCCCATCAGCCACTTCGAAAAGCCCCTGCTTGTCGTTTGCCGCTCCGGTAAAAGCCCCTTTGACATATCCAAATAATTCCGATTCCAAAAGAGTTTCGGGCATGGCGGAACTATTGATGACAACAAAAGGTTGAGAACTTCGTTTGCTATGACGATGAATCGCTCGGGCCACCAATTCTTTTCCGGTGCCCGATTCTCCCAACACCAACAAATTGCTGGGGCTGGGGGCCACCTGACGAATCATTTCAAAAATCCCTTTCATCTTGGAACTACGTCCGACTAAACTCTCGAATTCGCCATCGACGGAGAGCGTTTGATATTGCTTGAAACTCACAAGGGACTGTTGCTTATAAAGCGCTTGTTGAAGAGCTGTCGCCACATGCGAAAGTGGTTCAAAAGGTTTGGTTAAATAATCAAAAGCCCCCAGCTTGAAAGCCTTCACAGCACTGTCCACTTGCCCCGTTGCCGTACTCAAAATAACTTCACACTCCTTCGTTTGAGTTTTCAGCCATTCGAGAATTTGCAGCCCGGAAAAACCAGGGGTGTCAAGTTCGATAACAGCCACACGAAAAGAAAATCGATCGAGGCAATCGAGCGCTTGATCTCCGCGATTGACCACGAGAGATTTCCATCCTTTGTCGCGACACAGAGTTTCAAGCTTTTTAGCCGAGACGGTATCGTTATCGACAATCAAAATGTCATAGGAATTTTCTGTCACTTAATTGAGTTGCTTCTCGAGCTGTTTTTTCTTGATCTTCTCCACAAGAGTGGTGCGATTGAGTTTTAACAAGTTGGCTGCCTTGTTTTTATTCCATCCCGTTTTTTCCAAGGCTTTCAGAATAAGCGTATTTTCGAAATCATCCACCACCCGTTTGAGAGAAATCCCCGCATCCGGAATGGGAAAAGAGGTGTGGCGCATCACCGCTCCTTGAACCTCTAGAAATTTTTCGGGAAGATCATCGATCTTGATGTCTTTGTCCGAACGAAGCACGACCAAACGTTCGATCGTGTTTTCGAGTTCGCGAACATTTCCTGGCCAACTATAATTTGTGAAAAGC
>Ga0209515_10005865_pt1 | contig 15669 bp, 18 predicted proteins | sample Subgroupgradi54m_FD_187454 | JGI IMG/M metagenome (GOLD analysis project Ga0209515, IMG submission 187454) | Subsurface groundwater microbial communities from S. Glens Falls, New York, USA - GMW60B uncontaminated upgradient, 5.4 m (SPAdes)... ...
AAAGATCCATTCCTTTTGTCACACATTTTTTAGGTAAGTGTATCATAAAAGTGTTCATTAAATAAATTTCAAGAAAAATTGTATAATGATGTAGTAACTATATCTTTAAAAAAATATTTGAAATTTTAAACTCAAATTTGCATAAAACCTTAAATAATTTAATCACGTAATATACGTCCCTGTCGAAGGAACATCCTCCCAAGATAGGCATCGTGCAGAAAACATGCGATGCGGTCAAGGAAAAACCCTTCCGCACAAAAGGAAGAAGTTGGTCTATGGGATGAAAGACTCCCAAGAAACGATGACAAAGGTCATTGATAGGCTTCTGGGTCCTAAAGGATCCTACCTTGCGCTTGGCGTGTAATATACACGCTACTGCATGATAATATTTTTCCCTAACTCATTTACACTTTAATTAAAATCGACAAAAATATGGAAATTATTAGAATGTATTGTACAATAATAGGGCGGCATGGTTAGTATCAAAATCAATGTCTAGCGCAAAGAACAGTAAGTGGATATGGTATCTTTTTCCTTCAAACATTGCCACTCAAGGTCTAAGTACTGTCATTCCATTGTATGTAATTTTTCTTGGTGGAAATATTGGTGAAATTGCAATTATTGTTGCTCTTCAAAATGGGGCATCGGCATTCGGTTCTATATTTTGGGGAAAGGTAATAGACAGATTTCATATACGGAGATCTGTTATTTTATTATCCTTTTTTGTTGTGATGCTTTGCAGTCTTATGATGTATTTTACCAACAGTATCAACATTCTATATCTAATTTCTCCTGTACTTGGTTTCTTTTTAGTAGGTAAAAATCCAGTAACGCAACTGCTTGTAATGGAATCCATTCATAAAAATCAGTGGCACTGGCTATTTGCAAGAACATCAATAATTGGAACTTTTGGTATGCTTGGTGCCATGATAATTGGGACTATCGGAAGCGTGTATTTTGATTTAAGACCATATTTTTTGATATGTGCTGCATCATGTGTTGCGACAATGGGTCTTAGTATGACAATAAAAGAATCTCAATTTCATTTGGAAAGAAGCAGTATAGCACATTCAATTTATGGTTTGCGATATATAATCTCGCATTTCTATTTGGTATTTCCAAGAATACCTGAACTATATGACTATAAGCACATAATTACAATTTTTAAGGGAAAAGTAACTGACGCGATAGGAATTTTTTATATTACTAACTTTTTATTTTACCTTGGTAGCAATATCTATTTTACTGCTTTTACACCGTTTTTAATAAATTATGGTTTTTCAAACTCGGGCGTCTTTTTAATTTATATGATTCAAACAGCAGTGATGATCTCAATTTTCTTTGTAGCGCCACGATTTATATCAAAAATGGGAGAGGAGCGCTCTACATCGTTATCATATGCACCAAGAATAGCTGCGGTGCTAATAGCTGGGTTGTTTATTCCAATTACAATAGGACAGGGATCTTTTGTAGTAGCGATTATTTCAGCTTCTTTGATGGTTATAGCTTTTTCAATTTTTAGTACTGCAAGTTCCGTTATTCTTTTCAAAAGTATTCCACAAGGTTTTGAAGGAAAATACCTCGGAGTAAATAGCTCAATTACAACAGTTGGTCTTTTTATTGGTGCTCTATCAACTGGACAACTTGCAAATTCGTTTGGATATACAATCGCGTATGTTGTTGCCTCTGGAATCCTGGTTGCCTCTTTTGCTTTGTTTAGAGTATATTTCCGCTACGGGCTATCGCACAAGATGACCTAAATGTAGCGTGCTGAAGATTGGCCAGATGGCATAGATGGCAGTTTGTCGTTTACTGCCGCCTCTGCAACTGCTGCTGCCTCTTGGAGGATCTTTTCTGATTCTTCGGTTGTTGCCTCTGAATCTATTCCAAAGTCGCCGTTGTGGAATGTGTCTGTCATCAAACCGTTGAGCATTTCAGTCATTCCACCTAGCTCATGATCGGCTTCTGGCATGAATTTGATTAGTGATGATCTGAGGTTCTTCATAAGACCTATTGTTGGCATGATAGTGATAACAGTGTCTCCAAGATCATGGAATGTGCTGAGTCTGAGCTCAATTTGCTCAAGTGCCATTCTTGCATTTCCTAAGAGCTTGGTTACCTTGCGCACCTCTGCTAATTCTTTTGATAAAACTTTGCTAGCAGTAAGATCATGTTGTTGTGTTGCAACTACAATTCTTTTGAAAAGCTTTTCATCTCTTTGTTTTAATTTTGTAATCATTCCGTCTAATTTTGAAATTTGAGTCTGGAGTCTTTTTATTGCAGTCTCCATTCTTGGCTTTAATGCGCCTTTTGGTTTTATAGCATCATTGAATCTTTCACCAATGCTTGGTGTCTGGGGTCTTTGCCAGTTCTTTGAGAAGGTTGTCATGGTAACGACTAGGAAAATTTGTTATTAATTAAAGGTGTGAAATGAGGTTCACAGTATACTAAATTTAGCTAACAAAACTGTGCCTTGTCTCATAGATTACGCATGCTGAAAATAAGGGTTATTATTGATTTTATGATAAAATAATTGAAAATTTTTGTATAACCTATATTGGATACATCCTCCCAATCTATCCTAGAAGCAAAGAATTATTGCGCTATTTGCATCGCAATGTTTCTCTGCGGATGGATTTTCTTTATGTGAATCACGAGCGTAGTTGTGGATTGCTGCGATTCACAGCAAAGTGGACATTTTTCCATTTTATTTAATGCATGTCCAACAAAAAAATTGTATTTAAATATTTGTATTGAGTGTTTTTGACGGCAAAAATAATCATACAAATTGAAAATTATTTTCAGCTGGAGAAAAATGAGACAAAGCAATTTTTAAAATTTCTAAAATCAGCTTTGTCTCATTGTCAGAAAATAAAATTAGTCTTTAAATTCATTTTTTGAAACTAAAATCAAGCGCTGCAAGAGTTTTTCTAATCAAATTTCTCATAAAATAGCAACGCTCTAGAACTAGAAAAAACAGTAATTTGTATAAATTTTATATATTTTAGATTAAAAGTGTCTTATTTTATGATAATAACTGTATTATCATGGTAATAAATTGAATTCATGGTAATAGTTAAACCTTTTTATTGTCGTTGACCGAAACTTTTATTAGATATTAATATGACTCGTGATACTTTTAGTTCTGGTGGAGGACGTTGTCCACGTTGTGGAAAAGGTCCAATGGTTACTGACAGTACTACCGGAGAGATGTTCTGCGGTGGTTGCGGTTTTGTACTAACTGAAAGAGTAGAGGAATCAGGTCCAGAATGGAGATCTTTTTCTAAAGAAGAACATGAGGATCGAAGTAGAACTGGAACTCCAACATCACTTGCAATGCATGACATGGGACTTGCTACAATTATTGGTCCTGCCGACAAGGATGCTTCTGGAAAACCTCTATCTGCGTCTATGAAAAGTACTATAGAGAGACTGAGAACTTGGGATAGCAGAAGCCAAGTCCACGAACCAGTTGACAGAAACTTTAGACAAGCGTTTAGTGAGCTTGATAGACTAAAAGACAAGCTTGCACTTTCTGATGCTGTCATAGAAAAAACAGCATACATCTACAGAAAAGCGTTAGACAAAGGCCTTGTTAGAGGAAGATCAATTCCGGGATTAGTTGCAGCCGCTCTTTATGCTGCATGCAGAGATACTGAAACTCCACGAACTCTAACTGATGTTGCAAATGGAATTAACATAAAAAGAAAAGATGTGGCAAGATGTTACAGATTACTTCTAAGAGAACTTGATCTTAAGATGCCGGTAGTAGATCCTATAAAATGTGTAGCAAGAATTGCAAGCAAAGCTGGTTTGAGTGAAAAGACAAAACGAAAAGCTTTGTTGATTTTAAAAGATGCTGCAGAAATTGAAATCTCCGCTGGCAAAGATCCAATGGGACTTGCTGCCGCTGCATTGTATCTCTCTTGTGTAATGAATGGTGAGAACAAAACTCAGAAAGATGTTGCGCAAGCAGCTGGAGTAACTGAAGTAACCATAAGAAATAGGTACAAAGGGCTCAAAGAATCCCTAAAACTATAATTTTTTTTAAAATACACCATATCTTATTATTGATTGATGAAAAAAGTTGTCTACATTATAGGTATAACAATCGTTGCTATATCAATAGTTGTTATATCAATAGGAATTTCATTACAACCTAAAAGTGAAGCAAATGTAGCGTATCATATAACACTTGCAGATTCCAAACTTTACAATAATGGAATTTTTACAGATAATTTCAAAATACAAAAGGGAACTTATCAATTTAGTTTTGTACCAAACGGTGATAGCACTCAGAACCTTTCAATTTCACTAAAAGGGGATCTTTTTTCTTACAATGTGGATTTCAATCTTCAAGGAACTTTGCACAATACAGGAATCTCAAGTTACTATACTTGGGATTACATAGGTAGGAAAGTGATAGAGATCCCACAGGACCAAGAAATTCAGATTATAATTAATCCACATGGCAGTGTGCTTGGCAGCATATCAGTTGATTTGATCAAAAGATAATTGGCGTGGCCCCCCGTCAGAGAAGCAGAGATTACCTCTTATGAATCCGACCGATAGCGGGGATTTCAACAACCAAATCTGCGGGACCACGCAATCTAAGCAGTAGATTTGGCATCTTTCTGCATGTTTTATTATATGACTTTGAACTATTTATGACTTTATGAAAAAAAATTTACAATTTCTTGTAAATTTAATCAAATTATACAATTATAATCTAGTCTTTGTGGAAAGTGGAATAAATAAAAACCATTTTTTAGATCAAAACTCAAAGATCAGTTTGGTGTGATATAGATGACTGATTATATTCATAGATCAAACCGTATACAGTTTTAGGATTTATTAAGTCACGAAATATTGTTAGAAGCATGGCAATTGGAGAGCAAAGAAGATCAAATAGATTCTCTCTTTTTGCAAAACATGCATTTCAATATTATCTGGTTGGCGCAAGTGGAGTTTTTGTTAATCTTGGGATCCTTTTTGCATTAAAAGAATATGAAGGATTATGGTACCTTCTCTCATCAGCGATTGCAATCTATGTATCCATGACAACAAATTTCTTACTAAATAAAACTTGGACTTTCAAAGATTCAATGGCTACACAAAGAACACTTTTCATGTATGGCAAGTTTATTGGCATAAGCTTTGTCGGCATGATAATTCAGCTTGGCTTCACTTTCACATTTGTGGACATGTTTTCCATGTACTATCTTTTGGCTGCCTTGATTTCAATACTGATTGCGTCTGGTGTGAACTTTGTCTTAAATCGACACATAACTTTTGGAATAAAACTCTAAAATCAGAACCTAATCAAATTAATAGAACCACTACAAAATGAATTTGTGACTCCAAAGAAAAAGAGATCATTGAAAATAATAATTTTGCTTTCTGTCGTCTGGTTTGCATGTGCGCTTCCAGTACCCATTCTCATAACACACCCTGATCCCGCACGCAGCGAGCAATATCGAGCCTATGTGGAAATTGCCGCCATAGTTTCTGTTCCATTTATTGGAATGGCAATAGCATGGACCGTAAAACCTGAGCTTGCTAGGTAAGAAATTCTTCTCCACCCAAACCTTTGTGTGATTAATCTTTCATCCAGGGTCTTTGTTCTAATATTGAAATCAGTTTTAACATTTCATCTAGCTTTGTAATAACAGCAGTAACGGCACGAAATTCCTCATACATCATTTTTTCTTCTTCCTGTGATAGAATTTCTCTTTCGGTTCTATCAAAGAAATTATCTTCTTTTGTCATATGATCATCAAGGTAGACTGCATAGGTCTTGAGAAATCTTGCAACTGCTTCTCTTTCGTCATTTCCTTGCTTCCAGCTTTGCAAATGTACAGAAACACTATGTGCTATTCTTCGCGCAAACTCGTGCTCTATTAAAAATCCTCTAATCTCTTCTTTTAGTGAATCATAGCTTGCAACACATGGAAAGTAGGCATTCTCTTCTCTTTCGTAGTGTATTGCGTCTAAAAATTCGGACATGATTGTTGTCATTTGTTCCATGTCAGAAAACGAAATGTCATGTCCTTCGTATAGTTTGGTGTAACATTTTACGATAATTTTTTCCAGTCGTCTGATTTGCTTGTGGTCACTGCGTAGTGTTTCGGTGGCATTCATGATTTTTTCTGGATTTAAAGTTCCTTATGGGTTTACTGTAAATAGAATTACTTTTTTTGGAACATACTGTACTATTCCAAAATGTGGTTTTGCAGAACCTGCACCGTAATAGCCTTCTGGTCCTGCCAAGCCCAATCTTATCAAGTAATTCTTTGATTTTTCAATCTCAATTTCCCTTTTTTTCAGTACAAAATTAGAGGCTTTCTCCCGTGTGGGTTTTAGTGAGGAAAAGATTTCTTTAATGGTATTATCTTGTATAATTGCTGTCTCTGTGTGTTGATGACCGCACAAAATCACAGAACTTGAGAGATGGTTTTTTGTTTCAATAAAAGCTGAAGAAGCTTTGTAATGATACCCATAATAGCTAAAATACTCAAAATCCTCTTCGGATAATCTCTGCCATGATCTTTGGTATAGCCAAGATTCATCATGTGCGTTTTTTGGAGTAATTTTTTGTGGATCTAGTGGTCCTCCATGAACACAAAAAAGTCCATTTTTTTTGTCTAAAAATAACTGCTGTCCAAATGTTCCATCTTTTTTTTGTGGGAAAAATGAGAGATCGTCTGTGGAAAGATCTTCATGTGCAATCAGGCTTTCAATCGAGCTTCCACTTACTATTCTCTTGTACAAAAATGCCTCATCGTGGTTTCCTATCACGGAATGAATTGGATAAATTTTTTTTAGTGATTGTAGTCTATCTAGTACTTGTTTTGGGTGTGTGCCTCTTTCAAGTACATCGCCAAGATTTATGATTCTTGAGAATTTGCCATATCTTTTGGTAAAGTCATTGCTTGTAGCAACCTGTAAAATTGTTTCAAGGGCATCAATATCAGCATGAATATCTGAAAAAACTAGATCCATGAAATAATATCCTTGTTACCTAATATCTAATTTTTTGTAAGGCATCATTTGGTGTTTTTAAATCTGCATATATCTCTGGATGTATTATTTTTGCTAGAATCTCAAGGCCAGTTATTGTCCTTGGTCCAGGCTTGGAAAAATATTCATTTGCGTTTACTGCATAAACTGCTTTGTTTTGTACTGCTTTCAGCATTTTCCACTTTGAGCTTTTGGCAAGCTTTTTGTATTCTAGAATAGTTCTTTTTACATCAAAGCCACATGGCATTAGTATTATAAAATCAGGATCAAAGTAGAGTGCCTCATCAATTTCCATTCTACGTGATTGTTCCCCTGTTATACTAATACCGTTTATTCCTCCTGCTATATCCACCATTTGAGGTACCCAGTGGCCTGCAGTAAAAAGCGGATCTAGCCATTCTACACAGAGTACCTTTGGTTTTGATTTTTTGGGTTTGGTTTGTACATTTGTTATGCGATTTTGTAGTATGCTAACCAAGTTTTGGCCTTCTTTTAGTTTAGCGACTTTGATTGCAACATCTAATATGTTTTGTAAAATGTCCTCAAGGTTTTTTGGTTCTAAAATTAAGATTTCGGGTTTGTTATCTAAAATGGAAACAGCTCTGTTGATTTCTTTTGTATAAGGTGAGCAAACCTCACAAAGTCCTTGTGCTACAATTAGATCAGGTTTGGCTTTTTTTAGTATTTCATCATCTAAGATGTAAATGTCTTTTCCTGAATGCATCAAATCTACGACTTTGTTGTCTATCTCTTGACTTGTCATGGTAGTATGATCAAAAGAAGAATGAATTACCTGTGGTTTTGATTTTGCTTGTTTGGGATAATTGCATTCGTGTGTCACCCCAACTATTTGATCCCCAACACCTAGCTCGTATAGTATCTCTGTTGCACTAGGAAGAAATGATACTATTCTGTTTGACATGTTTTGATTTATCAATTATCTTCTTTAAACATGTCTTGATATTTCTGATAATGACTGGTTTGAAATACAATTGAAAAATGGTCAAAAAGATGAACAATTACGAATAAAATATGGTCAACTTTTTATCTTTTTTTGGGCAAGAAATAAAAAACGACAGGGTATCTGGAATAATAATTTCTAATAGTCCTCAGTAATCTTCTTTAAAATAATTCCTGCCATTAATCCTACAAATGCTCCGAGTGCCAAACCTTCAACCCAAGAGTAATCTGGGTTTTGTTTCAGTTGTTCTCGAACTTGTTTTAGTTTATCATATTCTACTTTTGGGACTCTTAAGCTAACATATTTTGGATCAGATGGCATTTCCATGACTAATCTATGGCGATCTTGCTTTTAAAGGTATGCAGATTGTATGTGAAAATGTGTACAATTTAAATACATCAATGATGATTGTGAGATATGGCAAATAACGATTCATTGAATGCACTAGAGCAGTACTTACGATAGGTGCGTCACTTGTCACAATTTATCAGGCCGTTAAGAAGTGCCCATGTGATGAAGAGCCGCTATCATTCAAGGTATACTGCAAGAAGTGTGGTCATGATCATTGGTTTTAGGTTAGTAACCAGAAGATTATCTGAGTTATAGTGAACTGAAGATTAGTTAATCAATTTGAAGAATTCTGGAAGAATATAAAATCTAACAAAAATAGTTTTTTAAAGAATCAAAATCAATTTTCGACAGCGTTACCTTATTAGATGACATCGTCTGCCTCATCAAGCGCTTCATCAAAACTTAAGAATGACACACAGCTCGATGAGTTTGTTGGCTAATTATACCGTAATAGGCGCAAAAGCTTCTGAGGGCCTTGCAAGAAAAATAGCAACAAAACTTAGAGCAAAATACATCAAATCTGAACTAAGAATTTTTCCAGATGGGGAAAGTAAGATTACAATTAACGGTAAACCAAATGGAAAAATCATAGTGGTTCAATCTACCTATCCACCAGTAGATTCCAATCTAATTCAAGCACTTGCACTTGTCTCAAAAGCAAAAAAATACTCTTCACAAATCATTGCAGTAATTCCATATCTTGGATATGCAAGACAAGACAAGGAATTTCTTCCAGGTGAAGTGATTACCATGTCGCTTGTTGCAAACATGTTCAAAGCTGCAGGAGCAACTAAAGTTATTGTAGTTGACATTCACAGCAAAATGGCACTAAATCATTTTAAAATTACTGCAAAAAATGTTTCTGCTATACCAGAGCTTGTAAAATATTTTAAAAAATTAAAACTAAAAGATCCTCTAGTGGTTTCACCTGACCTTGGCGGAATAGCAAGAGCAAGAGACTTTGCAAGACTTTTTGGTGTAAAATTCATTGCACTGAAAAAATACAGAGATAGAAAAACTGGAGTTATAGAGATACGATCTAAAAATCAAAAGCATGTCAAAGGAAGGGATTTGATCATACTTGATGACATGATAAGCACTGGTGGAAGTATAGTAAAGGCTGCAGAGTTTCTAAAAAAACAAAAATGCAGAAATATTTATGCAGCTTGTACGCATGCATTACTAATCGGGGACGCAGAAAAAAGAATCAGAAAAGCTGGAGTCTCAAAGATTATCAGTACCAATACGATTCCTGGCAAGACTGGCCTAGTTGATGTATCTCCTATCATAGCAAAGGCAATTGTCTAATGCCGCAAAGCTTTTTTGTTGTTTCTGGAGAAAATGTCGAGCTTGCCAAAGATGAAGTAATTGCAATATCAAAAAGCTATGATACCAAAACATCATTCAAGACAGACTCTAGACTTGTAATAACAAACTCTACCATTCCATGGAGTAAGGTATCTCAAAGGGCAACTTTTGTGAGAACTGCTGGAAAAGTAGCAAGCACATTTTCTGATCTGTTTTCAGAGGCGGATCTATCACTTTTGAACAAGCCAGATACCTTTGCTTGCAGGGCAATCAATCTCACATCAAAAAAACTAGACCTCTCTGAGATAGAAAAGACTACGGGTGCTGCAATAAAGCAAACTTGTGGAGCCAAGGTTTCCTTGTCAAATCCAGCACTTGCAGTTTATCTTATCTTTACAGACTCGCAAAGCTATCTTGGTTATACTACCAGAACTACAGAGCCTCCAAGACCAAAAAAAGTAATCAAATCATCATCTGAGCTTCACTGGAAGCTTAGCAGAGCAATGGTGAACCTTGCAGGTTTAAATGAAAACGAAACCTTGTGCGATCCATTCTGTGGTTCTGGAACCATTTTACTAGAAGCTGAATCAATGGGGATTCATTCCATAGGAATTGATTTTGATGAAAAGATGTGCAATATTGCAAAAAAGAATCTATCCTCAAATGGGTTTAATTCAAAACTCATCAATGCAGGTTACGAGTACATGCAAAAAATAAAAGACAGGATAGATGGGATTGTTACTGACCTGCCATATGGTAATGCTTCAAAATCATCACAATCTCCAAAAAAACTCATAGAGGATTTTATCTCAATTTTGCCAAAGAAAAAAAAGATTGCAATCATGTACAAAAAGGGTACAATAGACCAGATAGAATTAAAACCGGCAAAAAAATACGAGATCTACAGACATAAGAGCCTGACGAGGACTATTGTAGTACAATGAAGCTAGTATTTTTGGGAACATCAGCTGCACAGCCAACAGAAAACCGAGGCATGACATGCATCTGTCTAGTCTTGGATAAGGAAATATTGATGTTTGACGCAGGTGAAGGCGCACAGGTCTCTTTTCTAAAATCAAAGATTGGCTGGAACAAAAAGATGAAGATCTTTGTCACACATTTGCACGGTGATCATGTTGTTGGGATACTGGGATTGCTCCAGACAATGTCATTACAAAACAGGACCGAATCAATGGATATCTACGGCCCAAAAGGGATTGAGGATTTTATGGCAGCAAATATCAAGGTGCTAAACTTTGGACTAACATTTCCTGTTAGAATAATGATGATAAAAGAAGGGCTGGTAGTAGATGATGAATCATATACCATTCATTGTTGTGAAGCAGAGCATTCTATTCCCGCATTTTCGTATCTGTTTGCAGAAAAGGACAGGCCAGGCAGGTTCTATCCTGAGAAGGCAAAGGCGCTAGGAATTCCTGAAGGCAAGCTCTGGCATGAGCTTCAAAGAGGCCAGGAAGTCAAGGTTGAAAACAAAACAATCAAACCATCTGAAGTGATGGGTGAAAAACGACCTGGTAGAAAAATTGGAATATCAGGAGATACAAGGCCAACAGAAAAACTAGAAGAGTTTTTCAAAAATTGTGATTATGTTACCTTTGATTCTACATATTCAGATGAGCTAAAAGACAAGGCAAAAGAAAATTATCATTCTACGGCAAAAGAAGCTGCAGAGCTTGCAAAAAAGGCAGGTGTCTCTAATTTGATCTTGACTCACTTTTCTGCAAGATACGATGATTCCGAGATTCTACTAAAAGAGGCTCAAACCATACATGGTTCCGTAATAGCAGCAAAGGATCTTTTAGAAATAGAGATCAAGTGAAATGTTTGAATCAATAGCTGACAAATTAATTCAAGCACAAAAAATCGTATTTGTTACTGGTGCTGGCATCTCCCAGGAAAGCGGCATTCCTACCTTTAGAGGAAAAGACGGCTTGTGGAGAAAATATGATGCCATGCAGCTTGCAACAATTGATGCGTTTTATGAAAATCCAAAGCTGGTCTGGGAGTGGTATGAAGAACGAAGAAAAAACATTCTTGCTGCACAGCCAAATGCAGGTCATATTACCATAGCAGAATTAGAAAAATACAAGCAGGTTCGCGTTCTGACTCAAAATATAGATGGATTGCATCAAAGAGCAGGAACCAGCAAAGTCTATGAATTACACGGCAGTATAATTACAATAAAGTGTACTGTGTGCGATTTTAAAGAAAAAATTGCAGGTAGTTTTTCAGAACTTCCTCCCCGTTGTAAATGCGGTAAGATGTTAAGGCCTGATGTGGTCTGGTTTGGTGAAGCACTACCACAAGATATTTGGAGCGAAGCCATGATGCAAGCAAATTCGTGCAATGTAATGTTTGTAGTTGGGACTTCACTTGCAGTATCGCCTGCAAACATGTTACCGGTATATGCAAAACAAAATGGAGCGACCATAGTTGAGGTAAACCCTGAAGAAACCCTAATGTCTAAAAGCATGGATCTTTCGATTAGGTCACCGTCTGCCAAGGCATTGCCAGAGCTTCTCTCAATAGTATCAAAATGATAATTACAACAAATTTTAGAATAATTTGTTAATGAAAGACGTAGAGTTTCAATCTGGGATTGTACTGGTTTTTGCTCCCATCTTTTTGCGCAAAGCAATTGCAAGAAAAACTGAAACTACAGATAATAATGCAGCAGTCAGAAATATCTGATCATATGCTTGCGCAGACGGAAAGCTGCCAGAAATTTTAGGTATTGTCTCCCGATACATTTGCTGATACATGCCAGCAAGCGAAGGCCCAAGGGAATTCCCTACAAGCATCAACAGTACAGTCATGCCAAGAGATATTCCCTGTACCTTTTGCGGTGATGACATCAGAACTATGTTAAAGCATCCTACAATAGCAAATGACAGCCCAACAGAAATTATTGCCAAAGTAACAGATATCATAGATTCTGTAAAGTGAAATGCCAGTATACTAAAAAATCCAACTGCACAAATTATTGTTCCAAGTGCTGTAAGGTTGAAATTGCCTACTCGCGAGAGGAAAAAGCCACCCGCTGCAGATACTACAAGGGAAACAATCATGAAGGGCAGCTGAACTGCTGCTATTGTTATTACATCACCACCAAAGCCAAGAGGTTTTGGGCTGCGTATCAGTATAGGAATTGTCTGGTATACCATGAATGTAGAAACCCCAACTATAATTAAGATAATATTGGATGGCAAGAGCACCTTGTCTGAAAGCACTTTGAGATCAATCAGAGGATGAGCTACTCTTTTTTCAAGACTTGCAAAAATTATCAACGATATGGCAGATCCTGCAAAAAAGCCTAGAGAGTCCAGATTCCCAGAACTGATGTCTTGAAGAAAAGACAGGCCCATCAAAAACAAAATTACCGTAGAAGATAACGCCAGAGCACCCTTGACATCTATTCCTATTGTACTGGCATCTTCTTGTTCTGTTTTTTTCACTTTAATGAATCTGTTCATTATAAAGGCCAATACTATCGCTACAGGAAATACAGAAAAAAAAGTTGCATGCCAGCCATAATCAGAAATTATTTTTGCACCAGCTATCAAACCTATTACAGAGCCGCCAAAAAATGTCGAAGTAAATATTCCTTGAGCCATTCCAATCTTTTGAATTGGAAAGATATCACGTACTATACCAAATGCAATTGGGAACATCGATATCCCTACACCTTGTGCAATCCTAGCAGCTAACAAAAAAGGCAACGAGTTTGAAAATCCTCCAGCCAAAATTCCTGCAGAATATATCATCATCACAATTAGGAGTATCTTCTTTTTGCCATAGATGTCTGAAAGCTTGCCTGCAATAGGCGTCATTACTGCGCCTGCTATCAAATATGAAGAAAGAATCCAAGACGATGTGTTATATGAGATGCCAAAATCTTTGATAAAATCAGGAATAGCGGGCAGGACCATAGTTTCTCCATACATTGTTGCAAGAGCAAGCCCACATATGATAGCAAGAGCAAGCCATGCAGAAGATGAAACTGAGATCACAGAATTATTCTCGGTTGACTCTGAACCATCTTGATTTTCTTTCATTATTTTTACCTAAAGATGTTGTACTTTTAGAGCTTGCTCATAAATCGTAGGTTTATTTTAAAATTTTCAGTGTGCGCCTGTATACAAAATCAAATATTCATCAGGATTATCTCTTTCCTTTTTTGCTTTTAATGCATCTTGGTATCTTTCAAAATGTTTTATCAAATAGAGCTTGTTTCCTGTAGACCCAAAGGGATCAATGCCAACAAGATTAAACCCCGATTCGGGGGTAAGTGCCTGTTTTTCTTTTTCTAGTATATCAGAGTTCATTGTAAAATTTCTCTATTCAATAAACTCGGGAACTAGCCAGTCTACTACTTTTTGAATCTCTGTTGAATGTAATATTATCTTGATTGGCCCCAACGGTGATTCTTCTGCTTCGTCACAGATTGCTATCACATCAGCATACGCAGCTTGTTTGTTAAGATAAAACCATGTAGTATCATCATGAGTGTGATATCTCATCTGGCGTCTGTATGTTCTTATGACCTTGCGAGATCTAATAGTCTCGTAAATTTTTGCAAGTGACTGGAGATTCTTTGAGGATGCTTTGATGCTGCCATCTTCATACTTGTAATTTGCATCTAAAAGCACATGTGATACAGCTAGCCGTACTTTTTCTGGATCTTCTGAAGGTTTTACAGCTGCATATGCTTCTATCTTGCAGACAACATCTGGAATTCTCACTTTATCCAACCTTTTATGATGTTATATGCAGAATCAACCAGCTGTTGAATTGTTAGATTATTGTTAGATAATGTTTCATCTGCAAGTGCTATTGGTTCACTCATCCCAACCTTAATTTCTCTAGAGTCCCTAACGACAAGTTCCTCACGGTTTTCCGGATCATCAGATCTTTTTCTATTAATTAAATATCCAAATCTTTTATCGCCAGATGCATGAACTGCAAGAATCTTTACTGTCCCAAATTTTTTTAGCACATCAACTTCTGCTATAGAGCGTACTCCATCGATTAGAATAACATTTGATTTAGAGTTTGCAATCTGATCTTTTATTAATTCAGCAACTGCACCAGGCCCTTTTTTTTCTCGAAGCTCAAGCATCAGCTTGCCCAAGTTTGCACTTGTAGGCTCGATCTTTCTTAGGACAGCCTCTGCACGCACAGCATCTCCCATTGTTATCTTATCAAATCCTTTTGATTTTAGAGCGTCAGCAATGGTAGATTTGCCAGCTCCTGGCATGCCAGTAAGACAGACAATAAGCTTTGCCACACCAGCTATAGCTGATAATTTCCAGTCTATGAAGCTACCGGAAATCATTATAAACAGATTACCAAAAAACTTGTAATGCGAACTTTTGTAGCTGCAGAAATTCAAAATGATGAGGTACTAAATTCCATTGCAAAACTACAATCAGATTTAAAGATCAAACCAAAACCCGTAGGTAAAGAAAACATGCACTTTACGTTACTTTTTTTGGGCGAGGTAACAGAGGAACTTGCCCCAAAGATAATGGAGGAATTGCAGTCAATTGCATTTAGTCCGATTCAAGTAAGTTTTATTGGAGCTGGGGCCTTTCCAAATCCCAGATTTCCACGTGTCATATGGATTGGTGTGGATGATATCGCATCACAAAATCTTGTCAAGCTTGCCACTCAAGTAGAAGAAAAACTTGGGCCACTGGGATTCAAAAGTGACAAACCATTCAAGCCACATCTGACTATATTTAGAATCAAAAACAGTGTTGGTGATATTTCAAAGGAATTGGACAAATTAAAGACCATTCAGCTAGGTCACGATACCATCTCTGAGCTAAAGTTTAAGAAAAGTATCTTAACACCAACTGGGCCTATATACTCTGATTTACAGGTGGTAAAAGCAAAATAATGAAAATTTTAGATCAAGTTAAAAAATTCACAATACCCACTGCAAAAGAACAGGATACTATGAAAAGACTAGCAGAACTTTCTTTACAACTAGTAAAAGAACAAGC
>Ga0209515_10005866_pt1 | contig 15667 bp, 8 predicted proteins | sample Subgroupgradi54m_FD_187454 | JGI IMG/M metagenome (GOLD analysis project Ga0209515, IMG submission 187454) | Subsurface groundwater microbial communities from S. Glens Falls, New York, USA - GMW60B uncontaminated upgradient, 5.4 m (SPAdes)... ...
CCGATTTCTTCGGTATTGAGCTTCTTGAGGTTCTTCGCTACCGCGTCAATGTCTATGACTTCCTCTTCCTCAAAGGTATCCACGTAGCGGGGAATGTTTAGGTTGTACTCGTTTTCCTTAATCTCATCTATACTCGCGCGATGCGAGTATTTTTCTATCTCCTTGCGAGCTTTATAGGTATCAAAAATCTTTTGGATATTCGCGTCCGTCAATCTGTTTTGATTGCCCACTTTTTCAAATCCCTTGGACGCGTCTATAAACAAAATATCTTCGTCGTCACGGCGGCACTTTTTGAATACCAGTACAGTCGCGGGGATAGAAGTGCCGTAAAAAAGATTGGAAGGGAGTCCTATCACGGCGTCAAGATAGTTTTGTTTTTCAATGATGTATTTCCGTATCTGACCCTCCGCGCCGGAGCGAAAGAGCGCACCGTGCGGAAGTACCACCGCCATTGTGCCGTTGTCGGCAAGATGATAGAGCATGTGCGTTACGAATGCGTAGTCCGCCTTGCTTTCCGGTGCGAGTCGGCCGTATTGGGAAAAGCGGTCGTCGTGAGCAAGCTGTGGGTCTTTTTCGCCCTTCCACTCTGCGGAAAATGGCGGATTGGCGACAATCGCCTCCGCTTTGAGGTCGTGATGCATATCTTCCGTAAGCGTATCACCTTGCAAAATCTTAAAGTGGTCAAAGTGTACGCCGTGCAAAATCATATTCATCCGCGCGAGGTTGTAGGTAGTCGGATTAAGCTCCTGCCCGAAGTAACTTACCACTTCGGTATAGTCGCCAATGCGGAGAAGGAGCGAGCCGGAACCGCAGGTCGGGTCGTACACTGAACGCACCCGCTTTTTATCTTGAGAGACGATTTGCGCCAGTAGTCGTGATACTTGAGCAGGAGTATAAAACTCACCACCTTTTTTGCCGGCACCAGCGGCAAATTCTCCAATGAGGTATTCGTACGCATCACCGAGTAAGTCGCTTTTTGAGTCCTCCAACTTAAAATCAATACCATTGAGGAGGCCGAGGACTTCCACTACAACCTCATTTTTCTGATTTTCACGCGAGCCGAGCTTTGTAGATGTTAAATCCACATCATCAAAAAGCCCTTTGAAATCATCCTCGCTGGCCGTACCCATTGAGGTTTGTTCAATGGTGTTGAGCACTTTTTTGAGGTCTTCCAGAATAAAGTTTGTTTGGTCTTTTATTTCTCCTTTGCCTTTTTTGACCAGATACGAAAATAACTCGGTCGGTTTCAGGAAAAAGCCAAGGTGTCCTATACAGCCCTTTTTGACTTCTTCCAAAATTACCTTGCCCTCTTTGGTGTTTTCTTTTATTTCAGCAAATCTGAAATCCTCGCGAGCAAGGAGTTTTTCATTGACATAACGTTCCAGCTTTTCGGAAAGGTATTTATAGAAAATAAAGCCGAGAATGTAGTTTTTATACTCATCGGCATTCATCTTCCCGCGAAGCACGTTTGCCACGCCCCACAACTGCTTCTCCAATAATCTTTTTTGCTCTTCTGACATAAAATTATTTCTTCTCTAGTTTGAAGCTAATCTTGTAAGTATAAAAATCAATATTTGTGGTTACTGAAAGTGCGCGATGAATCTTTACATCGTTTTCAAAAGCAATTATCACGCCTTTGACTTTTTGATTATCCTCAGCCAATTCTTCTTGGACGTAGCCCATGTATCGTTGGATTTGACCGACGACCATATCGCTAACCCGACCTTTCTTGAGTTCAACGACCAAAAGTTCTTTTTTGTCTTTGCTAATAGCCAGAATATCTATCGGTCCGGTATCGCTCGGATATTGCTGTCCGACTTTCTCTCCGTCCTCCTCATAAATATCATAATGTTTGCCAAGTTCGGTATGATGCCAATTTTGTACCAAGAAATCTTCTAAATGCTTTTCTAGAGCAAAAATGCTTGGATCCTCAATCGTTTCGTCGGTAGAGATGATAGAAGCGGGGCGGCTTCCTGAAATAAAGCTCTCTATCTCAATTGCGTATTTTGAAATGTTGCTGACGGTTCCGATGCTTCCTGCAGAATTTCGAAGTGACTCGCTCATTTCGTCGCGAGAAATTGTGTTTGGAAACCAACGAACCGCTCTCCGGTGCGGAAGTATATCGTCTTTGTGGTATTCATATCCGCCAGTAACTTCGCCAATATAGTATTCACCCTTTCCGCTCGGGCAAAGAACAATGTCGCCGATTTGAACGCCTTTTACGATTGTCCAAAGCATTCCACAGGCAAGTCCAGCAGAAATTTTTGTTTTTTCGGGATTTTGTCTGAGAAAAAGCGGGATAAATTCTTTATTGAAATCGCGCCAGTTGTCAGAGAGGTGATTTGCTAGGTCGGTATCTTTAATAAACCCACCGGCAATAAAACTGCTTTTGTGCGCCTCTTCAGCAAACGCGCTTTTCCGACCGAGCATGATGCGATAGTAATTTTTCATAATTTATTTCAGTAATTCATCCACCGAAACGCTGTGCTTTGGCAAGGTGTGCAATGGTTGAAAGTATCAAAATCCTAGCATTTTTTGAGGCATAAAAACAGCCGTCCGCCCTCCGCCCCGTCGCCCATTCCATTCAAAAAAAGATTCCGCGCGCAAAACAAATCAAGTATGCCTGCCCGCCGAAGCCGCTCCCGCCTGCGTTCCGCGAACGGGCAGGTCGGCGCAGGCGGGAGAAGCGACGGGGCGGGGGCGGGAACGCCGAGTCTTCGAGGCGTGTGCCGGAGCGAAGCGGAGGCAGAGAGTGCCGAGTCGGCGAGCCGCAGAGAGTTCAGCGTTAGGTCGGATTCTGCATAAAATAGGTACGAGCGAATTCGTAAAGAGGAGCAGAGAGTTGGTGTGAGTCAGAAGAATCGGGATTTTGCCGCGCGGCGCGAAGCGCCGCGTAGAGAGGATTCGCTAGACCCTTGATTTTTTGATGGGGAAGTCGGAGGTTCACGTCCCAGATCTATTTTGTGATCATCGTATAGTCTTCCTCCTTGCCACCAATTCGGATGTAGTCCTCGCAACTATCAACCCAGATTGTTCAGCTCGTGTTTCTGATTCGTTTGTAGATATTTTTTCTTGCTTCATTTTGCGCTCGTTCAACCATGAACTTTACACCCGCAGACATATTTTCTTCTTGTATCAAAATACCAGGGTGAGCATTTTGAAACACTCTATAGATCTCATCTGCAAAAGCTTGGCCAACAACAGGAACCTTATCAAAATCAAGAAGTATAATTTTAAATTTTTCAAGGCCTGACAATATTCTACGAGCTTGCGAGCGTGATATGTGTACACCACTCGTTGTAAACAATTTTACTCGTATTTCAGTTTTATCAAATCCAAAATCACTGGCACCTTTTATATTGGTATATTTCTTAAAAACATCATTAAGATGAAGACCTGAATCAACAGAAATTTCAAAAATCACACGAGTACCGCGTTTCGAAACTGAAATCTGCTTAACCTGAACATCACCTAGTAGAGTTTGAATATTTAGTTGATGTCCGAAACTATCCAAAATAAATAAGTCGGATGCCTTTGAGGTAAAAAATATACCTTCTCCTGAATGAGATTTTGGCATCGTGGTTGTTTTCCCTTTCAGTAAATCCTGCATTGCTTCCACCACAGAGCGCAATCTTCTTTTTTTCATTATATTTCGAAAAACTCCAATACCAGAATCCTCAACGATGAATGAAAGCTTGTTATTTCTTAGCGATACTTCCACTCCAATGATTTTTGACTCGGAGTGTTCAATCGCATTGTTGAACATTTCAGAAAAAGCAAAGGTAAAAATACTTTTGATATTTTCGGGAATATTTGAAATAAGTGGAAACTTTTCCTCAAGTTCCATTAAAACGCTGTGTTCTTCAAGAGAAGTATTTCTGTATTTCTTCTTAAAAGTTGTTGGGAGAACATCGGGGTGCTTTTGTGCATAATCTGAAGAAACATAGAAAGCATTGCGAGTGCCACCAAGTTTTATAACCTGTTTTTCTGTAACAAGGTCGGCGATGACCATGTTTACATACTGGCGGGATACGCCAATACTGCGAGTTATTTCACGGGATGTCAGCGTGCCTTTCTGCTTAATTAACTCTATTATTTTGTCCTTATTTGTCATAAGCAATGACATTGTAAACTAATCTATATTCAATTGTCAAGTAGATTGTCAACAAAACTACGAAGTACCCTAGTTTGTATACAACAAGTCAAGCCATCTAACAAGCATTGTGGATAGGCTACGGCTCCCCCGCAAAGGTCTTCGTGAGCACGTATTTCTTGAGTTCGTCCAAACAGCCTAGCTTCTGTTCATAGATCTTGGTCAGTACCCCCGTTAGATAAAATTTTTCAGGATTTAAATCGTATGTGGAGCGGGGCTTCGAATCCTAACAAAAGCTGTCCCACAGCTTTTTCCCCGGGAGCTAAAAAATCAAAATCCGCCTCAAAAGGCGGATTAAGATTTTACAAGCTCCCCGGGTAGGAGTTTCTCGCCCTACTGGCGCAGCCCGCCCGTACCGAACGATTCAGAACGTTCGGGCGGGTACAGGTTTCCCATTTTTCCGCTTTAAGAAAAGCTCAAAAATAGGGGAGAACCTTTTCGAATCCTACCCGCAATGTGCGTAGGCACATTGCTCCGGTGAGCCTAAAAAAGTAAAACCGCCCAAAAATGGGCGGTTAAACTTTTTCGGCTCCTCTTTACGAATTCGCTCGAACCTATTTTATGCAGAATCCGACCTAAAGCCGAATCTTCTCTCTGCGGCTCGCCGACTCGCCGCTACGCCTCGAAGACTCGGCGTTCCCGCCCCCGCCCCGTCGCTTCTCATACTTGATTTGTTTTGCGCGCGGAATCTTTTTTTGAATGGAATGGGCGACGGGGCGGAGGGCGGGCGCTTCTCTTGAAGACAGGAGACAAGAGAAGCGAAAGACAAAGAAAAGAAGAAAAGCATAGTGGTCTCGGTCATTGCTCGCTAGTGTGCGTTCCGTGCCGAAGGGAGATGTACCCTCGGCCATCCGGCCTCGGGCATTTCCGCTAGGGCTGCTCGCGCCTAGATACTTGGTATGCCGCTTTTCCTCGCACTCCCCGCCCTTACGGGACGGGTGCTCGGGCGGCACTCTGTTTGGGGGAAGGAAGGAATCCTTCCCCCAGCGCCTCCTCGCCTCGTGCGTCCTTGTTTTACCGTCGTCGCCGACTCCTAGGTAAAACAAGGCGCATTCTGCAGAGCAGAACAGGGCTCGGCCGACCGGAGGCGCACAACCCCTCTCCTCACCGCTATCTGGAGTTTAGTAGTGTCGCTTTCGCTACGAAACTTCTGTGCGTTGTTGAGGGACGGCGCTCACCCCTTCGTCACGGACGCCCGTCGCGGAAATGCCCGAGGCCGAAGAGCCCGACCCGACACCGACCTCATGTGCTTGCCCCTAGCCCGCGTGAGTACACGTCGGGCTTTCCCACCCAATGCGCGCACAAACCCCCGCCGTGAGGGGTAGCCCGAGGGGAACGGCAGGGGCTCCCTTGCCCGAAAGCCAGCCCGTCCAACGGCTCACCGATTTTGCAAACGGCTCAAACGCCAGGCGAATGAGCCGTTTGGTCCGAGAGTGAGCCGTTCGGCCGAAAAAATGCTGTTTCTGGACTCCAATTCAGACGCTTACCGTTTGAGCCGTTCAGTTTTTTACTCCTGTTTTCCCTTGCTTTTCTGCGTGGATATGGTATAATAGAAAGCACTAGATTTTGATGTATACGACACTCCTTCCGGTCTTGCCCTCCTGTCGTACCCGTCCCTCCTTTTCGAGCGTATCGAGATAACGGGTTGCTGTGGCATCCGAAACCCGAAGCAGTTTCTCCACTTCGTCATTGGTGATTTTTCCTTTTTCGGAAAGCCGAGACATAATCTTATCCAATCGCTTCTGTTTCGTTGCTTGAATTTTCGCGTTCGCGGCGGCGAGATCGCCTTGTGGCCGGATTATGGTCGTTGTTGTTTGCGGTTGAGAAGTCTGTTGCGGTTTCGGTGTCGTCTCGGGCGCAGGCGTGCTCGTCGCACTTTCGGAAACAGGTTCAGGCACGGCTTCGGAAACTTCCGCTGACGCGGGAGTTTCCGTTTGTGTCGGCGTTTGTTCGGGTTCGGGGACAGAAGCCGCCGCCTCCGGCGGCGGTGTAGGTTCAGTCACCGGAGCAGAAACAGGCTCGCTCGGCGGAGCTTGCGTGTCGGCAGCTTGCGGTGAGCTTGTCGAATCCGAAGGTGTTGAGGCTTCGTCGGGCATGGGTTAAATTATAACACCCCACTAGTCAATTAATCATGGCTGTTCCAGTTTCCACACACGACAATCCCAAAATCAATTTGATAAATAGTGACTGACCCAATTATTTACTACCCCTTTTATAAATCCTCCTCCGCATTCTCCACATTTCTATTTGATTTGACTGCAATAATCACAGCTTTTCCCTCTGTTAGGATTTCTGAGATAATTGGTTCTAATATCGAGCTCTGGGCGGGTGTCGTGCCGACCCAGGCATTTTGCACAAGATTAGTGAATTCTCCGTTATTAAGATACCTCCGCATGTTTTTATAGGTAATCTTGCGACCACCACGCTGTCCAACCAGGTCAGCGTCAATTTCAAGAAAACGCCAATGATCGCGCGAGAAATACATACCTGGTGTTAACGTAACATTATCCGGATTAAAAATAATTCTTGGGCATAGCTTAATAAAAAAAGGATTTTGAGTAAAACGATATCCATCTCGATTTGATATGGGTAAAACTGTTCCTAATTGTTCCATTAATGCATCCATTCGAGAAATTTCTTCACTCAACTGAAGATTAGGAAGTCTAAAAGAAGGGTCACTTTCGTTTTGTTCTTTCTCCATGGCTTTATATTGAACCATTACAAATGATTGATATGTAGTATTGTAATAAATAAGATCTGCACCGGTTTGTTCCTCTAGGGCAAGCCGATTTGCTAAAATTACATCTAATCTCACGCCCGGACCCTCAAATCTTGCGGTTCCAGTAACCGAAGTTCTAATTAGATCTAAGCCGGGGACGTGGTTGAGATCATTCAAAATCATTTGATCTTCTCGTAAATATGTTTGAGGTAGACCATCAAGAAAAGAAATGGGTTGCCCTATTCCGTTTGATGTCCACTCAAGTAAGGACTTACGATCTAGGTTAGCTAAATTTAGAGCAGTATTCACTGCCTCTTTTTGGGCGGCTATTGATCCAATAACTCTTTCGGACAGACGTGCAATTGCTTCTCTGCGTCGCGTACCATATCTGGTTAGTAAAGGACTGATATTGGGAACTAGCTCATCAATTGCAGAAATTATTCCAGCAAAACTCACGGGAGGTAAAATACCTCCATGCTCAAATGTGTTACTTATATGCCGCCGAACATTTGTAGGCGAATGCTCCAATATATTTGTAAATTGTAATGGAAATTCCAAAACATAAATGTCTTCCAAATTTAATCTACGCAGGTCAGTTCCAGCGTATGTACCTGCCCGACCTGAAGCTATGTGAGTAATACATCCATCTTCTAACGATATAAAAACAATAAGTGCTGAACCCCGTCCATGAGAAAAACTTGGAACAGGTTCGGCAAAAAAGCCTTCTATGTTATCTTCAAACACAGCATGTCTATCAGTTGGAATTTTTAATACATATCCTTGTGTCATTTTAATTATTTCTTGCTTGAATCTTCAATAATTTTTATTTCTTCCGAGTTCAAGCCGTAGAGTTTATACACCAAAGTATAAATTTAACAACCGGTGGCTGCCCCACTCCCTAATCAAACTATTGTTTCCTATAGTGCTCAATAATAATTGGAAGTACAGCTAAAAACGCATCACGACTGAAATTCATTAACCACTCAAGCACTCCTTTTATTTTTGCCCAGGCAGGACTCGTTTGCTTGAGTTCAACTTCCAGTTCTTTTAGTTTCACTTCTGCCTCCTTGGCTTTTTCCTCGTTCGGCTCGCTTCCCTTTATAGATTCAATAATTTGGTTGATCGATATACTTGTAGTTATAGTTTGGTTAGCAATAAGTACATTTTTTGTACTTCCTCTCTGTACTCGCGAAAAGTGTTTTTCCAGCCCTGTATCCATATTTAGCTCTTCAGCAAATACAGTGAGCAAGTTTTTTAATTTTTCTTTCGCCTCCCCTGCTTTTAAAGAGCCATAATGTTCACCATTGCTACGATATTTCATATCCCTATATAGGTCCTGAAGTTGCTTAAGCTGATTTGATTTTTGACCGAAAGCCTTGATAACCAAATTTTCAGTAAGGGAGTACCATTTTGCAAAGTTATTTTCAGTCTTGAATTCAAATTGCAAAAGACCCACAGACCGCCTTTGTTGTAGAATCTTCTTTGCAATTTCTATGAAGTTTACATTTTCTTTTGCCATAATTAAGAATTTCTAACTATCTCTTTTTCTTCCTCATTTAGTCCGTATAAATCCCAAACCAATTCATCAATTTGTAACTCCGTACTTTTTGTATCTGCTTCCGGATTATCTTTCTTGGCTGTAATAATTTGCGCTACAAGAGTTTCAATTTCGTTAGCTAGTTTTTTCTCTTTTTCAGACTTTATTTTAGGAATTGGGATTTTGGAAAGTGGGTCTTGATAAAGCTCTAGTATTTCTCCTTTTCTCTTCCCTCTACGATATAACCACTGATAGACTAACTTAGAATTTAATACCCCTAACAAAAATTTAATGCTCGAATCAACACCTGATCGAAGAATCATAAAAAATACATCCCCACTTGCATAAACAGGTTTTTCATAGTATCCAAAAATATTTTGCTTAGATCTGTATGGAACTAAGATTTTTTCTTTTGTTTCAAATAGCTCAATTTCTCGTGGGCGATGTATAGAAAACCATGGCCAAGATGGCTCATTGTATCTTTTGCCTTGATCGTCAAGAATACTTTTAAATCTTAAAAGGTGCTTCTTAATATTCGGGTATAGTTCAATATTATCTTCCCATCTTGTATAAACTAATTTCTCGCTTGATATATTTGCAGAATACTTAGAAATATCAGAGTTTTTTAAATAATTCTTAATTTTGGTTTTCTCAGTTTCTGTTAAATTTAGAGATTCTAATTCGTTTTGATCTAGAACAAAAACCCCCTCATCTTTTTTAAAATTCTTAAAATTTACAAGGTGCTTATTAGTAATTTTACTAATCGTTATATGGCATCCTAAATTTATTTTACAAATATCAATAAGTGGAGTTGAATCTTTTAACATCCTATTAAGAATTACTTCAAAAATATTTGAACCACCCTTGTCTGCACTAAGCCTTATGTTGTTATTATCGTACAAATCTTCCTGTGCGATAGTGTTGTAATCTGTCTCAGTGTCTTTAATATACAAAATATTTTGAATTACTTCGTTATTATTATGCAGATAACCGACCCTTTTTGTTATAGCTGTTTGAGCAAAAGTATTATGATTTCCTTTTTGCAAAATAGTAATCATATTGTGTTGACCCAGCGCACTTTCAAATATCTTCATCATATTAAAATTTACCAATTTTAATATTGTTACTCTTTTTTGAAAATCAGCAATCAATTTTTTTGCCCCCGTCGCTGTAATGTAGTAATTAGTTGTTATAAATGATAATACGCCATTATCTTTGAGAACATCGATGCCAAAATGGAAAAAGAAATAGAACAAATCCATTTTCCCCAAATGGAATCTTTTTCCCAAAGGCGAGTTTTTAATATTTCTAAAAATATCTTTGTTTCCTTTTTCCCCAACATATGGAGGGTTTCCAATTACAATGTCAAATCCATCCTTTATACTTGGAAAAAAATATTTTATACCAAAAAAATCAACGGGTTTATTTTCAAAAATATTCTTATAGCTACTCCAAAGAAGCAATACTCGAGAATGTTGCTCTATTTGCTTCTTGTTCATTCTTGCGAGAATTTCTTCAATTTTTCTATCACCGTTATAAGAAACTAGACCACTCAGATGTGCTAATTTTTCTTCAACTTTGCTATCAATTAGCTTATGAATCTCATTGTTTGCACTTCTTTTATTTTCGCCAGATGACGAGAAATATCTATCAACCGCAGTTGCCAACTTTTCTTGAAAAATATCTCCAAACAAAGAACTATCGCTGACTACTTCTTGTTCTGGGGCAGAAATCAGACTATTGGCACAAACAAATTTAAAATCTAGGTTAGGTAAAGGGTCAATACCTCTATTTTGTTTTGAATCATTTATCTCAGACTCAACAACAAGAGTTAGAAAGCATCGCAAACGAGAAACATCTACTGCAATCGGCTGAATATCTACGCCAAAAATAGAATTCTTAATAACATCAAGTTTGCGTGTGTAGTCAAAAGGGTTAGATTTAACTTCGTCAATTATTTTTTTCTTGTATAATTCCGGAACATTCTTTAATTTCTGTTCAAGCCACATTTTACAATCAGGATCTATTTGTTGGAGAATATAAACAATTTTTTGAAGCGCACCGATTGGGTATGCGCCGGAGCCACAAGCAGGGTCAAGAATTTTAAGAGATTCTACCGCGTTTATTATTTTCTGCTTTTCGCTATCTTCTAACGGATATTCCGTGTCGTCCGTTAAGTCGTAGCTAATAAGAGCAGACAGTTTCTTTTCATCAATATTTGTCTTTGTTTTGAAGTATTCAATCAATGATTGGTCAACCATATACTCCACGATTTGGCGCGGAGTATAAAAGCTTCCGGTTCGCTTTCGCTCGCTGCTTCCGGTTTCCGGATTTATTTCTGCAAGGAGATTTTCAAAGATTCTACCGAGCATCTCTGGGTCAACAGAAAGCTCTTGATCAAAAACTGTGTTTTCGTCAATCGTAAAGTTATAAGTCTCAAGAAGCTCAAAAAAGTTCTTAAACCAACTATCGCTGATTTTAAGGGTGTTTATACACCTTGAAGTGAATGTGTCACTGTCTAAATCATAATAATCATCTGACTGTGGGTTGAACAAGCCCCCATTCAAATAGGGGACTTTATCAAATAGTTCATTCCGTATGCCGCGACTATCAATGTTTGTATTAAGCACTTCAAAAAAGAGTGGCTCTAGGACGCTGTGATAATAGTTGTCTTTAACAACTTTAGAAGAAAGTAACTCATTCGGAATAAGTTGCCCCGAAACAGATTTTTTCTGCTTCAAAAACCAACAAAACATTAAGCGTCCAATCAGACGCACCGCAAAGCTTTTTCTCGTATTTATGGCTTCTTGTGACACGCTCGGCAATACCAGATTTCTTTTTTCGCCTGATACAAGCTCATCAAAATACTTAGCCACCTCAAGATAAAACTGCTTGTTTACTACTTCTAGTGAAAATCTATCTTTTAAATCTTCCAGAGAATCCACTGCACCACCAAGCCTCATGCTCGGTGTCATAATTTTCGCTTCCGGACCGAGAACGTATGAAAATCTTCGAGGATTTGAGAATTCTTCTTTAACACCTTTCGGAGTAAGCTTTACACTTGTAGTAATAAGCGACAAACGCCATTCCGAAGTATCGTCTGAATAAAACGCCACAAGTGCATGTGACATCCCATGCGATTTAAGAATAGCGTATGCTTGTTTTGTTATTTCAACACGTGCTTGCACACCTCTATTATTCTGTACCGCAAGGACAACTAAATCTAGCTTTCTTGAAACACCCAACTGTTGAACTTTTTTAAAACCCTTAAGCTCTTGTTCTCGACTCTTTTCTATTTCAAATCCAGCAATAAAGCCAATCACAAACTCAGTGAAAGTTTCAAGATTAAATGGTTTTTGAAATAGGGGTTGTATCATGCTCGGTGTTCTTGACTAAAAAGTATTACATTAGTTGCAAGCTCTTCTTTATTAGCTCTTTCAAGACTAACTTTTACCTGATGTTCCGGTGCAATTTCCATAATCAAACTACATAGGAAGTCCTTATTCTCGGTACTTTTCGACAGATTAACAGGGTTTTTACTTATTTTGATTATTTCTTTCAGCTGACCTTCAGGAATATCATCCAAATCTCTTATTACCGTCTGTAAATCACGGCAATAATTTTCATAACTGGTACCAGCGTCTATTTGAGTTTGCAAGATGTTCTTTACCTGAAGCCTGTTTCCTGAAAGCTGGGGTATCTGAGGCTTTTCAAAAAGTTTTTCTTTAACAATCTCAAAAGCTGTACCGAATTGATCATCCGCTTTTTCCCCAACATCATCTATTGTAGCTTTAAAATATCCGAGCGATTGTTCAGTTGAAATAATTTCAGAAATATCTGATTGTGTCTTGGCTGAAACCATATGGTCACCTTTTATACCAATCGCGACAATTACTTGTTCTTTCTTGTTGGTTCGGACAAGACGACTGCGCATCGGGATACCACGAACGATTCTAAGTGTCTTTTCATCATTCCTTATAGAATCATACACTTCTCGATGTGGTGTATCCCAAGTCACCGTCTCTTTTGAAAGTTTTCCTATTTCATCTATAAAAAAGCTTTCAAGTTTTTCATCCGAGGTAAGCGTCTTTGAATCACTGCCGACAACCGCATTGAAGATTTTTATTTTAAGCGTTGAAATTGATTTTATCCCTGTTACTTGCTCTCCGAAAACTGTAGGGAAATAATTGTCAACAAAAAGCTCATCAAACATTTTTTTATTTATGCGGTTTATGCGACCAATACGCTGAATCACTCGGGTGGGATTATACGGTATATCAAAATTTATTATCCGCCCTGCACGATGTAGGTTAAATCCTTCACTAATCGCGTCAGTAGCGACAATGACATCAAAATCATTTTTCTGTTGCGACTCTTTTAATCCAGCATCAAAATTTTGACGAATAACTTCTCGGTCAGATTTCGGATTTGAAGATGTATATGTAAAGGCACGCAATCCATGTTTTTTGAAATGCTCACTGACATACATCACCGTATCGGCGTAAACACTAAATACAACTATTTTTCTCTTTGGTTCATTAGCAAGACTTTCGTGGATGTCTTTTGTTAGAGTTGTTAATTTAGGGTCAGCTAAATTTTTGTATGTTGAATTTTCGCCGAACCACTCTTCATATATTCCTAAAAGAAACTGTAAATCGCTTCTTAAGATGACTTGATAGTCATCATTTAAATCCTCAATATCTACTGTGATGATTTTCTTATTTTTATAGTTAATAGTTCTTGCTTTTTCTATACCCTCCTCAAGGATACTGTCCTCTTCTTGTTGATCGAGCTGAGATTCCTCATCCGGAATATCTTCCGGGCCGGGTATGTAGCCATTCTTAAAAATAGGAACGCACTTTCTATTTTCAATCCATTTTAAAATATTTTTATTTGAACCAATCATGCTTTGGAGTGTTTTTCGGAAAGCCTCCCGTGAACTCTCAAAACGCATGACTAGCAATTTACGCATAAAAGACGCGACGTTTGACTGCGCTTGGCGAATGTCTTCCATAAGCTCGCCGTACTTCTCGTTAAATTCAACTTGATTCTTTGGGTAATTAGTCGGCTTATATCGAGCACCGACGAAACTTTCTGAAGTTATCTTAACAAAGGTCTTCTCGTAAATTTCAGAATAAGCACCAAGCTCATATGTTTTAAGAGTCGGATTTCCAATTTTGGAAAAGGTTACATTTTGTCTCTTTAAGTCTTCTCTGTAGCGAGTAATAGTATCTAGGTCAATGCGCGTTCTACGCACAATGACAGGCTCAATAAGAATGCGCATTTCTCGCGCGATATAATCTCTTTTTTCGTCAATTTTCTTTGTCTCTGTTTCGCTCGGTTTTTTCTCTCTTAAATCCTTTCTGAGTGCTTTGTACTCTTTTTCAAGCTCTTTAAACTTCATGGACAAATTCTCTACCGTTCGCAGAGTTGCTTGTCCGGGTGTTTGAAAAAATTTAATTTGCGCAAACATGTCCCCTGGATTGTTATTAAAAGGGGTTGCGGAAAGAACCATAACTTTATTTGCGACGTTGCTTCTGCAAATTTTATGAAGCATTTGGTAGTCGTCAGTATCTTCGTTTCTGTATCTATGCGCCTCGTCAAGGATAATAAGTAAGGGTCGCGTAGTTATGCTGTATTTATTATAAACATCTTCAATTTTACCCGCACTAAAAACCTTTGCGCCCGGCAGTCTAAAGGTTTCAACGTAGTCCTCCCACATTGGTACAAGGTGTGGTGGTGCAATAACTATAGTTTGTAAATCGCTAAGATTTGCAGCAATCGCACTCGCAACAACACTTTTACCAAGTCCGACGACATCTGCAACAATGACACCACCGTACCTTTCCAGCCTATCTAGACCCATTTTAATTGCGTCAAGCTGATACTCGTAGTTACTATAAACCCCACCGGTGATTTTATCCGGAGTTACCAGTTCATCATTCTTTTTTTCTCTGCCAAATATTTGATCAAGAATGCGCAGATACATGTGGTATGGAGTCGGAACGACATTCATCCACAATTCATTCTTAATTTTAGAAAACAGAACATTTGCTTTCCCTTTTTCTTGAATTATTATATTTTTTGAGTCTTTCCACCTCTCGTTAAATTTTTCAAAATATTCTGTGTACTTTTGTTCTGTCTCTAAAACTTCATTTATTTCTTCTTGCCCGATTAAACCGTTGTAGGTGAAATTACTTGAGCCCATAAACACTACTCCCGCTACATTCTTTTTATTTAGAACATAGTATTTCCCATGAGCCCCATTCTGAGTCATCTTTATTTCCAATGTACCATTTTCAAGTTTCGATTCTAGTATCTTATATGCCTTCTGAGATTTATTTTGATCAAAAATAGATGATTGATTCGCAAGCTTTTTAATACCCTCCGCAAAAGCCTCTGCGCGAGCTGTAAGTGAACTAGGCATATTCCGAGGCTCATAGACGTTCAATCGAGTATTCTTATCTTTCGTCGAGTTATGCAAAAATTCCGGAATAGCATTCGGATCTATGTATGAACCAACTAGGATTCTTACAGGTATATCTTTAATTTTTTCCGCGAGAAGTTCAAAACCACAAAGATAGAAATATCCAACCTCAATGTCCACTGAGGTTACCGAATTGTCGATATACGAAGTAATCGCTTCGTAGAGAGAATTTTCTACATTGTCAATTATTTTTGGCAAAATTTTCATAAAGTTATTTAAGTAGCTCCTCAATTCTAACATCTAACGCCTTTGCAAGGCGTGTAATCGTAGAAAGTGTCGGGTTCTTATTCCCATTCTCAACATTACTGATATACGAACGGTCAACGCCCAATTTTCGGCAGATGTCGCCCTGTGACATTTGCTTTTCAAGGCGGATTCGTTTCATATTCGCACCCAGCTTTTTTGCAGAGTTATACACAGCAAAAGTATAGCTCCGATTGTTCTCTGAAACAATGTTGTTATATAATACAATTCACCACCCGCCCTCCGCCCCGTCGCCCATTCCATTCAAAAAAAGATTCCGCGCGCAAAACAAATCAAGTATGAGAAGCGACGGGGCGGGGGCGGGAACGCCGAGTCTTCGAGGCGTAGGCCGGAGCGAAGCGGAGGCAGAGAGTGCCGAGTCGGCGAGGTGAGAAGCGAATACTTGGAGCTTCGCAAGACCTTGAGCGTTTCTTCGGAGAAATGCGAAAGGTGTACCGTTCCAGTAGGGAAACACTAGTTACTCTTTTACTTGAAAATAGGTTCTAGCCGAGTACAATAGAGACTCCA
>Ga0209515_10005867_pt1 | contig 15660 bp, 13 predicted proteins | sample Subgroupgradi54m_FD_187454 | JGI IMG/M metagenome (GOLD analysis project Ga0209515, IMG submission 187454) | Subsurface groundwater microbial communities from S. Glens Falls, New York, USA - GMW60B uncontaminated upgradient, 5.4 m (SPAdes)... ...
TTTATGCATTCCTAATGCGGACGAAAGAGCTCCGGAACCGGTATAGCGAACCCCGTGCATATCAAGGTATCGCTGTAGTTTCCCGTCTTCACCATAGTGGCCGTGAAGTGCAATAAAGAGAAGATCGATCTTTGAAAAAACCTGTTCTGGTTTTTGTGAAATTCCGCCCACATGCCAGGCACCATCGGAGTGTACAACAATATCGACAGGAATATATTTTTCCTCCGAAAGATTGTCGAGCACGGCTTTACCTGTTTGCAGCGATATATCATATTCACTGCTTGGCCCGCCACGCAAAACTCCAATTCTACTCTTGCGCATAGATAGTACTCATCATACCGACTTGCCGTACAAATTGAAAATACGGGCTGTGTATCTTCAGCCTTCAAACATGCCAATCTCTCTGCGTTTATGATGATACTTAAGAGCGAAACGATGAGCTTCACTATTTGCCAGGAGTATGTCATTTTTGAACTCTTGCACTACCTTCTTCTCACCTAAGAACTTGCTTGGTTTATGGTGTTCGTCTTTGACAACCGATACAATTTTTACTGCTAACCCTTGCAAAATCCGCTCTGCAACATTTTTTTGAGCTACTCCCCCATCCATGACAAGTATGTCCGGCATTGCCCATTCAGTATGCTTGAATCGGCGATTGAGAACCTCTTCAAGTGCACCTGTATCACTTCCGGGAGTTGCAGACCGTATCCGAAACATTCGATAATCTGCTTTTTTCGCAATGCCGTCTTCTACAACTACCATAACACCTACGGTATCTGTTCCGCTGATGTGCGCTATGTCATAGGCTTCAATCCGCGTACCAGTATTTCGAAACGACTCCTGCATATAGGTACGCGAAAGAAGAGAAACATCTTGAATATGTTCGAGACAAAACAACATATTGCGTACAGAGACAGCTTTCTCGAATTCTTTGTTTTTTGCATATGCTTTCATATCGCCCGTAAGCTCCTTGAGTATCTTTGATTTTTTGCCTTCAAAAAATAACCGAATATGCTGTATACGTTTTTGATATTCTTTTTTTGACATAGTTCCATTGCAAACTCCAGGACAGAGACCTATCTCGAAATTGAAACACCCCTTCGCAGCTGCTTTTTTCTTCTCTGTAATTTCAGGATATGGGATACATCCGTCACGGTATGGAAATATCTTTCTAATGAGCTTCATCGCTTGCTTGAGCGCTAGACCATGCGGATAGGGGCCGAATATGTAGCGAATGTCTTTGCTCCCGATGCCTCGAACAACAAAACCTTTTTCGATCTGCGCTATATCTTTGCTACGAAGTAAGAGTACACGAGGGTACTCTTCACGTGTAATAATCACATGATTGTAGCTCTTATCATCCTTGCGGTCAGTATTATATTTCGGCTGATATTTCCGTATGAGGTTGCCTTCGAGAACAAGTGCTTCAAGCACGGAATCAGTTTCTTCATACTTGACTCCTGCGGCTTCAGAGATCATCGTAAGCACTTTGGGACCCCTTGATTCCGCAACATCGGAATTGAAATAACTGCGCACTCGGTCGCGGAGCGATGTTGCTTTACCAATATACAATATGCTCCCATCAGCTCCCGTGAACATATAGATGCCCGGAGTTTCAGGAAGTTTGAAAGCTTCTAGATCTTGACGATTCATTTCTTGAGTGTCTTTTTAAGATACTTCCCTGTATGTGACTTATCGTTATTCGCGACTTCTTCAGGCGTACCCTTTGCAACAATACGCCCGCCACCCTTTCCTCCATCCGGCCCCATATCAATGATATAGTCGGCATTTTTTATAACGTCCATATTATGCTCAATGACAATCACAGAGTTGCCCTGTGCAACAAGCTTTTCAAATATAGCAAGCAATTTTTTAACATCATCGTAGTGAAGACCAACGGTCGGTTCATCAAAAAGGTAGATTGTTTTCTGAAGCTGCTGCCGATAAAGTTCGGCAGAAATTTTAACGCGCTGTGCCTCTCCTCCTGAAAGGGTCGTCGCAGACTGACCGAGTTCAAGATATCCAAGTCCGACTTCATCGAGTGTTTTCAGCCGATCATAGATCGCCGGAATATCTCCGAAGAAGTCCAGTGCCTCTTCGATCGTCATGTGTAACACTTCGTAAATATTTTTTCCCTTGAAATCGATCTCAAGGGTCTCTTTCATGAACCGCTTTCCGAGACACACATCACAGAGTACATACACTGTTGGAAGAAAATGCATTTCGACAGCGATCTCTCCATTACCCTGGCATGCTTCACAGCGGCCTCCTTTAACATTGAAAGAGAAACGTCCCGGTTTCCACCCGCGCACGCGCGCTTCCGGACTTTCAGCAAAAAGCTCTCGAATAAACGAAAAAGCTCCCGTATATGTTGCAGGATTTGAACGTGGCGTCCTTCCTATCGGAGACTGATCAATGAGAATAGCTCTGCCCACATATTCCGTTCCCATGAAACTTGCAGCGTTGAAAATGGTGGCACTTCTATAACGACGATCAAACCGCGCTTGCAGATTTTTATAGAGTACTTCATAAAGCAGCGAGGATTTTCCAGAGCCCGAAACACCTGTAATCAATACGAGCCGTCCAAGAGGTACCTCAAAATGAATATTTTTGATATTGAAAATATTCGCTCCCTGTATTTTGAGCGATCCCTTATTGCTCGTCCGACGCGTCTCTGGAATCTCTATTTTTTCTTCTCCCCGCAAATACGCAAGTGTTCGAGAGCCAGATGGGTTTGTCTTCGCTGTGAGCAGTTTTTCCAGATCACCTGCAACAATAATCTCCCCTCCGTGTACGCCTGCGGCAGGACCGATGTCGATAATATAATCAGACGCATAAATCGTATCTTCGTCATGTTCAACCACGATAATGGTGTTACCAACGTCCCGCAGGGCAGTAAGCGTCTTAATGAGGCGGTCGTTATCAAACTGATGGAGACCGATCGTTGGCTCATCAAGCACATAGAGCGCTCCAACAAGGCCAGAGCCGAGCTGTGATGCAAGCCTGATGCGTTGCGCTTCCCCACCCGAGAGAGTGTGCGCACGTCGATCGAGCGTGAGATATTCGATACCCACATTGATCATAAACTCAACTCGGGATTTAATTTCCTTAATAACCGGCCGCGCTATCTCCTCCTCTTTTGGCGTCAACGCGAGCGTATCGATAAAGTTTTTTGCATCGGTAATAGAAAGCCCCGTGAAATCAACAATGTTTTTTCTCTCCTTCTTTTTATTATACAGAAAGACATGTAGGGCTTCCTGCCGCAGGCGTGCTCCATGACACACATCACACACTTCTTCGCCAAAGAAAAACTTTGTACCCAAACCATTGCACGCTTCACAGGCGCCATACGGAGAATTGAACGAAAACAAGCGCGGTTCGATCTCAGGATATGAATATCCATCGTTCGGGCAAGAAAACTTGGCGGAAAAGAAATGTTCTGTCCTTTCTCCTCCTGTCATATATACAACGCGAAGCAAGCCTTCCGCTTCATGGAGCGATCGTTCAACAGCTTCGCGCAGCCGTTCCGCCGCATTTTTCTTATTATCGCGGAAATCGCTTTTTTCAAGGCGATCAACAAGAACGTCAATTTCATGCCGCTTGTTTTTCGAAAGAATAATCTGTTCTCGTAAAGAGTGGCGTTTACCGTCAACAAGCACTTCGCTATAACCCTTTCCAAGAAGGTCGTAGAGAAGTTGGTAGTACTCACCCTTTCTGCCACGGACGATTGGCGCAAATATTTCAAGAGATGCATTTGAAACGCTTGGCATTTTTTTTACGATCATCTCTTGAATCTCTTCACTTGATAGCTTTACGATCTCGCTGCCACAGATAAGACAATGTGGCTTGCCCACGCGCGCATAAAAAATGCGAAGATAATCATAAATTTCCGTGATCGTTGCAACAGTTGAACGAGGATTATTCGAGCGTGATTTTTGATCGATCGAAATAGCCGGTGATAGGCCTGTGATTTCGTCCACATCAGGTTTTGGCATTTGTCGCAGAAATTGACGGGCATAGGAAGAAAGCGACTCAACATAGCGTCGTTGGCCTTCTGCAAAAATAGTATCAAAAGCAAGCGAAGACTTGCCTGATCCAGACAGCCCTGTACATACGATCATCTTGTTTCGCGGCATCTCAACAGTGATATTTTTGAGATTATGCGTACGCGCACCCTTAACAATGATTTTATCTTGCATGATTTTTGAAATAGTAGACCCCATTTTACGCACAAAACTCCCCAACTTTGGGGTGCCTATATGGTACAGACAGTATACAATAACTTTTCCTTCTGTCCATTAAAAAAAATTGACTCAGTAGTTTCCTCGTGCTTATCTACATTCAGAGATTCCATCTGCTCATACAAGCAAGGGAGTATATATGGCAAAGCTCACAGGCAAGAATAAGGAACGCGCGCGGCAAGAGACACGGCAACATTTGCACATAGTACATAAAACTACAGACAACACTGCGTCTCACGAAGACCCTGATATTGAATTGGCGAGTACACCGCACTTTTCTCCTTTTATGAAGACGATGGCACGATGGATGCTTGTACCCATAGGCATTTTTCTTCTGTTGTCGATTGTCGGAGTGATTTCACGCCTCTAAGAGCTGTTTGCAAAACACCCCATCATCTGACGGGGTGTTTGTTTTTAAACCTGTTTATTATTTTTTGTTTCGAGCAGAACCGCAATGATTTTCTCGACAACTTCGTCGAGCGATACTGTTGCTTTAATAAGAAACCCGGCGGCTCCAAGTTCTTTGCTTTTTTCAATATCCTCGTCTTGTCCAAGGTTAGAGAGGAAAAGTACAGGAATATCTTTTGTAGTATCTTCGTTTTTGATCGCCTTGAGAACATCATACCCGCTCATTCCCGGAAGCATGATATCGAGCACGACAATATCGGGGTGTTGTTCTTTAACAATACCAAGTATGCGAGCACCATCTGCTTCGTGATACAGAGTTCCTCCCGCGGCCGCCAAACGTTTACCAAGCAACCCTGCGAGAAGCGGGTCATCTTCGGCTATTAATACCTTTACATTTGCAAGCGAGTGGTTTACCGCTGCATCTTGTGTATTTTCTTCCATGCCAAAAGTATATCATACTTTTTTGAGTGCAAATACACCTATACACTTTCAGATTCTGCCAAAAGCGCCCGTATTTCATCTCGAAGAAGTGCCGCTGTTTCAAAGTCGAGTACTTTCACCGCTTCGTTCATTTGCTTCTCTTTCTCTTTAATCACCTTTTTAGGATTTTTTTTATACAGCTCCCGATCGACAATAAGAAGCGTCGAAACTGCTTCGTTGTGTTCAGAACGCAGATGTTCAGTAATATCGTTAATACTCTTACTGATGGTTGTTGGTGTAATTCCGTGTTTTTTATTGTGGGCAATTTGTATTTCACGCCGCCGTTCCGTCTCTTCGAGGGCGCTTTCCATAGATCTTGTCATGTTATCTGCATACAGGATCACACGCCCATTCACATTGCGAGCAGCGCGGCCAATGATCTGGATAAGTGATGTCTCCGAGCGCAAAAAGCCCTCTTTATCTGCATCAAATATCCCAATAAGGGAGACTTCGGGGAGATCAAGACCTTCTCGAAGTAAGTTTACGCCAACGAGACAATCGAATGTTCCTCGGCGAAAGTCAGAAAGAATTGTTATGCGATCAATCGTTTTGATATCGCTGTGCAAATATTCCGCCTTCATGCCGCGTTCTTTAAGGTACGTGCTCAAATCCTCTGCCATCTTTTTGGTAAGTGTTGTGGCAAGAACTCGGCCGCCTGATTGTATCTCTTTTTCCGCCTCCTCTATGAAATCCCCCACTTGTCCCAGATACTTTCCTTCAGGTTCTCTCGACGAAATGATCGGGCGCACCTCTACCTGCGGATCGACAAGACCTGTAGGACGGATAATCTGCTGAACAACCTGGGAGCTGTGCCGCATCTCATATTCTCCTGGTGTTGCCGATGTATAGATTACTTGACCTATGCGTTCAGCAAATTCTTCAAATGTCAACGGACGATTGTCCTTTGCCGACGGCAACCGAAAACCATGCTCCGCAAGGACTTCTTTTCGCGAACGGTCTCCTGCATACATACCACGAAGCTGCGGGAGTGTAACATGCGACTCATCAATAATAGTTAAGAAATCCGGCTCACCATTTTTAAGGTGCGGAAAATACGACAGAAGAGTATAAGGTGCCTCGCCTTCCTTTCTGCCATCAAAGTGGCGCGAATAATTTTCGATACCGCTGCAATAACCAATTTCTCGGATCATTGCAAGGTCATAATTTGTTCTTCGCTTGAGCCGCTCGCCTTCAAGAATTTTCCCCTCCTTCGCAAAATATTCTAGCCGTTCTTCAAGCTCTGTTTTTATTTTCTTAATTGCCTGTTTGTTCCGCTCATTTGATGTAATGAAATGTTTTGCCGGAAAGAGAAATATCTGCTGTATTTCTGATTCGATCTTTCTGCTGACTGCATCAATGCGAAGAATCGTTTTAATTAAGTTTCCTTCTATTTCAATACGATAGAGTTTCTTTTCATGCACGGGCATCACCTCAATCACATTTCCCACACCACGAAATGTGCCCGGCGTAAGATCGGCATTGGTGCGCTCGAAATGAATGCGAATAAGCTCGCGCATGAAATCGCTGCGGGCAATTTTTACACCCTGCTCTACCTGCAAATTAACTTTTTTGTATTCTGATGGATTCCCCAAACCATAGATGCAAGATACCGACGCTACAATAATCACATCCTGACGTGAAAGAAGAGACTGTGTTGAAGCGTGGCGCAGCCGATCTATCTCTTCATTGATCTGCGCTTCTTTCTCTATAAAAGTATCAGTAATCGGCAAATACGCTTCAGGCTGGTAATAGTCGTAATAGGAAACAAAATAATGTACGGCCGCATCTGGAAAGAATGCGCTGTATTCTTGAGCAAGTTGTGCCGCTAGGGTCTTGTTGTGTGCAATTACAAGCGTCGGCTTGTTCACGTGCGCTATCACGCTTGCAGCTGTAAATGTTTTACCCGTTCCCGTTGCGCCAAGAAGCGTCTGATGACGCATTGATTTTGCAAGTCCCTCGTCAAGCTGTTCGATAGCTTTCGGCTGGTCTCCCGCAGCTGAATATTCAGATGTGAGTTTAAAAACGCTCATATGGTGTGAATTACAAAACTCTTTACTCGGCACGTTCTTGCAAAGGGTACGGATTTTTTCGTGCCGTCTCTTCGAGACTGCATCATCGAGCTGAAAAAATCCTGAAGTTGCGACGCCAGCCGCATCGCAAACCCCCTTTGGAAGAAGCGCCTCGCACAGTTTTGTAATTTAAGATTCATATCGCTCACTTTGATTTGTAGTAGCGCACTGCAAATGAGTCGCGAAATTCAAAAAAAGTGTTGTTGAGTATCGAGGAACGAATATCTTCCATGAGCGTTGTAAAAAAATGTAGGTTGTGAATCGTTGCGAGTGTATATCCTAAAATTTCTTTCGCACGGAATAAATGTGCAACATAGGCTCGTGTATAAGATAAACATGTTTCACAAGTGCAATCCTTTTCAATTGGCACAAAATCATTTTTATACTTTGCATTAAAGATATTCATCCTTCCATCGCGCGCATAGAGCCGACCATTCCGCGCTTCACGTGTCGGGGCTACGCAATCAAATGTATCGACACCGTGTTCTACGCCCATGAAAATTTGTGCTGGTTCCCCAATACCAAGCAAGTGCCGCGGTTTTTCTTCCGGAAGAATCGGGTTTACCCATTTGAGAACATCTTCCATATCTTCTTTGGTGTATGAACCACCAATACCAAATCCTGCAACGTCCAAGCCGGCAATGTATTGCGCACTCTCTTTACGCAAGTCTTCGTGATGACCCCCCTGTACAATACCAAAAAGCCCTTGCTGTGCATGCATCTCTGAGTTTGCCTTGTGTGCAGCAACAGATCTCTCTGCCCACCTATGTGTGCGATCCATGGCTTCTTTTTGATATGCGTGGGGATCGGTTGGAGACGTGCACTCATCAAATGCAAAAATGATGTCTGCGCCAATATTATTTTGTATTGCAATCGATTTTTCAGGCGAAAGCATATGTTCGCTTCCGTCAATATGCGAACGAAACACAACCCCCTCTTCTGCAATCTTAGCAAGCGAATGTCGAGTTTTTTCTGGAATTTTGCCGCCTACGTAAGCTTCAAGCTCTCCCCGACTGATAAATTTATTCAGGTCACGTTCATACGCGCTTCCGAGCGAAAAAACTTGGAAACCGCCCGAATCGGTCATTGTGGGTCCCTGCCAGTTCATAAATGTATGAATACCACCGGCATCACGAATAATTTCATCTCCAGGTTGGAGGTAGAGATGATAGGTATTCGCAAGAACGACTGTGCCCCCAAGAGCCCTGATCTGTTCCATTGTTATCGCTTTCACACTAGCTTTTGTGCCAACAATAACAAAAGCCGGCGTCTTCAGAACGCCGTGCATCGTTGTAATCTCACCAGCCCTGCCAAGAGCGGAAAGCATACGCTTATCGATAGAAAAACGAATTGGTAGCCCTTGCATAACAAAAATGCATAGATGTCAAATTATCAAGCTACGATAGCATAAGGCATCAAAAAAGCAATGTCCCGAAAACAAGAGCGCTCACCGTGCAAAGGGATATAATTACCGCAATCCATTCATTTCTGGTATGCGTGGCTTTATTTTTCTTCTCCATGATATGAATTGTACTAGACTATTTATACACTGCGAGCAAGCGGTGTTAATTACTTTCAGAAAAATGGGTGCGTAAAAGAGCCAACGCCCCATGTAAACCTCCGAATGAACCAAGTTCAGCGGGTACAATTTTTGGAGCTTGCGGAAAGATAGTTAAAATTTCATTCAAATATACCCGCACTTTTTCAAGTTCTATCACGGGGCCCCGTGTGCCAACGATCATCGAACCGCCGACGACAATACAATCCGGCGACCAAAATGTAATAACATTGTGCAGCATGATCGCAAGCGTACGGGCTGCTTCATCCCAAATTTGTTGGTCTGCAATCTCAAACGGCTTCTTTTGAAACCTTCGTTCGAATGCAGAGCCTGTAATCAACGATTCCGGGTGAAGATATGTCGGTTCTCCCGAACAGGTACAAACAGCTTTTTCGTTCATATCAATAATGTGATGGCCGATCTCAAATCCATACGAACTAGTGTCAAGCACACCATCAATCGTACGTATACCATTCGCTCCTGTGCTGATCGTCACATATGCGACAATACGATGTGATTTCCCCCCACCGGCGACCGCCTCGCCAAGACCCACAACAGCAGTGTCGTTATCGATAAATACACGGGCGGAAAATGCCCCTTCCAAGCTTTTTTTAAGAGACTTCCCCTTCCAATCTGGTAGATTTGGCGGGTGAACAAGAACACCATCCTTCGCTCTCACAGGCCCCTTAACCCCTCCAGCAGCTGCAGTAATAGCAATACCGCCACGCAACTCCTCTGCAGCGGCCACAATGCGCTCCACGCCCTCCTCAAAGCTCTGCGGTGTATCAAACGTCACTGGCTCGCCAAAAGTTGTGCCGTCCTTTGACGCAGCCACTCGCGTGCTCGTTCCCCCGATATCAAAAAGTATGTACATAGTATTTGTTACATTTACGAGATTGCAAAATACATAAGTGCTAACGACGTAAGGAGGAGCATGAACCCAAAACGAACTGAAAAATTCTTCCTAACGCCTAATTCATGCCGCGTCTGCTTGCTCTCGCTTATTCCAATCGCCTGGTTTTGCGGTTCCGGCATCCGAAAAGAATTATTGTCAGCAATATCCTCAAGAAAAATTTGTGGAACAAGCATCGCTCGTAGTATCGTCGTGTTGTTTCTAAAATACAATACGAGAACAGAAAAGATGAACATGACTATACTCACCATTGCAATCAATATCTCAAAAAAGCTCATATTAAATTCGCTGCTTAAATTCTTCAATCATGGGAACCTGCTCCGGATCAAGGCCATAGCTTGTGGCTGTAGTAAACGCAGCCCAGTCTGCACAAAGAAGCGAGTTGAATATCTTTTCAAAAACACTCCCTCCGCTCAAGAATATTTTTTCCCCAATCAACTTTCGTGCTTCAAAAAGGTCAAAAAGTACGCTCATTCTCTTTGCGACTTGCGGATGATCGTCAGAATCCATAAGAAAATGGAAATAAAATCTTTCTGAAAGTTCTACGGTAGTTTTTGCAACGTCGAACCCTGTCATTTCATTATGATTGAGCTCGGGAATAACATTGCAAAAAGAAGGAATTTTTCCTGTTTCATTATACTTAATCTTCCAGTTGTAGGCGATCGGAAAGTTTACTGTAGACGCATAGATGATCGGCACTCTTCCCGAAACGCGCCCCGCAAGAGCCTCTCCTTGTGCACGCAGTTCTTCCATATCAAGAGCATGTGCGAGCTCTGATGTTTCCTCTAAAATAGCAGATTCGTCCATAAGTGCGAGAAGAGCGCGCAGCGAGTATCCAAGAGCCGAACGCGGCTGGATCCCTGTATCAGGCATCTGCACATACGGAACAGCATTTTCTTGCGCAAGGGCAAGCAGTTTACCACCTGTTGCAATCACTGCCATAGATAATTCCTCACGAAGAGCGGTTTTAAATGAATCAATCGTTTCCTCTGTATTGCCGGAATATGAGCTCAATATAATAAGACTTCCTTTCAGTTGCTCTGGCACGCTCGGAAGACCATAGTCTCGATGGGAAATGATATTTTTCTCCGGCAGACGCATTTTAATAAGACCTGGTGCAAGGTTTGATCCTCCCATGCCGCAGACAATATATGAATTGGTCTTTTTCAGCTTGTCGGCATTTTCCACGATTGGAGAAAACTGAAATTGCGCGGCAAATTGTTGTATCGCTTTTTCCATAAAAATAGTATATCTTTTTTTGTTCTGTATGTCTTTCATATCGTCCTTATCTCGAAAAAAGACGTCCAACGAACAACAAGTAGTGCCTCATTAACTTGATAGTGCATAATAACGGATTACAGTGGCAAATATAAGGCAAGCCACCTGTGAGCAACAAAATTTGAGAAAAAAATATGCTATAATTTAAAAAAGTCGGAGTGATTATCCTAAACAGACACCGAGCTTTGTGAAGAGTGACGATAGTCGAGGCGTATATTCCATATACGACGAGCATCCGCCAGCTGAAGGGACACTATTTACCAAGTTCGACCAGTAAAAATATGACAAACTGTAAAAAGTGTGACAAGAAAACCAAGGGGTTCAAGTGTGATGTTTGCAAAGCAGAAGCGCAAACACACGACGACAACCATTCATGCGGTTCCAAACACTGTATGCCAAAATGTTCTGGCTGTAATGAAGCTGAAGTCAAGTGCACTTGCGCCACTTAATCAGCTCTCCTTATATAACCTAATCAACTATGAAAAGTTAACACCCACAGTCGAAAATGACTGCGGGTGTTTGTTTATGCCGGTGCAACATCGAGGTGTGTTCGCAAATGCCGCGTTCGAGCGTGGAGAAGTTCCTGCAGCTCTCTTGTTACACGATCCTCGTCACCATCCCAAACGATTTCGAGAAATCGCAGGTTTGGCTTCGAACACAAGGTCGAAAGACGCTCTCGTATCGTGTCTTGCGTTATCTGCAACTCTCTATTCGTTCCCCATCCGCTCCAGTAAGCATTTCCGCCAGATCGCACGGTAATTGCATTGTTCGGCAAGCTACATTCGAGGGGAGAGAGTACGCGAATTAAGAGTACTTCGCTTCCTTGGCGCCCGCATCTTTTATATGCAGTTTCAAGACTCTCCCACGCACGTTCATTTCTCGGCTCGATAAGAAAATCAGAAAATACACAGACAAGCTGTTCGGGTGTGTCCGCTGTATACAATTTAAGTGCTTTTGGCAGCGGCAGGGCTTCGGTTCCGTATACCGGCAAGTTAAAAGCAAACCTGCGCAAAGCACTTGCCGCAACAGCCTGATCTCCAAGTTCTGGCATGCAAATTGTTCGCGCGCCGACACCAATGAAGGTTGCCGTCCCTTGATTTGGCTCACAGAAAATATTTGCTGCCAAACTCGACATGATTTTAACTGCAACGTGGCGTTTCGATGGGCTGCCAAAGTCCATCGCCGGTCCAGCGTCGAGAAAAAACTGAACGCCAACTTCTTCGTTTCGCGTATGAAAGACAGCCATTCTTTTTTTCATGCGCGCCGACACTATCGGAGAATACCATTCAGAACCATCTCCTGGTTCCATTTCTCGAATTTCAACGATTTCTTCTCCAAAACCATGAATGGTACTCGGGTGATCTCCAAGCATATATCGTTGTGTCGGGATCGGAAGATGCCAAAGAGGAAATGTTCCAAGTCGAATCGGTGCTATTGGATCAAAGGTCATAGCGCACTCCTAGAGGTTCTGCCCTGTTGTAATACTACACAGGGCAGAGTACATAAAATTATCTCTGGTGAGCAAACGACTAGCGCAGAGGCACGGGAACGCGAGAAATGATCCAGTTGGTCGCCGTTCGCACAAAGTCGAGGATGTCTTCTTCGTGCGCAGCGTCACGAATATCAATTCCTCCTTCATGTATCTGATACATGAAACGGTGGGCAAATACTGCACGCGCCATCGCCTGAACTGCATTCTCACTTTGGTTTGCAACAGTCTCTAATGATCCATAGGTCAGAAATGAATCTGCCCGTGAAAGCGACTCAAGGTGCTGTGCGACACGGCCCCCCATTTGGTGGAAGAGCGGTGAACTCGGCAAACGCTTGAGAGCACGCCATTTGGACGGAAGCGAGTCATGGGGAAATTTATCTGCCCAGTTGCGGTGCGTCAGAATATCTATCATAGAGAGCATGTTCTCCATGTAGTCAACGATATGTTCAGGCGTGTTCGTTTCACGTTCGAAAAATTTCCTTGTCTCCATGATCACACGCGGAGTAAGTACCGGGGCAAGAAGACCTCGATCGCGGATATTACGCCAATGTTTCTGCGGCTGCAGAAGTTGGCGTAAATTCTCTCGCGGAACATCAAAGATATTCCCTGCAATCAAACGGTCAACAAGAAAGTCTGAAGCGCGTTTCGTTCCTGCTGAACCAAGAGGGTTTGATGTAGCAACAATGATGAGCGGCTCATCCGGTGGGGCAATATCGAATATGCGCCCCTCGATCATGATCTTGCCTTCGGCAAAAATAGGACCGAGGTCATTGAGTCTGCTGACTGCACCGCGCACGAGCTCGTCACAGATGAACATATTGTAGGAACCTGGCGTTAATGCGCCAGGGCGATACAGCGGTTCTCCGCTTTCATCCAGAATATTGTAATCCAGAAATCCATAGAGCTGGCCGCTCGTGAGTTCAGGCCCCCAGACAACAAATGCCGTGGGGCATGCCATGAGCATGCTGTATGCTTTTGCAGCAGTCGTTTTGCCGCTCGCAGGAGGGCCAAAACAGGTCCACGTTGAGACATTTTTTGCCCACTCTTCTGCCTGTGTCGGCACGAGAACAACATTTGAAAAAACCCTGTGGCCAAACGACTGTGATGCGCCGAAAACGATCGTCGACATTGCAGTTCTAAACTGCAAAAATGGCGCTCGAAGCTCTGCTATGGTACTTCGTAGAATTTGCGACATTTTTCTATGTCTCCCCTAGAGTATATTGGCAAAGAAAGGATTCTGTCTGAATCCTAGCAGGAATGTACTATTCCCTCAATTTTTCGTCTAGTGGCAATCTGCATCAGAGCCCGCAACACCGAATCCCTTTTTTTCCCAAACATTCACGTACATGCATCGATATTTCATAGCATCGCCACTCAAAAATGTATCCGCGATAGCCGAAAGACTTTCCCGACCGATAAACTGTTCAAGAGAAAAGCCAGTGTCCTTTTTAATATCTCTATCAATATATCCAATAGTAATAGCAGACAAAATATTGTCATTGGTTGTTGCACCGGATACCTCGCTGTAAAAAGTTGGAACTGCTGCAAGTATTCCTCCTTGTGCCACAACAGCACCCCCAGACGTTCCATGTTGGCCGGCAACAGTTCCCAAAAAACTAACTTCATCGACAAATGAAGAAACTGAACCAAGAGAACCTGTACTATGCACTGTTGCACCTGATGAAAGCATATACAGATCGCGCTGTACCGCATCACCTCCAAGATAACTTGCCGGATAACCGAGAATGTATGTATATGATCCCGCCGCAAGAGACACGCTCGAAGCCTCTAGCGACGGAAAAGCCAATGGCAGTGCAGCGCCATTTGTTCTTGCCATAACGACAAGAATAGCGTAGTCACCTATTCCATATTCGTATCCGGTATCATCGGGTTTGAACGCACTTGCAACGGAATCTTTCACAAATTTTTCGGGGATATACACAAGCTTTGCCCGATAGCGCGGCTGCGCAGGAGAACCTATTCGTACTGCACAATCATAGAGAGCATTCCCCTTTGGCCAATCTGCAAACAGAAAGCTTTCGCCGACATGCGCGTTTGTCAAAATGACACCGCGTGGATCAACTATCACTCCGCTACCGCTCGCAATATTGCCACCTGAATCGGTACAAAACAGGTTTACGATAGCATTTTTCCATTCTTGCTTGAGCGCAAATTGACCAATGGGCACTGTTAATGCTGCACTTGACTCATCTTTTTTGCTCTCTGTATTCGGAGCAGGAGAAGCAATTGGCGCAGATTGTGTTGGCTGTATTGTCGTAGGTTTCTTAACAGGTTTCGCCACCTCTTTTGCTGCAATACTTTTTTCTAAAGGAATCGGAGGTGGTGTTAGATTGATCTCTTCGCTCACCATCTTTCCCTCTTCAACCACCATAGATTCCACCGGCAAAGTAGCTTTTTTGGTTGGTTGGAGGTCAGATGTAAGAAAAAAACTCATACCAGCTACAATGACCAAAAAACTTGCGATTATTATTTTTTGCATATCTAACTATGTATGTTGACAAACGATCGTAGCAGTATAGTACAACATAATTTCTATTTTGGCAACTACAAACCAAAAAACAGCACCCGTGTAAAACGGGTGCCATAGTTTAGCTTCTTTTTCTTCTTTTAAGGAAAGATAGTCCTCCTGACGTTATCGTAAAGAATATGAGTGCAGAAAAAATAAAAGGAAACGAAAGGTCTTGCGGGTTCTTCACGGTAACATTTCGGTTTCTTCGTAAGCCTGTCCAAATCGCACTCCGCAGAAGGTCGCGTCCCGAATATATTCCACTCGCATGCTGAAATGTCCCTCCCGATATTCTGGCAATCTCGCGCATCATGGCAGGGTCATATTCAGTGTGCACATTTTCACCTTCGGGTCCCACGCGCAGAAACCCCTGTATGCTGCCATCGCGCAAGAAGAGCGGTATTGGAGCAGCTACTCCTTCAGTGCCCGTACCGAGCGTATAGATTGGAACAACATATTCGTGTTTTTCTCCATACGCAAATTTGGCAACTTTGTCGCGAACAATGATTTCAGAAACTCCAGAGCCTGCCTTTCCTCCGTCCGAACAGAGTAGAAAAAAGCTTGGCTCATCTTTGAGAATCTGCCGTGCTTCTTCAAATATGCGTGATATATCTGTTCCCGCACCGCTCCACAAAGAATCTGTGTCAAAAAGAACGCTTTGAAAAGAACGAAAGGAGTTCTCTGTCAGTTCTAC
>Ga0209515_10005869_pt1 | contig 15659 bp, 19 predicted proteins | sample Subgroupgradi54m_FD_187454 | JGI IMG/M metagenome (GOLD analysis project Ga0209515, IMG submission 187454) | Subsurface groundwater microbial communities from S. Glens Falls, New York, USA - GMW60B uncontaminated upgradient, 5.4 m (SPAdes)... ...
TAGGGTGAGGGGATGAGGGGAATAAAGATCCAATTGAGGTCAGAACAAACATGAGAACAATCCCAGCCCCAGCCACTAAGGAAGTGACATTTTTTTTCTTCTTAGGAAGTTCTTGAACTTTGCTAACTCTATTTTCAACTTCTATAGGATCTAAAATTTCTGAAACGTTGGTAGGTTGGTCAACGGTAATTTTTAATTCTTTTCTTGTTTTTTCTTCTTCTAATCGGTTTCTTTCATTGTCATAGCTCTCTTCCATTTCCTCATCCAAAGTTTCCATATCACTTAGGGGATTCACGGTTCGAGCTAACTTTAAAATGCTTTTAAGTGTGGGAGGTCTTGCCCTTGTCACCATTTGGTTTTTAACAAGATAAGAATAAATTCTGCTTATTCTTTCTTCTAACGGAGAGTCCCTTAAGGCGTTTAATTGCTGGAGCAACCTAGAAAAATCTCTGGCGCCATATTCTTCTAGATTTCTAAATAAACTTACCATTCTCCAAGAATCTCCCACTTCTTCATAATTTTCTTTTCTCATCTTTTCGCTTTCGTGTAGAATCGCGAAAACCTTGGCAAGAAATTCTTTTTTATCTTGAGACACTACTGTCCAACTGTTAAACCTTGAGAATTAACTGTTTTGGAGATTCTGAAATTTGGTCTTGGGGCGAAAATCCCGAAAGAGCTTGAGTAATAGGCATTTTCTCGAAAAGTGAGATGCTGAGAATTTGCAAGATTTCGCCGAGACTCCGTTGGATTTGAAGTTCCTTCTTGATGATAGCGGCCAAGACATAAACACTGATTGCTATCCAAATTTGAGTGCGGACGGCATTCTCGCTGGTGCCGTAAAATGCTTTGATACGCAGGTATTGCTTGATCCATTTGAAGAAGAGTTCTACTTGCCAGCGAGCTTTGTAAAGTTGAGGAATCAGTAAAGCCGGGAGCGCAAAGTTGTTGGTTAAGAACACCAGGTGTTTGTTGGTTTCGGGGTCGGTGTAGCTGATTCGACGCAGGAGATCCGGATAGTCTTTCGAGACTTTGAGTCCGTTCAAACGGATGGTGTGATCCGAACGTAACCCTGTAGTTTTGTCCACAGGGTGATAAGTGTTTCTCAGATGATTGAGATTGCTCTTGGCGCGAGTCACGAAGAAAGCGGCCTGCTGGACGAAGGTGAATAACCGTGCGAAATCGATGTATCCTCGATCGAGCATATAGAAGGACCCGGGCTCTAAGATCAACTGATCGAGAGCATTTACATCGTGGACTTTTCCGTCGGTGATATGAATAAAACAGGGGATGTTTCCCCGCAGATCGATCAGGGTGTGAAGTTTGACTGCCGCTTTGTGTTTGCGAAATCGTGCCCAGGGAAATAGGGCCATACAAAGATCGATGGTGGTGGAGTCGAAGGCGTAGGCGGTTTGTTTTAAGTTTACGCCAAAGCTGTCCTGGCCGTAAAGAACTCGGGCTTTCTGGATGAGAATTTGAGCAAAGTCGGCATAGATTTTCCATGGGCGTGTTTCGTTGGCGTACGCTAATGTGCTGCGCGAAATCTTTCCGCGAAACCCTGCGTGATAGAGTTTGGATTGAACGCTGCGTAAGCAAGTTTCGATATCTCGCAGACTGTCGCGAAAAGTAAGTTGAGCAAAGGCCATGCAAAGAAATTGATCGAAACAGGAGAAACTTTGAACTTTGTGATGACCCCGATATCGATCGACGCATTTGCGAAATTCGTGCATCGGAATGAAATTCATGAGTTGGGTAAAGATGACGTGTCCTTGGTTCATTGGCCATTTCCTCCTGTTTGGAATGGCCAAAGGATACCATAGAATTGAAATCGATTATGGGTTCCATAGTTAAAAAATTACTGATATTACAATGTTTTTCATAAAATGATGTCTATAACAGTTGGACAGTAGTGATGTATTATATATCCTTAGTCATCTTATCATAATAACACCACTGCCGATTTCCAAAGAACCAGAACACCATCGTTATGGCCGAACATATAAGAGCGGTCCATAAAGCCGCGAAGGAAAACTTTGGTTGCTCTAAAAAAAAGAAGAACGAACTCAAAAGCAAAAGACTCAACGCGCAGGACCCTAACATAAAACTAAAAAGAGTAAGGATTGCCCCTGTGATCATATGTCTTAAATTTCGTCTCTCGCGCGCCTTTTTTTCATCCTGATGGTAATAACATTCCCACAGATTGATTGCGGCAAAAAATAACCAATTCATAAGCTTTCAGTCCTTTTTCTTTATAATCCACCCAGCCAGGAGCCCAACGGTAAGCGCTATCCCAGCGAACTTCAATGGATTCTCCTTGGCAAAGGCGTGGACAGTCCGTCCGGTTTTGCGCGCGCGGTCAATCGTGGAATTCATCTGTTCCTTGAGTTTTCCATCGATCTTGGAAATATAATCGTTTACATCGCCAACTATTGTTGATATCGCTTCCCCATTTTCTTCTATGTTCTTTTTAAATTCTGATCCCAGATTACTTTTAATCATTTTATTTTTTCTCCTCTAAATTTAAATTCCCTATCTCATGCCTCATAGGCGTAGTCGGGGGACAAATCTATACATCAACCTTATCAGTTCAGGGGCAGGTTGGATATCAGGTGAGACCCTGATATTCTTATCAGGGAAAACATGAGGGTTAAGGACTATTTAAAACTTTTCTCCAGGGGATAACCCCTGAATTCTTAACTTAGGGGTTAATGGCAATTGGATTAGGCGGCTAATACCCCTGTTTGTTTAACCAATATAATAGGCTGCACATAAGAACCGCTAGCCCAACCATGGGCAGAAAATCGGTAATAAAATAAGGATAGATCATCATGATAATGCCAATGATTAAAAACCAAAAACGGGATTTTTTTCTGCCATAAGTAAAGAATACAAAACCTACTCCACTAACAAGCAGGGAGCCCATTAAACCGGCAAAGCTAAAGTTCATAAGTTATTTAGAGTGTAGAGAGAAGTTTTTGATTTGTGGGATATTTTTGGAGTTGTTCCAGTAGAGTTTTAGCCGCTTCTATTGTGCCTAGATTAACTAAGGTGCTGCGCAATTTCCATATCTTTTTAAGTTCCTCGGGTTGAATTAAAAGTTCTTCCTTGCGTGTCCCGCTTTTGGCAATGTCTATGGCGGGGAATATTCTTTGCTGCGCGACTTCACGAGAAAGAACAAGTTCCATGTTGCCGGTGCCTTTAAATTCTTCAAAAATAACATCGTCCATGCGGCTGCCTGTACCTACCAAGATCGTCGCAATAATGGATAAGGAGCCTCCATTTTCTATTTTTCTGGCCGAGCCAAAAATGCGCCGCGGTATTTCTAAGGCGCCGGCGCCAATCCCGCCCGACATGGTTCGTCCGTTAGATCTTTGCTCCGCGTTGTGAACACGAGAAAGGCGCGTCAACGAATCGATCACGACCATCACATTCTCTCCGGAGCCAGCTTCCACCATGGCCTGCCGCATTAAATTTTCCGCAATCTGAATATGATGAGAATAGGATTCATCGGAAGAGGAGGAGCGAACTTCCGCTTTAACACTGCGCCTAAAATCTGTAATTTCTTCTGGTCGTTCATCCACTAGTAAACAGTAAAGTTTGATCGTTGGAGAACTCTCCGCGACCGCCTGACAAATATGTTTTAAAAATGTTGTTTTCCCAGAGCCGGGAGGAGCTACAATGAGTCCGCGTTGACCCATGCCAATGGGGGAAATTAAATCCATCGCGCGCACAGTCAGTTCTTTGGATCCACTTTCCAGGAGAATTCGTGGAAAAGGATCAATTGCAGTTCCAGAAAGAAACGCGGATTCAGGTCTATGTGAAACTTTCTTATAATGATACATTGATGATGTTTAACTCCAAGGAATGTAACTATAATGATAATAAAAAAACAGCGGTAAACCTATGCTTATTTTAGCTTCTCAATCGCCGCAAAGAAAAAAGATTTTGCGCAAGCTTAAGATTCCTTTTAAAATTGTGCCCAGCCGCGTTCATGAAACGGATCCCGATAAAATTCATCACTTTAAGGCTAAAAAATTGGTGATGGATCTGGCTGTTAAAAAAGCTAAATGGGTGGCCAAGAAATTTAAATTTAACTCCTGCGTTATTCTTGGGGCAGACACGCTGGTAGTGTGCAACAAGAAAATTTTAGGAAAACCTAAGAGCGAGGCGCACGCGAGAGAAATGTTAACTCTTCTCTCTGGGAGGCGCCAACAGGTTTTAACAGGAGTTTGTTTAATTAAAAATCCAGAGGGTTTGATAAAAAAAGGATGCGCCGCAACCATTTTAAAATTTAAAAAATTGGACAATAAAACAATTCAAGATCTAGCTAAGAAAAATAGAGACAAGTCGGGGTCCTATGCTATTCAAAAAATGAAGGATCCTTATGTGACTATCATTAAAGGAGATTTGGATAATGTCATTGGATTACCCTTATCTTTAGTTAAAAAACTAATAAGGAATTGGTGTTAGCTAGCTAATGCTTGCTCATCGATGATCCACATTTTGGGCATTTAAGACTGGACAGCCTAAACCCTGGTTTGGAAGGAACTTCTGCTTTACAAGACGGGCAAAAGCAGGTGGAGTTTTTCTGATTGCTATTGGGATTCATTGAATCGTTTAAATAACTGCCAATCTGCCCAAAATTTTTTTCTGATTTAATCGGATTCTTTCCATTCCTCTGTGGCATGAATTTCCTCCTAAACTATAACATGAGTAGATGAAACAAAAAAAGATGACTAAATAAAGAAGACCCGATCTCCTTTTAACACTGTATTTAAAAAGAGGCGGGTCTTTTTATCAGTCTTGTAAAACTTAACCGCTCCCGATATTTCTAGTTACCTTCCAATATTCTTTCGTTTTGAGTAACAATCTTTGCAGTACACTGGACGATCTCCGGACGGTTTAAACGGAACATCACATTCCTTCTTACACTCCGCGCAAGTTGCCTTGTGCATCTCTCTTGGTCCACCGAAACCACTATCTTGTTGATATGCCATATTGTCCCCTTATAAGTTTAACGATTTTTATCCGACCGAAACATTCTCACTGGGAGACCGTTTCAGACGCGCTACTATCTTCAAGTTTCTTTTTAGCCAGTTTTTCTTTTTGCTTTTCTTGCTGCTTTCTTTTTGTTTCTAATTCCCTCTGTTTTTTTTGATAGGAATAATTAACTTTTGCCATTGCTCTCCTTCGATCTTGCCCCGTCTCACAAAGAAAACAGCCCGCGGCGCAGATCAGCTGAATTAGGCGAGAAGTCTACCTTCCAGCATTATATGATTATTCCCTTTGCCATGATAGTGCGTGGACAAATCCAGAATCTGTTTGCTAAACCAAAGTTACGCGTATTTCTTGACACTTCATATAAAACCTGTTATATTGCACGCGACACCAAAATCCATTGAAAAAGGAAAAATATAAAAATATGACACCACTATCAGCAGAAAAACAAGCGCTTGTGGATGCCTTTCAAAAGCATGTGGACGCGGAACTTCGAAAAGATTTAGAGTCAACCTTAGCAACAATGACACCGAACCCTCATTTAAATAATATTCCAACCACCATCGGGGGCGTAGGATTAGAAGGTGTTCGGAGTTTCTATAGCGCGCTCATTCTTTCGGGAAAATTTTTCCCTCCCGATACCGAAATGATTCCCGTTTCCCGCACGATTGATGAACATCAATTAGTCGATGAAATTATTTTTAAATTTACGCATACAACCGAAATAGGTTGGATGTTACCGCAAATACCGCCAACAGGAAAACGGGTTGAAATTCCCTTGGTTGTCATCGTAGGATTTTCTAACGGTAAAGTTACGCATGAACATATTTATTGGGATCAAGCGAGTGTTCTGGTTCAATTAGGTCTATTGAATCCAAAAGGATTACCAGTGAAGGGTATTGAAACAGCCCAAAAAATGCGCGAATTGCGCCCACGCTTACTAAATAAAGAATTTGGGATTTAACCCGGATAATGCATTAGGAAATGAAATTCGACCAAAAATATGGGTCATATTTCGTCTCGGTTCTCCATCCCAATGCATAATCTCGGTTTAAGTATAATAACGCCATGAATCCAAAACATTCAATTGAATCTAGATTGGCTCGAGAGCTCATTTCCGACGAGCTTTTTGATCTTACTTTATATCAAGAATTAAAAAAAATTAGCGGAAAAGGGTTTGAAAAACTTTTCTCGGAATTGATCCCTATTGAAACAAAACATTACGCTTTCTGGCAGAATTTCTTTGAAATTAAAATCGATAGTCTCGATTGGCGGCGCCGTGTTAAATTAGGAATTCTAGTTTTCGTGTGTAGAATATTTAGATCCACCGCGGTTCATCTTGTGCTCGAGGCGATTGAAATCTACGGGATCCGAAAATATCTTTCAATTTGGGAGAAAACCCGCGGCACTGCTTTAGGACAGGCGGTTCAGGAAGTTTTGAGAGACGAATTTATACATGAGGATGAAGTGGTTAGTCAGCTCGCCGAACGAAAAATTAATCCGGCAAGGATCCGAAGCATTTTTTTGGGTTTAAACGATGGTTTGGTAGAGCTCCTTGGAACGGTGAGCGGGTTTTTTGCGGCATTTAATGACCCTGCCACAATCTTAGCGGCTTGTTCCACCGTTGCGGTTGCGGGTTCTTTATCAATGGCAGCAGGAGCCTATGTTGCTTCCAGCTCAGAAGAGGAAATTAAAAGAATTGAAAATGGAAAAGCGCGATTCTTAAATATTTCGGCTTCGGCGGAACCAAACGGGGAGAATTCTTTTAGGCTTGCTATGATCGTTGGTTTCAGTTATTTTTTTGGCGCGGCCATTCCTGTGCTTCCGGTATTCTTTGGAGCAAAAAATATTCTATTTTCTATCACTGTTTCAGGCGTGATGGTGATTTTTGTTTCTTGGATACTGGCGTTTTTGTCCGGCATGCGGACCCGAAAACGCATCCTAATCAATCTCGCCATTCTCTCCGCGGCGGTTCTTATTACTTACGCGATTGGTTCTCTCGCGAAATATCTTTGGGGGATTTCGGTATAGTGGTGAGGCCTTACTTAATTCGGAGAATTAAGTAAGGCCTCCTCTTGGGTTTTTCTTTCGATGTTTTTCTTGGCGCTCACCTTTTTGAGAGACACTCCAGATTATAATGAACTGCTCCATCGTTCAATACAGCACATTTCCGCTAACGATAGAAAAAACGATCTTAGTTGCTTTTTACACCCATCCCAAAATTGTTTCTAATCGGTTAAATTTTCGAACCAGTTTAGGCCTCAAAAGGGAGGCTTGAAATGATCGGACGGGGACGCGGAACTCGTCAAATCGCCGATGAACTTTGCGTAAACATCAAAACGGTTGAGTCTTACCGAGCGCATATTAAATTGAAGATGAACTTAAAGAATGCGCACGAGCTCACTCAGCTTGCTGTTCATTGGGTAGAAAACAACCACCTCAACTAGTATAGTTCCTCCAATATCTTTTCCCATTTGGATGATTTCTGTATCGGGGTTTGACTTAAGAGAAAAACAGGCTCGTCCCTGATATGCGGCAATGTCATTGTTACATAAGATGAAGATAAAAGAAGAGCGAGAAATAATTTATGACCGGAGGCAAAGCACTCTCGTCCTTTTAACAGCTTCTACTGGAACTTACTCTACTTAAAACTGGACCAGAGAGGGGGATAGGTCAATACGATGAGAAGATTGAGATGGGTCGGTATCTTTGTTTTTGCTTTGATTGCGGTGGAATGGCGGGATGATGTTGACACAGCTGATCGCTAAAAGTGAGGAGGAGCTAATGATGATCGAATCAATGTTCTCAATATGGTTTGTGGCTGGGGTGTTCGGAGGTTTGCTGAATGCTGTTTTTGTATGGGTGACCGGCCGGTTTGGAATCAATCGGGCAATCGGGCTGGCCGTGAAACCTGATTGGACTACAGGATTTCTCTATAACAAATTGGTTTGGGGAGGAATCTGGGGCGTGCTTTTTTATTTTGTTGGGAAGTCTTATCCGATCACTCTTTATCCAGCGTTTTTAGTCAGTTTGGCCCCAACTGCGGTCCAATTGTTCTATATATTTCCATTGATGGCTAAAAAAGGATTTGCGGGAAAGGATCTGGGCCGATTCACGTGGGCATATGTGATCGTCTCAAATTTAGTTTGGGCCGTCGGCGCCTATGGGTGGTTTAAATCCTCGATATGAATCCTATAGAATTTCTGAAGAAAACGAACACCGTCTTGATTTTTGTCCTGCTTATCGGAGCATTGGCTCTTGGCGGCTATTTGTTTGTAAAGTTGCGCAAGCCAATGAATCCCATCCAAGTATCCGTAGATTCTTTGCGACTTGGTAAAAAATAGCTTACAGGCGAGATCCTATGAGAAGTTCAGGTTGTTTTCATGGTATTCATTGTAAACTTCTTAATAAGCGTTGTCTATAAGGGTTTGACTTACAGAAAAAGCATCCTCCTCCCTGATATGCAACAGCGCCGGATTCTCCTAAAATGTATATAGAAGAAAGGGATACCAAATGTCTCATGTATCACCGATTTTTTTAAAGTAAAAATCTAACTGGAGGTGCAATATGAAAGTATTAAAGACTCTTCTCTGTTTGACCGCATTGTCAATGATGCAAAGCCATATCCAAGCGGAAATGACGGTTCAGTCACCGCTTTATCAAGTCGCGATTGTTCAAAGCCCGGCAAAAGCGATTAATTATAGGAATCTGAAAGGACCCGTGATAATTGATTTCAAAGGCACCGTTCTCATTCCCAATGCTCAAGGGACCGCTAAAATAAGGAACAAGGCAGGAACGATGACCATTGAAACAAGATTTGAAAATCTGACGACTCCTCCTTCCCGATTTGGCCGTGAATATTTAACCTATGTTTTATGGGCGGTTTCTCCGGAGGGGCAGGCGACAAACCTTGGGGAACTCATTATAAAAAATGGCAAAAGTAAACTTGAGGCAAGTACACCTTTGCAGGCTTTAAGTCTTATCTTGACGGCAGAACCTTATTTTGCCGCCTCGTTGCCCAGTAATGTTGTGGTTATGGAAAACGCGATCAGGAAAGGCACATTGGCAAAAATTGAAACTACCGATGCCAAGTATGCATTAATGGACAAGGGGCAGTATATATTAAATGTCTCTGAGTCCGACATCATCAAACCCATAGATAAAAAAACACCTTTTATGGTTTATCAAGCCCGAAACGCGGTGAGCATTGCCAAAGCAGCCGGCGCCGAAACCTATGCTCCCACCGAATTCAAGAATGCTCAAAATCTTCTTGCGAAGGCGGAGAATGAAAAGAATGATATAAAAAGTAGAAACATGACTGCTCGCGATGCGGTCCAAATTGCTGAGGCCAGCCGCCTAATTGCTGTTAAACTGCAGGGGGAAGAGAGTTTGGAAAAAGAACGCTATAACGCCAATACAAGAATCGAAAGAGCCAAATTTGAAGCCGAGATTTCCGAGCAAGGACGAACCGACGCGGAAGTAAATCAGTTGCTAGCCGAACAAGCCAGAGGCAAATCTGATACAGAACGCGCCATTGCTCTCCAATCTGCTCAAAACGCAACCGCAGATTCCAATCAAAGTAAGACCGATGCCAAATATGCCCGGGCAGAAACCCAACAAGTTAAGAATCAGATGGCAAACGAAAAAGCCGCTCTGCGGGCTCAACTCTACAGTCAATTTAATCTCATTCTTCAAACTCGCGAAACTGCCCGCGGACTCATCGTGAACATGTCCGATGTCCTTTTTCAAACAGGAAGCCATGAGCTTAAGCCCCAATCTCGTGAGAAGCTTTCAAAACTTTCAGGTATCGTGCTGGCTAATCCCGGATTAAAATTACAAATGGAAGGGTATACCGACAGCGTCGGCAGCGATGAATTAAATCAGAAGTTGTCGGAAAAAAGGGCCCAAGCCGTGCGCAATTACCTCGTGGGACAGGGATTGCCAGCTAAATCTATTGCGTCACTGGGATTCGGGAAAACTAATCCCATAGCTTCTAATGATACCGCCGAAGGCCGTCAGAAAAACAGGCGAGTGGAGATGGTGGTAACGGGTGAAGCGATCGGTTTTTAAGTCATTTTTAAAGGAGACAATCATGAAATACGAACCCATAAATTTTGACAGGCTTATCGGGATGCGCGGATTCAGCGACCTATTGCTCAAGGACCATTTCACTCTCTACCAAGGGTATGTGGCCAACACCAACAAACTTTATGAGAGTTTAAGACTGTTCGACCGGGAAGAAAAGCCATCAAACTCAGAATATTCTGAAATCAAACGGCGGTTCGGATGGGAATTCAACGGAATGCGACTCCATGAACTTTACTTTGGGAACATGACAAGAAATGGTTCAGAAGAAAAGGGAGATATTCTGATTAGGAAGATTGCGTACAATTTCGGATCTGTTCAAGACTGGGAATACAGTTTTAAAAACGTAGGAAAAATCAGAGGGATTGGGTGGATTCTCCTCAGCTATGATCCCGTCGCTGATCGTCTCTTTAATATTTGGGTGAATGAGCACGACGGCGGAAATCTGGCCGGCAGCGTTCCGCTTCTGATCATGGATGTCTTTGAACACGCTTATCTTGCGGACTATGGCTTGAAGAGAGAAGAATATGTCACGGCGTTTTTTAAGGTGATCGATTGGCGAGTGATATCAGAAAGGCTGGAGTCGGTGGTTTTCAAGAAATCCGAGTTGCAAAATGCCAATTGGCCGGTGTCATGAATGGAACAAATCAAAGCCGGACATCAGTGGTGGCATTTTTATGTTTGCTGATGATTTTATTATTTTTTTTAGCGGCAATGATCGTTCCTTACATTCTTGCGCTCTTGACCGCAATCACGATCTCTCTTCTTCAGGTCTGGCCCATGGTGGGACACCGCTTAGAAATGAAAATCAAGAATAATTCTGAAGCAAGCGAGTCTAACTTGGTCCTTGTGGAAAAAATATGAAAATTTATTTATTCTTTATTGCAATGATGTTGCGCACAGTTCCTCTCCTTCATTGTCAAAACGGCAATTGATCCCAAGAATAGACTGCGCAGAATTGTAAGCGGTACTCTTCGCGGTGTTGCCATTGTGAAGAAAAAGTGGACTGCAGATGATAACTGCATTGTGACCATTCGGTTAAACAAAAAGAAGTTGAAAGAACGAACTATAGGGCCGCGCGACACAAAGTGATGTGATTATCACAATAAATTATCTCGGAGAATGCTATTCATCAGCTTATTTAATTTCTGAAATATAATTTGTTCTACTAAATTTAGGGGGAAATCTTATGAAAGGGAATTCATTGATCAAGGCGGGCATGGTTCTCGGGTTGGGCTTCGGCGGCTTTGCCGATGGGATCGTTCTCCACCAGATTTTGGGTTGGCATCACTTGGTTTGCGTCACCGAGCATTGCCAGCCGACATCTATCGAACATCTGCAACGTCAGAACACACAAGACGGGTTCTTCCATCTGACCGTCTGGATTATTTCACTGGTGGGAATAGCTATGCTATTTCGTGTGGTACGGAGCCAGATTCCAGCTTGGTCAGGACGAATTTTATTCGGCGCGATGCTGGCTGGGTGGGGATTTTTCAATTTGGTGGAGGGACTTATCGACCACCAGATTCTTGGCATTCACCATGTGTTGCCGGGAGATCCGCAGCAGTTGCTTTGGGACATACTATTCCTGGCTTCAGGCGTAGTTTTTATCATTGTGGGTCAGCTTTTGATGAGGTCGGATCATGATCAACCCATTTTGACATAGTTTTAATCATGAACAATCCTGCCAACGATCTTAGTAGATCAGTTGCTGCCTTGGTAGATATAAATTATGTTATATTTTCTGGTTTAATACTAAATTAAAGAGGAGTTACAATGAGCGACCCTAAGTCTAACAAGTACAAAAACAGTAATCCAAAGGAATCAGCAACATCGGAAAGTAAGAATTTAACCACTGAGTCTGGATCTCCCGTAACGGACAATCAAAACTCCCAGACTGTTGGGCCAGGCGGACCCGTGCTACTTCAAGACCATCACTTGATTGAGAAGTTAGCCCGCTTCGAGCGCGAGAGAATACCTGAGCGCGTAGTGCATGCCAAAGGATCAGGCGCTTACGGCTACTTTGAGGTCACTAAGGATGTCGCCCATTGGACTAAGGCTAAATTCTTGAGCCCAGTTGGAAAGCGCACCGAGCTATTCGTGCGCTTCTCAATCGTAGCCGGAGAGAAAGGTTCGCCGGACACGGTGCGAGATCCGCGAGGTTTTGCGGTAAAGTTTTATACAGAAGATGGTAACTATGACTTAGTGGGTAACAATACGCCAATATTTTTTATCCGTGACCCGTTGAAGTTTCCCGACTTCATCCACTCTCAGAAGCGAGATCCTCACACTAATGTTCAAGAACCTAACAATGTATGGGATTTCTTCTCCCATTCTCCGGAGGCTACTCACCAGTTCACAATTCTGTTCAGTGATCGAGGCATTCCAGCTTCCTACCGCAATATGGATGGGTTTGGTTCTCATACTTTTCAGTGGTTGAACGATCGCGGCACGGCGTTTTGGATAAAGTATCACTTCAAGACAGAGCAAGGGATTAAGTGTTTATCTTCAGCTGAGGCTGTCAGAATTGCCGGGGAAAATCCAGATTATCATCATCTCGATTTGCTTCAATCAATAGAAAAAAAAGAATTCCCATCATGGAAACTTTTTGTACAGATCATGCCTGTGAAGGGGTCTTCGAAGTACCGCTTCAATCCCTTTGATATTACCAAGGTATGGTCCCATGCTGAATATCCGCTTAACGAGGTTGGTCGCATGGTGCTTAACCGGAACCCCGAAAACTACTTTACAGATGTTGAGCAAGCTGCCTTCAACCCTGCTAACTTTGTTCCGGGGATCGGGCCCTCACCTGACAAGATGCTTCAGGGACGCCTGTTTGCCTACGGGGACGCACACCGCTATCGCCTCGGCATCAACCATACATTGCTTCCGGTAAACCGTCCTCACGTTACAGAATCCAATAATTATGGGCGAGATGGAGCGATGCGATTCGATGGCAATGGGGGGCAATATAAAAATTATGAACCCAATAGTTTTGGCGGCCCTGCCCAAACCAACCAACCGTATGCTGCACCTCTGGAAGTTCATGGATTGACTGGCTCCTATGCATTTGAAAAGCATTCAGAGGATACTGACTTCATTCAGGCCGGCAACCTTTACCGATTGATGAACGAAGATCAAAAAAAACAACTTGTAGAAAACATCGCAGTGAGTTTGTCTCGCGTCAGTTTCGATGAAATTATCAAGCGTAGTATTACTCATTTCCGAAACGCGGATTGTGACTACGGAGATCGTGTCGAAAATACTGTTAAGGCTCTGCAAAGCCGTAAATTGTAAATAAAGAAACTCTATCTAAGTTAGGACGCCAGGCGGAAGCCCTGATTCCCAAAGTTTGTCAGTTAGAAGGGTACGGTGTTGAGTGTTAGGGACAGAATAACACAAAGGAGAAATTATGAATATCATTGAGTTCTTGCAAAAAGATCATCAAGAATATGCGAAAGAATTAGTAGACATTAAAAGAGGACTTAAAGAAGTTGGACTTGTAGGTAAAATTACCCAACTCATTTCACACTGCGAGTTACATGAATCGGTAGCGCATAAGGTTTTCTCTGCGTTAAGCGCATTTCCAAAAAATTTAACAAGCTGTGAATGGGTATCCAACTATAAAGTAAATCACGAGGAGATGTGGAAACTCTTGGAAAAATTGAAGGATTCTCTTTGGACTAAGAATGTTTCGTCGATCCAATCTGCTTTCTCTAACTTTCATACCTTTATAGAAAGGTATATGAGCATTGAGCAATTGTCTCTTTTCCCAGTCATTCAAGAGGCACTAAACGACAATATTCGCCAAGAATTAGGCGAGCGAGCTGAAAGGTACTATCATCGTTTCTTAAATCCGGCTGTATAAAAAAGCGTAAAGGAGAAACTCTAAGGAGAAGTTTATAAACATGTAACGTTAACCTTAAAAGCATCACAAAAATATGCTGTTGTTTGAGTGCATCTGAGATGGATCGATTCGAAAAACAAGTACTGAGCCGGACCAAAATTAAAATATGGAGGCAATCATGAGCAACCATCTGTATGTTGGAAATATACCGTTTAATGTGACGGGAAAACAAATTCATAATATTTTCTATCAGTATGGAAAGGTGAGAACCATAAATTTAATTCAGGATAAATCTCAATCACGTGGACTTGCCTTTGTAGAAATGAACTCAGATAAAGAAGCAAAGAACGCAATTAAAAATCTAAATGGGCACAAGATTGGAAACCGCAAACTCATTGCGAGTGAGGCTCACACACAAGAGAATCGCGGAGGAAGTGGCAGATCTTACGGCCCGGGAAGACGCACTGGCTCTTACAATCGATGAAATTCAAGGCCGCGAGTAGCGAGAATACAAGCTGTTTTTATGTATGCCGCGCGTGCTCTTCAAATGGGTGACTTCTAAGAATAAATTACATGGATAATCATGACTACGAAATTTAAAGATTACTACGAAGTTTTGCAAGTTTCCCGGACGGCTTCTGATGAGGAAATCAGACAAGCCTATTACAAACTGGCACGCCAGCATCATCCGGACATCCATCCTGAAAAAGAGAAAGATCTCCATACTGGACGAATGCAGGAGATCAACGAAGCGTATGCGGTGTTGGGTTCAAAGGAAAATCGCGCCAAATATGACAGGTTCGGAGAGCATGGAAGTGAAGGGTCTCCTCCTTCAGATGATCGCGGCACCGCTGGTTTCTCCCGGCAGGAGGGTGAAGCTTTCAGCGATTTCTTCCGTAACATGTTCCGGCAGGGCGATGGAAGAAGGGAATCCGAAGACATTTTTCCTTCCGAGCTGGACATTGAAGCAGTGTTGAATTTGTCCTTGGAAGATGCTGTGAAGGGCGTGGAGAAGTCCTTTACACTCATGGCTACGGGTCTTTGCCAAAACTGTCGTGGAACCGGGCGGAAAAACAAGGAGTTCTGTCCGATCTGCGGAGGTATCGGTGAAGTCCGTCGACAGCGCGAGGTCAAAACTAAGATTCCGCCGGGGCTGTATGAGGGCAGCCGTATCCGGCTTAAAGGACAAGGAAACGGAGGTCCCCACTCCCACGGTGATCTTTACTTGCGCATCCATCTGCTGACGGATCCAAGTTTTAAAGTCAACGGGATGAATCTTGAAGCGGAAGTTCGTGTCATGCCCTGGCAAGCGGCGTTGGGTTCTGAGATTACGGTAAAGACGCTCGAGGGTCCTTTGCGCATGCGTATTCCCAAGGGGACACACACCGGAACAAGGCTTCGTCTGGCTGGGAAAGGTCTTGGAAAACCGGATAAACGCGGCAATCTATTTATACGCATCGAGATAGATATTCCAGATTCCCTTTCGCCGAAAGCTGAGGATCTATTGAAACAGTTGGAGGAAGAAACTCATGTCCGAATACCCTGAAACCGCCATAGTCCAGTTGTGCCAGCGCCTTCAAATTGATTCTGGATTTTTCGTGCAATGTCTGGAGGAATCCGTTATCGAGATCCATGAAATCGACGGCCAACTGGATATGGGCAACGGAACGGCGCTGCGCCTTCGCCAACTTGAACGTATTTGCCATATGCTTAAAGTAGACTTGCCCATAGC
>Ga0209515_10005870_pt1 | contig 15657 bp, 16 predicted proteins | sample Subgroupgradi54m_FD_187454 | JGI IMG/M metagenome (GOLD analysis project Ga0209515, IMG submission 187454) | Subsurface groundwater microbial communities from S. Glens Falls, New York, USA - GMW60B uncontaminated upgradient, 5.4 m (SPAdes)... ...
GAGACCACGGTGCTGCGCATCTGCTACACGCTCGGACCGTCGCTGCATGGCACGCTGGCCACGTTTCTGCGCGGCAAGCGCGTGCCGCAGATCATGGGCTACGACCCGCTCTTCCAGTTCATGCACGAGCACGACGTGGCCGCGGCCATCCTTGCCTCGCTCGAGAAGGGCGGCAAGGGTGTGTTCAACGTGTGCGGTCCCACGCCGCTGCCGCTGTCGCTGGTCGCGCGCACCGTCGGACGGCAGGTCGTGCCGGTACCCGAGCCGCTGTTCAGGATGATGATCGGTCGCTTCGGTCTGCCCCGTCTGCCACCAGGAGCGCTCGAGCACCTCAAGTATCCCGTGGTGATCGACAACCGTCGCTTCCGCGAGCTCACCGGCTTCCAGCACCAGTACGACGAAGAGGCCACCTTGCGTGCGTTTCGCGAGGCCTGTCCGCCGCCCGGACGCTGACCCGGATGTTGCGGAGCCTTCACCCACACGCGGCGCAAGCGTCGCGTGGGGCGCGCAGCCTGGCCAGCATGGAAACCACGCGCACTGACAACGAGAAGAAGGATCGCAAGGATAACCTGCTCGAGCGTCCCAGTCGTGGCGGCGCCGCGGCCGAGACCGTCGACGCGCAGGCGCGCCGCGGCCTCATCCCCGCCGTGTTCGGCCTCGGCATCGACATCACCGAGGACGCCATCACCGGCGTCATCGGCCTCGCCGACGACGTGCGCCGCGAGACGCGCTCGGCGGTGAGCGCGACGCTCGACTTCGCCGACAACATCGCCAAGTCGTTCGTGGGCCTGGGCCGTCGCACCGTCGAGCGCGTGGATCGCCTCGCCGTCGACGTGCTGGGCGGCACCGAGCGCGTCGCCGTGAGCACGCTGTCGGGGCTGCGCTCGCTGACCCACAGCGCCTCGGCGCTGGCCGACCAGGCGACCCGCTCGGTCGTGGGTACGCGCGACAACGCGAGCGCGTAGTCGCGGCGAATCACTTCGTCGACTTCTTCTTCCTGTCTTTGAGACGTTCGATCGGATCGAGGCGCCGCGTGCCCTGCACGCAGGACTCGCTGTCGCCCGCGGCGCAGCCGCGTTCGAACCAGTGCTGCGCCTCGTCCTCGTCCTTGCCGACGAGATCGCCGACCAGGTAGATCTTGCCGCCCGCGAAGCAGCCCGGCCCGTCGCCCAGAGCGCAGGCCCGATCGTACAGCGTGAGCGCACGCCCCGCGTCGCGCTGCACCTTCTTGCCCTCGGCCAGCAGGGCCGCGCCGCGGCTGCACGCGAGCGCGTCGCCCTTGTCGCAGGCGCGCGCATACAGCTCGATGACCGCGGTGCCCTCGGTGTTGCGGGCCTCGCCGCGCTCGTACATCTCGGTCAGCTCGCGGCAGCCGAGGCCATCGTTCGAGCCCGTGCAGGCGCGCAAGTAGAGCGACGAGACCAGCTCGAGATCGCGGGTGATGCCCACGCTGCCCTCGTAGTGCAGGCGCGCACGGCTGTAGCAGCCCTGCATGTCGCCGTGCTCGCACGCCTTCTCGTACAGCTCGTCGGCGCGCACGCGGTCGCGCGCGACGCCACCCATGCCGACCTCGTAGACGAAGCCGAGCAGCGCGCAGCCGTGGGCATCCTGGGCGTCACAGGCCTTCTTGTAGGCGGCGACCGCGCGCACCGGATCCAGGTCGATCTCGCGGCCGATCTCGAAGCGCAGGCCGACGCGGTTGCACGCGCCCGGCGCGCTGTCCTTGCACGCGCGATCAGCGAACACCGACGAGGTGGTGCTGGCGCCACTGCGCTCGCAGCCCTTCACGTCGCCCAGGTCACACGCGCGCGCGTACAGCGTGTCGGCAAGGGCGGGGCTGCGCGCCACACCCGCGCCGTCCTCGTAGAGGGCGGCCGCGCCGCTGCAGTCGAGGCCGCTACCCGCCTCGCAGGCGGCCTCGAAGCGCTCGGCGGCGCGGCGGTAGTACGCTTCGCCGCGCGCGGCGTCGACGGGCACCGAGAGCCCGCGCTGGTAGGCCCAGCCGAGGCGCTCGCACACCTCGGCGGCGCCGCGCGCACAGGCCCGCTCCATGTCGCCGAGCGGCATGGCCCAGTTGTCGCCCTGCGCGGCGTCGCGGCGCATGCATGCCTCTTGCGAGCCGAGCTTGCAGCCGAGGTGGTACAAGCGGGAAGCCATGTCGCCGGGCTCCTCGAAGCGACCCGCCCACAGGCAAGCCTCGGCCGAACCACGCTCGCAGCCGTCGCGGCACGCGTCGCTACTCGCACACGGCGGCTTGCCGATCACGAACGCCGCCTCCGCCGCGCCGTCGCTGGCCGAGCCCACTCCCGCGCGCGCTGCCCCCGGAGGCGCCACCCGCCCCCGCGCTCCCGCGCACGCCGCGACGAGCACGAATGCGGCAATCGGCCCCAGATGCTGCTTCCCGCGCATGGAACGCCATTCTACCATCCGCGCCATGTTCAATCGCCTGGTCGTATTCGCCGTACTCGCCCTCGCCCTCTCAGCGGGTGCACCCGCCACCGCCGGTGCCGCTGGCCCGGTCGAGCTGAAGATCGCGACGCTGGCTCCACGCAACTCGGCCTGGGCCAAGGCCATGGATCAGGGCGCGCGCGAGTCCGACAGCAAGACCTCCGGGCGAGTCAAGCTGCGCTACTACTACGGCGGCCAGCAGGGCGACGAGCGCGACATGGTGCGCAAGATGGCCGCCGGCCAGCTCGACGGCGCGGTGCTGACCGCGGTCGGCCTGGGCATCATCGTGCCCGAGGTGCGCATCCTCGAGCTGCCCACCATGTTCGCCAACGTGACCGAGCTCGACTTCGTGCGCGACGCCATGACGTCGGTGTTCGAGAAGCTCTTCGACGCCAAGGGCTACGTGCTGGTGTCCTGGGGCGACGTGGGCTGGATCCACACCTTCTCGACGCAGAAGTACGACACGCTGGACAAGATGAAGCAGGCCAAGGCGTGGGTGTGGACCGACGATCCGCTCACCCGCGCCATGCAGCAGCGCCTGGGCATCAACGGCATCCCCATGAGCCTGCCCCAGGTGCTGAGCGGGCTGCAGACGGGCGCCATCGACACCTGCTACGCGTCGCCGCTCGCCGCCATCGCGCTGCAGTGGTACACGAAGATCAAGTTCGCCGCCGACAAGCCGCTGTCCTACGCGGTGGGCGGCTTCATCATCAGGAAGGACGTCTTCGCCATGCTCTCGGCCGAGGACCAGAAGGCCTTCCTCGACGGCGCGCACGCCAACGCCAAGGTCATCATCGCGGGTATCCGCAAGGACAACGACCGCGCCAAGGCGGCCATGATCAAGGCAGGCGTGCAGTTCGTGCCCGTGCCCGACGACGTGCAGAAGGTCTTCGTCGCCGCCGCCGAGGGCGTGTGGAAGGACCTGACCGGCAAGCTCTACGACCAGGCGCTGCTCGACCAGGTGCTGGCGCAGCGCAAGAAGGCGCGCGCGGCCAAGTAACGTAGCGGCGCGCACCATATTTTCGCTGTTTTAGCCCTCAGGACGCGGTCTTTTGCCGCTTCGGCCTGGATGTAGGCGGCCACGCCTCTGCTAATCTTCGCGTATTGAAAAACGACGGCACGACGAGGAGTAGAAGTATGCGTTGTCCCGCCTGCAAGCGTTCCATGACGGCATTGTTCACGTCGTACGCCTGCGACTGGTGCGACGGTCTCAAGAAGCCCATCCCGGTGGCGCGCGGTTGGGTCATCTGGCGCCCGGGCTCGAACACGAGCGCCGAAGAGCGCGAGTGCTACGTGTTCCCCACCCCGCAGATGGCCGAGTACTACCGCTCGGTGACCAACGTGGAAGGCGACGTGCGCCAGGTGCTGTCCGAGATGCCGATTCGCTGGAGCGACGGCAAGGGCAACATCAAGAACCTGCGCCTGGCCGAGCGGCTGTACACGATCTATCCCGACCACCGCTTCGAGCCGGGCCCCTTCCGTGCGTTCCTCGCTCCCGAGGAAGACGCGCGGCGGGCGGCCTAGTCGCGCCTAGCCCCACGGCCAACGAGGGCTGGCGCCCGCGCAAGGCCGCGGGATAAGTCGGGTCCCGGCGCTTCGCGCCACCCGACTAAACGCGTACGATCGTTCCGCGCGCGAACTCCCAGTAACCTCCCGCCAGCGTCTCGGGCACGATCTGTCCGGCGCGCAGGATCTCGACCCGCTCTTCCAGGCCCGCCGCGCGCGGTGAATAGGTCACCATGGCCAGCATGCCGGCGGGCACGCACACGTGCGGCTCGGCGTCGTCGAAGCCCGCCACCTGCTCGCTCACCGGCTCGAACGCCCACGACTCGACCGCATGGATCGGAGGTGGCCACTTGCTCGGCTTTCTCGGCATCCTGTGATCGTCGGCGTCCGCGCGGGCGCGGGCAAGTTTTGCGCGAGCCTGGTATGTTGGCCGGCGATGACACGGGTGGGGACGTTGCTGGTCATGCTGGCGCTCTGCGCCTGCCACGCCGGGGGTGCCGGTGGCTCCGCGGCCGATCCCGCCGAGACCGTTCGCGCCTGGCGCGCGGCGGTCGACAAGAACGACCCTCACGCCGCCTACGACCTGCTCTCGCCGCGCGTGCGCAAGGATCTGACCTACGCCGAGTTCGAACGCCAGTGGAAGGCCACCGGCGAGGAGCGCTCGCGCCAGGCCGCGGCCATGAGCGCCGCCCCCGCCGAGGCCGGCGACGTGGGTGCGGCCGCCGAGGTCGCGCTCGAGGACGGCAAGAAGACCCGCCTCGTGCGCGAGAAGAAGTTCTGGCGCCTCGAGCAACCCCTGCTCACGTCGTCGCGCGCCTCGACGCCGCAAGAAGCCATGCGTCTCTTCGCCACCGCGCTAGAGGACCGCAACTTCTTCGCCGTCATGCGCCTGCTCACCTCGACGCGCAAGGACGGCCTGTCCGCCTTCCTCGACGGCTTCATCGCCGGCCTGCGCTCCAACGTGGGCCGCGAGATCACCATCAACAACGACCGCGCCGTGATCGAATGGAAGGAAGGCGCGAAGACCTGGAAGATCACCCTGAAGAAGGAAGACGGCGAGTGGCGCGTCGACGACGTCGACTGGTAGCGAGCGTTACCTTGGCCCGCCTTCGCTCTGCATCTCCGAGATGAGCTTGCGCATGAACACCTCGATGTTCTGCCGCAGCGCCGGGTCGGGACAGTGTGGCAGCGACCGCCGCCAGGTCTCGATGGCCTTGGCCGAGAAGCCCTTCTTGTAATAGAGGTAGGCCAGCCGCGACAGCGCCGGGAAGTAGTCCGGCTTGAGGTTGACCGTGGCCTCGTACTCGTCGATGGCCTCGTAGATGAGGTTCTGCTTCTGCAGCAGGTTGGCGAGCACGAAGTGGTGCTTGGTCGACAGCGGGTCGACGGCCAGGCCGGCGCGCAGCGCCTCGATGGCCTCGTCGATGCGCCCGACGCGGTAGAGCTCGAGCGCCTGCTCGAAGCTCTCGTCGTCGCCATAGCCGCCCGAGGGCGACTCCGACGTGGCCAGCGCCTGCGCGTTGAGCAGCTCGGACAGCCGCTTCTTCATCTTGTCGGTGTTGATGGGCTTCTCGAAGTACGCCTCGGCGCCGTAGCGCACCAGCACGTCCTCGGTGACGCGTCCGGAGTCGATCACCGCCGAGATCAAGATGACCGGGATGTGCCGGTACTTGCGGCTGGTCTTGATCGAGCGGCAGATCTGGAAGCCATCGATCTCGGGCAACATGATGTCGATGATGACGATGTCGGGCGGGCTGGCGCGCAGGCGCTTGATGGCCTCCATGCCGCTCGCCGCGGTGTCGGTCACGTAGCCGTGCGGCGAGAGTGACTTCACCAGCAGGTGGCGGGTGGCAAAGTCGTCGTCGACGATGAGCACGCGCGCCGGGCCGCCCACCCGCTGCGGCGCGGGCGTGCGCGTGGAGACGCCCAGGCCGGTGTCCAGATCGATGACTCCCGCCGACGGTGACGGCATCACCTCCACCGACGAGCCGCCGGTCGAGCTGTCGAGCGTGGGCGGGCGGCCGAGGTCGGCCGACGCGACCGCGACGTTGGGCGCCTCGCCGGTCTCGGCGGTGTCGTGCATGCCCGAGGTCACCGGCTCCGACGAGTCCTCGTCGAAGAGCTCGCGCGTGATGTCGGTCAGCTCCTCGTAGTCGGCGCCCTTGCCCATGCCCTGCTGGGGACCGAGCTGGTCCACGTCGGAGACGACGATGAAGCGGCCGGGCGATTCGTTGGCCTCGCGCCCGACCACGCGCTGGCCGTACCAGAAGGTCTCGCCACGAGCGGCCGCGGCATACGCCAGACGCAGCGAGCGCGCGATGGTGATATGCAACCCGACGTGGGGCACCACCGCCTTGCCCTTGATGAAGCCGATCTCGCGCAGGATCTCGGTCTCCGACGGGTCCTGCATGGCGACGAAGAGTCGGTTGGCGTCCTCGAACACGGGCAGGATGCCGTGGCGCAGGCTGATCTCGCGCGAGATGCCCGAAAGCACCGACAACCGAATCACACACCGATCCAGCACGATGCCTGGCACGCCTCGTTGCTTCGACAAGCCACGTACGAGCGGCTCCTCGTCGGAGAGCCCGAGCACGTAGCAGAGCGACGCAAACGGCAATGTATGCCGCTGGTTGTCCAGCACGTCGGTCAGCGATTCTTCGGTCAATACCCCCGACCGGAGGAGAACGCGACCCAGCGGGTCTACCTTCTTCTTCATGGCAGCGTCGAAGGAAGCGTCAGGACCATAACAGGTTCATCAGCTGGGGCAAAGAAGCCCAAGCAGCCACCTATACTGTAGCGGTCCACTACGGCTGTAACTTTGGCTGCGGTCAAAGAATTCTGGTGGTTGCGGTCCACACGCATCGGCATGCTGCGCCAGCTTGTCGCAGTGGAGGATGCTCGTTCAATGGTCGGACCTAGCATCTATCGCGTGGCAATCACTACGCAATCATGTGAAACACGTTACTTGGCCCGGATGTTGCTCACCAACCAAGAGCCCCGGTGGACCATCCTCAAGTACTGGGATGGCAGACCCCGGGCCTAACGGAGGATTCGAGATGCTGCAGTTCGAGGTCGGAGACAAGGCCGTCTATCCAGCCCAGGGCGTCGCTGAAGTGACTGGCATCGAGACGAAGGAGATCGGCGGCAAGCTCATCTCCTTCTACTCGCTGCGGATCGTCGACAGCGATATGCGGATCCTGGTGCCGGTCGAGAAGGCTGCTGGCGTCGGGCTCCGCCCCGTCGCGTCCGACACCGAGGTCGACGAAGTCCTCGACATCCTTCGTGAGAAGGAAGTCCATCTGGACAAGCAGACCTGGAATCGCCGGTATCGTGGGTTCATGGAGAAGATCAAGACCGGCTCGCTGTTCGAGGTGGCCGAGGTCTTCCGCGATCTCTATCGACTGAAGAGCACCAAGACTCTCAGCTTCGGTGAGCGTCGCATGCTCGACACCGCCAAGGGCCTGATTGTGAAGGAGCTGGCGGTCGCTCGTGCATGGACCGAGCAGCGCGTGGAGAAAGAGCTCGACAAGGTTTTCTCCTGCTAGCACCGCCCCTTTCTTTCCTCTCCCCGCTCCGATCGTCTTGAAATTATTGACCCTGCCGAAAAGGCCGTGTTAATTTTGCGCCACGCGCGATGCAAGTCCACGTGGCGAAAGCTGATCTGACGCTCCTCCCCGTTGACGCCATCGTCAGCCCCGCGAATTCCTTGGGAATCATGGGCAGCGGCGTGGCGGGAGCCATCCGTCGCCGCGGCGGCGACACCATCCAGCACGAGGCCATGGCTTGCGCCCCGATTGCGGTCGGCGCTGCCGTGGTCACGTCAGCCGGCCGGCTCTATGCCAAGCATGTGATCCACGCTCCCACCATGGAAGAGCCGGGCACGAAGATCGGCGTGGAGAACGTCCGCCGCGCCACCCGGGCCGCGCTCATCGCCGCGGCCGCGAGCGGTCTCGACACCATCGCCTTCCCCGGGCTCGGCACCGGCGAAGGCGGCGTCGATCGCGAAGAAGCTGCGCGCGCCATGGTCGATGAGCTGCGCGCGCACCGTCAGCAGCGTCCCGCCACCATCTGGCTGATCGACGTCGACGACGTCATGTTGCACGCCTTCGAAGAAGCGCTGCGCAACGCGCAGCAAGGGCTCTGAAAAGATCCCCTCAGTAGCGATCTCCGCGCCCGCCTTCATCGTTGACCCTGGGAAATTCGATCTGTATATGATCCTCGCGCTTTAGCGAGGGAGACGGAGCCTACCCGTGCAACTAGCCGCCTATATTCCTGTATGGGTCACGATCGTCTTGAGCATCGGCTTCGCCGGCCTGCTCATGCTGGCCGCAATGTTCCTGGGGCCCAAGCGTGACACCGCCGAGAAGCTGTCACCGTTCGAGTGCGGCATGGACCCCATCGGGTCGCCGCGCGCGCGCTTCTCGGTGAAGTTCTACCAGGTCGCGATCCTCTTCCTGGTCTTCGACGTCGAGATCGCCTTCATGTACCCGTGGGCGGTCAACTACCGTGAGCTGTCGTGGACCGCGGCCGGCACGCCCTCGGCGTTCGGCTTCGGTGTCATGGCCGCGTTCGTGGCGTTCCTCGGCGTCGCACTCGCCTACGTGTGGCGAAAGAAGGCAATCGGATGGGACTAGAGTTCACCACCACCAAGATGGCCGACGCGATCGCGTGGGCGCGCAAGTTCTCGCTCTTCACCTATCCGTTCGTCACGGCCTGCTGCGGCATGGAGTACATGTCCACCGCCGGGCCCAAGTATGACGTGGCCCGCTTCGGCGCCGAGTTCCCGCGCTTCTCGCCCCGGCAGGCCGACCTGCTCTTCATCGTCGGCACCATCACCGAGAAGATGGGGCCGGTGCTGTCACGCATCTACCAGCAGATGGCCGAGCCCAAGTGGGTGGTGGCCTTCGGCGTGTGCGCGTGCACGGGCGGCTTCTACCAGAACTACAACACCATGCCGGGCGCCGATCAGGTCGTGCCCGTCGACGTGTACATCCCCGGCTGTCCGCCCCGTCCCGAACAGGTCCTCGACGGCCTGATCATGCTGCAGGAGCGCATCCAGAAGCACGAGGGCCACTCGCAGGTGCGCTACCGCGAGGAACAGGCGCTGGCCAACAAGCAGGAAGCTCTGGCGCAGATCCGACTCCCGGCCGCGGGCAAATAGCGAGACCCACGCATGTCACAAAAGATTCTCGACCGCCTGCTGGAGAAGTTTCCCGACGCGGTCCTGTCGACGAGCAACTTCCGCGGCGACGAAGTCGCGATCGTCAAGCGCGAGCGCGCCCTCGATGTGCTGCGCTTCCTCAAGGACGACGCCGAGTGTCTGCTCGACATGGCGCGCACGGTCACGGCCATCGACTGGCTGGGCCGCGACGGCGATCGCTTCGAGATGGTCTACCAGCTGTACTCGATCACCAGGAAGCACGGCGTGCGCATCAAGGTGCCGGTGCCCGAGGATGATCCGACCATCGACACCTGCACCACTCTGTGGCCGGGCATGAACTGGGCCGAGCGCGAGGCCTGGGACATGTACGGCATCAAGTTCCGCGGCCATCCCGACCTGCGCCGCATGTTCATGTACGAGGAGTTCGTCGGTCATCCGCTGCGCAAGGACTACCCGAAGGAGAAGCGCCAGCCGCTCATCCGTCGCGAAGGGATGGTCTAGCCATGCAGGAGCCCAGCAAGCCTCCCGTTCCCGTGCTGCCCGGCGTTCCCGCGCAGCGCACCGTCGTGCTCGGCCAGCGCGGCGCGCAGGACCTCGACTCCGACGGTCTGCCCACCGAGCCCATGAAGATCAACATGGGCCCGTCGCACCCGGCCATGCACGGCACGGTGCGCATGGTCATCACCGTCGACGGTGAGCGCATCCGCGACGCCGACATCCAGCTCGGCTACATGCACCGCTGCTTCGAGAAGGAATCGGAGTACGCGACCTACACGCAGATCTTTCCCTACACCGACCGGCTGAACTACGTCTCGCCGCTGTGCAACAACGTCGGCTTCGCCCTGGCGGTGGAGAAGGCGCTCGACATCACGCGCAAGATCCCCGAGCGCGCGCAGTACATCCGCATGATCGTGAGCGAGCTGTCGCGCATCACCGATCATCTGACCTGCCTGGGCGCCTCGTCCATGGAGCTGGGCGCGTTCACCATCTTCCTGTGGATGCTGAAGGCGCGCGAGTGGCTGTTCACCGACCTGGAAGAGGTCACCGGCGCGCGTCTGACCCACAGCTACGTGCGCGTCGGCGGCGTGGTCGCCGACCTGCCCACGGGCTGGATCGAGAAGGTCAGAGACCGGCTCACCCGCGTCGAGGCCGTCATCGACGAGTGCGACCAGACCATCTCGGGCCTGCGCATCTTCCGCGACCGCATGGAGAACGTCGGCCCCTTCACCAGGGAGCAGGCCATCGCCTGGGGCTGGACCGGCCCGGCGCTGCGCTCGGCGGGCGTCGACTACGACGTGCGCAAGGACGCGCCCTACCTGTTCTACGACCGCATGGAGTTCGACGTCCCGGTCGGCGATCGCGGCGACTGCTACGACCGCTTCATGGTGCGCATGATCGAGATGCGCCAGTCGATCAAGATCGTGCGCCAGTGCTTCGACCAGATGAAGCCCGGTGACGTCATCGTCGACGACGGCCGCATCGCCCTGCCGCCCAAGAACGAGGTCTACAACTCGATCGAGGGCATGATCAACCACTTCAAGATCATCATGGACGGCATCCGCGTGCCGCCCGGCGAGACCTACAGCTACAGCGAGGGCGGCAACGGCGAGCTCGGCTTCTTCATCGTCGCCGACGGCTCGGGTCGGCCCTACAAGCTGCACTGCCGTGCGCCTTGCTTCTACGTGCTGCAGACCGCGGGCGCGCAGATCAAGAACGCGCTGATCTCAGACATCGTGCCGGTCTTCGGCATGGCCAATTACATCGCTGGCGAGTGCGAGCGCTGAGCGCCGAGACCTGAAAATCCCATGAGCGAAACCGTCAAATTGACCATCGACGGCCGCGAGATCGAGGTGCCCAAGGGCACCAACATCCTCGAGGCTGCCAAGAAGCTCGGCGACGAGATCAGCCACTTCTGCTACCACCCGGGCCTGTCCATCGCGGCCTCGTGCCGGCAGTGCCTGGTCGAGATCAGCGGCAATCCCAAGCTGCAGCCGTCCTGCCAGATGACCGTGACCGAGGGCATGAAGGTCTCGACCGCCAACGAGCGCGTCATCACCGCGCGCCGGCAGATGCTCGAGTTCACCCTGGTCAACCATCCCGTCGACTGCCCCATCTGCGACAAGGCGGGCGAGTGCCTGCTGCAGCGGCACTACTTCGACTGGGACCGCAAGTCGTCGCGCGTCGACATGGACAAGGTGCACAAGCCCAAGAAGGTCGATCTCGGGCCCACCATCGTGCTCGACGCCGAGCGCTGCATCCTGTGCTCGCGCTGCATCCGCGCCTGCGACGAGGTCGCGGGCGTGCACCAGCTCGAGTTCGTCAACCGTGGCGACCATTCCGAGCTGACCACGGCACCCGGCCAGCTGCTCGATAACCCCTACTCGGTCAACACCGTCGACGTCTGCCCGGTGGGCGCGCTCACCGCGAAGGACTTCCGCTTCGCCATGCGCGCCTGGGAGCTGTACACCACGCCCTCGGTCTGCAATGGCTGCGCGACCGGCTGCAACGTCGAGGTCCACCACGCCGCCGGGCAGACCCACCGCCTGGTGCCGCGCCCCAACCCCGACGTCAACAAGTACTGGATGTGCGACGAGGGCCGCCTGACCTACAAGGCGGCGCAGACCAACCGTCTGGCTGGCGCCACCATCGACGGCCTGCCCGCGTCGCCCGAGAAGGCCATCGCCGCGGCGGCGGCCAGGCTGCAGCCCCTGCTCGACAGCGAGCGCGGCGCCATCGGCGTGGTCTTCTCCGCCACCCACTCGAACGAGGACAACTGGGTGCTCGGGCGGCTGGCGCACGAGTTCCTCGGCCTTCAGCGCGCGTACATCGCGGCCAGGGCGCCGGTGCCCGAGCGCGCCGACAAGATCCTGCGCGACGCCGACGTGAACCCGAACCTGAAGGGCGCGCGCGCCGTCGCGGGCGCCTTCGGCCAGAGCGGCCAGGGCGACCTGGTCGCGCTCGCCGCCGACCTGCGCTCGGGCAAGCTGCGCGGCCTCATCGTCCTGGGTGACGTCGTGCTGCCCGACGACGTCGTCGACGCCGCCGCGCGCCTGTCGGCGCTGGTGCTGGTGACCACGCACCAGGGCGCGCTCGAGCGCGCCGCCCACGTGGCGCTGCCCGCGGCCGCCTGGCCGGAGATGCACGGCACCATCACCAATCGCGACGGACGCGTGCAGCGGATGCGCGCCGCGTACGAACCGGCCGGCAAGGCTCTACCCGCGTGGGAGCTCCTGGCCAAGCTGGCGCGCAAGCTGGGCGCCACGATGGAATACCCGTACCCCCGCGCCATCTTCAAGGAGATGGTCGAAAAGGTGGCCGCGTTCGCCGGCGCCGAGTGGGGCAAGGAAGCGCAGCTGGTGCAGCTCCGCTTCGCGAACTCGAGGGGCTAGACCGTCATGTGGATGGCACTGCTGCTGGGTTCGATCAAGTGGCTCGGGTTGATCATGGGCTTCGTCATGCCGGTCGCGTCGCTGCTGACGTGGGCGGAGCGCCGGCAGTCGGCCATGATGCAGGACCGCCTGGGCCCCAACCGCGCCAACATCGGCAACGTCAAGCTGTGGGGCATCCTGCACTTCGTCGCCGACGCGCTGAAGATGATGTTCAAGGAGGACTTCGTGCCCGCGCGCGCGCACCGCGCGCTGTTCACGCTGGCACCGCTCCTGGCCATCATCCCGGTCTTCATCGCCTTCGCGATCATTCCGTTCGGGCCGCCCGTCTATGCGCACCACCTGCTCGAGACGCTCGACCCGTACAAGGTCCCGGTCGGCGGCGGTGAGCCGCTGCAGGTGATCACGGTCGAGTTCGGCCTGCTGTTCTACTTTGCCGTGGCGTCGATCGCCAACTACGGCACCACGCTGGCCGGCTGGGCCTCGTACAACAAGTGGGCGCTGCTGGGCGGCCTGCGCGCCTCGTCGCAGATGATGTCGTACGAGGTCGCCATGGGTCTGTCGATCCTGGGCGTCTTCCTGGTCACGGGCACGCTCGAGCCGGGCAAGATCGTCGAGTGGCAGGGCCCGAACCCGCTGCACTGGGGCGTGTGCGTGCAGCCGCTCTCGTTCATCCTGTTCTTCGTCGCGGCGGTGGCCGAGACCAAGCGCGCGCCCTTCGACATTCCCGAGGGCGAGCCCGAGATCGTGGGCTACTTCGTCGAGTACTCGGGCCTGCGCTTCGGCCTGTTCTTCCTGGCCGAGTTCATCGAGGTCGCCTTCGTCGGCGCCCTCATCACCACGGTGTTCTTCGGCGGCTACCACATCCCGGGCCTGTACCAGGATGGCTTCTACTTCGCCGACTGGTACGTGAACCTGCCGCACATCGTGGTGGTCGTGCTGCAGGTGGTCGCGTGGACGCTCAAGGTGGTCTTCTTCTGCTGGTTCCAGCTGCTCATCCGCTGGACCCTGCCGCGCCTGCGCCCCGACCAGCTGATGGACCTGGGCTGGAAGAAGCTGCTGCCGCTGTCGATGCTCAACGTTCTCGGCACCGCCGCGGTCATGACCTGGTGGCGCTGATCTAGTTTCCTGGCGAGACTGCAAAGAGGTAACCCGATGTCTGCTGCACACGACGAACATGCCCACGCGGCTCCTGCTCACGGTAGCGGGCCGCGCGTGCTGTCGGTGTCCGAGAAGAACCCCAAGGTACGCACGGTGCAGGTGGAGCGTCCACCCATGGGCATCGAGCGCGCCTTCCTGCCCGCGGTGGTGAAGGGCCTGGCCATGACGGCCAAGCACTTCTTCAAGAACACCTTCCGCGGCGTGGTGAAGTCGAACGAGATGCAGACCATCGAGTACCCCGACGTCAAGCCGAGCTACCCGGCGCGCTACCGCGGCCTGCACCGGCTGATGCACCGCGAGGACGGCTCGGTCCGCTGCGTCGCCTGCATGATGTGCCCGACGGTGTGCCCGGCGCACTGCATCACCATCCATCCGGGCGAGCGCGCCGACTCGAACGAGAAGTACCCGGTGGTCTTCGAGATCGACGAGCTGCGCTGCGTGGTCTGCGGCCTGTGCGTCGAGGCCTGCCCGTGCGACGCCATCCGCATGGACACCGGCGTGCACATGCACCCGGTGCAGAGCCGCGGCGACGCCGTGCTGGGCAAGGTCGACCTGATGAAGCTGGGCGTGCAGTCGACCGCCGTGCAGGGCGGCCTCGACGGCGACTGGCGCAGCCAGGACGACGCCGACAGCCGCAGCGCCGAGAGCGCCGCACCCGCCGCGCCCCGGTAGTCGCCCGCGCCTTCGCGGCCCGTGCTGGGCGCACACCGCACCCGCCGCGCACCAGCACGCCTCGATTCCTCCAGCCAGCTTGCTCCGTCGCTGTGCGTCACGCAACGGGTGCTGCGTCTTTGTCGTAGAACAGCCGTGTCAAGCCTTGATCATCGAGCGTGTCCTTCTTACGCTTGATCTCGAAGACCCGACTGCAAGGTGCGACAGGAGGATAAATTCTTTTCCCTACGATTGCTAAACCAGGGATCCGCCACTGGCCGTGGCGTGCAAGCCCACGCGTTGGGAAGCCCAAATCGGCTAACTAGCGGAGCCCACCTACGGATGTAGGGGTTTAGATTCATCCACCATCGGCCCTGCGGGGGTTTTCGTTGTTTCACTGCGGCCCGGGCGGCAACGTCCGGGCCGTTTTTTTGCCCGAATCCGGTGCGATTCCGCGCCAGTTGGCCCGGTGCGTTGAATGCACCGCGGGGCGGCGTCGTCGACTAGACTGCCGCCATGCCGAAGTCGAGCTCGAAGTCGAAAGTCCCTTCGTTGCTGCTGCTGGGCCTCCTGGGCGCCGCAGCGTCGTCGCTCCTGGTCAGCCCTGCGCCCGCGTACGCCTGCTCCTGCTCGCGCCCGGGCGTCGAGGTGGCGCCTGGCGCGGGCGTGGCCGCGCCGATCAACACGGTCGTACGCGTGTCCTGGTGGATCGGCGAGGTCAAGGTGGACGAGTCGACGCTGCAGGTCGCTCCCGCCGCCGCCGCCGCCAGCGCGGGCAAGCCCAGGAGCAAGAAGGACAAGGACAAGGTCGCCGATCCGGTCGAGTCGGAGACGAGCGCCTTCACCGCCGGCCAGGTGCGCACGGTCACCTTGCGGCCCAAGCTGCCACTCGAGCCGGAGACCCGCTACGAGGTGCGCGCCGCGTCGGTGGCGGGCGAGAAGCTGGGCGTGATCGGCGAGTTCACCACCGGCCCGGCCGCCGACGACAAGCCGCCCGAGTGGGCAGGCGTGAGCAAGGCCATCTACGTGCACCAGCCGGCCGTGTGCTGCAACTGCTCGACCAACGACCCGTACGCCCAGATCGACCTGGCCGACGCCGGCAACACCAGCGACGACGCCACCCCGCCCGCGGCGCTGGTCTACGGCGTGTGGCTCGACGACGGCAGCAAGCTAGAGCCGGGCGCGGCGCCGGCCGGGCAGCCCGTGGTCGTCACGCGCGCATGGAGCGGCAAGCTCTACCTCGGCCACAAGTCGGAGTGCGCGCCGGTCAACTTCGAGCTGCCCGGCAAGGCGACCACGGTCAAGCTGCGCGTGGCGCCCATCGACCTGGCCGGCCATGTCGGC
>Ga0209515_10005871_pt1 | contig 15653 bp, 11 predicted proteins | sample Subgroupgradi54m_FD_187454 | JGI IMG/M metagenome (GOLD analysis project Ga0209515, IMG submission 187454) | Subsurface groundwater microbial communities from S. Glens Falls, New York, USA - GMW60B uncontaminated upgradient, 5.4 m (SPAdes)... ...
TTCCTCGGGAGCCAAATGCAGATACCCTTTTTTCATGCGCACAGACTAGCTCCTTGGGGAGCTTGCCGTCTAAGTGCTGCACTTTAACATTGAACCCGGGTCTCTCAAAAATTGCCGGACGAGCTAATAAGCTCGGTAGGCAACACATGAGGTAAACTTGCGTATAACGTTGAGCCATCCAGAAGTGGCTTTTCAGGGCTGGCCTGAAATTCGAGGACGTGAACGCAGTGGTGCGATTGGCATGAGCTATGGATAGGAGGTATCGAATCCAGACCTGGAGCCCTGACGGAGGGAATCCAACACCGATGAGACAAGGGCGCGAATCCGGAAGGATTTTGTCCGTAAGGAAGCGTCTGGTGGAAGTCGTAGGTGGATGCGCGTCCCGAACGCAAGTGAATCACCGTAAAGCTAATTCGGCGGACAAGCCGGTCATCAGCGGCGAAATCCAAAATCCGTTCGTAGCCGAAGGAGTATGGGTGGCGGGATGCGGCATCAGGTCCATAGTTCTTACCCAAGGCTCTCCCAGGGGTCCCCGCAGGTGCGGGAAGTCAAAGGGACGCAAGGACCGATGACCAAGGCCCGTGGGAGGAAGGACAAGGGCGCATTACCGGAAGCGGGGCGAAAGCCTCGCCGAACCGAAGTCCGTAATGGACGGCGGGGAGGGAAGGCCCTTGCGGTGGAAGAGCGGCGCATTCAGGTGGAACTGTTCGCAAAGACAGCAGAATCGAAGCCGGAAACGGCCAAGGCCAGGGGGGAGCGGGATACGGGCCGTACGACGGTCCCAAGGCCCCGGGCGCCGAAGTTTGCGAGCACGTCTACAAGGAGTGGGTCCGCGGAAATGGAAAGTGTCTGTGCGGGATTGGATGTAGCGCTGGAGCGCGTGGCTCAGAACCATGGGGCTTCCGGCCCCAATCACCAGACCGTCGAGGACGTGAAGGCCTGTTGGCCAAGTCTCCGCCCCAAACTCGTTGCCGCCCTGTTGGAAGGAGCCTATCGTCCCGGAGATATCCGGCGCGTATGGATTCCCAAGGCAGGCGGAGGGGAGCGCGGGCTGGGGATTCCCGATGTGGTGGATCGAGTGGTTCAGGAGGCGGTACGGGCGGTTTTAGGACCCCGGTACGAATCCCGTTTCCACGCGAACAGCCATGGGTTCCGTCCGGAGCGCAGTTGCCATACGGCAATCGCCCAAGCCAAGGAATTTCTGAAGACGGGATATGGCTGGGTGGTGGACATCGACTTGAAGGATTTCTTCAATCGTGTCCATCATCAGCGCTTGCTTGCGACCCTGCAAAGGGACGTGGGGGATGCGCGCGTGCTGAACCTGATTGGAAGAATGCTGAAAGCAAAGGTGGTCCTGCCCGATGGCGTGCGCGTGAACAACGAGACGGGGGCTCCGCAAGGAGGCCCTTTATCGCCGCTTCTGAGCAACATCGTCCTGGACGAACTGGACCGGGAACTTGAGAGACGCGGCCTGCGGTTTGTGCGGTACGCGGACGACTGCAATATCTACGTCAGGAGCAGGCGCTCGGGGGAGCGGGTCATGGCCAGCCTAACGCGGTTCATCGAGAAGCGTTTACGCCTCGAAGTGAATGCGGAGAAAAGCGCCGTGGCCGCGCCCCATGAGCGCCATTTCCTCGGCTTCAGCCTGAATCGCAAAGAGGATGGCGAGGTGGAGGTGAACCTGTCTGAGCGGTCGAAGCGCCGCCTGAGGCAGCGGGTCAAGGACTTGACACCCCGGAATAGTGGGTACTCCATGGGCCTGGTGATTGCGAGGATAAACGAATACCTAAAAGGGTGGGCGGGATTCTTCGGCATTTGCACGGGTTGCGTGGAGCGGACGTTGAAGGGGGTGGATGCGCATACGCGCCGCCGCCTCCGGGCGATGAAGCTGAAACAACGGAAGCGGAAACGGGCGATGCTTGGATACTTGGTCAAGTTGGGAGCGAGCAAGGAAAGAGCAGGTCGGCAACTCTATGGTGGTCGCAAGAGCATCTGGAAATTGGCCCACACCCCCGCGGTGGAAGGAGCCCTGAATAATTCCTATTGGAGTAAACAGGGGCTCTTGGGTTCGGCCGCGCTTTGGAAAGCAAGCTCGGAACGGTTGGCGATTTCCGCACCTGAGCAGATGACACTTTGCTTGGGTTGAATTCCAGGTGGCTTAATGCCGCCGTTCGATGGGGAAGGGTTCGCCCGAAACCATTGATCCCGAAGAGCCGTGTGTGAACAGCACTAGCACGGTTCTGTGAGAGGTGGCCTCGGTGACGGGGCCGCCTACTCGACGGGCACTACTGCCCCCGAAGCCCAAACCCACAGCGTGCAATGAAGACGGATTGAGGCCAACTAACGTAGACCACAGATGAAGATTTCAGGGAAAGTTAGTGCAGCCGAATTCCAGTCTGAATTGCCGGGCACTCCTCAAAACCCATTTGGGCGAAGCCCCGAGCGAGTAGAAAACCCGATGAATCGATGATCGAGCGAAGTGTAATGGCGCTGTTGTGTTCTAGTGGGGGTGCGTTGGTTACCGAGCACACGACGTGTGAGGTAACGCGGGACTGCGAAGAATTCTTTCCTGTTTTCGCGCGCATTCTTGGTTTTACCATCTTTCCTGGTTTCATACCTCGGGATTCTGAATCCTCTTCACCGCATGGCGAAGTGGACCCATTTCGCCATGCTGACCGTTGTGTGATTTGCTATTTTACAGTAATTCCAAAAGGAGATTATAATGCCAGAAAATAATTGGGAAAACTACGAAGAAGTAGCAGCACACCTACTTAATCAGTTTGCTATTCACTTCGGATTAGGCCGGTTTGAGGGTAAACAGGTTATTCCAGGCCAGTCGGGCGCTGATTGGGAAATAGATGCCATGGGGTATTCAATTGACGACGCTTCCTTTCTACTTGTGGAATGTAAACGATATTCAAGTGGAAGAATAAAACAAGAAGTAATGGCAAGTCTCGCATATCGAATCAAGGACACCGGAGCTTCCGGCGGAATTATTGTAACTCCAATTGACCTACAAAAAGGCGCCAAAACATTGGCAAACCACGAGGGAATCAAAACGGTCAAGTTAGACATTAACTCAACTAAGACGGAATACTTCATTGAATTCTTGAATCAATTTCGTGCCGGTTTTTCCGATGTCTTCCCTCCTATTCAGGATAGCCTAAAGATTATAATGACGGATAAGGATGGGAATATTGATTCACGAGAAATGTGAACCAGTCTCCCTATTGGATCCAGCTAATTCCCAACTAATTAGGATTTTTAGCTTTCCTTTTTAGAGACTCGAATGACTCAAGCGAAAATTTGTACGGGTTTTTGTAAATATCTATATAGTCAGTGTAAACGGTCGACACCGATTTGTTATTTATAAAATATTTATGGTAATAAATATGCGAGAAATAAATTGAGCTGATGAAGGACACGGATTCCCTTGGCGCAATAAAATGGCTACAAAACGTGAGTTCAACAAATGCTTTATTGAATTTTCCGTCAAAAGCTTTGCACGCAGTTACCACAATATTTTTGCTTCGAAGTTTTCCTTGCAAGCTGGCAAAATGATTGATATTAAATTCACCATCGGTTGTCCAAAGACCAGTAAACCTTTCCTTTTCGTCTAATGACCCATGAGTAGTAATGTGAATATTTTGGTGTTGAGAAAGTCGGAGTAGATCCAACATCTCCTTCTGAGTATTTATTCTTTCGTGATCACAATTGATCTGCATTAATTTGAACATGTGACGCAAAAAATCCCCTTCTGAACCAGGGTCTTTTGGATCAAGACATTCAATAATGAGTACACTTTGAGATTTGTTTTTTGACATTAATTCTCCTTGTAGATCGGAAATATAGTATTTGATAGTATTTTCTTGGCTTGGCGCGCCTTTCCTTTATGTATTAGTCCGACGCACACGACGTGCGGCGATTTGCATTTTCGCACCCCCATTGAACACAACGGTCTCGGCCAAGCCCGACGTTTCGGGCGGCGTGCTTGCACGCCGAACGGAATGTTGGGCTGGCCGTGTTGTCTGCTGTCCCGAGCGTGAGCGAGGGCAGTAGCAACACGGCCCCTGTGGCCGAGACCGTTCGTCTGTAAAGTCGACCGTAGGTCGACGTGCCCGAGCGAATGCTCGGGATTGCAGACGAACTAGCACTAGTGCGAACAATCATTGCGTACTAGGTCCCAATACCCGCATTGCTCCTTCCCCTTTTTGGCCCATGACCTCACCGGATTCGCTTTGCTTATGACCCAGCCGGTCCAACGGGCTGACTATTTTGGTCAATTGGTGAGCGGCAACATGAGTATAGCGTTCGGTTGTCTTTGAGTTGCTATGGCCGAGCAAGGCTTGGATATAACGTAGGTCCGTTCCATTTTCCAGCAGATGCGTGGCGAAGGAATGCCTCAAAGAGTGGATGCCCCCGCGGTGGGCGAGGCCGGCTTTTTTACACGATGCCTCAAAAACCGCTTCGAACGTCCTCTTTGTGAGGGGGGTTCCGGTCTGTGCATTCTCGAAGAGATATTTCTTTGGGTGGCACAAATCGAGATATTCCCTGATGCGGGATTCCAGCAAAACAGGGAGCATGACAATCCTGTCTTTAGAACCCTTGCCTTTGCGGATGAGGATGACCTGGCGCTCGAAATTCACATCGCCAATCATAAGATTGGCCAACTCTGACAAGCGCAACCCGCACCCATAGGCCAATCCTAACGCCAAGCGGTGTTTGGGATTTGAACTGGCCTGGAGCAGCCGATCGATCTCCTTCGCATTCAGCACTTGCGGCAGCTTTTGATCCTCCTTGAGCCGGGGAATGCTTTCGACTTGATCCCGGGACCCGAGGACATGCTTGTAGAAGAAAGCCAACCCGTCCCTGTGAAGATTCACGGTTGAAGCGGAAAGGCCCCGCTTTTCTTTTAGTCGGAGAAGATGCGTTTCGAGGTCGCTTCGACTCCGGTGACCGGGATGGCCGGAATGCTCGGAAAGGAACTCCGTGAGGGCGCGCGCGTAATTCTTCCAGGTTTCGGGGGAATAATTTCTCAGATCCAATTCGCGCTTCAGCTTTCCCTTCCAGAAGGCCGACCAGTCTTGGGCTTTATAGGGGCTGGCGATACGCTGGGTGGCAAGGGGTAACATGGGCATTCTCCGGGTCGATTCAGGTTCGATGGGGAAATTAAATGTTGTGGGAAGACAGAATCTGTCCCTGGTAATGGCGGAATGCGTCACCTTTATCCGACATGGCTTTCCTGATCAAATTGAACCCCGCCCCCCCTTTTCCGCGATAGAAAACGATATCCTGGCTCATTCCGGCTGACCCGAGGATTTAAGCGGAAAAGGTGTCCGCATTCGGTCCAAGTTGGGCGACAAAGAAATCCTTTCTCCATGAAAGCCCAGGGTGCCCATTCAATCACTCCCTTCGCGGCGCCCTATAGCTCTTTCCAATTATCATAGGGGCGGATTCCGGGTTCATCGATTTTCCAATAGGGACGGAAAGTTGAATTCAGAAATAGTTCCATAATCGAGAGCAGAAGCGCCCCCGTTCCACTCGCCAAATGAGTCATCAGGTCTATTTCTCCTTTTGTTTTCCAGCCCTCAGGGGCTCCACTCGGAGAAATCGGCGTTCCCTTTTTCCCAAGCCTTCACTCGGCACGGCCTGGATCCCTCCGGCCTCCGGGCTTAAACAAAATTGGTTCCCCCATGCCCCCCTTCGGGGGCCACAGTCCCCCCAATTTTCTTTACCTCCCTTGTCTTGGGAAAATGTCATGGCTCGCCCTGCGAGCCCCTCCACCGGGGAGTCCGATTTCTCCTCGCCCGCATGCGCGGCCCTGAAGGGCTGAAAAACAAAAGGAGAGAGTATGAAATTGCCCAAGTACGAAATCGAAGTCACCCGGCCCAAGGCGGAAGGCAAGACGCTTGCCTACGTGCGGATTCAACTGGGACCGTTGTGGGTCACCTGCCGGTTGGATCGGTCCAACGGGAGATACTTCCTGAATCCGCCAGCCAACTTCGTGCAAAGCCTGCAAGGGCGGCCTACGGCCAGCGGCGGGCAGCATTCCGGTTGGATCAACACCGCGGGATTCACTCCCGAGTTCTCCGGGGATGTGAAGCACAAGGCTCTCGCGGAACTCGGCCTCAAGGGGGAGGAGGTGACGGCCTAAGGGGAGGGGCCTCGCGCCCCTCTTTTTTGCCGTCATGGGCAGAATCGGAGCGTATCTCTCCATCTCCCCTCGCGGGTCGCTTCGTGAGTTCCGCCTGGGGTGGACGCTCCGGAAATTGCGGCTTCCCTGGCTCCTTCCTCCTTGCCACGACGGCCCCCTCATCCCTTCGGGGGCCTGAAATAAATTGCGCCCAACAGGGCTCAATTTATTTCTCTCCTGTCCAGGACCCTGCCGGGGCGTGCGCCCCGGCACCGGGAAGCCGCATTTCCCTCCGCCCGCTTTCGCGGCCCAGGCGGAACTCACGAAGGAATCCTTCCCGGAAAGGAGGAACAAGAGGGAATCAATCCTCTCAGCGACTGCCATGGGGACCAGGAATCGGAAAATCCAATTTCGGCCCGGCAGAATCTTCAAAGGAATCCGTCTCCCTCCATTCCGGCGGCGGTTGGGCGGAGTTGTTGCGGTGGTGGCGCGGGCGGGGCCTAGGTTGGGCCATGCAGGCGCGGCGGAGGACGCGGACAATCGGCGCATGCGCCAAGCGTTTTCTGCCAGGGAACCGGTGCCGTGCGGAGCGGTCGAAGGTGTGACGAAAATGATATTGTGACATTTATAATGTTTTAAAGTTTATGGCTCATTAACTATCTTTTTGCCTAACCCCGCATTGAAGTATGGAGGTTTCCCCATGCGCCCCGAAAAGAAGAATCCCACCGTTTCCAAAGCCGTCCTTTACGCCCGCGTATCCAGCCGCGAACAGGCCGAAGGATATTCCATTGACGCGCAGCTCAAGCTGTTGCGCGATTATGCCTATCAGCATGGGTTATCGGTCGCTAAGGAGTTTATCGACGTGGAGACGGCCAAAAAGTGCGGGCGCCCCCAGTTTGGGGAGATGTTGGCGTACTTTCAGAAGCACGCTTCCACTGTGCATTTGTTGGTGGAGAAGACGGACCGGCTGTATCGGAACTTTCGGGATTACGTCGCGCTCGATGATTTTGAGTTAGAGATCCATTTGGTCAAGGAAGGGACGCTCCTGTCCCACCGGTCCACCTCGCACGAAAAATTTATCCATGGCATCAAGGTGCTCATGGCCAAGAACTTCATCGACAATTTGCGGGAGGAAGTGACCAAGGGGATGCTGGAGAAGGCCTCCAAGGGCCTGCCGCCGGGGCGTCCGCCCATTGGCTATCTGAACAACAAGGTCACGAGGGGCATTGATCTTGACCCCGTGCAGGGGCCTTGGATTAAGAAAGCCTTTGAATGGTATGCCACACGGGAGTTTTCCTTGGAGCGGCTGAGTCGCCATTTGTTTGGTGCAGGGTTTACGTTCCAACCCACCCGGCCTAAGATCCATACAAGCGCATTGGAGGGAGTTTTGAAAAACCCCTTTTACATCGGGCGCTTCAAGTTTGCAGGCCACCCCTTTGAAGGCACCTATCCGCACTTAATCACAGTGGACCTCTTTGAAGCCGTGCAGGCCGCGTTTCGGGCCCACAACCATACCAAGCAGCAGAAGCACAACTTCACCTTTAGCGGGCTCGTAACCTGCGAGGAATGCGGGTGTGCGGTGACGGCGGAGATCAAGAAGGGACGGTATGTCTATTACCATTGCACCGGGCGGAAGGGGCCATGCTCGCAGAAGCGGAAGGCTATCCGTGAGGAAGTGTTGGTAAAGCAGTTCGGGGCGATAGTGGACGGCGTGACCATCGGTCGCGAGGTGGTGGAGGATATCAAAATTGGCCTCAAGGCCTCCGCGACCGAGGAAGCCCGGTTTCACCGGGACACGCTGGAAACCATCAACCAGAAGATTGACGCCGTACAGGGACGTCTGGAGAAGGCTTTCGAGGCGAAGTTGGAGGGTTCGGTGCCGGAAGAGTTGTGGCGGAAGAAGTCGCAGGAGTGGCAATTGGAGTTGCAGCAGTTGCGGGAAAGCCAAGGACATCATCAGGGCGCGAAGATGGCCTTTTACGAACAAGGGTTTAAGCTGTTAGAACTCGCGGAAACCGCGTATTTACTGTATCAAAAGCATGATCCGATCAAAATGCGGGCGTTGGTCCAAATTCTATGCTCGAACTCGGTTTTGCGGGATGGTGTGGTCACCCCAGCGTATCGGCAACCCTTTAATCTACTGGCACTTGGGAAGAAGCAGGCTCCGACTGAAGTGGTGGGAGGGGGAGAGAAAATGCCTGCTTTGGAAAAATGGTACACCCGCCTGGGGTCGAACCAGGGACCAACGGTTTAGAAAACCGCTGCTCTATCCACTGAGCTACGGGTGCAAGAGGCTCTGGAGGCCCATAAGTTATCAAGGGCCACCCCACCTTGCAAGCCACCCGCGCCATTCCGCCACGCCCTCGCCCCTTTCACGGCGACGATTCACCCTCAGTTGCCCGTTCCTCAGCCAACCCGGCCCGTATTCCCAACCTCCGCAAACCTGCGCTCCCCGGTTGACCCCATCCCCGCCCCGCCTCTCTTGCATTGGGGCCGCAGCCAGGCTTTACCGGGTTTTGCCAGGCCCAAGGAAGCGGGCCCAGTGTGGCCTCAAGCCGAACGTACGGTTTCCCTTCTCTCAGAACCGTGGAATGGCGTCCGCTCTCTGGGACCTGCGCAACCACGCTATGGGCGCCCGCCTTCCATCCGCCAGGTAGTCGCGCCGCTCGCCTAAGCCGGCCTTGCCGCCAGTGGCGGCTTTTCCATTCTTCACCACCGGTTTGATTTCCGTGGCGACTGGCGGGTGCAAGGAGGCGTAGAGGCTGTCCAGCAACTTGTATTCGGAACCGCTGTGGATATCACCCGAGATCTCCCAGATGGCCGTGCCGGCATATCCCTGGTCCAAAAGCCAGCGGCCCTTGATGGCCACCGACCGGGGATCGTCGAACGTGACGAACTCATTGGTGCTTGAGAGGCCCCAGGGGACCTTGGACACGTCGTCCCAACGGTATTTGTAGAAACCGGAATTGATCATGGGGACGATATCCTGGTACTTCAGATCCCCGTCGCCGCTCCCGACGCCTTTGTTCGGCTGATTGATGCCGGTCGCATTCTTGAAGGTGTGGCCGTAAAAGGCCGTGCCCGTGAGCAGCTTCGACTTGGGTACGCCGCGTCCAGCCCAATAGTCCATGCCCGCTTGTACGGAGTAGTTATCCGGCTTGTCATCGCCGTATAACGGCGAGTTGTACCAGGTCGATCCGGACCATGGCCCGGCCATGTCATAGGTCATCGAGCAGATCAGATCGTATTTGTCGATGAACCTTTCCAACCGGTAGAACTGACCGTAATAGGTTCCGCAATTGACCGCGAGGGTGATGAGTTTGCCTCGTTTTCCGTTATCCATCGCATCCAGGGTATCGCGGAGGACGGACACCATCAAACGCAGGGCGGCCGTATCCGCCAGCGTCGGGAACTCCCAATCGATATCGAGGCCATCGAATCCGTTCTTCTCAAGGAATTTCCGCGTGGTATGCGCGAGGGTGGCCCGCTTGGCCGCCGAACCCGCGATGGCCGCGAAGGTCGGGGCCGTGCCCCCGCCTCCGAGGGCCGGAAGCACCTTTACCCCCGCGGCATGCGCGCGGGAGACCAGCGAATCGATATTCGGGATCCCTCCATCCACCGGCATGTTGCCGTTCCCGTCCGGCATGAAAAAGGAAAGATAGAGGTGGGTCAATTTGTGGTAGGGGATTTCCTTGTAGCTCCACTGGCTCCAAGGCGAATAGTAGGCCGCGATGACCGGTCCGGCGTGAATCGCCTGGGCCGACAGCAGGGCAAAGCAAAGACCGCGGAAAAACATGGTGTCTCCTTTTTTTTCTTCCCCCTTACGGCGACAAGTATAGGTCGCCGCATATCCGCTTCCAACTTTCCGATCCGATGTTTCAAGGGATCCGGTGTCCGGGAGCAGTAAAAATACCGGCGACCTCCGAAATAAAATGGATAGCGGGATTCAATAAGAGCAAATCGTGAGCGCTTTTTATTCGAAAGCGGAAATCGGAATCCGCGCGGATCATCCTGCTTAGGCCATGTCGGCGGACAATCTCAATAATCTGAATTGATATCTAATAATCTGAATTGATATCTTCCTACCGTTCCCCTGGCATTAGATTTTGAGTCTGGCCGATGGCCATGACGACCGGAAAAGGGATCGGATAAAAATGCAACCCGTTTTGATTCGCGCAATGCTTTTGGCCTTGCTCATTCCCTTGGCACCGGGGTCCCAGGATATCCGCGCCGCGGCCGTCGAGGGCATGGACATCACTTTGAACGGCTCGGCCATGGCCACCATCGTGAAGCCCGCCACCGCGACCCCGCGCGAGAGTTTCGCCGCGGAAGAGTTGCAACGCTACCTGAAAGCCATCTCGGGCGCGACGCTTCCCATTCGCGACGATGCGTCCATGCCGACGGGGAATCTGATCTTGATCGGAGGGCCGGAGCGGAACAGCAACACGGCCGGCATCCTCACTTCCGCGGAATTCGACGCTTCCGTGCCCGGCCCCGAGGGCATGATGATCAAGACTTTCGGAAGCACCGTTCTGGTGCTGGCGGGCAGTAGTAAGAATCCCTTCGAATATGAACGGGGAACCCTCTACGCCACATACGAATTCCTGGAAGCGGATCTGGGCTGCAGCTTCGGCGCCTATGGGGCTCCCGGCGCGCAGATGGGGGAGTTCGTCCCCCGGGCCGCCTCCATCCATATCGGACCGTTGAACCATGGCAAACCCAAGGCGGACAATCCCTATCGGACCGCCATCGTGCAATACTACAACACTACCATCCCGCCCACCCACGGATTGAACCGGGACTTCATCGATTGGGTCGCGAAGACCCGCTACAACCGCATCCTCACCATGGAAAGCATCTATACCGCTTACAAGGGCAACGGCATGCTGGCGGAGGCGCAGAAGCGCGGTATCCAGTTCACCATCGGCCATCATGAATCCTCCCTGCTTTTCCTGCCCCCGGACGGGAACGATTTGGCGAGCGAGAAATACTTCACCACCCATCCCGAGTATTACCGGCTCCAGAGCGATGGAAAGAGGTTCCACCCGACATCGAAATGGACCGACCAATGGATTTTCTGCAGCCGGAGAAAAACCGGTCAGCAGCAATTCGCCGCAAATGTCAATGAGTGGCTGCGGCGGAACCCGTATGTCGACGCGATTTGCATCTGGCCCAATGACGCGACGGCGGAGCAATGCCAGGATTCGCTGTGCAAGCCCTACACCAAGGTCGAGAACTATACCCATTTCGTGAACCAGGTCGCGATCATCGTGGCCAAGTCCAATCCGAACGTGAAGATCGACATGCTCGCATATGAGGATTTGTCGGATTGCCCTGCCGGTTTGAAACTGGATTCGTCCATCGTCGTGGACGTATCCACCTGGAGCGCAGCGGGATTGCGGACGGTCGGCAAGAAGGACGGCGGCTCGCTGATTGGCACGGCGTATGAACTCAGCGCCAAGAAATGGCGCGAAACCGGCGCCAAGGTGGTCTTTTACGAGTATTTCATGGGCAATTTCGGCGCGGGGCAAAAGTACGTCCCCATGGCCGACGAAATGCAACCGGTATTCAAGTACTTCAGGAACTCCGGCCTATACCAGGGTTCGGGCACGCAAGTGGAACCCTTCAATGTATGGAATTGCCTTTTCAATTTCTACGCGCATGCGCGCACGAGTTATGACAACGACCTGACCGTGACGAACCTGCTGACGCGTTTCTGCAGGATTTTCGGGGCGGGAGCGCCATACGTATCCGCTTATCTCCAATACGTCGAAAGCGTCCTGGAAGGACAGGCGACGTATGACCAGGCCGGAAGTTTCATGGCCAAGAATGCGGATAGGAAGAAAGTCTACGCGTGGTTCGACAGCGCCTTCGCCGCGGAACCGGAGGGTGTTTTGCGGAATAATCTGCGGATGCTGCGGATGGCTTTTCGCTACAGCGACCTGTCGACCAATGGCGGAGGCGATGCCGAGCTCCGTTATCTTTACGATCACTTCGACAGCTACAAGCATGACCCCGGGTATGGGATCTTCATTTCCCTCAGCGGGACTCCGGGCGCTTTCACACCGGATAAATGGTATGCCTTTTCGCCTCCGCCCCTCGCGGCATCCCAGCCTCCCTCCCGCCGGGTTTCCAGCGCCCTGCGGATGGAATGGGAGAAGAACCGGCTGCAACTCCGGATTCGGGGACCCGATGCCCACCCCGGCGACACCCGCATTTTCCGGCTTCCCGACGCGCGCCAATAAAACTCTTCCCGGTATTGTTAACCTTGCATTCCGCATTCCCCGGTATTGCAACCGGTGCGCATGACGACGTTGGATGGCCGGTCTCTGCAGGGCCTTTAAATTCCCGGACGCAAGGGGGAAACCAGAGACCTGCCCTGCCACTCCAGGCGGACGAAGAGGGAGGAGGCTTTTCCGATTTCGGGAAGGGCATCGACGGGTTTCCAGGAGTGGGCGCCGACCGCCAGTTTCCCCGCGAACAGATCCGCCACCTTCCGTCCCTGCGGATCGGTCAGGGACAGGCGCGCTTTTCCCGGTCCGGGCAACCGGAAGAATACCGTGAATCCATTTCCCGCGCGGACGGCGCTCACGGAAAGGCCCCCAGGCGGCGGGGTGGACGGCACGGCCAGGCCGGGCGCGGAGAAGGCGCGCAGGACGGTAGCCCCGGCGCTATCCCCTTTGGGTAACGGCAGGGTTACCGTGGTGGCCTTGTCCGCATCGGACCAGACGGCTCCCGGACCCGTAAGCTTGGCGCTGATCTTCACCAGCAAATCCGCCGTGCCCTGGCGCGGATCCGAAGCGGCTAATACGAGGCGATCGGTCTCGGTGCGGATGAGCAGCAGGCAGGCGCGATTGGGGGAAACGACCAGGCCCGCGTCCAGGCTCAAGGTGCCGGACTGGTGGAATATCGCGGCGGCGATGCCCAGACCCGCGTGGCGGACCGCCTGCAAATCGGAACGGTTGGCGAGGACGGCCACGGGCGGCTGCCGCGCGTAGGCGGCCATGGCCGCCACGTCGATGTCCGGGACCACGGTGTATTGATAACGGCCGGCGGCCGGCGTCTTGCCGTGATCGAGCCAGAGGTCGAAGACATCCTTGTCCACGTTGTCGGCGGACTGCGCGGCGTTGATGCGGCGCCAGTTGCCGGAGACCGTGCCGGTCGCGAGGCCCACAACGGGGAAACCGGCCGCGGCGCCCGGGAACAGGTAACCGATGCCGTCATGGTGCAGCCACAGGGGATTGGCGGGAAGGACCGCGCCCGGCGGCAGCACCGCGATTATCGGGGAGTCCGCGGAGCCGCGAGCGCAGGTGACGGGGCCGTTTAGCAAAGACTGGTTGATCGAAGTTTGAATCGTGTCCGAGTCGGCGGCGACGTCGGAGCCGAGGGCCACCATTTCCCGGTCGAAGAAGAACCAGGCCTTATGCGCCTTGACCCCGAGCTTGGTGTATTCGAAAGCGGCGGCGCCGAACGTCCCGTCGGAGACGCCTCCCGCGAAGTCGCCGGATCCCGGCGCCGGGTTCACCATGGCCGGGGGGGCGCCGGCGTGGGACGCCGTGGTGCCGGGCACGCGGCACCAATCCCAGACCGGGAACACCGCGTCATATTCCTTGCCGGTGCGGTAGATGAAGGTGGTCCCGTCGGCCAGGTATTGGGAAAGGAGTCCTTCGTTGTTGACCACTTCCGAGGCCAGCACGCGTTGGGAGGCCATGCGCAGGGTGATCGCATAACCCTTGCGGTGCTGGGCCATGTATTCCGATCGCCAGAACCAGCGGTTGCCGTCCACGGAAGAGCCGGCCCGGTTCTGGATATTGGCGGCTAACGCGTCGAGATCCGTCGCCGAAGCCGGCACCAGCGCCGCCAGGTTCGCGGCGGCCGCGCCGATGCCGCCCGCGGATCCGGAACCGGCGCGCGTGATTTCCCGGCCGCGCGCGGAATGGTCGAAGGACGAACCGCGGATCATCCAACGCTGTCCGGAAAGGAAGTAGCCGGCGAGGAGATCGAGAGCGGACTTGTCGAAGGCGAAGCGGGTGCCGCGCAGATCCATGGCCAGATCCGCTCCGTCGGTCGCGAAGCCGAAGCCGTACCCGCCATTATAAAGTTGGGCGCCGTGCTGGTAAAAGCTGTCATCGCGTTGCAGGCCGTCGCCCGTGGATATCGAGATGGTGCTGACGATGGCGGCCACGGCCTGGGAAGCCAGGGCGGTATCCCGGTTGAAGACGGCGCGCCACAGGGTGATGCGCGAAACCCACACTAGGTTCTCGCCCGTACGGTTCTTGCTCTTCCAGGCGCGCGCCATCAGGGAATCCGTCCCGATCCGCTGGGCCGCGCTCAGGCGGTCCTTCATCAGATACTCGCAGGGACCCAGGCTGAGCAGCGCGCCGATTTGGTTTTGCCACCAGTTGGTGGACTTGGGATCGACCCGGATCCAGGCGTCCAAGGCCAAGGACGATTTGGAAGCGACCTCGGCGTTGCCTTCCAGGGCATGCCCGGCAGTGAGGTAAACCTTGGCGAGCTGGGCGATGCGATCGAGATGCGTGGTCGGGGACCATTTGACGGCATCGGTGACGGTCAAGTCCACGTCCGGCCAAGTGCCGTCCGCGCGCAGGCTCGCCATAAGGGCGCGGGCATCGGTCTCGGAGAGGGTGCGCGTGTCAGCCCGGAAACTCGCGAGGTAGCGATTGAAAAGGGTGTCGAGATCATCGGCCGCGACGGGCGCGGACAGGGACAGCCATCCGACCGCGATGGCGGCCCAGAGGCGGACCTGAAAAGGAATTCTCATATACCCACTCCCCAAAGAGAATATAGACCCCGGATCCCCCGGTTGGGCCAGGGGAAATCCCCCATGAGCCGATTTTCCGGCCCGTGGGAGCCCGCCCAAGCGGACGGCGCGCTCAACAGCCCAGGTTCGATCCCGGATCCACTCCCAGCAGTTGGCAAAAACGCCGGTAGGCATCGATGCGTGATTGCACCGTGCCCGGATCGCCGCCATCGCATTCGAGCGGGCCGTTGATGGAACGGATGGTTTTCCCAAGGCCGTAGCCGTCCGCCATGGAAGCATGGCAGGTACGGGAAGCGGCGCCATTCTGGGTCATCCAATACCACAGCGTAGTCTGCCAGGCCACCTTGGCATCCCGGGCCACCAGGTTCCGGATCCGACTGCAAGGGCGGGCCCAAGGCTGCGCCCGCGGCGCAGTAATTGCCGTGCCTGCTGAGCTGCAAGGGGCCTCTGCCGTAGTACTGCTTCCCAGGAGCGCAAGCACAACCCGCTCCGCAATAATCGCTTTTGTGGATCTCTTCGATATAATAGAGGCCGCCGGATGTCCCGCTGCAGGCATATGGATCCCAGAACCAGGTGCTGACGGTCGGATCGTAACCGGGATTATCCTGCTTAGCAAGTTGTCACTCGTTTTGCTCACGTTATGCTCACGAAATCCGGATGGGAATCATCCCATTGGTATGCGTCATTTGGGTAACAAGTCGGTTACCTTGGCGATGACTCAGGCTTTCCCAACCTCCA
>Ga0209515_10005872_pt1 | contig 15653 bp, 14 predicted proteins | sample Subgroupgradi54m_FD_187454 | JGI IMG/M metagenome (GOLD analysis project Ga0209515, IMG submission 187454) | Subsurface groundwater microbial communities from S. Glens Falls, New York, USA - GMW60B uncontaminated upgradient, 5.4 m (SPAdes)... ...
CTCGGGGTCCTGCCACTGCGGGCTCGCACAAAAGATTTTGTTCAAGTATTACAACAAAACTTTTGCACGACCCCTCCGTGGCTCCCCTCGAGTTTCTTTATTTAAGACAGGGCGCTTCAGTTACAGTCTTATTTCAATCTCTCGTGAAGGTTCACTCATAGGACTCTCTAAAGGAATGCGACCGATGAGTGAAACCAATCGGTCGCGATGTTTATCCCATCCGCTCATACTACCGGGTCAAGTGTCAGATGTCAGGTGTCAGATGTTCTTTCAGTCTCTCGTAAAGGTTCGCTCATAGGACTCTCTAAAGGAATGCGACTAGGAGGTCACTCCTCGGGTGCCTTGCATCTCGAGGTGTGACCTCAATTTGGTGGTTTTGTAAGAAACAAACAGGTCGCGCTCTTTATGAAGCTATTGACCGGTATCCCATCACATGATTAAATGGACGCGAAGTCGCAGGTCTTCCACAAATCAAAAAAGGAGGGACTCATGGAGCTCACTATTTTGACCGGTCGCGCCCATCCTGAACTTGCCCGCGCAATCGCGCGCGGTGTTAATCGCGAACTCGGCGGCGTGCGTATTGCGCCTTTTGCAGATGGTGAACTTGATGTGCAGATTTTGACCAACATCCGTCAACATCACGTGGTGATTGTGCAACCAACGCCGCCTCCGGCCGAAAATTGGATCGAACTTTTGCTTCTGATTGATGCCGCACGACGCTCATCGGTCAAGGAAATAACGGTCGTCATGCCGTACATGGGGTACGCGCGGCAAGATCGTAAAGATGCATCACGCAAACCGATTTCCGCGGCGCGCATGTTGAAACTGCTCATGGGAAGCGGGGCGAATCGCATCCTCACGATTGATGTCCACTCATCACAAACACAGGGCATGATTGATGAGCCGTTTGACAATCTTTTTTTCTCGGCGGAACTTTTGCGCCACGTACCGGATGTGAATTGGCGGCGGGTGGTGCTCGTGTCGCCGGATGCGGGTGGTGTCGCACGGTGTCGCGCGATTGCAAAACGTCTCGGATGTCCGGTGGCCTTGATTGACAAGCGTCGTGATCGTGCGAATGTTTCCGAAGTGATGCATGTGGTTGGTGATGTGCGCGGTCGTGATGCGATTTTGCTCGATGACATGGTTGACACGGCCGGTTCGCTTGTCAAGGCCGCCGATGCGGTTCTCGCGTGTGGCGCACGCACGGTTTCAGCGTGTTGCACGCATCCGGTGCTCTCGCCGAAATCAGTCGCACGACTGCGCCGATCGCGTCTCAAAACATTCGTGGTGGCCGACACCATTCCCGTTTCGCATAAAAAACGCAAAGGTATCGGACGCAAATTGCATGTTGCTAGTTGTGCCGGTATGCTTGGCGAAGCGATCGTTCGCATCCACGCCGGCGAATCTCTGTCACAACTTTTCGACGATTCGTTGAACCTCGTTTCCGGCACATCGTAAATCATCGCTTCCCTGATGCATAGCATGGCAAGCAACGGACTCTTAAAAACAAAGCGACCCCCGCGGGCCGCTTTTCTTTATAGCTCACTAAAAGGTTTATGCTTTTCAACCTCCGTACGTGCGGCAGAGAGTTTTTTCATGATACGCACGCGATTATCAATTGCTTGCTTTAGTTCCGGATCATGACTCACTTCAAGTTGCCATTTTTCAAATTCATGATCAGTCCCACGATGCGCGACATTGTTGGTATCGAGAAACAAAACGTGTTTGGTTTTGGGGTCAACTATGAGATCACGTTTTTTCCCCAAAAAATCAGGTATCTCGGGCACCCTCCCCTCTCGATCAAGTGTTTTCGTAAAACAATCGAGAAAGTCCACAAAGGCGGCATATGTTTCGGGATCCATTTTTTCACTTCCTAGTCCTGTAAGATATTCTGCGACCGGTATGGCATGTTCATAATTTTCTTGAAGCGCCACAAACTCAAACGGTTTTGAAGAGTCAGATGTCGGTACACGCACAAAAGTGGTGGACGGAACAAACGTAGCAAAGTGGCGCACGCAAAAAGCGTGATCAGCTTCGATCGCGCGCGTAAAAGTTTCCCAATCAACATCAGTTCGTCGCGGATCACGGATCGTAAACACTTTTGCCACTTTGTCGGTCGGTGTACCCGCCGCATCAGTCACACGAAACACATCATAATAAAAACCTTCCGCAAAAGGTTTTGCTTCGCGATGGCGCGCTGTTTCAATCTGCGCAAACTGTTCCCGTGACGTTTCAAAATTCATAGCGGCGGCAAACTGCGTACGATGCGCGGAAATAATCGCAACGCATTTCGCGTGATGTCCGCACGCGTTTCATCACGAGGAGTGCCACGAATGGCCGCGAGTTTATCAATCGTGTGAGGAAGGTGTGCGGATCCGTGTGACGCCTGCACCGCATCAGTTTTGAAAAACGGACAGAGCGACTCAACAAGCACATGCGATTGCGGCGTTTGTGAAATGAGTTCACGGCGCGCATGAGAATCGGCGAGCACATCGGTAAACGAAAGCACGAAATCATGGTCGTGGTACACGCGCGCATTTTCGGCAGAACCGGTAAAGTGATGGACCACGCCGCGGACGCCGATGCCTTCACGCGATGCGCCGAAAGTGCGCAGATGATCCTGCACCGCATCGTGAGCATCACGCGCTACAAGTATCAAAGGCAAACGCAATTCGCCGGCAAGACGCAAAAACATATCAAACACGTGTCGTTGTGTGGACACATCGGCAACGGCCGAGTGAAAATCCATGCCCACATCGCCCAGCGCCACGACACGCGGATCGCGCGCGAGCGATCGGAATCGGTCGTACTCGACGAGGTCATAGTTGCGGAGCGAACTCGTGGCATCAAGTCGCATCGGATGAAGTCCGGCGGACACATACACACCCCTAGGAAATTGATGAGCAATATCAAGTGCCCGCGCACTCGAATCATAATCATGGGTAACTAAAATAACCCACGTCCCCTCAAAAAGCGAGCGTTCGATTGCGGACACCGCGTCATCATTTTCCATTTCATCATTGAGATGAAAATGAGTGTTGATGTAATTGGGTAACATGGTCATACAAAAAAATAGGTATTACTTGATTGGAACCGAACAGCGAACCTGAACGAACCTAACGAACAACGAACTGTTCGTTGTTCGTTGGGTTCGGGAGGATTTGTTGTTCGGTTCCCATTTCGAGAAATATCATATTTTAAATTTATCGCGGAGGAGGTGGGGCTAAGGGGATATGAAAGTAAGCGGATGGATCAAAGTCACGCAGAATATGGGGCAAAAACGGTTGCATCACGCGATAGGTGCGCACGAGGTATGAGGCGACGCGCGATGTTTGGAGCGCGGTTTGCGTGGGGCCGGGAATCGGAAAAAATGCCATGATGAAAATGATGCCGCCCACCACAAATACACCTTCGATGAAACCGAGGATCGCGCCAGCGAGACGATTGATCGTTTTCATAAACGGAATTACCGAAATGAATCCGAATATTTTTTCGAAGATATAAAAGAGGAGACCAACGAGGCGCGTCACGACCACAAACAAAATCGAAAACGTGAGTACGCGCATGAAGTTTGGGTTGCCGCCGAAAACGGACATGGCCCAACCGGCAATCGGAATATAAAAACGCGTCGTGATAATGGAGCCGACAATAACGCCAACAAGGCCGCCGAGCGCATGAATGAGCCCGAACCAAAGACCATACAGGACGAAGCCGCCCAGAATGATGAGTAAAATTACGTCTGCGTTAGGTAGATGTGGCATAGAGTTAGCTTATAGCTTACCTCCCTAGGAGCGAGCAAAGTGGCAAAGTCGCCACTTTGGCACTTTCGAGCGACGACGGGAGGCAACGAGCTCTTGTTTATCTTTGAGCGAAGTTATAGCTTGCTAGCTTGCTAGAGGTTCAATTCGCGGGAAAAGAGGGGCGCCTTTTTTTATCACGGCACCTTCTTGTAGACCGCCCCATTTTTGCGCTTCGGTGTAGGTGCTGCCCAAAATATCATTCTCTTCCATGCCAAGGTTTCCAAAAATTTTTACTGAAGTTTCCGGAAGAATGGGATGCAACATGAGGGCAATGTGTCGCAGTGTTTCAAGTAACGCATACAAGACATCCCGCAACTTTTGCGGATCGGTTTTTGCGAGAACCCATGGTTGCGTTTCATCAACGTAGCGGTTCGCATCGCGGATCACGCTCCACACCACACCGACCGCATCATGGATATGGAGCGATTCGAATGCATCATCGTACGCACGCCATGGAATGGGACGCTCGGCGCTGGGTTCTGGCACGAGACCTGTCATATACTTTTCAGCCATGGCCATGACGCGATGTGCCAAATTTCCCAAATCATTGGCAAGCTCTGATTCATACCGCACGCGCAAACGCTCCATCGAAAAATCCCCATCTTCTCCAAACATGATGTCACGCAAAAGATAGTAGCGGAGCGTGTCGAGATTGTACGCTTTCACGATCTCAAACGGATCCACAAAATTGTTCAGCGACTTTGACATCTTATCGCCGTTCACCGTAAAAAATCCGTGCGCAAAAACGCGCTTCGGAAGTGGTAATCCGGCGGCAATCAACATCGCGGGCCACAACGCAACATGAAACTTGATAATGTCTTTGCCGACAAGATGCAAATCCGCCGGCCAAAAACGATTAAACTTTTTTTCGTCGGTGCCAAAACCGATGCCGGTCAAATAATTGATAAGCGCATCAAACCAGACATAGATCACATGGGGGACATCTGACACCTGACCACTAACACCTGACATGGCAGGGACGGGTATCCCCCACTTCACCGATTGTCGAGAGATGCTCATGTCCGTCATGAAATCTTTTATGTAGCTCACGATTTCGTTGCGGCGACTTTCCGGTTGTATGAAATCTGGATTTTTTTCAATGTGCGCCAAAAGCGCGTCGCGATATTTCGACAACTTAAAAAAATAATTTTGCTCCTCAATTTTTTTCAAAGGCTTTTTATGAATGGGACACGCGCCACTACTTGCTTCAGTCTCCGTAATGAACGCCTCGCACCCCACGCAATACCAACCGATGTACGTACCGAGATAAATATCGCCCTGCGATTCGACGCGTTTCCAAAACTCTTCGACACCTCGATGATGACGATCTTCAGTCGTGCGGATGAAATCGTCATGACTGATATGTAAGTCGCGCCATGTCTTTTCCCACAACGTGCTCATGCGATCAATATAGGTTTTGGTGTCCTCATTATTTTTTTCCGCGGCCTCAACATTTTTTTGACTGTTTTCGTCAGTGCCCGTCAAAAAATAAACATCTGCACCGCGCAAACGCCAATAACGCGCCAGCGTATCAGCAATAATCGTGGTATACGCGTGCCCGATATGCGGACGATCGTTCACATAATAAATTGGTGTCGTAATGTAGTATTTCACAGATATAAAATCTTGAGACTGTATAAAAATGCGATCTGCTCGGTGGTCCACTTCCGCTCCTCACTCCAACGTACACTCGGGTACGTTTCCGTTCGGTGCTCGCTCCACACCTTCGCATCTCCCTCTGCGCTCCGACTTCGAGGGACAAGTCATCATTTTTATACAGTCTAAGTACAGAGTCAAACTATTGACAAGAATTTTGGGGCATGATACTCTTAATGGAGTAAGTGTTTTTTACGCTCATTTCTCGCAAAAACGAGGCCGCCAGTACTCTGGCACCTCTTTATGGCAGGGGCTTTGTTCGTTCCACTATTCGCTACCCCCCTGGCGATAGTGGGCAGCAAAGTTTCCTGCCTTCCTCTTGATCCACCCCGCCTTGTGGTGCGCATGTGTGACATTCGTGAAGCCCCGCCCCCCGGCATTCATGAGTGAACCGTGCACACCCACTAGGCGGGCTTTTTTTATTAGCTTACTTATAGCTTGTGCTAGAGGTGATATTCTTCATGCCACTTCCGAATGAAAAAAATTGGTCAAAGCGCTCTAGCAAGCTAGGAAGCTATAAGCTAGTAAGCTAATATGCGCGGACAACCACGACGAACTCGCCTTTAATTGTACCAGATTGGAGGGCGGCCGTCACCTCGGCCGGGGTTCCCCGATACGTCGTTTCAAACATTTTCGTCAATTCGCGTCCCACCATAATTTGTCGCGTGGGAATTGCTTCACTCATACTCGCCATGGCTTTCATGATGCGATACGTGGATTCGAGAAACACGATGGTGTCGTGGATCTCATGGAGCGCTTTGAAAAATTTTTCGCGGCCTTTTTTTTGCGGAGGAAAACCAAGATACACGAAACGATCAGCCGGAAATCCGGAAATCGAAAGCGCCGTCGCGACGGTTGACGGACCCGGAATGGGAATGATGCGAACAGATGCGCCACACGTGCCAACGACGCGTTCCACCAATTTTCCGCCCGGATCATTGATGCCCGGGGTTCCGGCGTCTGACACAAGCGCCATATTTTTTCCTTCGCGCAAGAAATGCACGATCTCCGTCATGCGTGCTTCAGGACTTTGGGCGTGATAAGAAATGAGTTTTTTTTCGATACTAAACCGTGCACATAATTTTGCCGTGACACGCGTGTCTTCGCAGATAATAATATCCACCTCGCGCAACATACGCTCGGCGCGCGGCGACAAATCTTCAAGATTACCAATAGGAGTGGCCACGATGTAGAGAGTGGACATGAGATTAAAGATTTAAGATTTAAGATTAACGGTGGGTATACTTTCATTTATTTCCGCTTTCTCAAGTGCGGCGTCAATCAACTTTTGAGAATCAAACTTCGCTTCTTCGCGAAGTACGTCAACCAGCCGCGCTCTCGTGACCGGATTTTTCGGCATGAAAAGGGTGCAACAATCATCGTGCGGTTCTATCGAAGTTTCGTAGGTCTCGATTTTTTTGGCGCGCGCAATGATCTCTTCTTTATCACTCCCGATGAGCGGACGAAAAACCGGAAGCGCCGCTGACGCATCGGTAACGGCGATATTTTCCATAGTTTGTGATGCAACTTGACCAAGACTTTCGCCGGTGACGAGTGCGCCCGCGCGTTCAGTTTGTCCAATACGCGCCGCAATCCGCATCATGAGCCGACGATACAAAATAACGCGATACTTCGGATCGGCGCGCATCACGATCTCCCGTTGCGCTTCGGCAAACGGTATGAAATAAATTTTTCTTGAGGTTTGATACGCACCGACGATCTCGGCCAAGCGACGCACTTTTTCAATCGAAGCACGAGACGTGTGCGGATAACTGTGAAAATGAACGAAAATGATTTCCGCCCCGCGTTTCATCACACGCCACGCCGCAACCGGCGAATCAATGCCGCCCGAGAGAAGCGCCACCGCTCTCCCTGACATGCCAACCGGCAATCCGCCAGGACCCGCGTATTTATCAAACATCACATACGCTTCATGCGACAGAATCTCGATCGAAACAACGACTTCCGGTTTTTCTAAATCAACTTTTGCATGAAGCGCATCCACCACCGCGCCACCGACCATACCATTCACTTCACTCGATGTGTAAGGAAATCGTTTGTCAGATCTTTTGGTGCGCACGGCAAATGAAATAGCGCCGACCGTTTTCATATGCCCTGCGATAAGCCTCACCACACCGTTTTTTATCTCATCAATATCAGCCGGAACAACGTGGGCCGGTGCGTATGAAGAGATACCAAAAACATGCGCCAATCGTTTTTTAATTTCTTGAGTAGTCGCCGAATCATTTTCATGAGAAATCACGATGCGCCCTTCATACCCACGTACTGAAATAATGGACACACCCGCAAGCTGTAATTTTATATTCAAAACCAACCGCTCGACAAACAGTGAACGGTTTTTGCCTTTAAGGGCGATTTCGTGATAATGTGCTACAAAGTGACCGGTGACCATAGATGTCTGCCACTTTAACACAAATACTCTTATTTATCCACACTCCATTTTGTCATTCTAAGGCGTAGCCGAAGAATCTCTTGCGTATGCAAGCCTGCGCACATCCGTGTGAGATCCTTCGCTTCGCTCGAGGATGACCCTGAAATTATGATCAAGATTGGCGAAAAAATTCCTGATTTCACACTCGGTTATTTTCAAAGCGATAACGGCACGGAAACCGATAAAGACGCGAAGTTGACCCTGTCGAAATATCGTGGCACATGGATGGTGCTTGTTTTTTATCCGGCGGATTTTACCTTCGTGTGCCCCACTGAACTTGAAGAACTCGCGGGGTTGCACTCCGCGTTCAAAAAAGCGGGTGCCGAGGTGATGAGTGTCAGCACCGACACGGTTTTTGTGCACAAGGCATGGCATGATGCGTCTCCGGCCATAAAAAAAATAACGTATCCCATGATTGCGGATCCGACGGGAAACCTCTGCCGCGCGTTTGGGACGTACATTGATGATGAGGGATTATCATTGCGCGGTAGTTTTATCATTGATCCTGATGGCGCACTTCAAGCGTACGAAATCAACGCCAACAACATCGGCCGCAGTGGCGAAGAATTATTACGAAAACTCACCGCCGCGATTTATGTCCGCGAACACAAAAACGAAGCATGCCCCGCAAAATGGAAACCAGGCGAAAAGACATTGCGGCCAGGGATGGATTTGGTCGGTAAAATTTGATAGTAAAATTATGGGAACCGAATTACGAATTTATACGAATATACGAACCTACGAACATCTGACAACATAAGTTCGCTTCGCTCCTTGCCTCGCGTCCTCCCCTCTGCGCTCCGACTTCGGGGGACAAGTCGTTCGGAAGTCCCAAAGTCTACGGACTTTGTGACTTCGCTCACTCCTAGCGAGGTGGCGTCGCTTCGCTCCTTGCCTCGCGTCCTCGTTCGGAAGTCCCAAAGTCTACGGACTTTGTGACTTCGCTCACTCCTAGCGAGGTAACTCCCCTCGCCCCTCTTACCTTAAGAGGGGAAATAGTTGCTCTCCCCCTTGGGGCAAGGGGGAGACGTAAGATTTGAGGGGGTTATGCTGACAACATAAGTCCGCTTCGCTCCTTCGTTGATTCGTAACGAATATATTATTTCTATGTATAACTCTCAAAACTTCGATCACCTCCTCGGGACTCACGGTTTTGGCGATCAAATGCTCAAAAATCATTTCACGCTCTACCAAGGATATGTGACGAACGTCAATAAATTGAGCGATGAGCTGAAATCCGCCGCACCGGGTTCACCGCAGTACGCGGAACTCAAACGCCGTTTCGGATGGGAATGGAACGGTATGCGACTCCACGAACTTTATTTCGGAAACATGAAAAATGGCGGCGTGCCGCTTGACGCTTCGTCATTACTCACGCAAAAAATCACGGCCGAGTTTGGTAGTATGGACGCGTGGCAAAAAGATTTCAAAGGTACGGGCACCATGCGCGGCATCGGTTGGACCATTCTTGCGCATGATCGTGACGCCGACCGATTGTTCAATGTCTGGGTTAACGAACACGACGTCGGCCACCTCGCCGGCGCCACACCGATACTTGTACTCGACGTTTTCGAACACGCCTACATGCTTGACTACGGCCTAAAACGCGCCGACTACATCGACGCCTTCATGACCGCCATTGATTGGAACGCGGTTGAAAAACGAAATCTCTAGAAATAAAAACTATCTGACAATTTTTGTCCGATGGTTTTTTTAATGTCAATATCTTGCCACGCCATGTAAGAAAAACGAAATTCTTCATTCTAGTCTTTTGCAAAACACTAGAATGGGAGTTGTTGCGAGTGTAATCACTTTAAGCGTGTTGGCAGTTCTTTGACAGTTCCTTATTATGAAAGTCCCAGCGCCTTTCCCAGTTGTTTTTCGTCAAAGCCGGTAATGATAGTGCCGTGAACATCAATCACCGGCACGCCCATTTGGCCGGATTTTTTTATCATCTCCTCGGCCTTTACCGTATCTTCCGAAACATCAATATTTTTGTAGACAATGTGATGTTTCGTCAAATACTCTTTCGCCATTTTGCAATAAGGGCATGTGGGAGTTGAATAGATAGTGACGTTGGCCATAACCTAAAACGAGAATTTAATTAAAAACTATAAAATTTCAAGAAAGCAACGAAAGTGAAACCTTAAACTAAATACGATCAGAAAGTCCGCTCATGCGAAAACCGGCGCCGCGACTGCCGATGTGCTTTGAGTAAGGACGATACTTCAGGCCTAACCGACGCTTAATGTCTACAGGCATACGATCCTTTGCTTTGGTAAACCATGGCGGTGGCGGAGGTGGAGGTATATCAATAATCGTTTTCTTTTCATCGATTTCTATTGCTTTATTATCACCCTTTTTTATATCTTTAATCACGGTATCCACAAGCACGCGTGCTTCGCCTTCAACATTTTTTGAATCAATACTTCTTGATTGAAGTTTTTTCGTTGTCAGAGGACCTGTTGAAGTACGCTCGCTCTCAAGTTTATGACGCATTACGGAAAGCCATAACGACAATCGTGTTTCCTTCTTTTTTAAATCCGCAAGCGCCTCTTCAATAAGAGCGGTGTCCTTATCTTGTGTCGCAAGTTCCAGAGACGCTTCAGTGGCCTTACGAAGCCCACCAAGATGTGCGGACTCTTTACTGAGACGTGCATAACCGATCTGTATCGTTTCAAGACTGTTGTCACCAATACGCCCAGTCATCTCTGAAGTAGTTTTTAAAAATAAGCGACGTGATTCTTTTTCTTCACGAACCATACGCGTTTCGGGCGATTCCTCGTCAAGCGGTTCTTCCTTGCTTCTTTTTCGTCTAAGAAGCAGCGGTAACACCAAGAACGGAACCAAAAAAGGCATGTCAATTTTATGATCACGCGGTGGCAGATCGCGCATCATGGGCGGCACTTCTCGGGCGCCATGTCGCACGTCAAGATTTTTAGCATCAATACGAATCGAAATATCTGCACGACGATGCACTGCAACGGACTCTTGATATATTTTTTCGAGCAACTCGGGATTTTCCGATGCATCGGGAACGAGTTTGAGAAGTCCCGTAAGATCGCCGTCGTGGAGCATACGAATAATTCGTTCAGCTTCATCTTTCTTGCCCGATTTATCTTTTGCTTTTGATTTAAAACCAAGCGCTTCGACTTTTTGTGCAAAATCAAGAACATCTCCTTCCGCCCCTTTGCCCGCGACGTGTATATCAACACTGATACCTGCAAGACCACGTTCAGCAATCACTTTTTGAATCGTATGCGCAACCAACTGCGCACGTTTTTCAGATAATTTTTGATTTGCTTTTTCATTTCGCCAACCTTCGGGGCTTGAGTACGCCTTAATATCTATCGTTATACTCTTAATCACATCATGCGGTGCAACGCCCCATTCTGCATAAGGCTTCAATTGTTCATCAAGCATTTGTTTGACCTGACCCTCCACTGCATCACGTTCTGTGCGTTCCGCTTCGGCGCGTGTAAATTCCCGTTCACCCCACAACATTTGAACCTGCCCTTCGACACCAATCTCATCACCCGGCACTATTTTTTGTTCCGCCGCTTTGTCGCCCTTCTTTTCAAAATGAAGGACAATGGCATCGGGCGTTGTTTCCACTTCGCGCGGCTCAATTGATTTAAGCGCCTCCAATTCCTCGGAAGAAAGTCTTTCAGATGCGACAGAGCGCCCCGATTTTTCCTCTCCACCTTTTTGTTCAAAAAAACCGGCCATCTTAAGCATGACGGCCGTTGCAAGGACCAGACCTATTTCTTTCACATGAAGTTTATTAAAAATACTGTTCCGTTTTTCGACGAGTGTCCTCTCGTTTTTTTGCTCGGCTTCCGGCATCAATTCAGATGGATTAAAATGTTCACGCATAGGTAACTCAACTTATATTTTATTCAAGAAATGAATCAAGGTGCGGACACCAAAGCCTGTGGCACCTAACGGAAGATAAGGCACTGTTTCATGTTCAACGAATGCGGGGCCGGCGATGTCAAGATGCGCCCACGGTAATTCGTCAACAAATTCTTCGAGGAATAATCCGGCGGTAATGGCGCCGCCCATTTTACCGGCGATATTTTTGAGATCGGCAAACTTGGAGACGGTCAACTCGCGATATTCCCGCGGCAAAGGCAACTCCCAGATCGGCTCTCCGGAAACTTCCGATGCTGATTTCAGTTTGTCTCCCAATTTTTTATCATTCGTCATCAGTCCCGCAATTCCTTCTCCAAGCGCCACCATGCATGCGCCCGTGAGTGTTGCGAGATCAACTATGTAATCCGGATTTAATGTTGTCGCATAGTGCAATGAATCAGCAAGTGTGACGCGCCCCTCGGCATCGGTATTCAAAATCTCGATTGTCTTGCCACTCATTGTCTGCACAATATCACCCGGACGAATCGCTTTGCCTGACGGCATATTTTCGCACGCCGCAAAAATACCATGTATTTCAATGGGCAGATTGAGTGCGGGAAGCACTGAAAAAACACCGAGCACCGCGGCCGCACCGGCCATATCCATTTTCATGGTCATCATGGAGTCGGCGGGTTTGAGCGAAAGACCGCCCGAGTCAAACGTGATCGCTTTCCCCACAAGCGCGACTTTCTTTTTTGCACGCGCTGGTTTCCATATCATGTGGACCAAATAGGGCGGATGATCCGAACCCATGGCAACCGCAAGAATGCCGCCGGCGCCCATTTTTTCGAGCGCCGCTTTGTCGTACACTTTTATTTTTATTTTTCCGTTGCTGGTATTCACGATGTGTTCCGCTTTTGCTTTCAAAGCGGCAGGCGACATATGCAGTGACGGTTCGTTGACCAAGTCGCGCGCCATGATTGCCGCGTTCGCTTCAAGAGTTCCCTCGTGCATTCCTTGTTCAATGAGACGTATTTTCGCACTCTCTTTTTCAATAAAAGTAAATGTAGTGATGCCCTTTTTCTGTTCCTTCTCGACATCTTCTTTTCTGAATTTTGAAAAACGATAATCTGCAAGAAGTGCGCCTTCAGTCATCGCACGCGCGCTATCGCGTGGCGCAAGCGGGCCGAACACAGCGACAGCGATCGTGCGTGCACTCGCTTCTTTTGCTTTGCGCACCGAGACCGCCGCCACGCGACGGATCATTTCAAGGGTAACGCTTTTTTGGGCACCGAGTCCCACAATGAGCACGTGCTTTGCCGCGAGCTTACCCAGCGTTCTGAAGATCAACGTCTGCCCTTCTTTACCCTCAAAACCGTCATCGTGCGCAATTTTGGAGATCAAACCGCCGAGTGCTTTATCAACCGTGCTCGTTGCCCCTCCTTGAATCTTTGTTTCCGCAAACCACGGCAAAACCAAAAGATCGCACGCGATTTTTACGGGATCAGTTTTTTGAATTTCGAATATCATATTATTAATCAATGTCATTGCGAGGAGCCACGCGACTTGTGGTGAGTGCAGCGAATCCACGAAGCAACCCCATGAATCAAAGATTACCTTTATTTCACGGGATTGCTTCGCTCCGCTCGCAATGACTGATATCGAGTTAGCGCGCTGGTTGAGTTTTAAATCGCAACGTTCCCCCACCTTCCACCGGTACTTCAATGTTGCCCTTCGCATCCGGTGGCGGCAAAGTCATGGTGCCATTTTTATCCACGCCGGGTACGACCACTTTTTTGGGTGACGGGGACGCGGTCACCGGTTCTTGCGATGGCGGAACTGCGACAACGGGCGTCTTTTCCCCAAATGCATTCCGAATATCGGACAGATCAAATCGTAAATCAAAAACGATAAACGCACGCACCGCTTCGCGAATCGTGGCAAATGCGGCGTGATATTGACCAAGTCGCACGAACTCATTTGTTTCCCGCAATTTTGTTACCGCATTATCAATCGTCGGTTTTGCGCCGTCAGGTGATGCAACGCCACGCGCATCAAACGATCTCTGTTTCAAAGTGACCGTCGCTTGATACGCTTTGGCCAATTTGAGAAGCGTCGTCACGCCCGCTTCAAGCGCGCCGGGATCGGCGCGTCGCTCCGCATCTTCAAAGGTACCGCTCGCGGATATTTCTATGTTCTGAAGCTGTTCGGTTATTTTGCCAATCGTTTTGTTCAAATCATCGCTCTTGATTTTATCACGCATTTCAACTACCGCTCCTTGAAGAACACTCACGCGCGTCTCAAGTATGAAAGAAGCGATGAGTGTTTTTGCGATTGATTGTTTTTTGAGATCATCAAGTCCGCTTTTTGCAATTCCCAAAAAGCGCGCGAGTTCACCCGATAATTTTTCGATCACCACTTTCGCTTCCTCTGGTTTTTTTTGCGCGGTTATCGTGACCATCTCTTTCACACGACGTGTTGCGAGACGTTCGGCAAGCGCAATTCGCCACTCCGGTTTCACCGATGCGGCAAGAACCATGTCCTCGGATTTTGTTTTGACGATGTAGAGCGCGTCCCCGGGAAGCGCGCTTTGAGCTTTCCACACGACGGCACCACCTAATGTCGCGGCAATGAGGATAAAAACGATGTATTTCATAAATTAGCTTGCTAGCTTTCTAGCTTTCTAGCTTATAAGCTCATCAATTATTTATATCAGTCGCCGTCACTTTCGTCATGGTAATCGGTGTCACCGGGCGATCGCCGGCACCTGTTTCCACTTTGCCAATAGCGTCAACCACATCTTGTCCGGAAACCACGTGTCCAAAAATAGTGTAATTGAGTGGCAACGGATAATCGGCAAACATGATGAAGAATTGACTGCCATTCGTATTCGGGCCACGGTTCGCCATCGCGAGCACGCCTTTTTTGTAGCCGATTTTGCCACTCGGACTTTTCGCATCAAGTTCATCCGAAAAAGTGTAGCCGGGGCCGCCCGTGCCGTTTCCGCTGGGATCACCACCTTGCATCATAAATCCAGCAATGACGCGATGAAAAACAAGATTGTCATAAAAACCGGCGCGCGCCAAATTCACAAAGTTTTCTGATGCAAGCGGCGCATCGTGGTCATAGGTTTCAAAAACGATAGTGCCCTTATTCGTTTCGATGGTCACGCGATGCGAGCCGTTGGGTGATAATTTTTCGGGAAGTGTGGGTGGTTTCATAGTTTGTGTGACGGGCGGAGATTCTATTTCTGGTGGCGTGACCGTTTGCGATTCCGTATTCGTAACCGTTCCCACCGGCGCTTGCGTGCGCGGTTTTGAAATAAAAATACCGACACCGATAATAATAAGAATAAGAATACCGAGAGTGATCCATTTGGTCATAATCAAACTTGAGATTAAAGATTTAAGATTAAAAAAGAACACAGTTGAGTTTACCATGAAATGAATGAAGTGCGCAAGAACAGGAAAAGTCAAATCACAAATCACAAGCACCACATCACAAACTCTTGAACATTCGTAGCTCAAGTCTTTAGACTTGATGCGAGCTGTCTCAAACCTAAAGGTTTGAGCTACGCTGTTGTGAACCATAAAGAGCGCGACCTGTTTGTTTCTTACAAAACCACCAAATTGAGGTCACACCTCGAGATGCAAGGCACCCGAGGAGTGACCTCCTAGTCGCATTCCTTAAGAGAACCTATGAGTGAACCTTCACGAGAGACTGAAAGAACATCTGACACCTGACATCTGACACTTGACACTTAACACAGTGATTGTGAGCGAGGGGTTCGAGCGACGAGAGAGTGAACTGCTTCACTCTCGACATCGCGAGAACGGGGTCAAGGCGTAGCGAGAAGCAAACTGCTTTGCTTCGAGCCGCCGAGACGGGTT
>Ga0209515_10005873_pt1 | contig 15652 bp, 17 predicted proteins | sample Subgroupgradi54m_FD_187454 | JGI IMG/M metagenome (GOLD analysis project Ga0209515, IMG submission 187454) | Subsurface groundwater microbial communities from S. Glens Falls, New York, USA - GMW60B uncontaminated upgradient, 5.4 m (SPAdes)... ...
AGCTCGGCACACGGGCAACTAGTCCTTCGAGGACTCAGGATAAATAAGAATGTATATGAAGCGCTTTGTCCCAAAAAAACTTCTCAGCCTCTACCACTTAGTGTGGGCGTACCTTGGTGCAACCTTTTACGGCTTCCCCTCAAAAAAATTGTTTGTTATCGCGGTAACCGGCACCAAAGGCAAATCAACAACCGCGGAGCTTGTCCGCGCAATACTCACCGAGGCCGGCTACAAGGTTGCGCTCGCCTCTACCATCCGCTTTGCAATTGGAGAGGAAAGCGAGCCAAACCTGTTTAAAATGACGATGCCTGGGCGCGCATACTTGCAGGGGTTTTTGCGCAAGGCACTCGACACCGGCTGCACGCATACGGTTGTTGAGATGACGTCGGAGGGCGTGGTGCAACACCGCCACCGCGCTATCGAACTGGATGCTCTGATTTTTACCAACCTGCAACCCGAGCATATCGAGAGCCATGGCAGCATAGAAAAATATGCCGCGGCAAAGCTCCTGCTCGCCCAAGCGCTGGAGCGCTCGCCCAAGCGGCCGCGATATGTGGTTGCAAACCGAGACGATGAATACGGCGAAAAATTTTTGGCCGCAAAGGTCGAGGTGCGAGTACCCTTTGGGCTTGCCGATGCCGAGCCCTACACCGCCGACGACCGCTCGGTACGCTTTGTATACAAAAAGGGACCACTCTTCACCGCGCCCTTGCCCGGGGTGTTTAATCTCAAAAATATTCTTGCGGCGGTTGCGCTGTGTGAGGCGATGGGGATACCGCAAGACACTATGCGGCGTGCACTCGAGCATATCGCACCAGTTGCTGGCCGGGCACAGCGTGTTGAGCGGGGACAAAACTTTGCGGTTGTTGTCGACTACGCGCACACCCCCGACTCCTTGCGTGCGCTGTATGAGACATTTGCAAACAACAAGACGATCTGTGTTTTAGGCAACACCGGCGGCGGCCGCGACACGTGGAAGCGCCCCGATATGGGCCGCATTGCCGAGGAATATTGTGCGCAAGTAATTTTGACCAACGAAGACCCGTACGACGAGGACCCGCAAAAAATTGTCGAGGAGATGCGCGCCGGTATGCGCCGCGAGCCTGTAATTATCCTAAACCGGCGGGCGGCAATCGCTGCAGCACTGCTGGAAGCACAAACTCTAGGGCAGGCCCGGGGTGACCAAGACGTGGCCGTCTTAATAACCGGCAAGGGTACCGACCCGTACCTTATGGGCCCCCGCAGGGCCAAAGAAGTCTGGAGCGACAAGCAGGTGGTCGAGGAAGAGCTGGACAAGTTGCTGCACAAAAAATAAAAAAACAGTAGTATATAGATATGGCGGAAGCACCCGAGAAACCCGGCCACCCGTACGAGGTAGCGTTTTTACTGGGCGCGATACTCGTAGGGCTCTTTGTGCTGTGGTGGGCGCGCGGCGGCCCGCAACACTCGAGTTTCCAAAGTATGTTTCTGTCTGCTCCACCGGCGCTACAAACCCCCGCCCAATAAGATGCTTAACACATTCCCACAATTACTTGTCTTTGGTTTTTTTGCTCCGACGCTGCTGCGGCTTGTTGCAGCCGGAATATTTTTATACACTGCCCACTACCACTTTAAACACCGCGAGCAAATAACGCACACGCGCTTCCCCATTGTCGGGGCGAGGGCTTGGGTTGCTTGGGTTGCCCTGCTTGTTGAAGCGTTGGTAGGGCTTGGGCTCCTTGTGGGCTACTACACGCAAATTGCTGCCCTCGTTGGTGCAATTATCGCACTCAAACAACTAGTGTGGCACAGCAGGTATCCGGGGTTCTTCTTTTTTTCTCGTTCAACTTCGCTTCTGCTTTTGGTCGTGATGCTGTCGCTGCTCCTGACCGGCGCAGGTGCGTGGGCGATGGATGTGCCGCTCTAACATGCGAGCGGTTGTAATCCTCCACAATATTAGAAGTGTGTACAACGTCGGGTCGATTTTTAGGACAGCCGACGCGGCTGGAGTCGAGAAGATATTTTTGTGCGGCTACACGCCCGCACCGATTGACCGCTTTGGTCGAGAGCGGAGCGACTTTACCAAAGTGTCTTTGGGTGCAGAAAAAAGTGTTCCCTGGGAACACCGCAAAACACTCGCGCCTATACTTACAAAATTAAAACAGGAAAACTACGTAGTGCTTGCGATCGAGCAGAGCAAACATTCTATTTCTCTTTTTGATTACACACTGCCAAAAAATAAACCGGTTGCGTTGATTTTAGGCAACGAAGTGCGCGGCCTCTCACAAGCATCCTTAAAACACGCCGACCAGATTTTAGAAATCCCGATGCACGGCAGTAAAGAGTCTCTCAATGTCTCGGTTGCGGCCGGCATTGCGCTGTTTACCCTGCTGCGCTAAGCGAGGTATACTGGGGGCATTAGTAGGTAGTATTTTTGTATGGATAAAAAACACTTCAAATGCTGGTGCTGGAAGGCGCTCTGGGGCCTCGGGGTGCTCTCGTTTATTTTTGCCTGGGTGGCGGGGATGCAAGGCCAGGTGTTGGGCTACCCAAACGCCGTATGGTTTTGGAATGCGCTGGTGTTTGGCGTGTTGGCAATCCCTATCAAACTCGACTGTAAAAACTGCGGCATCTGCGGGATGAAGTAGATTCTCTTCAGGACCAATTTGGCCATACCTGGATTGAAAACGAAACCTGCGTATGTTACCGTAAAAAGGTAGCCGCCCGTAGCTCAGTTGGTAGAGCAGGTGCCTTTTAAGCATCTGGTCGCAGGTTCGAGCCCTGCCGGGCGGACATGGAAGATTTACCATTAAGCGCGGAGAGGTTATCTTTAGTCTACCAGGCACATGCTTCGCATATAAGAAAACTTTCTTTTGATAGAAAAGGTAAAAGCGCCAAAAATTTTGCAACAGGCCCTGGACTCGTATTTATAATTTCAATGCAAAGCGCTCTAACAAAAGTGCGAGGTCGCCTTGGCCGCGGTGGGAGTCGTGGTAGAGCGCAACCAACTGGCGGGAAAGTGCTACCAACTCTGCCCGCGAGTATCTGCCCGGGCGGGCGTCGCTCAACATCACGCGCACCTTCCAGTGCAGCATACCGGCCAGCGCCTCCGGTGCCACCCCTGCGCGCGCAGCCTCAAGCAGGGCCAACCACAGGCGGCGGCGGTCGCGCACGGCAAACACATTGGCCAGCGCAAACACATTAAACTTTTCTTTTTGCGCCTCTTTTGCAAACACTTCTATGTTTGCTCCAGCTTTTTGCAGCTGGGTGGTTGGCGCTTTGAGCAACTTTTCTTCCTCACACACAAACGTGTGGGGCGAGCGCGCGAACACCTCCGCCAAATCCAAAAACTCCTCTTGTCGGGCACTGTTTATTGCTCCAACAAGTAAAAAACTTCTTGCCCCGCCAAACAGCGCCTCGGTCGAGGCGAGAGTGGTTAGCTCTTCTGCACTCATCTCTTCCCACTTGAGTTCCTCCGTCAAAATCTCCTTCCCAAAAGTCCCCGCCCGTACCGAAGGTGCCTCGGCACGTTCGGGCGGGCTCGGGTCTCCCGCCCCCGGCAGGCCAGACTTTTGTCCAGGAGATTTTGACTCCGGCTTACCGACAATCACTTTCATCATAGCGATTTCATCTCCCCCCAGTTTACGCCAACCTTACCCTCGGCGCTAAACGGTATGCCGTTTCTCTCTTTTTCCGGCAGGACGCTCTCCATTATTTTTTTTATGTGCGGGGCATACTCGCCCACCCGGGCCTCCACAATTTCAAACACCAACTCGTCGTGCACTTGCAACAACAGGTGGACATCCTTGCCCAATTTTTCTTTTTCTATCCACTGGCCGATTTCGACCATCGCCAACTTCAACATATCAGCCGCCGTGCCTTGCACCGGCGCGTTTATCGCCGCGCGCTCGGCCGCCGCGCGCACAAAAGGAATCGCCGATGTGATGCCCTCGACATAGCGCCGCCGGCCAAAATATGTTTGCGTGTAGCCAAGCCGTGCGGCGTCTTGCTTAACCTCGCTCAAATAGGTTGCCAGGCGCGGGAATGCCTCAAAGTATTGAGTGTAAAACTCCTGTGCCTCCCCCCGTGTGGTGCCCAACGACTCGCGCAGTGCCGTAACCCCCATACCGTAGAGGATGCCAAAGTTTATAACCTTGGCGCGACGGCGCTGCTCGTATGAAACATCCTCGGCCCGCACTCCAAACACGCGCGTGGCAACCTCGGTGTGGACATCACGCCCAGTACGGAATATTTCGGCAAGCGCCTTGTCACCCGAGAGCAGCGCTGCAACCCGCAGCTCGATTTGCGAGTAGTCAAACGATATAAGCTGCATACCGAGGCTTGCGACAAATGCGTGGCGGATTGCACGGCCAAGCTCGGTTTTGATTGGTATATTTTGCAAGTTGGGGTCCTTCGACGCCATACGCCCGGTCGCCGCGCCCACTTGTACGTAATGGGTATGCAGGCGGCTCTCGATATCAAGCAGTGTTGGGATAGCCTTTATATATGTCGAAAGTAGTTTGGAAAGTTCTCGGTGTGCAAGAATGTCTGTGATAATCGGATGCCCCTCACGCATCTTTTCCAGCTCGGACTCGCGAGTCGAGCGCTGCCCCCCGGCAGTCTTTTTTTTGGCGACCAACCCAAGCCGGTCAAAGAGCACTTCCCCGAGCTGTTTGGGAGAGGCGATATTAAACTCTCCACCCGCCAGGGTGTAGATACGTGCAGCGATTTTTTCGAGCTCGGCCGTATACTCCTTGGAGAGCTTCTCTAGAAAATTTTTGTCAACCAATACCCCCCGTGTCTCCATACGCCGCAAGACCGGCGAGAGAGGCAACTCTATCTTTTCGTACACAAACGCAAGGCCTTTTTGCTGGATCTCTGCAAGTAAGTGTTGGTATGCTTCGCCAAAGTCATTACTCTTACCCACTCGCAAAATGTCCTCGAGCTCGGGCTCGGATATAGAAGAGTCGATGACCGAGACGGCAAGAGCGGCTTTTTTAAACTCGTCTTGGTCGACGACAAAAGAAGTTTGAGGGGGTCTGTCGAGCGCGACGGCGCGAGCACCGAGCGAATTTTCAGCAGAAAATTCGCGTGCCCCCGAAGACTTACTTTTGTCGGGGGCACTCTCCGGCGAAAGAACACTTTTAACCCGCGGCACGAGTGAGCGGAAGTCGAGCTCGGCCAGCATATCAAACACTTTTTGCTGCTCGGCCCCCTCGCGCCACTCTTTTTTGGGCAGCACAAAGTTAATGGGGGCGTCACGGCGTATCTCGGCCAACCCTTTAGAAAACTCGGCCTCCTCCTCGCCTTCCTGCAACTTTTTAACCATCCCGGCTGGCACGCCCGCCGCCAAGACTTTTGCAGAATCTTTTTTGAGAGTTTTATACAGGTTCTCAATCGTGCCAAATTGTGCAATCAACACAGTCGCCGTCTTCTCGCCGATGCCGCGAACTCCGGGGATATTGTCGCTCGGGTCGCCACGCAAGCCTTTGTAGTCGGGCAAGAGCTCCGAGGCAAACCCAAACTCCTCTGCAAAGAGCTTTTGGTCGTACAAAATTAAATCTGCGATACCCTTGCGCATACGGAAGACGCGCACGCGCGCACCCTCGAGAAGTTGCATCATATCCAAGTCGCCCGACGCGACAATCACTTCCACATTTTTTTCGCGTTTAGTCTCTGCAACTATCGTGCCTATCACATCGTCGGCCTCAAACCCCTCGCACTCGTAGCGTGGGATGCCAAACGCGTCGAGCACATCGCGGCTGCGGATAATCTGGACAACCAACGCATCGTCGGTCTTTGTACGCTGGGCTTTGTACTGCTCAAAAGCAATATGCCGGTGGGTGGGACCGGGCAGGTCGTAAGCGGCTACAATGTAGTCGGGCCCCAAGTCGATAATGGAGCGCACCAGTATCGAGATGAGTCCATAGAGTGCACCGGTTGGCTCCCCCTTACTCGAGGAGAGTTCTGGCAGCGCGTGGTACGCGCGATGTAAAATCGCGTGCATATCCAAAACCACGAGCCGTTTTTTGTCTTCGGTGTGCATAAAATAGAAACTTACTTTGTGGGTGGAAAGGGTAGTGAGGGTCTTTTTAAGTAGTGGAAGTCACTAGCCCTGTAACCCTCAATTTCAACAAAAAACTTAGGTTTTGCTTTGCGGGCGATATTGCACTTCTGACGCAACTCCATAGAGCCTTGGCCCGCAAAATAGACAACCTCGACTTTTTTGCCGAACTCTTGTGCCGCCTCAGCCGCCGGCACATAGTCGGCATCGTTGCTGACTACAATCGCGGTGTCAAATTGATTTGTCGCCGCCATTTTGACAACATGAGCGGTCATTTTACTATCAAGGTTCTTCTCCTGCAGATTCCCCCGAGTACCGTTTACCGTGGCATAGTAGACCGTTACGCCCTTTGTTTTTTCAACCAAGCCATAGTAACGCATCGCCAGTGCGTAACGGTTTTTGTCTACATCGTCCCCTGTCTGTAGGTATCCCGGAGGCGGCGCACAATAAAAACCAATAAATACTAGAGTGCGATTTCCAGCAAGTTTTTCGGCTAGAATCTTAGGACAGTAGGCTTTGTTCCAGAATTTTTCTCCCGCTTTCCTGCGATGCCGCATCGTTATCATTATGTTGCTGTTATCTATAAAAACAGCGACTTTTTGCGAGTTTATAGCCACCCCATCAGTATAAACGAATAAGCGACCCCCGAAAGGGTCGCTTATTACTTACAAGCACCGGAGTACCTGTAAGGGTTTATTACGCACAAGATTATATACTAACACGATGAAGATTGCAAGAATTTTCCTATAAAGTGGCTAAGAATAAGGCTATTTACTTGTTGATAACTCTTTATACTCCCCCAAACAAAAACTCTAGGTACTCTGGTTATGATATATCATAGTATCGTTCGTTCTCTTTTGCATCATCCGAAGAGAATTTTATAACGAGGTTGGGGGTTGGGAGCACGCCTTGTAGGCGCTCGGGCCACTCGACCACCACCAAGTTGTGGGGGTCATCTAAAAATGATGCCGGGTCGAGAGCGCCAAACTGCTCGGGTGCGTCAAGTCGATATGCATCTATGTGTATTAGTTTAGAAAAAGGGACGGCGGTATTTTTTGATATATCATAATTTTTCATCAACACGTACGTTGGACTTTGCACCACATCAGCAACACCAAGCTCGCGCGCAAGTGCTTGGGTAAATGTGGTTTTGCCCGCGCCAAGCTCGCCTGAAAGCGCGACTATAGTCGCGCTTTCATCCCGAGCGGATGCGAGTGACTCTAGAATTTTTTTTGCAAATGCCCCTATATCTGCCAACTGCACTTTCTCCATATGCGCAGTATACAAGGCGACACCTTTCAAAGCTAAGGAGTCGCCTTTAATGCTGTTACAATGTAGAGATGGTGCAATTTAACGATGCCGAGCAAGAAAAGCGTATAGATTTCCTCAAAAAGCGCGAGGAGGAAGAGCTGGCGCAAATGCTCTCGCGCAAATATGGAGTCGAGTATATAGACCTCTCGCTTATGGCGGTCAACTCCGATGCCTTGCGCCTGCTGCCGGAGGCGCAGGCGCGCGAGGCCGAGGTGGCGCTGTTTGGCCAAGTGGGTAAAAAGTTGAGTATGGCCGCACGCGCGCCGGAAAACCCAAAAGTAAAAGATATCAAAACCAAGCTCGAGGAACGCGGCTTTACGGTGGCGGTGTTTATGGCCTCGCAGGAGTCGCTCAAACGCGCGTTCGACCGATACGCCGACATATCCTACGCCACCGAGTCTAAGGCCGGTGTGTTTGAGCTCTCGGGGGAGGACCTCGAGGTATTGCTCGGCAAGGTTGGCAGTCTGGCCGACATCGGCACCTTGATACAGGAAGCTATCGCAATGAAGCGTGCCTACCGTATCACCCGCATTTTGGAAGTTATCCTCGCCGGCGGCCTGGCCACCGGCGCATCCGACATCCACTTTGAGCCAGAGGAGGTGGTCGTGCGCCTGCGTTACCGGCTCGACGGCGTGTTGGTAGACGTATTAACCTTCGACCACGAGACGTATCGTTTGGTACTCTCGCGGCTCAAATTGCTCTCGGGGCTCAAGCTCAATGTTGTCAGCGACGCGCAAGACGGCCGCTTTAGTATCAAAGTTAAAGGCGAAGAAATTGAGTTGCGCACCTCGATTTTGCCGGGTAACTACGCCGAGACCTTGGTGCTGCGTATCCTCAACCCCAAAGCGATCGCGGTGCCGCTCGAGGAATTGGGGCTCGAACCAAAACTGCGTGCACGGATTGAAAAAGAGATAACCAAACCAAACGGTATGATACTCACGACCGGCCCCACCGGAAGCGGCAAGACGACCACGCTGTACGCGTTTATGCGCAAGATAAACAATCCGGGAAGCAAAATAATTACAATAGAAGACCCGGTCGAGTATCACCTGCCGGGCATCGTGCAAACGCAGGTCGACAAAAAAAATTACACTTTTGCCGCAGGGCTGCGCAGCGCCCTGCGGCAGGACCCCGATATTATTATGGTCGGCGAGATCCGCGATGCCGAGGTAGCCGAGGTAGCAATCAACGCAGCCCTGACCGGCCACCTCGTCTTCTCAACCCTGCACACCAACGACGCGGCAGGAGCCTTCCCCCGCCTTATCGACCTTGGGATTAGCGAGAAGGTGTTGAGCTCGGCGATTGCGGTCGTGCTTGCGCAGCGCCTGGTGCGCAAGCTCTGCTCCCAATGTAAAAAAGAGCGCGAGGCAACCCCGCAAGAGCGGGCGCTTATCGACCGCTACCTAAAAGATATTGTCGACCGCACGTTGGTACCCGAGCAAACAAAAAAAATCTGGGAGGCAAGCCCGCAGGGTTGCCCCGAGTGTCACGGCCGCGGCTACCGCGGCCGCATCAGTATTTTTGAAGCAATATTTATGGACGCCGCGATTGAGGAAATTCTGCGTTCCAAACCCAGCGAGCGCGAGATAGCCGAGGCGGCGAAGCCGCAAGCAATCCCTACAATGGAGCAAGATGGGGTCATCAAAGTCCTGCGCGGCATCACCTCGCTCGAGGAGCTCGGCCGCGTGGTCGACTTGGAGTTGGTGTAAAAAAGTATCTTCACAAAACACAAAACCCGCGCGGGTCAACGTTGCGCGTTGAAACGGCGGGAGTAAAGTTAGGAGGGTCAAGCAGGCGTACCTCTAAGCAATAATCTTTTTGAACCAGTCAAAAAGCGGATGACCGTCGCTGAGGATAACACTCGCAACAGCCATTACAGCTGTGCCAGGGTGTCCTTGTGATGGCTCCAAACCCGTGGAGGCTCATTGCTTAGAGATATGCACGCTTGACGCGATTGGGGCAGGGCTGCCTTCGCCGAGGCTTCGGCGAGACAAGTAAAATAAAAACTCCCGCCAAAAAGAGTCTGCAGAGAGGTTAGCATACTATTGATTTTATGTCAAGCAAGGCGCCCGCCCCTACCAAAGAGACCTTTCTCGACCAAACACTGCGCCCCGCCTCGTGGGGCGAGTACGTTGGGCAAGAGGCAACCAAAAACAACCTCCATATTTTGCTCGCGGCAGCGCGTGAGCGCGGCAACCCGCCCGAGCATATCCTTTTTTATGGGCCCCCGGGGCTGGGTAAGACCACGTTAGCGCATTTGATTGCGCGTGAGTTGGGTTCCTCGATGCGTTCGACCTCGGGCCCAGCGATAGAGCGCGCCGGCGACCTGGCTTCGCTCTTGAGCGGGCTCGAGGCCGGCGACATTTTATTTATCGACGAGATACACCGGCTTTCCCGTGCGATTGAAGAAATACTCTACCCGGCGATGGAGAGTGGGGTCTTGAATATTGTGATGGGCAAAGGGCCCTCGGCGCGCGTTATGGACCTACCCTTGCCGCCGTTTACGTTGGTTGCGGCAACCACGCGCGTGGCCGACCTCTCGGCACCACTGCGCAGCCGTTTTTCGGGCGGGATCTTCCGCCTCGAGTTTTACTCGGAGGATGATATCGCAAAGATTGTCCGGCGCTCGGCTAAAATTTTAGGCGTGCCGGTCGAGGAAGGTGGTGTGCGCGAGATAGCGCGGCGCAGCCGTGCAACACCACGCACGGCAAACTATTTGCTAAAGCGCGCGCGGGACTATGCCCAACTTAAACGCGTCCCGCTTTCAAAACAAGTAGTTGATGAGGCTCTTGCAATGCTCGAGGTGGATGAGCTTGGTCTCACACCGCTCGACAGAAAACTCTTGCTGGTTTTGATTGAGCGCTTTGGCGGCGGGCCCGCCGGCGTTGGCGCTTTGGCGGCGGCCCTGGCCGAGGAGCCCGGTACACTCTCGGAAGTACACGAGCCGTTTTTGTTGCAATTGGGGCTTATCGAGCGCACCCCGCGCGGCCGCGTGGCAACCGCCGCGGCCTATGCACACGTTGGCAAAGCGGCACCTGCCAACCTCAACGCAAAATTGTTGTAAATAAAAAACGCGGGAGGTGTTACTCTTCCGCGTCTGCCATAGTTGGCACAATTCCCTCTTCTCGGTCAAGCCGCCGATGCCATATCTCGCACAAGTAGGTAAAGGCAACCAGCCCCAGCAGCGAGAGTATAATTGCGAATGCGGCTAAGTTCCTCCACAACTGGTCGTACGTGGAGGAGGCGACAACAAGCGCTGCCACAAGGGCGGCCGCCAGCAATGCGCAGCCATCTCGCTGGCAAAGTTTGATCCGTTCTCGCCTCTCAACGAAGTAACGGCTGAATATATTGTCCATCTTGAGCCCTCTCTTTGAGCCGCGACACGGGACCGCATCTGTTTGCAATGTACTTATATAAAGTTACTTTGTCAAAAAGCTTTTGCAAACGGGACTGCAAAAATCTATACTGTCGCTATGTCCGGGCATAACAAGTGGAGCAAGATCAAGCACAAAAAAGCGGCGACCGACGCGCAAAAGTCGAAAATTTTTAGCAAGCTCGTACGCTATATAACGGTCGAGGCAAAAAAAGCCAAGGGTGACCGGAACTCGCCCGGCCTGCGCATGGCTGTCGAGAAGGCGCGGGGCGAAAATATGCCCGCCGACAATATCAAGCGTGCGATAGAGAAGGCTTCCACATCGAGTGAGAGTTTAGAAGCAGTGGTGTATGAAGCGTACGGGCCCGGCGGCGTGGCGCTCGTGATCGACGGCTACACCGACAACCGCAACCGCACCGTGCAGGAAATCAAATTTATCTTGAGCAAAAACAATGCTGCCTTGGCTGCTCAAGGCGCGGCGATGTGGGCATTTGCCAAGGGCCCAGAGGGCTTGGTGCCAACCACGACCATCGACCCCGAAGACGCCGACCTCGAAAAGCTGGTCAAGCTGGTCGACGAGCTTGAAGAGCAAGACGATGTCAATAACGTCTACACCAATGCCGAGTAAGTCGCGCCGTGTGCTGGCGTTTGACCCCGGGTTTGAGCGGCTGGGAGTGGCAGTAGTGGAAAAAATTTCCGGAAAAGAAACTCTGCTTTACTCCGCTTGTATCCGCACCGATGCAAAACATACATTTGCAGAGCGCCTGTTGACATTGGGTAAAGAAGCAGAGCTGTTGATTAAAAAATGGCGGCCCGATGCGGTAGCGCTCGAGGATGTATATTTTGCAAAAAACGCCAAGACCGCAATGAAGGTGGCCGAGGTGCGGGGTATGCTGGTCTACCTCGCCACCTCCCGCGGGCTTGCACTGTTTGAGTACACACCGCTCCAAGTGAAGGTGGCGGTCACGGGCTGGGGCCGCAGCGATAAACGCGCGGTCGCTGCGATGATCCCCCGCCTTATCGCCCTGCCAAAACGCATCCGGCTCGACGACGAGCTAGACGCGATTGCGGTCGGACTCACCTGCCTTGCCTCGGCAAAATTTTGACAAACCGCAAGATATCCACAGGAAGTGTTTTGCACGGTTGCAAAGAACAATAGGTTTGGTACAACACTGATTGTACTGGGCTTTGTGTAATTAAAAACTAGCATTTGTTGACGTATGCAAGACGAGTTTGCACCTGAGGAGTTTGCGCTCGACGAAGAGGAAGCCGAAGATGTTGGGGGCGCAGAGGACGAAGAAGAGAGCGAGGGGGAAGACGAGGAAGAGCTCTAGTAAAAACCCCGGCATATGCCGGGGTTTTTACTTACGTAGGCAAAAGTTGGCGAGAAAAAGTCTGGGGGCTACCCGAGGACTTTTTTGAGACAAGCTTTTGCCACAGCAAACTTAAACAATAATAATTTTGAGGAACCGGTGTTTGCCGTATCGAAGGGTCATATCTCGCGTAACTAGCGTATTAGCATCTGTGATGACTTCCCCGCCAACCTCGCTTATCGCGCCCTGTTGAAAGTTTGTTCGCACTTTTGCGCCTGACTCTGAAAAAACATCTGACAGCACAGAGCGCAGCGGTGTGTCCTTAGCAACAGAGCGTGCCTGAACATCTTCTGGCACTTCGCCTTTGGAAAACATTTTCTCAAAACCCTCTTCGGCTTTTTTGGCCGCCTCGGCACTATGATACATCGCCACAATCTCGCGCGCTAACCGCATCTTTGCCTCTTTAGGGTGGCGCGCGAGAATGGTTTTTATATCGTCTGTCGGCACACGGGTAAGCAGCATAAAGTATTTTTCGACTAGCTCGTCGCGTACACTCATCACTTTGCCGTACATGTCGGCGGGCTCGTCGCTAAAGTTTATAGTGTTGCCCCAGCTGCTGCTCATTTTCCGCCCATCGGTGCCCTCTATCGGGAACGTGGTCATAACAATATGCTGCGGTGCCTGTCCAAAGTGTTGTTGCAGTGTACGCCCGGCAAGCAGGTTAAAGCGCTGGTCGACACCGCCCAACTCCACATCCGCCCTCACAGCGACGCTATCGTAGCCTTGCATCAGGGGGTAAAGCACTTCGCGCAGAGAAACGCGCGTACCTGCCTCGAGCCTGCGCTTGATATTGTCGCGCGCAATAAAATCAGAAACAGAAAACTGGTCGGCTTGCTCGCCTATCTCGCGGTAGGTCAGAGGCTCTAACCACTCGCTGTTGTATCGAAGTTCTGCGGTGTCGAGGTCTATAAGCTTACCAACTTGCTCGAAGTACGATTTTTTATTTTCTTCTATCGTCTCGCGCATCAACATCGGGCGTTCGCTGTCTTTGTCCGAAGTGTCTCCGATGACTCCCGTAAAATCTCCGACAATTAACACTACTTGGTGCCCTAGACTTTGAAAATCGCGCATCTTGAGCAGGGGCACCGAGCGGCCGAGGTGGAGATTGGGCGATGTTGGGTCGATGCCGAGCTTTACCCGTAGTTGTATACCCGCAAGTAATTTTTTATGCAGTTCGTCTCTCCCAATAACTTCATCGACACCACGGCCCAACAGCTCATCTATCTTTTTTTCATCGGTCGAAACCTTTGTTGTTTTTGAGAAAAAAGACATATATAAGAAACACTGTAACACAGGCGCGGGTGTGTTAGAATGCCCTCTATATGGCGGCCCCCCGCAACAAGCTCGACCGCGACGTGCGCAGACAAGCCACCTTTATCCGCAAGCACTGGCGCGCCCTTTTTACCTGGGGGTTTGGCTTTTTTTTTATACTCGCGGGAGCCTTATTTTTGTGGGCGGCGACGCTCCAGATACCCGACCTCTCCACGATTGAGAACCGCAAAATCGAGCAGTCGGTCAAAATCTACGACCGCACCGGCACCGTGTTGCTCTACGACCTCAACAAAAACGCCCAGCGCACACTGGTGCCTATAAGCCAGATCTCCCCCAACATCCAAAACGCAACGGTCGCTATCGAAGACCCCGGCTTTTACCGACACCACGGGATACAAATCACTGCCATTGCGCGCGCACTGTTTGTCGACATCACCTCGCTGTCGGCCTCACAAGGCGGCTCGACTATTACCCAACAAGTGGTTAAAAACACACTTCTCACTAATACAAAAAGCGTCACCCGCAAACTGGCGGAGTGGATCCTTTCGCTCAAACTCGAGCGTGTACTCACCAAAGACCAAATTCTAGAACTCTATCTTAACCAAGCGCCCTATGGCGGCCCAGTCTACGGCGTTGAGCAAGCTTCGGAGACCTTTTTTAACAAACACGCTTCGGATGTGTCGCTGCCCGAGGCCGCCTACCTGGCCGGGGTCTTGCCCGCGCCCTCCTACTACTCGCCCTACGGCAACCATAAGGCGGGGCTCGATGCGCGCAAAAACTTGGTGCTCGATAAAATGTTTGAGCACGGCTATATCAGCGCCGAGGAACGCGACCAGGCAAAAGCCGCGGTGGTTACCTTTGTGCCACAGCGCACTAGCTCGATAACTGCTCCGCACTTTGTATTTTACGTGCAGCAATATCTAGAGCAAAAATACGGCGAGGATGCGCTACACCAAAGCGGGTGGAGTGTCACCACTACGCTCGACGCCGACCTCCAAACCAAAGCCGAAGAGGTGGTGCAAGCGCGGGCGGCGAGCAACCAGGCCAACTTTAACGCCAGCAACGAGGCTATGGTTGCGGTTGACCCGCACAACGGACAAATCCTCGTGATGGTCGGCTCGCGCAACTATTTTGACACCGAAATCGGGGGTAATTTTAACGTTACGCTCGCAGCGCGCCAGCCGGGCTCGACGTTTAAAGCATTTGCCTATGCCGAGGCATTTTTAAAAGGTTACACACCCGACACGGTGGTGTTTGACGTGCCGACGCAATTTTCGACTTCCTGCGCGGCAAACAACTTCTCAAACGACCCGCCGTGCTACGCGCCTGTAGACTACGACAACAAATGGCGTGGCCCGATGACACTACGCAACGCCATCGCACAGTCCATCAACGTGCCCTCGGTTAAGGTGCTCTACCTGGCTGGGCTGGCCGACACACTACAACTCGCAAAGTCGATGGGTATCTCCACCTTGGGCGACCCGGGGCAATATGGGCTTACATTGGTCCTCGGCGGTGGCGAGGTGACACCTCTTGAGATGACGAGCGCGTACGGTACTTTTGCTAACAACGGTATGCATTATCCGACAACTGCGGTGCTGCAAATTAAAGATGCCGGTGGCGCGGTGATAGAAGATAACAACCAACCCACCGGAACCCAGGTGCTCCCGACCACTGTTGCAGAAAAAATTAATGACATTCTCTCGGACAATGTTGCGCGCGCGCCTTTGGGGGAAAATGAGTATCTCAACTTCCCCGGGAGCGACGTGGCGGTAAAAACCGGTACCACCAACAACTACCGCGATGCGTGGGTTATCGGCTACTCGCCCAACCTCGCTGTTGGCGCGTGGGCAGGCAACAACAACAACACGCCGATGGCCAAAAAAGTTGGTGGTCTTATCGTCGCTCCGTTTTGGCACGAGTTTATGGCCTACGCGCTGACTAAACGCCCCCGGGAGTCTTTTCCCCGGGAAGAGTTTGCCCCCAGCCCCAAGCCGGCACTCAACGGGGCGTGGCCCATACGCGGGGCAGACGGCGCGCCGCACGAAATCTTGTACTGGGTCGACCGGGGCGACCCAACCGGCTTGCCGCCTTTAAACCCCGCGAGCGACTCGCAGTTCCACCTCTGGGACCCACCGGTCCAAAACTGGGTAGCTGCACACGGCGTCGTACCTATCCAACAACAAACACCCGCTCCGCTTGGCCCCGTCGGGCAATAAAAAACCACTCAACTGGAGTGGCTAGTGCGTTTTGTGTGGCACCTTGTGCAAATCGTACGAC
>Ga0209515_10005875_pt1 | contig 15649 bp, 5 predicted proteins | sample Subgroupgradi54m_FD_187454 | JGI IMG/M metagenome (GOLD analysis project Ga0209515, IMG submission 187454) | Subsurface groundwater microbial communities from S. Glens Falls, New York, USA - GMW60B uncontaminated upgradient, 5.4 m (SPAdes)... ...
TTATCTAAAAAATAATTTTGTCTATCTTTCGTACAAACCGTAATAAAATAGTATCCTTCTTGAGAATAATCATAATTCTTTAACCGAATTGATCTACGATGATGGATTTCAGGATCATATGCCATAAGGAATATTTATTCTATAATTTTCTTTTGATAAATGATGTAACCGTGGGTTACATCATCTCTTTAATCTTTGAAACATTTCTTCAAACAATAGTTAAATAAATAAAAAGATTTATGAATAAAAATTAGTAAAACTAATGCTTTATCTCTGACATTTTTTCAATTAGAAATTTTATTTTGTACAAGACATAGCAAATCTTCTCAATAAAAGATTTTTTTTCTTAATCAAATCAGAGACTTTTACCGAGTTTTAAAATTTCATTTTCCCTGCTCTAATACTTGCCATAGTTTCGGTCAAAGTTAAGGAAGGTAATCACATGCACAAAAGTAAAAAAAGAAAATTTACACCCCGCCAGGCAATCATTTTAGTTCTTATCTATCTATGTTCTCTGTTCACTCCTCCTCTCTCAGTAAAAGCAGAAGATGTTGAACAGTCCCTAAAAGAACTAATATTAAAAGATAGAACAATAATAACTGGGAAAGCCTCACTTTTTGCAAAAACTGGTGGGAGTGATTACTATACCCTTTATCCAGACGGTGTAGAAAAAGAGAGTGCATACATTGGCGGATTTAAGTCTGTACAACCAGATCCATTAGGAGAAAATGTTTATTTTTATGACACTGGATTAAAAGTCATTGCAAGAATAAATATTAAAGATGGAAAGGTTTATAAAGTTATAGGCAAACCAAAAAGTACAAAGACTCTTGATTATAAAAACGCTGTTTCTTTTAATGATGCTGAACTTGGAAAGCTAACTGATTTTACTTTCGATAAGTATGGAAACATTCTTGTCCTGGATTCTTATGGAGCTAATAACACTGACCAAAGAATCTTAAAGGCATCTATAAAAGATAAAACAGTTAAAGAGATAGTGAAATTAAATCAACTCTATACTTCTCCCGATAAAAATCCATATCTTAATTACAATTTCACTTTTACGCTAACTGGAGTCTCATCAGACCCAGACTATAATGCATATATTTTTGGGAGTACAAGCTTTATAAAACCGGGATATGGTGTTGATCACTGGGATCCCGCTAAAAAATCATTTGTTGTTTTAAAGTATGATCCCACTACAAATACATTTCAGTTTTACGGTGGAGAACCATCTCTTACAGGCATTGGCATAAGTACAAAAATAACTTTAAATCCTTCAAGTTCAAACTATTATTCTCTTAAAGGACTTACCTTTGACTACAATAAAGTCTGCTATTTATCTGCGGTTGATTACATACAATCATTATGGATTTCAAAAACTGTGCAGTTTGTACCTCCCAGCACTACAAGTACAACTTCTCCAGAAAAAACGTTTATCGGAAATGATACGACAACTAACTCTAACGATCTTGGTGACGGTGGTTTAGCCGAAAATGCTTCTGCAGGTCCTACAGGTACCAGATACGTTTGCAATGACAAAAGTGGAGATCTCTTTGTAGCAGATAGCACTACAAACAGAATAAGAAAGATTTTTAAGGACGGTGGATTCATTACTACAGCAGTTGGTGGTGGTGAGGAATCTCTAGCATTTGGAGAAGAAAAAAGTGCAAAGTTAATATCTTTAAATTCTCCTTTAGCACTCTATACAGATAGGGCAAATAATCTCTTCATAGCAGAGTCCGGAAGGATTTTAACAGTTAAGGATCTTGTTACATCTTTTGAAAATCCTTCACTTGCAGTGAAAATAGCAAATCTACTTATTTCAAAAGTTGCTGGAGCAGAAGTAAATGATCCTAAGGGAGAAATTTCTATTCCTGATCTAAAGCTTGACTACACATACGCTGGTGATCAGACAATTGAAGTAAAAGGAACAAATATTCCTGATGGCACAAATATAAAGCTACTTACCGTAGGTGAGGAAAATACAAACCCGCCAGCTGCAAAGTTGGCATTAGGAATAGCTTCAATTCCTGTAAAAATTCAGGCTGGCAGCACAAAGGTCATTAAAGCTGAAACAGATCCTTTTATTCCTGCACCTGGTGTTTATCTCCCAGGAACAGAGCCTCAAATCCAAACTCTTTCACTTCCTCCAGAGCCAACCAATCTAAATATAAAAAGAACTGATGTAAACAAAGATGGAAATCTTATTCCATATTCAGTAAGATTTAACTTTTCAAAAATTTTTGGATGGCTGAACAGTCAGTATATGTATGTTTGGGATCTGAATAATACAAAAATCACAGAAAATGCAGACATGGATCCTGACAATATTACTAAGGATGCAACATTTATTGAATTTGGACCAAACAATGACACTTACTTTTTGAATAATCTTGCTGATGCAACAGAAAATGTGAAGTTCAGCATTTGGATGAAAAGCACTTCAGGAAATATCACTGTTCCTATTGGTCTTGGACCTGTATGTTCCAGATGGACTTCTGGCACCTGGACTGGTTGTGACCATATTAATTCACTAAATTCAAGCACCACATTTAACAATGCTGGTGGAGCTATTTCCCAGTCAGTAACAGTAACTCCAACTTGGCAAAAATTTACTGTCTCTGGTACAGCTGGCGCTGGCTCAGTATTTATTGGTGGCTTGGGAAAAACAATTAATAAAAAACTCTACATCTGGGGAGCAAGACTAGAAAAAAGCTAAAAATATTTGCAATATCAAACTTACATAATGTTTTTGGCTAAATAGCCTTTTTGATGAAAGAGCAAGAGAAATAAAGACTACTGAAAGGGCAAACAATTGCTTGATAAGAAACAAATAAACTGCATCTTCTTTAAAAATAGCTTTACTTTAAGAAAAAGCTTTGTTTTATTTCTTTGCCTACAACTTTTGATTAATCCATTCCTACAGCTTTCAACATCAGCACAAACGACTGAAACAAATAACTTAAATCTAGTAAAACTTGGCTCAAAGAATGTCAGCTTTCAATTATTACCAACACCAGCAACAATAAAGCTTTCTTCAAAACCGATAAGCTTTAATATTTCAGAGACAACATCTGCCATAAAACTTTCATCTTTTCCTGTAAGCTTTAACATTGCCAATACTGCAAATTCAATTAAAGCATCTTCTTCTCCTGTAAGTTATGCATTGGATCAAGTAAAAGCTTTAATAAAGCTAAGCTCATTTCCTGTAAGTTACCAGTTAAATTCATTTACTGGTACAAAAATTAAACTTACAAGCAAAAATGTCGCTTATAAAATTTACAATGGCATTCCTCTAGTATCAGAGGTTTCACCAAACCTGCTTCCACTTATAAATGATGGAAGAACAATTACTGTAAGCATAAAAGGTGAAAACTTTTCAAGCAGTACAACTGCTTCAATAGGTACATTAAAAATAATCACAAAATATATTTCATCAAATGAAATAACTGCAACAATTCCTTCAAATTTTATCTCAAAAGAAAACAGCTTTGAAATTTTCGCAGCAAATCCACCACCAGAAGGAGGGGTAAGCAATGGTGCCTTCATAAGAGTTATAGATCCTATTCCAATTGCAAAGATAGATGCAGCTCCAGTAATAGGTGTTGCTCCACAAATTGTTACCTTCGATGGGGGCAGTAGCGAAGATCTTCTTGCTAAATATTTTGGACAGAATTTGACTTTTTCATGGAATTTTGGAGATTCGGAAAATCAATCTGACAGCAATGCAAACTTTTCTTCAAATGAGTTTGCTACTCATACATACAAAACTCCAGGAAAATATACAGTAACCTTAAATGTAAAAAACCAATACGGCAAGACTTCCACCATAACAAAACAAATTGAAATTAGGGATAAAAACATTGCACCGGAAGGATCTTTTGAAACAAATCTTACATCTGCTGATGTTCCTGTAGAAATAAACTTTACTTCAATGGTAACTGACCAAGAAAACGATGAAGTAAGCTATTTATGGAACTTTGGAGATGGGGGAACAAGTATTGAATTAAACCCAAAACACACTTATAAGATTCCAGGAAAATACAAACCTACCTTAATCGTAAAGGATTCTTTGGGTGCAGTTACAAATATAAGTTCTGTAAATTTAAGTTTTCTTCCACCAAACAACACACCAATTGCAAAGCCAGCAGCTATCCCACAAAACAGTACCTTAACTTTAAATAACACAGGTTCATTCACAAGCAATGTTCAGTTTTTAAGTAATGGTACATCTGATGCAGATAATGAAGAACTCACTTATCTTTGGGAATTCGGTGATGGAACAACAAGTACTGAAATAAATCCAAAACACGAATATTCACTAGCTGGTGAATACAATGCAAAACTCATTGTTACTGATATAAGAAAGGGGAAAGACACAAAAGAAATAAAAATTACAATTTCAAAACCATCTCCAAATGCAATTGTGAGAATAGAAGAAACGACAGGAAATGCTCCTTTTGAAGTTATATTTAACGGCACTTCTTCCCAGGACTATGATGGAAAACCAGTAACTTTAAAATGGGATTTTGGCGATGGTACTCAAAAAACCACAGATAGCACAAATAGCATAATAAAACACATATATTCAGAGCCTGGAGTTTATTTAATAACATCCTCTGCTCTTACAAATGACAATAGAAGTAAAACAATTAATCCAGGAAATATAATTGTTGTTCCGACAAATGCTCCAGTAGCAAAAATCACAAAGATTGAAGGTGATAATCAAGGAGTAATTGGAAAAGCAAAAGTAAAGCTATCTGCAACTGGAAGTTATGATCCAGCTACTCAGACTGCCTTAAAATACAAATGGCTATGGAATACAAGAACATTTGATGCAAATGGAAATATCGTTGATATATCAGATGAAATAAACAATGAAATCAGCTCCAATATAAGTGAGACTTTTGAATATACTTTCACAAAAGCAGGGCAATATACACCAGTTCTAGAAACTGAAAAAGCAGATGGTGCAAAATATCAGTTCTTCGGTGAAACATTTACAATTACAAACAATGACGCTCCTATTGCCATAGGAAAAGTAACAAGCAATCTTACGGATTTAAAACCAGGAGTTGAAATCAGTTTTGATGGCTCAGAAAGCTACAATACAAAAGCAAATGGAAGCATAAGCCAATTTATATGGGATTTTGGTGACGGTGAAAAATCTACAGAAATCTCTCCAAAACACACCTTTAATAAAGAAGGAGCATTTACCCCTATACTGGTAATCACTGACAATGAAAATCAAATTGGTTTTGCACAAACTGCAACCATTAAGATTTCAAAATCACCAGAAGAAGTCAACACAAACAATAATTTATCTTCAAGAACTCTTTTACAAGTAGCAAATCAAAATGAAACTGAAGACCTTCTAATCCAGTCAATGATTCAAGAAGCAATAAACGCTTCTGCATCAACGGACAATATAAAACCTGAAATAGGACAAATTATAATTGAGCCAAGTAGTGTAAGACCAGGAGACAGTGTAAAGCTTTCTGCATTTATAAGAGACAATATTGCTCTAAGCAATTTTGGATATAGATTAATAGCTCCAAGTGGAAATATAGTAAATCAAACAATAAGAGATCTTATTAATGAAAGTGAAGACAAAGTATTAAAGAGTGAGCTCTATATAGAAGAAGTAATTACTGTTCCACAAAATGCAATACCAGGACTTTATAGAATAAATCTCACAGCCACAGATACAAATAAAAATCAAATTGCAAAAGGAGATAAAAACAGCAATTCAAATGAAGAAATATCAGTAAGTCTTGAAGTTAAAAATACTAGTTCAGATACAAATATCACTGCTTCAAATATAAATAAACTCCTTGTGCCTAGTGAAGTAACTGAAATTACAAATGAAGTAAAAGGCAGAGTTTTAAGCATTGATGAAAAAGAATCAGAAGAAACCATTGATCTTTCATCTGAAAAGTTTGCTGGCTTTTACCTAAGAGGTAAAAATATTACTTATGATGACATTGAAGTAAAAGAAAACAATCTTCCCAAAAACCTGGTTAGACAAAGAAAATTATCACCAGAGAAAGAAACAGAGATTAAATATTTAACAAATGGTTTTGAAGTTACAGTAGTAACTGCATTTGTAAACTCATGGGTTTCAATTAGCCCAAGCACAATGAATTCTCTAGAGTTACATGCTGTAACAGAAAGAAGCGGATACATTGAAATAGCCACAAAAGGTTCTTTATCCAGCACTTATTTTGGAAATTGGGCAAATACAAATATCTATGTAGATAGTAAAAAAGTTGGCACAATAAGCTGGCTGAGCGGCGCAGCAATTTCATTTGACAGTGATACACCAAGCACAACAAGATTTATAGAATTTAGACCTGTAAACAGAGCAGGGAATGAAATGCCACAAGAGACCTGGACAGGAAATAATATTATTCTAAATAAAGATCTCACTCCGCAGGTAACGAACTATTCACCAAAAGAATTCTTAGCAGGAAGAGGCTCTTTTGATCTAGTTATTTACGGTAGTAATTTTTCCCAAAGCTCAAAGGTTTATTTTGGCACTTCCCTACTCACTCCATATGCTGCAAGCCCAACACAGTTAGTAGTAAGAATTCCTGCAAACCTAGTCAGATATCCCGGTATCCAGTATTTATTTGTAGTAAACGCAAACAATGTAACTTCTGTTCTTAATTACTTTAATGTAAAAGAAAATTCAAATACTAATGTTTGTAGCCTTAGTAAAACTCTTCCTCAAACGTACTGGGGAGCAGATTCAAGAACAATATTAGATGGTGACAATGTTTATTTAACCTCACCTACAGCTACTATACGTGGAATCGGCTCAGTAACTATTCCATTCTGTTTGGACAAAGACTATGATGTAAAAACTTCAGTAAAACTTACTCACCATAAAATACTATCTGGCAGTGGAAATTCTATTTTGTTCTGGCTAGACAATGTATTTATCGGAGGAAGCATTTCGTATGGAAGTGAATCTCTTACATTTGATAATTTAAACAACTCTCAACTTTCTGGTTCTCAACCACATGAATTAAAAATTCAGTTTTCAGGTGGAGCAAATGATGAACTACTTGTAGAAAGTACGACCTTTGCAGTAAATAGTGGACCAGTACTTGATCATATTTCTCCCGACTCAACAGGTCTTGAAGGACAAAACAGAATACTTTCAATTTATGGAAGATATTTTGATCAAAATACAATTGTTCAAATTGACAATGAACAGATAAATCGAACAATTGTAAACAGCGGACTTATAAATATAACTCTTCCAGAAAAGTTTCCAAGTCCAGGCTTAAAGAAAATCAGCGTGTTTTCACCAGGAAAACAACCTTCTGAAATATACTTAACAGTTCGTGAAAAAATAGAAGTTCTAAGTGGATCATTTAAAATCAGTCCAACACAGCCATTTCCAGGAAGCAGCTTTGACATTGAGCTTCAAGCATCTGACAAATCTCAGGACAGTAGCTCTGTTTATACAGCAGATATTGGAATATTTGACCCCAGTGGAAATCTACTGACAATTCCAAACACATCATCCTATTACACAATTAAACTCACTGGCATAAAAAACACTGATAAAACTATTTCATTTAAAGGATCAATTCCACTTAGCATAAATTCCAAAGCAGGTGTCTATAAAGCTGTTGCATCTGTACAAAAAGGTTCTGCTCCAAATGTCGACTATTCAGATCTAGAAGCATTTAAGTACATTTCAGCAAAAGCTCTTGGTTTAGACACTAATGACACTTTTATTCCTATTTCCCACAAACTTACATTCACACCAAAGCCAGCAGTAAACATAGTTTTTGGAATTGAAGAAAACAATTCAGACAATGTTGGTTTTATAAGAGTGGCAAATAAATTAATTCAAAGCAATCAATCCATTAGATTCAAATCTCTTATCTCAAGTGGTTTAGAATATAGTCAAAACATCAGATACAATTTCAAATCTGGAGACGGAAGAGAAAGCGGACTAATTTCAAATGATAATTTCACATTTACTTATACAAATACAAACACTTCATCCACTACCCCTCTTATTTACACACCACAGCTTGATATTTTCTGGGCAGAAAACGGAACACAAACAAAAATTACAACATTCTCTGGAATTACCGTTCTGGTGTATCCAAACTACAGACCAATTGCAATTGCAAGACTGCTTAAAGAAAGCTATCCTTTTTATGCTTCAAATCCTCCATTAAAAACTGCATTTGTTGATAGCGGAAGCTATGATCCTAATCAAAGATTTTCAATGGCCGTTGACTATGTTGATTCATTAAAAAATGACTGGAAGTTATTTGAGCTAAAAGCCGGTCCAAATGAAAATCTTATTTCACTTCCTGTTGATGCACAGATTTCTGAAGATAAAAAGACATTTATCACTGGAAATCTCTATACACCTGGCACATACTTTGCAAAACTAACAGTATGCGATCAAACTGGACTTTCTGATACAGCAAGCACAGAATCTGTAACTCTAACCAAACCATCTCAAAAAAGCATTGTCTTTGCTACTACAAATCCATCTGATAAAAAAGTTTTTGATCCAAAAACTGATGCTACAAGTGAGGGAATTCCAGTCCGGTTTTCTTCTGATGTAAAAGTTCTTGGCAGAGGAAACTATACAAAGTCTTACAAATGGGATTTTGGTGATGGTTCCTGCATGATCAATTCAAACAGCGAGCTTCCAGACGATTGCAACTCTTCTAACCCTACCCACTTCTACTTCGATGGAAAAAGATCGTTTAATGGAAAAACATTTACTGACAGAAAATCAGTCACACCTAAACTTTCTGTTACCACAAAATTTGAAAATGGGACTGCTGAAACATGGGAAGCCTCTGCAGGAACAATTACATTTAATGCTGAACCAAACTTTGTTTTACTGGATATAAAACCAGACAAAACTCAAGGAGTTGTTCCATTTACAGTATCATTCATGATAGATTCGTCCACTGCAAAAGCAGTCAATGCAACTGTTGAAAGATATGAAATAGACTGGGGTGAAGGTTCACAAAACGAATCAGGCAACATTGCATTTGAAGAGCTAATAAATAAAATCTTCACTCATGCTTACACTACACCAGAAACTTACACACCAAAATTAACCGTATTCATAAAAGATTCTTCAAAAACTTTTGTATTCAATCTTCCAGCAATTACAGCAATTGGCACAGGACAAGCAGGAGTATTTTTACTGGACGATTTAAACTCACTTTCATTCACAAATCAGCCACTGGTAACATTTATGGTCTTTGCTGCATTTCCTAATCCAAATGACGAAAATAACAGTCTCAGGATAAAAGTAAAAGATGAAAATGGCTTAGAAACAACTACAGAACTAGATCCTTCAAGCTCAAGTCAAACACTCTCTCTAAGCGAAGGTAAAAACTCCTATTACTTCGAATCAAGTAATAGTTCAACTGAAACCTGGATGAGTGAAACCAGAGAGATTGTGGTGGATACAAGTAATCCTGCTCTTGAATTGTTTTCTCCCGGAAACGAAGAAGTAATTAAAAATAATAAAATAACAATATTTGGAACAACTACAGATGAAAACCTTGCTCATATTGAATATCAGGTAGATGATGCTCCTTCTTTTACATTATTAGAGGATGACCTTGAACAAATAGATGAAAATAGCTTTGCATTTTTCAAAGAACTTTCAGGTATTTTAAATGGAAATCATACTTTATCAGTAAGAGCAAAAGATAAAGCTGGAAATATTACTGAAGAAGCTTTTAATATTGGCGTTGGGGACAATGTTTTCATTTTCAATAAAGTTCTTTTAGAAAAAAATCAATTACAGCCAAAAGTCATAGGGAATGAAGCTGGTCATAGCGGTACGACAATACCTCTTGGTGAACCATTTAAATTACAAACTAGCGTCAAATTCTTTGGAGACACTGTTGGCAAAAAAGAAACATTTGCAGATATTAATATTTCTTCTGAAGGAATATACAATAACAGCGACCCAAAAGATTTGACGAATGATTTAATTATAAACAACAAAGAATTTTTAAATACTCACTTCATCTTTAACGCTGGAGATCTTGATGGAGAAGCCCTTAGTTCAAACATTGTTTATAGATCTACTTCTTTAAATCAAAACACTACTTCACAAGATCTATACACTCCGCTAAATAAACAAATTTCAACTGCTTGGAATCCTGGACTACATAAAATTAACATAAATACTGATGTAACAAGTCCAACAGGAGGAGTTAGTCTTGTAAACCTAAACAATCCAAATGACATATCTACTCATAGAACAAATCCTTATAACATTAGGATTACAAGACCCGTTGAAATAAAAGTTACAAGTCTAGAACCCAAAATTATATCTGTAAATGAAAACACTGCAATCACTGCAACCATTAAAGTAACTGATCGATTTAGTTTTGATCTACTTACAAGGAAAATAAATCTTCTTTTAGATCAAAACAAATTGACAAAACCTTTAAATTCAAAATCTACAATTGAAAACTTAATGATAATTGAAAACAGCTATGTTGTTAATTCATCTGACAATAGAATTGCTTCTATCAATTTTTCATTCAATATAAAACCTGACATATTACCATCACAGAATGAAGACTACATACTTAAAATCCCTGTAAAGCTTTCACCTGACATTGAGCATCCTGATGGATACACAGATCAAGTAAACATAAATATTCCTGTAAGAGCTCAATTTCCTGCAGAAATTCAACAACCTTCAGAAAGTGACATTGTAACTTCTCAAAACATTGTTTCAGCAAAACTTATTGGTGCTGCAAATAACATAAATCAGTTTGAGAAACAAAATGTAAAATTTATTGTTTCCTTAAATAACTCAGACCCCATAGAAATTAAAGACAATTCAGGAAATAATCCAGTCATTAGGGTCACAGGAAATAATGTCTCAGGTCAAGATATAAACTTTACATCAAAGGTTCAATTTGACCTTCATAAATTAAACAATTTTAACAATCTATTTGTCACAGGCAATGCTTTTGGAGAATTAAAATTATCAGGCACTTATACTAATATTAAAAACTTTAATAAGTTTAATGGGACTCCACGCACATTTATACTTCTTGACAATCCACTTCCTGCAACAGCTCAAACTTCACTTAAAAAAGAAAATGGTTCTGTAGCACTGAAACTAGCTATAAAAAACAATACAACTATTGATGACATATCAGTAATGCTTACACCCTATACAGCAGATGGTACAGTACTTACAGGCTTAGATGACTCTATTACAAATCAAACATTCTCTTTCATAAATCAAAATGGACAACCAAAATTAACAGTTTCACGTAAAATACTCTTTCCTGACAACACAAATAAAGTAAAGATTGAAATAGTAAGAAATGATTCTTTCCTTAAAAACATAAGTGATAGACTTTCCAATAGCTTAAAATCTGATTTCATAACCAGAGCAAGACAAGAAGAAAAGCAAAACAGAACATTTACTATTACTCTAAATAGAAACTTAAAATCGGATTGCGAAGCAATTAATGAATTGTTTAATAGTAAAATAAATATTAACCAGGAAGTTATTGCTCTTAAAGAACTTGCTGGGTGTGAAGCAGAAAAAATATTCTTCACAGAATCCAGCAATGAAACTGACTCTATAAAACTTCCATTTGTAAATAATGGAACTGCTTCTATTCCAAATGATCCAATTCTTGGAATCACTGGAACAAGTTTTCAATTTAGTGATCAATTAACACTTAAGGATTTCAAACTATTACTTAAAGATCTAAAACTTTTAAGTGAAGACAATAACAATGGATATGACTTAGAAACTCAAGAAGGCACCTATCAACTTCTTTATACAATTGATCAAATAAGATGTGCATTAAAAGATAATGCTGATAACAGTTCAAACCTCAAAGCTCAAGTTGCAAATCCTTTACTAACTTGTAATATTTCTACATCACCAAGTATTATCAAATACATTTCAACTTCTATAAAAACTAATCTCCCTTATATAACTTCGCTTATTAGTTCATCAAATACTTTAGGAGCAATAGGGACAACAAGTCCACAAGTAAGTATTTCTGGACTTGTAGATTCTATTTTGCTTAGAGGTCTAGCAAATATTGGTGCTATAGGAACTCTAACGACACCACAAATAACAGGCATTGCCTTTCTGGGTTTAATACTTTATTACACCCTTTCAAATGCACAATTAAAAGCAAATACCACTGATGCAACCTGCACCAATGTAGTAGGTATAATAGATAGAAGATTTTTTATCGGAAAGGATCTAAACAACAACGATATAAAAAGAATAAATACAATGGTAAGTGTTTCAGCAACAAATGATTTATTTAACTCTAATTTAAGTGTTATAGAACCACTACCGGTTATTCCTCTTCAACCAGGTATTTTTACTGGCTGTATACAAAAAGGACAATATAACTTTCAATTACAATTCAATGGGCAAAACACTTTTAGTGCAAGTGCTACGGTTCCTGATAAAACCTTCTTAAATCTTCCTGCACCTGCTGGTAATTTTTGGGGTGGTGTGTTTAGGAAATATGGAAAACTATCTACAATTCAAAAAATTAAAGATTCCAGATTAGTATTAAGTAGTATTGTTGGAGATATTCAAAACACTTTCACTCCAACTGGTACAGGAGCATATTTAACTAGACTATCATTACAACCAAATATAAGCGCTTCAATATCAGAAATTGCAGAAGCTCTGCGCTTATACCTCCCTGATACATTTGAAACAGGAAATCCTAATAGTAAAGGAATACTTGAACCTGAAAGAGCTAGTACTTTCATAGATTTTGCTATTGACACAAGTAAAATTCCTCTCCAATCTAATCAAGTCTTTCCTCTTCAATATGTTTACCCCAACTCTTCACTACAATTTGGAATACCTGGTGATAAATTAAACACAATTCTCATAGAAGAATTTGAAGGCTTATGAACATTAAAGAACTTTTAGAAACTTTTAAAGACTCCCCAGCAGATAGAACCTTAGCTAGAAATCTGTTAGTAGAAGCTAAAGTTACATATGTCCCAGAAAAAATCTTAGGTGGTTATATAACTTTAGAAGATGATAGCAGCAAATTAGAAGCAGTAACTATTAAAAAAAATATTTTAGAGGATTTAAAAGCATTAATAAAAATCGAAAAAAAATCGAAATTTAAGGGGCGCTTAGATAAAACTGAATTCGGAAATATTGCATTTGAAATTGAAGAAATATTAGAGTAAAAGATTTATTTATCAGCACCAGGCTTTAATTCATAACCTGTAGAAGTTGGAAGAGTAATTTCTTGAGATGTGCGTTTACGAGCTGCTTGCATTCGTGCCCATAATTCAGGATCTTCTTTTGCTATTCTGGCATCGGACTCTTGATTTGCTGTTTTCATTCTTTGTAAAAGGAGTCCACGGTTTACCCCATCTACTGTTTTTAAAGAAACAACCATAACCATAAACTTAACTCCTTTTTTTACTAACCTATAATTTAGCCTTTTTCTTAATTGCAATACAGTAATTGCCTGTAATTCTTAAAAAATCTTCATAAAAAACTTACGACTTTTAACCATTTCACCGATTTTGTATTAGTTTGCATAGATTTCTTAATGGGAATAGCCCTTATATAGAGAACTTCTATAAAAAGTATGTCAAATCTAAAGATTAACTTTTATTCACTATTAAATTCTCCCTTATTCCAAGGTTTTGATAAAAAAAATAAGCTAGAAAGTTCTATGCCAGCTGAATTTAAATGGGCACATCAACGTGTCACCTATAAGGAAATATTAGAACTAAAAAGTCCAAAAGGCACTCATGTTGTTTCAACAGAAGAAGAAGAAAAGGCATTTACAGAAAGAATAAATAAGCTTGTAATTGGTAAAAATTCATACGATAATTTTCTTCAAAACTTCATTAATTGTGGATATACCAAAGAAGAATCCCAATCCATCCTCACTCAAGCCATCCACCACACAAAACGCGCTTGTGACTGGGCACATGATAATGAAAAAAACTCCGGGCTAGCAAGCAGGTGGATTTTTTCTTCTATACCGCTAGGAATTATAAAAAATGCTATGGACTGGCTTGAGGTAAATCCTTTTAGTTTAAAACATTTTATTTCTATTGCCCATAATTTTACTGCTGCAATGAGAGGAGTAAAACAGTTCACAATATACGGTGAAAGAGCAGATGAAGACAGAGCAGAAAATCTCTATGAAGCTGAAAAATATGGAAATAAAGTCTCAGGATTATTTGCTAACCTTGCTTATCTTTTTGAAACCAAAATTAACTGGCTTGTTTTGCCTGTACTGAGCCTTTTTGGTGAAAAAGCTGAAAAGGTTATAAAACCTCTTCTTTCTCTTCCAAACATTCTCTGGTGGAGGATTAGAATGCCAGCTGAAATAAATCAGAAATTTGCAACTGACATTTTAAACTGTCTTATTCACAAACCACTTTCATTCTTTGGAAGTACAAAAAGCACTGAAAAACTAAAAGAAATCAATCCTGATAATTTATCATTAAAATACATAAATAAAAGACTTAGAAATCTTATTGGGCTTGATGAAAAAAAAGATAAAGCCGTCAGCATATTAAGCAAACTCAATAAAGAAATTAAATCTTTTTTCAAAGGAACTGATAATGAGAAAATATCTTCAAGCATAAAAATAAATAAGCTTATTTCTCCACTTTTTGGCTTTTATGGATTTTTCACTGCACTAATAGGCACTCCATTAAACTCATTTCTTACTCTTATCGGGAAAGAAAATAGATTTGCAGAGGCTTTTAATCAAACAAGCTGTGCTTCACAACAATTAATCTATTTTTTCAGACTTATGCTGCCTGAATATCTAGAGAATAAAAAGATTAAAAGAAAAGATTTAAACAAAGAAGAAGAAAAACTAAAAGACACAAGAAACACTTTATTTTATACAGGAGCTACTGTATGTGGAATGAATATTCTTTCTACTGCTTTAAAGCTTTTCAAGATTGAAAACAAAGATTTAAAATTTGCAATGAGCATCTATGATGAAATTGCAGATAAAGGTATTCCATATTTCCTTTCTTGGAGAAGGCATGTTTTAGGAGCTAAATTTAGATTTGATAATCCTGAACTTTTTGAAATAGATGGGAGACCAAAGGTTTGTTTTAAAGAATCTGAGACAAAAGAGGCATTTGCAGTACCCGTTTAGAGATTACTTCACCGACTCACTTATTTCCCAACTACCTATTTCTTTACCATAGCTTTTGTCTTTTAAAACCAGCCAGTGATTAGCTTTTATATGATCTACAAAAAAATCCATTTTTGCAATTTTTTCCTGCTTTGGAGGAAACGTATCAAAGAGGCTTTCATCAAAGTCAGTAAATGAGTTTGAATATTCTTTACCCTGTGAATCCCTTAAGAAAAAATTATCCAAGCGAAGATCCTTATCAGTATTATTTACTATTTTTACATTTAATCTATACACAGACTCTCCCATAACATCTTTTTTTCTTTTGACTGAAATAATATCTACTTTTACATTTTCAGCTGTTTTATTTTCAGCAATTTCTTTTATATCAGCTTTTTTGCAGTTGATTTGTTTTAATTGTATTAAACTAATTTCATCAATTGGAGTAATTATGAGTTCACCTCCAGGCTCAAGACCAGCTTCTTTTCCTT
>Ga0209515_10005876_pt1 | contig 15647 bp, 9 predicted proteins | sample Subgroupgradi54m_FD_187454 | JGI IMG/M metagenome (GOLD analysis project Ga0209515, IMG submission 187454) | Subsurface groundwater microbial communities from S. Glens Falls, New York, USA - GMW60B uncontaminated upgradient, 5.4 m (SPAdes)... ...
GCTTCTCCATCCTGAAGATCCTCGGCGGCATGCAGGAGAAGCATGAGTTCATGGCCATGCGCATGGGCTGGCGCCCCCCGGCGGATACCACTCCCAAAGCCATTCCCCAGGGAACCTCGTTCAACCAGGGTCCGGAAAAGGCCGTTCTGACCATCGTCGAGTTTTCGGATCTGCAATGTCCCTATTGCGCCCAGACCGCTCCGATATTGGATTCGGTCACCCGCTCCTTTCCGAACGATGTGAAGATCATCTTCAAGAACTTCCCCTTAAGCTTCCATCCCCAGGCCAAGGCAGCAGCCGCCGCCGCCATCGCCGCGGGCAAGCAGGGCAAGTTCTTCGAGTTCCGCTACAGGGTCGCGCCCCATTTCCGGGATCTCAAGGATTCCGTTTACCTGGGCGTCGCAAAGGAGCTCGGCCTCAACATGGAGAAGTTCAAGAAGGACATGGTGCTGTCTCCGGAAGTCGGCGCCATTCTCGATGAGGACATCGCGCTCGGCCGCAAGATCGGAGTGGAGGGCACGCCCACCATCTTCGTGAACGGCCGCTTGGCCCAGGACCGTTCCTTCGAGTATTTCCAACGCCTGATCCAACAGGGCAAGTCGAACTGATCCGCTTCTGATGCAGGCGCGATTCCCAGGATGGAATCGCGCCGCTCCCACCCACTTTCCGCATTACCACTGCACCCCGCATTTACCGTCACCTGCATCCGCTTGCTTCCGCGCTGTGCAAAACTATTTTCCCGGCACGGCTGTTTCGCTTGATCCGGGAATCCGGAACGCCTGAGACAGCAATGGAATTTTCTTTACCGTAAATTCATCTTTTGCGGAAACGGGATTGAAATCCGGATGTGCCTGAAAAGAGGACGGCGGCTCCTTACGGAGCCGCCGTTAGTGATTAGGCCGTTATTACCCGCGCAACGGACACTAATCGAGGGATATGCGGTAAATATAGTCCGGGCGCGAAAAAAGGCAAAAAAAAAATTGGATTTTTTTCCCCAAAAACAACTCTTGGGTGGAACGTATCGTTCCTATTTAATGCATTCCATTTCGGGCGGGTTTTTGATTTTGGCCGAAGAATGTCGAGGACTGACTGAAAGCTTTAATCTTATAGCGTCAACGCAAGGATTGGCCCTGGTTTATTGCTTCAATTTGATGGGGAATCAGTCCTTTAAACCTTGTTCCCTGCGAATGCGGTCTTTACGTTCTTCCAGTTTCACCAGGGCGTCATGGTTACGTTTCGCGTCGACGAACCAGCGATCCCGCTGCGCGAATGCGGGGTGGACCGGTAGCGGTCCCGGAAATTCCTTCTCCAGATTGCGCATGGGTAGGTACTCATCCGGACCGGCGAAACTCACGCAACGCCCTGCCCGCCCCTGGCGCGCGGTGCGTCCGGTGCGGTGCACGTAGTCCTTGTAATGCTTGGGCAGATCGTGATTGACGATCAGCTCCACTTCCGGCATGTCGAGTCCGCGCGAGGCGAGGTCGGTCGCGACCAGCACGCGGAATCCGCCTTTGCGGAAATCCTGATAGGCGTTGGCCCGTTCCTCTTGCGGCAAGTGTCCATGCAAAACCCGCACGTCGATGCCGCGCATGCGCAGGAGCCCGTTCAGATGGTTGGCCTTTTCCCGGTTGGCGACGAACACGATGGCCTGGCCGCGGGTTCCCGCCAGTTCCAGCAACAGCAGATCACCCTTCTTCTTGTTGCTCTTGAGGAAGTAGAAGGCTTCTTCCATGCTGCGGCTGCCGGCTTCCCGCTCAACCGGAATCAGCGGCAGGCCGGAGAGCCCCATGGACTTGGCGGCGCGCGAAAGTTTTTCCGGAGCCGTGGGCTTGAAAGCCTTTTTGGAGGCGGTGGGGAGGGAATCGGAGTCCTCGGTAACCGCTGTGTTTCCCCGGGTGTCCGCAGGAGCGGCGTGCCCGGAATCCGCATCCGCGGCATCGGTGGTTTCCGTGTGGCCATCCGTTTCATCCGCATCGGCATCGTTGGAGGCCGGGGCGTCCTGATCGGTGGCGGAAAGGAGAAGCCTTTGCCCGCCGGGGGGAACGTGCTTGAGGATGGCGGCGATCTGATCCTCGAATCCCATGCCGATCAGCTTGTCGAACTCGTCGAGCACGGTCAGGGTTACGGTCTTGAGGGAAACGGATCGCTCCTCCAGCATTTCCAGCAGGCGGCCGGGAGTGGCGACCAGGATGGTCCAGCCTTCGCGGATGCGGCGCAGCTGGGAATCCTTGGGATGCCCGCCGATGGCGAGGGCCACCTCGTCGCGCAGGGACGGTTCCAGGGCCTGTAACATCTGCGATACCTGGTAGGCCAGCTCGCGGGTGGGCAGCAGGATCAGGGTCGCGCCTCCCTTGTCCTTGGACTTCCCCGGTTGCGCCAGGCGCCAGGCGGGAAGCATGTACACCAGGGTTTTGCCGGTGCCGGTCGGGGCCACGGCGCGGAAGCTTTCGCCCGCCATCGCTTTGGGAAGGCAGGCGGATTGCACCGGAGTGGGCTTGGCGAAGCCGAGCCTGTCCAGGGATTTCCGGAAGACGGGGGGGAGGAAGGCCCAGGGGCCTTCGGCGGTCACTTGGCCGCGGCCTTGGCCGCGTCTTTGGGCTGGTACCGGGCGGCGAACTTGTGGATTTCGCGCGTGTCCTTGATGATCTGGGCCAGCACGTCCGGGGTGATCGCCTGCTTGGGATCGTCCCCGGTCCCCTTTTTAGGCTGGCAATGGGTTTCGACCAGGATGCCGTCGGCGCCGTAGGCGGCCGCGGCCAGGCAGGCGTTCGGCACATACACGGCCTTGCCCACGCTATGGGAGGGATCGACCACCACGGGGGCCCAGGTCCGTTCCTTCAGGAGCAAGGTGATGCTCTCGTCGGGGGAATTGCGGAAGCCTTCAATCGTGGGAACCGTGCCCCGCGGGCAGAGCATGACATTGGGATTGCCTTGGGCCACGATGTATTCGGCGGCCAGGATGAATTCGGAAACCGGTCCCATGTGCATGCTGCGCTTGAGCAGAACGCGGGTGGAGGAATTCTTGGTCATTTCGCCCACCTGTTGGAGCAGGCGGTAGTTGAGGGCGCTGCGGGCGCCGATTTGGAGGCAATCGACCTTGGCGTCGACGCAGAGCTTGAGCTGATCGAAGTCCATGACCTCGGTGTTGATCTGCAGGCCGGTGCGTTCCCGGGCTTCGACCAGGATATCCAGGCTCTTGGCATCGCCCTGGAAGGAGTGGGGCGAGGTGCGGGGCTTCCACACGCCGCCGCGGATCATGTCGGCGCCGGCTTCCTTGACCGCGAAGGCCGTTTCCAGGAACATGGCCTTCTGCTTGGGATCGATGGTGCAGTGGCCGGCGATGACGCAGAAATCCCCCGGCAGGGTCTTGGTCCCGACCTTGACCCGGTGCCCGCTAAGCTTGCTTTCGCGGGCCATCAGCTTGTACGGCGCCTGGATGCGATCGACCCGTTCCACAAAGGCCAGGCCCTCGATGCGATTGATCAAATCCTGGGACGTCTCATCTCCCAAAATCGCGTAGATGGAGCGCTCATGGCCGTGGATCGGTTGGATCCGGACCCCGAATTCGGAGATGATTTCCTCGAGTTCGCGGAGCTCGGCGTCGGTCAATTTGGCATGGAGTGGGATTATCATGGGAAAGGGGGTAAAATAGCCAAACCGGGCCGGTTTTCCAACCTGCCGCCGGCCATCAGGGAGCCGTAGCCGCATGGTTTTTTTGAGGTTGGCGCGGGTTCCCTCAACGGGCTTTTTAAGTCGGCTGTAACTTATGGGAAGCTATATTTACACGCTTTGGTCTGCGCCCGGCCCGCTGGGGGAACGGTGACTGGACCGGCGATTTCAAGCGAAGAGCGCGGAGTTCGCTGGGGCGGACACTAGAGTTGCGTCGAGAAGTCTTTAAAAAGAGCCTCACTCTGGAGTTTGCGACGGCAAACTCCAGAGTGAGGCTCCCGAAGTTTTAAAAAAGCGTCGAGCGTGGAGTTTGTGTCAGCAAACTCCATAGCGAGGCGCCACTATTGGAGAAATTCAGTGGCCATCGGCGTCAAGGAAACACAAGAGATCATCCGGCAGGCCGCGGTCCTTTCCCGCAATGAGCCGGCCGTTCCCGCGAAATTGGACCCCCAGGAAGTGGGGATGGCAACGGGACCCCGGCACCGCAAGCGCGCCCTGATGCGCGCCGTGTCCCTTCCCGATTACCTCGACCCGGCCGAAATCGCTCCCGATCCCTGGCAGAAGCTGGACGACGATATCTACAAATTCCTTCAGGTGCGTAAGGACCAGTTCGGCCGTATGACCGCTCCTCCGTCCCAGCAATTCATCGCCGAGATGGAATCCCAATTGAAACTGACCGACCCCGAGTATGAGCTCGGATCCTACCTGGGCCTGATGCGCCAAGCGGCCGACCTGGATCAAACCCGGCAGACCTATGTAACCGCGTCCGAGAAAAGCGCGTTCCACGCTTTCGCCCGCCGCATCACCGCCGGTCGCAAGAGCGGCGAGACTTTCGATCCAGGCATGGTCAAGCGCTTCCGTGAATTGCTGGATTCCAATCATCCCACCACCAACCGCGGTTTGGCCGATCTGTTCCGTCTCATCTCGCGCGCCGCGCGCCTGCCCTTGATCGGCAGCCTGAACGATGCGCCTGCGCTGTCCATGTCCGTGTTGCTTCAGGTGATCGACCTTTCCACGCGCTTCAACCAGCGCAGCCAGGGTCCCCAGGAATTGCATGTGGGACCGATGGACGTTTTCCTCGGCGCCCGCACCGTGCTGTTCAACCGCAGCGTGGCCAATCCCACCTTGTCGATCGTCAAGGAATTGGTGCTGGACGAAACCGGCCTCTACCACGATGATCTGATCGAGCTGCTCCAGAACGTGGGCGTATTTGGATCGGAACTCACCCTGCTGATGCCGGAGAGCCTGACCGAGGACGGCTTCGCTTTGCAGGGCAGCCGCTACTGCGCGGTGGAACTGATCATGGCAGCCGGGTCCAAGCTGTCCAAGGCGCAAGGCCCCGTGCAGCGCGCCATGACCACTTTGGCGGACGCCATCGTCCATAAGGTGCAGCAGCAGGACGGGCACAAGGACAAGCAGATCCAGAACATCCTCTCCCATTTCAACCGTCTGTTGCAAGGAGAACGCCGTTCCGCCGCCCGGGTCACGGAAGACCGCCATCAGGCCCGCTTCGACTACATGTCCGCCATCCAGAAGGCGAGCCAATTGGCAAAGGGCATGCAGACGGGGGAATTCCTCACCATGCAGTCCGGCGACGTGGTGGCCCGACCCATGCTGACCCCCAAATCCAGCGCCACCCTCCTGGAAGCGCAACGCCTGGCCCGGCTCGTCTCGGCCCCGCCCGTTACCGCCGGAACCGGCGAAACTCCGGCGTTACCATCCTTCCCGGCCGAAGCCTCTGCTGCTGCGGCAGCGACCATTTCCCCGGCCGCCGCTTTTTCAACGACCTCGGCGGCACCGGCCTCCCTCGCGACTCCCGCCATCGACGCCGCATCCCCTGCGTCCTCGGCGAACGTGCACCGCGGCCCCATGCATCCTGCCCGCGGGGGCGCGGACCTTCCGCTTCCCTCGCTGCCGGCGGCGGTAGTGGTGGGCGGCATCACCGCCCCGGAATACGAATCCCTGCTCGGCTCTTGGGATCTGCTGCTCGGCCGCTTGCGGAAGAAGCTCACGGTGAAATCCCCGACCTTCAAATCCCTCGCCTCCCAACTCGCCAAGGTGCGCGCCCTGGACACCAGCCTCGCCTACGGGCTCACCCCCGCGGGCAGCCGCGCCACCAGCCGACTGGCCAAGCTCATCCAGAGCGAAGAACTGCGCAACCGCCTGGGCGTTCCGGTCGATGTCGCCGAGGCCATGGAAGACGCCTTCAGCATGGACTATCCCGGATTCCTGGCTTCGCTGGAATCCCTGATCGGCGCGCTGTACGATTTCAAGCCCGGCCTGCAGAACATCCAGTTCCGCCTGCGCGATCGCATGCCTTCCGTGCGGCCGGGCTTGGTGGACATGAGCCGCTCCATCGCCAAGGCGAACGGCGGACCCGTTCCGGAAAACCGCATGGAGGGCCTCGAAACCACCATGTGGGCGGACGCGGCCGAACTCGACGAGGTGGCCTTGCGCCTGTTGCTCGGCTGCATCCTGCTGGGACATGAACTGGCGGGCGGAGTGATCGGAGCGGCGGGGGCCAAACTGGTGCCGCAATTCCAGGCCGACGGCAAGCTGCGTTTTCCGGACGCTTCGGGATTGCACGCGCTGGGCGACAGCGATCCCTTCCTCGCCTATGCCACCTTGCTGTGGGTCGGCAAGCAGACCCTGGGCGCCTCGTCCCCGGAAGATCTGGAAACCAATCTCATGCTACTGATCCGCCTGTCGCCCGACGAGCGCCAGGCGATGAAGAAGAAATACCGCGAATGGATCGGGACCGGGAACCGGCCCGCGCCCCTGGTGCCGGGACTGGGCGCCACCATCGTCCGGGAAGGCTGGCGCCGGGGATTCGAACGCGGCTATATGGCCGAAGTGGGCGCCCTGTACGAGACTACGGAGGCTTCCGTACTCGAGGGCCGGCTGCTGGAATCCCTGATTGGCATCCAGGCCGACATCGATAACGCATGCGACACGCTGGAAGGGGAGAAACTGCGATTGACCCGGGAAAGGGTCGAGCGCATCCTGGAATGATTCGGGTACCGTCGTCGACGGCCGGGACATCGCTGCTTGGAAATGGGAATGAATAGCGCAAGCCTTGGGAAATGCGCGGCTTTGTCCGTGACGATGCTGTTGTGCGCCTGTGGAGGCGATCTCAAGCGCGCGCGCGAAAGCTATCGCATCGGCGATTATCCGAGGGCCCTGCGCCTGTACGAAGCCGAACTGGATCGCCACCCTTCCTCCTTTGAGGCCCGCTACGGATACGCGGTGGTGCTGCAGGAGATCAGCCTCAAGAAAAAGGCCACGGGCGACGACGAGGAGAAGGACTGGGCCGACGTGGTGCGCGCCTACGAGATCTGCGCCCGCCAGGGCGATAGCGCGGTCATCGCCGAGAACTACGCCATCTCCCTGTTCCATCTGGCCAACAAGCTCTACCTGCGGGAGAAGTTCGAACCCGCGCTGGAATACCTGGAGACCGCGCGCCATGTGGATCCCAAGAACAAATACGTGCTCAATCTGGCGGGCATCGTGCAGTACAGCCTGGGCCGCTACACCGAGGCGCAGGAGACCTTCGAGTACCTGATCGCCGAGGACCCGGGCTTCACGAGCGCCTACCTCAACCTGGGGAACGTGCTGTGGGAGTCCGGCAACGAGGACGCCGCGCTGGTCACCTGGAAGCAGGCGCTCGCCGTGAGCCCGGACAACCAGGCCATCATCAAGCGCATCGAAACCGCCCTCCAGAAGATCGCGGGTTCCTGAATGTCCTTCGCGACCGGCGACTTCTCCGATTGGTCGCTGCTGGGCGAAGGCGGCGAAGCCCAGATCTTCCGCGCGCGCCAGGTGAGCCTGGACCGCATGGTCGCCATCAAGCGCCTCAAGCTCTCCAGCATCGGCAACGAGGAGGAGATCAAGCGCTTCGAACGCGAGGCCAAGCTGTGCGCCTCGCTTTCCCATCCCTCCCTGGTGCAGGTCAACGACTACGGCAGCGACGGCAGCTTCTACTACCTGGTGATGGAGCACGTGCAGGGCGTGGATCTGGGCAAGATGGCCGAGCTGGGATCCGCCTACGTCTCCTCAGGTAACGTACAGGTTACGGGTGGGATGGAGGTGCTGGGCTTTCCCTCCCACGCGTCCGGATCCGCCGCCGGCCCGGGCCTGCCCGAGTCCCTCAAGATCCATCTGGCCCGCCAGATGGTGGAGGTGGTGGAGTTCATCCACCAGAAGGGCGTGTTGCACCGGGATCTGAAGCCCGAGAATTTCATGGCCGACTATACCGGCCGCATCAAGCTGCTGGACCTGGGCATGGCCCGCCTGCACAACCAGGGACTGTCCCAGACCGATCCCAAGGGCGGCGCGCTCAAGGGCACGCTCGCCTACCTGCCGCCGGAAATCCTGCGCGGCCAGGGTCGCCTGGAAACCGTCTCCGAATACTATTCCCTGGCCCTGGTGCTGCTGGAGATCTTCTCCGGCGCGCGCTATTACAAGGGCAAGTCCGCCGATGAAGTGGTCGCGCTCATCCAGTCGGGCATCTCGATCACGGACATCACCGGCGTGCCGTCCTCGGTCAAGGCCCTGTTGTCGCCGTACCTGAACCCGGATCCCGCCAAGCGGCCCAAGACCCTGGAAAGCCTGCTGAAGGGCTTGAAGGGGATGCAGAGCAACACTTTGGCGCTGGCCGGCGGGCGCGAGGCGCTCGAGGCCGTGATCCGCAGCGAGCAGAAGGCCTGGTTGTGGGCCATGGTGCGCGCCTCGGAAGGCACGGGCAAGATCGAGGATGCCTTCGCGCGGCTACGCGAGCTGCTGGAATCCGATCCGGCGGACGCGGAAGTGCAGGCCAAGTTCCAGGAGCTCGGCGAGCGCATGAATATCGCCTCGGAAACATCCCCGTCACCCGCGGACGAGGCCGGGGCCCCCCCACGGCGGCGCGGAGGACGGGCCAAGGCGGCCTTCGCCAATGCGCGCCTGCGCTTCCTGGCCATCGCCGCTTCCGCGGCCTTCGTGGCGATAACCGGCGCGTTTTTTTACTTTGAGGGACGCCCGGACTTCAACGATCTGGGCCGCGATCTGGTGGAAAGGGAGATGACTCTTCTGTCCAAGGAGAACGAAGCCGGCGCCAAGGCCGCTCCGGCCGGCGCTCGTCGGCCCGCGTTGCGTCCTTACGGCGTCCTCATCGTCACGGGGATCCCCAAGGATTACCGCGTGCTGGTGAACCGCGTACGTTATCCCGTCGGCGGGGAAATCCATCTTCCCGCCAGCCGCCATCTTCTCGAAGTGCAGGACGCCGGGAACCGCCCGGTGCTGCGGGACTCCGTCGCCATCGGCGGGGGAGAGCCAACCGTTTACGATTTCTCAAGGAGGGCCGGCAAGCCGTGATCCTGAAGAACAAGACCTCGGGTGAAACCCATACCATGGCCCATAACGTGTTCACCGCCGGCAGCGGCGCCGTGAACAACCTGATGCTCGCGGGCGATCATATCCGCAAGATCCATTTCCAGATCCTCAAGCAGGGGACGCAGTTCAAGCTGATGGCCATGAACGGCACGGTGGAGATCAACGGCAACCTGGTGGCCGAGCACGTGCTGGCCCAGGGGGACGAGATCAAGGCCGGCGTCGATTCCTTCATCGCCGAATTCCCCGAGGCCGCGTCCGCGCCCGAACCTTCCGCCAACGCATCCGCCGCGGGCAATCCCTACGAGCGTCTGTTGGAGGGCGTCATCAGCCTGTTGGACAATCCGGACAAGCGCCGCTCGTCCGAGGAAATCCTGTCCTTGGGTATGGAGCTGATGGAAGCCGACGGCGGCTACCTGTTCTCCGTGGAAGGCGGCGGGCTCAGCCTGATCGGATCGGTTCCCGAAGACAACGACAGCTATTCCCATTCCGCCGTGAACGCGGCGCTCAAGAACCGCGAGACCCTGATCTGGTCCGCCGTCGACGGCGTATCCGGCGGAGGCCCGGCCAGCGAAGTGAGCGCCCAGTCCATCGCGCACAAGAACATCCATTCCATCCTGGTCTCGCCCCTGGTCAACCGCGTGAGCGGCCAGATCATCGGCCTGCTGTACCTGCACAGCAAGCGCCCGGACTCGCCTTTCTCAGAGGCCCAGCGGAAGCTGTTCGCGCGCATCAGCCAATTGCTGGGCGGCGTGCTCGGCACCAACCAGACCCAGATCGAACAGGCCGAGCGCATCGAGACCCTGAAGGAGATCAAGGGGAGCGGCGATCTCGTGTATTCCTCCCCGGAGATGGGCAAGGTGGTGGAGGCAGCCAAACGCGCAGCGGTCAGCAACGTGCCCGTGCTCATCACCGGCGAGACCGGCACCGGCAAGGATGTGCTGGCGAACTTCATCCACGGCCATTCCACGCGCCAGGGCAAGCCGTTCATCGCGGTCAATTGCGGCGCGATTCCGGAGAACCTCATCGAGAGCGAACTGTTCGGCCATGAGAAGGGCGCCTTCACCGGCGCCACCGGCCTGCAGCGCGGCCTTTTCGAACAGGCCAACGGCGGCACGCTCTTCCTCGACGAAGTGGGCGAATTGCCGGTGCTGATGCAGGTCAAGTTCCTGCGCGCGCTCCAGACCGGCCGCATCCGCCGCGTGGGCGGTAATGAGGAAGTCCCCGTGGACGTGCGCATCGTCGCCGCGACGAACCGCGACCTTACCGCCGAAATCCGCGAGGGCCGCTTCCGCGAGGATCTCTACTACCGCCTCAACCTGGTGCAACTGCGCCTGCCGGCCCTGCGTGATCGCGAAGGCGATACTTTGGTGCTCGCCACCCACATCCTCAAAAAGGCCTGCGCCTCGTTCAACATGAACGCCGCCGCGCTCACCCGCGCAGCGGAAAAGGCCTTGCTGAAATACACCTGGCCCGGCAATGTGCGCGAACTGGAGAACAAGATCCAGAAGGCCTTGCTCAATTCCAGCTCCCGCGTCATCGACGTGGAAAGTCTCGATCTTCCCGAAGATCCCGATCGTGAATTATTGTCCCTGAAGGCGGCGCGCGAACAGGCGGAAGCGCAGGCGATCAATCTGGCCTTGAGCAAGGCGCGCGGCAACCTGACCTTGGCAGCGTCTTTCCTGGGCATCGATCGTAAAGTACTCCGCGATATCATGGAGCGCCTCGGGATCAAGAAAGAGGATTTCAAGGGTTCACGGGAGTGAACCCCAGGCATCCGCGACTAGCGATTGCCCGCAATCGCGTTCAGCGATTGTGTGCTCTCCCTCGTGTGAGAGCACTGGATACCGTGTTAAGCATCCGATGCATTTGAGCTTTTCCGGGTTAAAACGTTCCTGACCTCACGCAGGCACCTAAGTGGACTGATGCCTTACACTTAGACCCTGCCTTTGGGCAAACGGGAATAAGTTTGGAACGAAAGGTGTCGTTTCTGAAGGGATTTGCGATTCGGATAGTGCCGATTCCGGCGTGATTGCAAGGCATAATCTTAGGCGCAAATCTTGCATGGTTTTTACCTTGATCGAGGCGGACAGCTTGATAAGGAACATCGGTAACATTATGTGTACGGTACGGAAGACATTGGCGGGAGCTGCTTTTTTAGGGAGCGTGGCCAGCGGATTGGCGTTCGCCGACGGCGGAGCTTCCACAATCACGGATGCTTCCACTTCCGCGACATCCGCGGCCGTAACCGGCCAGGTCAAACCCGCGGCCGCGCATGCGTCCAAGTCCGTCAAGAAGCCCGTCAAGGCTGTGGCCTCCAAGAACGCCCCCAACGTCAAGGCCGCTCCAGGCCCCGGCCGCATGCAGGTGGAAGAGCCCAAGTCCTCCGCGCCCATGGGTTCGGCCAAGGAATCCAAGGCCTGGCAGAAGAATCACGCCCGCGGCCTCACCGAGGATCAGAAGAAGGCCTTCCGCGAACGGAAGGAAAAGATGGAAGCGATGATCACGGTCATCAAGGAAAAGCGCAAGGCGATGCGGGACGCCAAGCCCGAGGAACGCGCGGCCCTGGCCCGGGAACTGCACAGCCTGATCCTGGAAAAGGATCCCGCCGCCGGCACGGGTACCACCGGCGTTACTGCGGCCGCCCGCGTGGCCCCGGAAAAACCCGCCGTCGCGGCGCCACAGGTTCCGACGCCACAGATCCAGTCACAACAGGAAGCCGTGAAGAAGAATGACGCATCGGAAGTCCGCCGTCAGCGCCTGGAAATCTACCAGCTCCAGCAGCAGAAAAAGGAAGAGCTCCGCAGGCAGCAAATGGAGAAGTTCAAGTCGGGGATGGAAAGCGGCCCCAACTCCGGAACCAACCTTTCCAGCCAGGGTAACGACGAGGATTGAATCTTCGACTCCGAATCCCTGGCCCGGATGATCGGGCTGGAATCCTTCGGCTCCCATCAACTATAAGCCTCTCCTTCCGGAGAGGCTTTTTCAATGGTCGACCCGAGGTGGCTCAGTGGAGCACCAAGAGGACCTTGAGCGGTCCTCCACTGAGCCGGTAATAATACAATCCCGGTTTCAGCTTTTGATTCAGGTCGTCCACCATGTACCAATACATCGATTTGTCGCCGGAGGCGAAGGTCAGGTTTTTCACCACGGTCCCGTTCTCGGAATAGACGCGCACTTGCGCCGGAAACGTCATGTCGCGCCCCTGCGAGAAATAGACGAGTGACGGGAAGGCGAGGCTTACCGGATTGGGATACGCGTAGAACTCGGCATCCGCTTCCTTGATTTCCACCGTCGCCCTGTCGGTGAACGATGGATTGGGAACGACCAGGTAATACTCCTTGAACCCCGGCTGCGGAGCGCCCAAGGTGAACTGGCTTTCCTGCAAATGCTCCACCACCGAGGTATCCGCGGTCGCATGGATGCGCGACATCCCGGTTATCCCCACGGCTTGGAGGATGCGGGGGACGCCGGTGGCGCCCCCCTTCACCTTGATCACGGCGAAGGTCAGCGTCGGCACCGTAATGACGCGATTGGCGGAAGGGGATGTCAGGTCCACGGAATCCAGGGATAGGTTGGGCCACAGGGCGATGTCCGGCGAGAACACCGGGCCCGGAGGATGGAATCGTTTACCGGCGAAGAAGACCTGCGAGACGTAATCGGGATAAAGATTGGCCATGGATTTGCCGTACTTGGCGAAGGCGGTTTCCAGCCCGTCCTTCAGGGCGTCGCCGTTGTGGCTGAGATTCTCCCACACCTTCACGTCGAAGGACGAGTCCAGCGCCGCGCTCAGGTACTGGTGGAAGATGGCCTGGCCGTACATGGGGTAATGGGTGCAGGGCCCTTGCAGGGTGGAGGTGAGCGATACCGTCGCATGGTTGGAAAGGACGCAGGGAAGGTACTGGAGGTAGTCGTTCACTTCGCCCGCGTTGCGTTCCTCCATGCCCGTCGCGGAGATCTCGTACCAGGCATGGTAGGTGTTGACCCGGGGGATGTAGGTGAATTGCACCGCGTGGTAGAACTCGTGGAAGGCCGTGACCTTGATCCCCAGCTCCCAGTCGAGGGCGTAATTGTGGATGACCTCGCCCGCGAGGCGGCTCTTGATGCTGTCCCCGTGGATTTTGCCCTGCGCGTCCAGGCTGGTACGGCAGATGAAATCGTTCTCGAAGGTGATGGACAGGTTGTTCGGTGGATAGGTCACGCCGTAGGTCTCCCCGGCGAAATCGCGATCGGCCGTTCCCACGTCCACCACGTCGATGGGGAACCTGCGGGGCAGGGCGGGGGAAACGTTGTATTGCACGGACTGCACGTCCGAGGCCGGGGCGAGCATGCCGAGCTTGCCGACGTAATAGGCCCGCGCGGCTTCGAAATAATCCCGGGTCTTGCGGATGTACACCGGGTGGCCGAAGCCGGCCGAGTCCAGGCGCGCGTAGACGGCGGAGTCCTGCTTCGCGTCCGGAAGGGAGGAGAGCAGCGTGAACAGGGAATCCGCCGCGCGCACGATAGCGGAGTCTTCCGGTTCCGTATGCACGCGGTGCCAGGCTCGCAGGGAGTAGTGGATGAGGAAATGGTCCGACGTCAGGGTGCGGGCGCGGTTGTCGACGGCGGCGCCGCTGGCCTGTGCGCCGCCTCTCTTCGCGCCGATCGCATAGGCGGGTCGTAAGCCCTTGCCGGGCTCGAACAGCAAAGCGGTACCGCATCGGGCGGCCCGCGCGGGCGAGGCGGTGAGTGCTAAGCAAGCGGTCAGGAAAGCCGCCGATAAAACCACGGACGCTACGCGGGCCGCGGGGAGCCTGGACGCGGGTTGACGTCGGACGAGGCTGAATAGTGCGCCGTGGTGGAAACCTGAAGATCGCGGACGAATCAAAAACCTCCCGGGATTATCCATCTTACCCCACCCGGACACCAATATCCAAGCCCCGGCGTCATCCGCCCACGAATTTGTAGCCGGATCCGTGGATGGACAGGATCAGTTTCGGATTCTTGGGGTTCTCCTCGAAGATTTTCCGCAATTGCACGATGTGGTTGTCGACCGTCCGGCTCTGGATATAACCGTCGATGCCCCACACCTTCTGCAGCAGTTCTTCCCGGGTGATGACCTGGTTGCGCTTCTCCCAGAAGAGCTTCATGATCATCGCCTCTTTGTAGCTGAGGCGTACCTGCTTGTCCCCGACCGAGGCCTCGAAGGTTTCGAAATTGACGTAGGCGTTGCCGAAGCGGGCTTCCTGCCGGCTTTCCTTCCCGTCCTTCTGGTCCTTCTTGGTCAGCCAGGCGCGGCTGCGCAACAGCGAACGGATGCGCGCCATCAGGATGTTGAGATCGAAGGGCTTGGCCAGATAGTCGTCCGCGCCGCTGTCCAGGCCCTCGACGATGTCCTCCTTGGAATCGCGCGCGGTGAGCAGCAGCACGGGAACGGACACATTCTTCTTGCGGAGCTGGCGCAGCACCTCCAGCCCATCCACTCCGGGAAGCATCCAATCCAGCATCAACAGATCGAAGTCCTGCCCTTCCATGGCGGCCATGCCGGATTCCCCGTCCATGCAATGGGTCACGTCGAAGCCTTCCGACTTCAGGTTGAAAACCAGGCCCATGGCCATGTTGCGATCGTCTTCGATGAGGAGGATGCGGTTCATTTCGCCCTCGGGATGGTCAAGGTGAAACGGTTCCCCTTCCAGCCGTCGGTCTCCGGATCGCCGCTGGCGAGTTCGATGTTCCCAGCGTGCTGTTTCGCGATGGTCTTGACGATGTAGAGCCCAAGGCCCACGCCATTCTGCCGGCGCGTATCGCGGTTGGGCATGCGGAAGAAGCGCTTGAAGATCTTCTTCGCGTACTTCTTGGGGATGGGGGCGCCGGTGTCCCGGATGCTGATGCGGATCTTTCCGTCCTGCATGTCCATTACCAGTTCCGGCACGCTGCCCTTGCCGTATTTCTCCGCGTTGTTGATGAGGTTGGCCAGGGCCAGATCCAGGAGCACCGGATCCACCTGGGCCGAAGCGTCGCCGGAGAGATTCACGGTCAGGGAGCGCGGCCACTTGCGGGCGAAGTCCTCCAGGAAGATGCGCATGTCCATGCGCCGCAGGCTCACCGGCAGCTTGCCGCGTTCGATCTGCTGGGATTTCAGGAGATGATCCACCAACAGATTCAGACGGGCGCAATCATTGAGGATGGCGTCCAGGAAGCGTTCGCGCTCCTCCTTGGGCGGTTCCTTCTGCCGCAGGGTCTGGGCGAACATCTGGATGGACGACATGGGAAGCTTGAGCTCATGGGTCATCATGTTCACGAAATCCTTCTGCTGCTGCTTGAAGCGCGATCCGCGCAGAAAGGTCACGAAGTAGAAGGACAGCACCACCAGCACCAGGGAGAGGAAGGTGATGCCGATGGAAAGCACGGTCCACCGGCCCGCGGAAGGGATTTCCGGCGTGCCGTGGGTGACCATGTACAGCTCTTTGATGGTGTGGTAGTCGGAGATGATGTACACGTTCCAGAATACGAGCAAGGTGATGACCATGCCCGCGGCCACCACGAACACGACGATGGAGAAAGCGGTCTTGACGCTCATGACGAGGCGAGAGGGTCGGCAGAAGGCCCGATGGAAGGCTCGGCGGGCCGGG
>Ga0209515_10005882_pt1 | contig 15634 bp, 15 predicted proteins | sample Subgroupgradi54m_FD_187454 | JGI IMG/M metagenome (GOLD analysis project Ga0209515, IMG submission 187454) | Subsurface groundwater microbial communities from S. Glens Falls, New York, USA - GMW60B uncontaminated upgradient, 5.4 m (SPAdes)... ...
GATCAGTTCGTCCTGTAGAAATAAGTGTTTTAAAAATTTCTTGAAGTTTAGCGTCTGACATATTTTTCTCAAGAGATTTATTGTTTTATAAATGTTTCGGAAAAGTTGCTACTTTATGGTTGCTAATAAATGAATAATTCATAATCCTTTTAATCTCTTCATTAACCTATTTTATTTTCATGAAAGCAGTTATTCTTTGCGGCGGAAAAGGAACAAGACTTTATCCTTTGACATCTGATATTCCAAAAGCTATGGTCAGACTTGCAGGTAAACCTGTTCTTGAACACATTATTTCTTTTTTAAAAGAAAATGATTTGACTAATATTGTTTTATGCACGGGTCATTTGTCTCAGATTATTGAAAATTATTTCGGAGATGGTTCTTCTTTCGGTGTTAATCTTGTCTATTCGCGAGAAGAAATGCCTCTTAGTACGGGAGGAGCATTAGCGCTTGCAAAAGAAAAAATTGCTGACGATTTTATTCTTCTAAATGGAGACAATATTTGTACAATTAATGTTCAAAAATTAATTTTGTTTCATAAAGAAAAGAATGCACTTCTCACAATTGGTGTTGGAAAAACAAAAGGAAGTTATCCTGCAAGTTGCGATTTATTTGCATTTAATAAAGAGTTTGCAATTACTAATATTATTTTTAGACCACATCAATATATTACTGATGGAGAGAATCTTCCTCTTGGAAATTTAGGTATTTTTTGCTGCAGTAGAGAAATATTAAAGGATATTCCTCAAATCTTTGTTTCGTTTGAAAAACTTTTGCCAACATTTCTTTCAGAAGGAAAGAGGATTTATGCATATCCGACAAATGAATACGCATCGGATATTGGAACGCAAGAAAGTCTTCGAGCAGTTGAAGAAGATTTGGTTATGGGAAGAACACATTTATTTATTGAAGAAAAAAAATAGCAGAATAATTTAAGAAAAATTTTATGATTTTTATGGGGGAAAAATGACTGAAAATGAGATAGTTGATTTTAAAGTGTATCATGCAGAAGCAGAATATTCTTCAGGCAAATTAACAGTGCGTTTATTTTATCCTAATAAAAAAGAAAAAATTACTACGCGCATTCCCGAAAATATAGATTTTGGCATATCTGTTTTTGAAAATCTTCTAACGAAAGGTTTTGCAAATCTTGCAGATAGAGAACATTTTTTCAAACCATCAAGTGGTGGTTCACTGTATATTTTAAGTGACGATGCAATTGTTTGTAACAGACGTGATGTAGAAGCAAGAACGCATCCACTGTATCACTCTGCATATGGGGGCTATCCTAGTTCTCTTCAAGAATGTATGTCTGAAAAAGGATTGTTCGATCTATCTCTTCGAGAAACAGCAGAAGAATGTATTCTTATTACAAAAGAAAAAAATCCTTGGATTGTTGTTCCAAATGATTCTATTGATTATACTCTTGCTTCAGCAAAACGTTTAGGATATGATTTTAGTCGTAGATTTATTGGAGTTCCTCTTGAAACAATTCCTGCACGAGACACACTTGAAGTGTATACGGAAAATGGAAAAAAATTATTTTCAATTAATGCATGTGTAAATTTTTTATATGAATCTTTAACGAGTCTTACTTCAGTACAACTTCGAAAAATTCCTTTTTCTTCAGAGGAAATAGTTCCTATTGACGGAGAATTTTTACAAAAAGGGACAGAAAAAATACATTTGAATAGAGAATCATATGTAATTTCAAAAAATGAACTTTCAAGAATTCATTTCGGTGAACAATTACTTAATCATCAAGTATTTACGTTGGATAAATCAAAAGAAATTCTTAGTGTTTGTATTCCTCGGTATGTTGAACCTTTTTTTGGTCCGGAAAAAGTTCATGTAACTGTTCCTCATATCTGGGCGCCAGATGATATGCTGGTGAGTTGCCTTGATAATTTACGTATTGCACCGTATGCAGATAAGAAAATGCAGATTGAACTTGAAAAAACAAAAGCGAGAAAAGAAGGAAGATCTCTTGTTCGAAAGGATCTTTTAAAATAAATTTTTGATACTTTTTTATTTTATTAGATATTTTATTAGATATTGTTTGTAAAACTATATAACTTTGCAGGTCTATGCGACACTTCTTTTTCGCTTTTCTTTGTTTCTCTTAGAAATTCCGAATGTATCATTTTCTTTCGAAAATTTCTGTTGTCTTGTTTTTTTTCTTCAATTATTTCATACGCTTCTTGTAATTTATTGAGGGGAAATTTTTCCGGCAGAAATTGTTTTATGATTGATTCAGAACTATTCTTTTTCAAATACTCTTTTGCTCTTTGAATTATTTCTTTGTGATCAAATGCAAGTTTGGGAAGTTCCGTACAGGAATGCCATTCTTTTAATTGTTTTGCTTGTTCTTCACTTACAAGTGCAAGAAAACCAATTGAAACTGTTCTTGTTCGAGGATCTCTTTTTGGGTTTGTGAATGTATGAAATTGTGTGAAGAAGAGTTTTTTATTGGGAAGTAGTTCTGTAAGTTTACGAGTGAGTGCTTCTTCAGCAGTCTCTTGTTCATATATAATTCCTCCAAAAAGTTCAAAAGATCCTTTAAAAGGTTCTTGTTCTCTTTTTTGCAAAAGTACTTGTAGTTTTCCATTCTTGATAGTAAATATTACTCCATCAACTGCGATTGTTGTACGTTGTTCTTTTTTTTCCATCTTCATAAGCGTTTGAGTATCTTATTTATATAGCTTACGTATAAAATACGGTAACTTAACGTAATTAATACGTAAAGCTTAAATAGAAGTGTATCTTTCTCTTTTTTTGAGACAGAATATGTGATTTATATTTTGATTAGGTTTGTGAAAGGATAAATAGTTGAATAAATAGTTATGTTGGTGAAGAAAATGGAAAAAACAATAAAAATTTTAGCAACACCTGAGATAAGAGACTTAGCAAAGAGTGTTTATAATCAAGTTGTAAAGAAGGATTCTCGTTTTGCTTTTGGGGATATTGAAGTTGTTACGTTTACAAGTAAAGAGTTTAAACCAAAAATTGTAGAAACAGTAAGAAATATGGACGTCTATCTTTTTCATTCGTTATATTATCCTGATCCAAGTACTGCTTTTATGCGTCTTTTATTATCGATAGATGCATTGAGTAGAGCAAGTGTTAACAAGATTCATCTTGTTCTCCCGTATATGACTTTTCTAAGACAGGATAGAAAAGATGAACCGAGAGTACCTATTTCTGCAAGACTTATTGCAACGCTTATTGAAACAAATCCTAAAGTCGAACATGTTTTAACTTTTGATCTGCATTCCGATCAGGCACAAGGATTTTTTAAGATTCCTCTTGATAATTTGTATGGATCACTTGTTTTGAAAAATTATTTTGAAAAAAAGTATGCGAAAAAATATGCCAATCTTATTGTTGTTTCTCCCGATCATGGTGGTGTTGTACGAGCAAGAAGATTTGCAAGATATCTTAGTGAATCTTTACAGATTGGAATTATCGATAAAAGAAGATCGGGTGCAAAGGCAAATATTGTAGAAACGTTTAATTATATTGGACCAAGTGTTAAAGGAAAAGATGTTGTTTTATACGATGATATGATTGATACGGGAGGATCGATCATATCTGCTATAAAGATGCTTACGCAAAAAGGTGCAAGAACGGTATATGCATGTGCAACGCACGGAATTTTTAGTGCGCCAAATGAAAATGAGTCTGCCGAAGATAATTTAAAAGCAGCTGGAATAAAAGTCATTGTTACTGATTCGATTCCGCGTACACAAAAATATTGTGAGAAAAATAAAAATTGGCTTACTGTAATCCCTCTTGCAGAAATCCTTTCACAAGCAGTTTATGAATCTGCGTCTATTACAGGAAGTGTAAGTAGAATCTTTCCAGGAAAATAAGGTAGTTATAAAAAACAAGTCTGTGAGAAAGTAAAAATGTTAAAAAATATATCAGAAAAAAAAATTTTTCAAAAGAAAAATGAAGCATCGCATGAATATTGTGCAGATGCAATTGCATTATATGATGGAAAAATTGTTTTGGTTGAACGATTAAATTTTCCACAAGGTTATGCACTTCCCGGAGGAAGAAGAGATCCCCTTCAAAAGATTGATTCTAAAAAAATTTTTCAAGAAAGTGATTTTGAAACTCCTGAAGTTTGTGCAATAAGAGAATTTTTCGAAGAGACGGGATTGACATTAATTATCAGAGGAGTTCTTGGTGTATATGATGCACCGAATCGTGATCCAAGAGGACCAAAAACCTCAACAGTTGTTTATGGAACAGCAAGTGGAATCTTAAGAGATGAAATAGGGAAAACAAGAGTATTTTTTATGGATCCTTTTGATATGGAAAAAAATAAAGAAAAATTTGTATTTGATCACTATAAGATATTATGTGATGCACGAAAAAAGGGAATACTTCCATGAAAGAAAAAAAGATGTTAAACAAAGTGTATTTTTTATTTTCGAAAGGTATTGATAAAAATAGTGATGAAAGTATCAGCAAGAATATTAATAAAAATATTTGTATATCTCTTACAAGTGATCGTCCTTTTCAAATTGATGAGCGCATGGTCTCTTTATGTAAGGCATATCTTCCGGGAGTTATTCTTTCTGAAAAAAAACAGTCTTCTATGAAAAAATCAACTTTTTTTATTGTTCATAAAGAAAAAAGTAAAGATAAAATTTCTCAAAAGGGGAATACTATTTTTATAACTGGTCTTTGGAATCAGGTAATCACTCTTGATGTATATCATCTTCTGTATTGCATTCTTCGTATTCAATTATTAGAGAAAGAATTGTTTTCCGTACATGCTGCATGCATTGGAAAAGAAAAAAAATATTTTCTTCTTATGGGACACTCGGGTGTTGGAAAAACAGCAATAACACTTGCACTTTTACAAAAAAAGTTTTTATTTTTTTCAGGAAATAAAACAGTTCTTTCTTTTTCAAACCGATTAGAAGCGATTGCAGGAACAACTGCGATAACGGTGAGGGAACAAGATATTTTTAGGTATGATTTCATTGGAAAAAAGAGTATTGCATATGCTAATAGAAATATCTTACAAATGAATGAAGTGAATGATCGGGATTATAATCAAAATGATAATCTTGAGAATAATTCGGAAAATGTTATTTCTAAAAAGAATTTTTTCATCAAAGGAATTATCCTTCCTCATCTAAATGATGGTGTAACAGAATGCACTCATCTCTCTGAGAAAAGCGCTCTTCATACATTGTATCCATTCTTTTTGGATGTTGTAAATGCTGATGTTATTATAGGAGAAGATATTTTTTCAGGAGAGGTAAATGAAAATTTAAAAAAGAAATTAGTTTTTCATCTTCGAAAGATTTTAAAAAAGATTCCCGTTTATGAAATCTCTGGTTCAAAGGAATTTATTTTAAGTAAAATAAGTAAAATGAGCAAAATAAATAAAATAGAGAGTGGATTTATATGAAAAAAATATTGTGGGGTATAAGTGGTATTGGAACGGGACACACTCATCGTCAGAGACCACTCATAGATCATTTTGCAAAAACATGTAAACTTGTTATTTTTGCATATCAAGAAAGTTATAGATTTTACAAAGAATATTGTAAGCGAATGAAAAATGTAACTGTCGTATTAATTGATATTCCTTTTTGGGCAGGAAAAAAAGAGGGACTTGATTTTGATGCAACGTTAAAACGTAATTATGGAAAAGATTTTCTTTCGATTAATTGTAAAGCACTTTCTTATGCAGAAAAATTGATAGGAAAACCTGATTTAGTTATTACTGACTATGAACCTCTTAGCGCGCAGTATGCGTATGCAATGAATGCCCCTCTTGTTACACTCGATCAACAGAGTAAATATTTGTATGGAAGTTTTCCAAAAGAAATTGGCGGAGAGTCATATCTAGACGAAACAATGCGTCTTCGCATGTTTTTTCCAAAAGCAGATGCACGAATTGCTTGTTCATTTTTTAAAGTTGAAAAGAAAGTCGATAAATCTGATAATACATTTGATAAAAAAGTAAAGAATGAAAAAAAAGAGACCGAACATGAAAATACAAAAAAAGAGAATGTTCATTCATTTGATGTTGAGATTGTTCCATCAACTCTAAAAGAGGAAATTATAAAACTTCCACACAAAATCAATAACGAGACGAAAGAAAAAAATATTTTTATTGTGTATATTTCTAGTCAAAGAGAGTTTGTTCAAAGTATCTCTTCAGTAATTGATGCTTGTCATGTGCAAAAAAATGCAGAGTTTCATATCTTTTTACGAAATGCAAAAATGTATGAATCAAAAATTGTGAAAAAGACAAGCAATTTAAAAAGTATAAGAAATAGAGATATAAACGTTGAAAAGAATAATGCAGCAGTTATAAATGATTCAGCAGTTATTTTTCTTCATGAACATGGTGATCCTATTTTCTATTTGCTTCTTTCAGAATGCAGAGGAATTATTTCAACAGCAGGACACATGCTTCTTTCAGAGGCAATGTATCTTGGTATTCCCATCTATGCAATTCCTCTTGCAGTGTATGAACAGCAAATGAATGCATACGTTATTAATCAAAATAAGTTTGGAATATCTCATCCTTCGATTGTAAAAAATAAACTTGCAGAGTTTATTTCACAAGTGGATGTATTTGAAAAAAATATAAAAAATGACAAAATGGTTTTAGTAAGGGGAGCTGGACAAGATAAAATAATTAAGTATCTTGAATCTACCTTTTTACAAGGGTAAAAAATGAAAGGCACTCAAAAATTTGATCAATTAAAAACAAAAAAGCGCATTCTCGTATTTTGTGTGCCATTTAGCGGACATGTAAATGTTTTAAAAGAAATGATGAAACGATATGCTCATACATTTCAATTTAAATTAGTCGTTACAGGTTGGACAAATGTATCTTTTCCCTTATCTGATTTTTTAGGAGATTATGAAATTATTGCAAAAGAAAAATTGTCTGAAACAGATCCTTGTTTTTGGACATTTCCGAGAGTATTTGCACAATTAGATTCTTGTTTAAGTATCTGTGATTCATTTAAGCCAGACCTCATTATCTATGATTTTTTTTCTCTCGAAGGATTTTTTGTCGGTAGATTAAGAAATATTTCCTACTGGTGTTCTATTCCTGCAATGATTGGACCATTTGATGATCAGAAATACGTGCAGGAAAAATTGTCTAAACAAATAAATCAGAGTGCTATTTCTGCAATTTCTAAAAAATATAAAATAGATATAAAAAAAGAAAAAATTGAACTCATTTCTGACGGGTTTCATGTAGCAGGACAATCTAACCTAATTTGGTCTTATGAAGATTTGGTCGATTCTCATTTTTTAAGAAATAGAAAAAGTACAGAATATGTCTTTGTTGGAAATCCTCAGATAGTTTGTAAACGAAATAAACAAACAAATAAACCTCTCATTTATTTTTCGTTAGGAACGGTTGTTATGAATAATTTATGGAGTCGGCAAGAAGAAACAAGAAAAAAACTTACTGTTTTTATTGATGCTCTTGCAAAAAAATGGGAAAATAAACAAGTAGAAATTCTTTTTATTTCTCGTGGACAAAAAGTGTTAGAAAAGTATCCGAAAAATTGGACTGTTCTTCCAGAGGTGAATCAGATGGAAATATTATCACAAGCATCTGTTTTTATAACACATGGAGGATCAAATAGTTTTCATGAATCAATGTTACAAAAGGTTCCAATGGTTGTTATTCCCTTTTTTGGTGATCAAATTCTGGTTGGAAAACGAGTAGAACAGTTAGGTGTTGGGATTAATACTTGTAGAGATGGATCTATTGATACGAGAAGATCAAAGAAATTTTTAGATGAAAATCTTGCTATTCGTGTAGATGAAGCAGTTTTTGAAATTCTGAAAAATGAAAAGTACCAAAGAAGATGTGAAAGAGTGAAATTAAAAAGAGTTCCATTACAGAAGGTGTTACACAATTTTTTTAGAAAGGAAGATTCAATTTGATGATACATCTCATTTTCTTATTATTTATTAGTTTATTTCTTATTTTTTAATTTTTTTTCTTTAATCTTTTATTATTCGATCTTTTATTTCAATTTGGGTTTAATACCCCGCATGCTCCCCTCTGCGAAGTTAAGCGAAGCGAACGGTGTGGACCTGCGAATTTTTAGGTAATTTCTTTATTATTTAATTTTTTTGAAGAACTATCAAAAATATTTTTTTATCTATAATGGTGCTACACCTAAAAGTAAACCGATACCATATCCTGCAAGTGCAGCAATAGTTCCAATTACAGCCATTTCAATTCCTGAACGCTTCCAATTTCCGACAGTAAGTTTTGCTTTTAATGCTCCTGCGATAAAAAGGATAATGACGGATTCAATTATTGAAACTATCATTGCAGATTTTACAGGTAATAAAAAGAAAGGAATAAGGGGAATTAGTGACCCCACAAGTGAAGAAAGTCCGACGACAAATGCGCTGTGAGCAGGATTTTTTAAGTCAACATGATTCTTTTCTTTTCTTTTTTTATAATAGTCTTGTAGCGCTTTTGTTGAAGTATATGCAACTGCTGCCATTGAAATCGATTCTGCAGCAAGTGCAGCAAGTGCTGCAATGATTACTACTTTTTTTGAGTCTGTTGCTGTTGCAACTCCTAAAACCAGACCAAGAACATTTACAAGTCCATCTTGTCCTCCGAGAATAAAATCAGAAAGAAGATTACCTGTTACCTCCCTTTTTCGCAAATGAAACTTCATTATTTAAAAGAGATACATATTTTATTTATATAGTTGTCGAATGAAAGAGATTAGTTTACTCTTTTTTATTTTAATGAGTTAAGACTCTTTTTCAAATGCAAGTTTCACTTCTTCTTCCATGCCTTCAATATGATCGAAATCTTTTAATTCTGCTGGTGTAATCCATGCAAACTCTTCAAAATCTTTTGAAAGTATTACCTTTTCCTCTTTTGCTTTCACAAGAAAACATAATCCGACAACATTTTTATCATCAGGTCTAATGAACGTAAAATCTTTTAGATATCTTTTTTCATTTTCTATTTTCAAACCTACTTCTTCTTCGACTTCTCTTTTTAAGGTATCAAGAATTGTTTGTCCACGTTCTACTTTTCCGCCTGGAAAAGCCCATTTTCCAGGAAATGCAATCTCATTTCGATGACGTTTTGCTATGAGAAATTTATTTCCCTCTTTATTTTTAATAAAAGCAGTGATTGCAACAATGTGTTCTTTATTACTCATATTCTTTTGAATGTTGAGCATCTATTAGAAGTTTTCGTTTTTTTGTATTGCTATTCTTTTTACGTTTATTTAGAAGCGTAACTATTATAAATAATTTTAATGCTCTTCTTTTGTATATGCGGGCGTGGTCTAGCGGTTATGACGTGACATTCACACTGTCAAGGTCGCCAGTTCGAATCTGGTCGCCCGCATCGAAGAAGAAAATGAGAGAAAAGAAGATAAATCATAAAAAAATTAGATACTTTTATTCATTACATTAATTCATCTTTTTTTTCTTTCCTCTCTAAATCCTATACAATACCTTTCTTCAGTTATATTTTCTGTGCAATGATAGGGTCTTAGTTTTCGTTCTTCTTCGTTTCGCGGTGCACGAATGAGAATTAAACTTCCACTTGCTACGTCGAATTTTTCACACAGATTGTTATGTACTTTGTGTTTTTCTTTGCAGACATAAAAATCGGCTATGCCTGTAACAGTAATGAGTCCCATAAGGTTTACAAAAGAAGATTCATCTCGATGAACAGTCATACCAAGAGAATTTTTTTGAAAATATAATATGGCAATATTATTTGGTTCTCCTAAAAAATGTGCATATGATCCTATTTGCATGTGCAATTGCGTATACTGTTCAATAATCTTTGATAAGTAAGAATCTTTTTTATTGATTATGTTTTTTTCATTATTTATTTCTTTTTTATTATTTATTTCTTTTTTATTATTTACGTTTTTTTCTTTGATCCAAGAGAGACTTATTTCCTGACGAATAGTTCCATAGTTTTCCGGTTGTCCTATATAATTTAATGTGCGCAATTCTTTCAAAAGAAAAAGTGTGCATTCTTCTTCTAAAAAATGAGGGATACAGATACATCCGCAATTGTTTGGATCATATAATTCTTCTGTTATCTTTTGGAGAGGATAAGGATACTTCATGAGTATACATTTTATTTTTTTCTTTTTTTTTATTTTTTTTATTATCTTTTTTTTAATCTATTTCACACTTTTTTAAAAATTTTTCTTTCCATGCTGCATTTTTATGAACTGCAATTAATCCTTTTGTGGGGTTGGTATAATCAAATGCATTTCCGTAAAAATCAAAGAGAAGATATCCCTGCGCTTTACAGAGAGCAAAACCTCCTGCAATGTCCCAAGTATTCCAGCCTTTATGACCTATTACTAATGTGTCATATGTTCCTCTTGCAAGAAGTGCGAGTGTAAGTGCAATTGAACTTCTTGTTGTGTGTATTTCAAATTCTGAATCATTGAGAAATGATTCTCGTACACGTTTTTCTTTTTCATTGATCAATCTATCAATGTATACAGTTACTTTTCCAAAATGTTCAAGTGAGGGAATTAAGGCTTCTTTTCCTTGATAAATTATTTCGATTTCTTGTTTTTCCTCATTTTCTCTTTCATTTTCTTTTTTATCATCTTTTTCATTTTTAGATTCTTTTTCAGATTGTTTTTCTTCTTTCTTATTTTTAGTGGTGGTTGTTACATATAATATATCTCTCATAAAATCATGAACACAGCCTGCAATTATTTTTTTATTTTTTTCAACACCAATACTTACTGCACAGAAAAATTCTCCTCGAATGAAGGGTTTTGTTCCATCGATAGGATCAATGTAAAAAGTATATTCTGAGAGATTGTGTTCTTTCTCGTGTTCTTCTCCGATGATGTTTGCTTTTAGATTGTTCAAAATTTCTTTTCGAATAATAAGTTCTGCTTCTTTGTCAATCTTTGTTACAGGATTATTTTCTCCTTTCCATTCTATTGTTCCTATTGAAAACGCATGTTCGCGAATAAAAGAACCTGCTTTTTGAGCTGCATCAATAAGTATTTTTTTTATTTTTGCTTCCATAAAAAGAAGAATTTTTTACCCCTTTATTAGTCTGTTCATTGGTCTATATATTCAATATATATTCAGATCCTCTATTCGAATCTTATGCTTGGATCTTTTTTTACTGTTTTAAAAAAAACTTATTGCTGCTTTTTGTAATAAATATCCTGCTGCAACATAGGAGATAATAGAATGCCATCCGAGAATAAGAAGAAGAATGTAGATTCCAATGGTCAGATCAAAGATACTTTGTAAACTTTCTCTAAACATGAACCATTTTAAAGTAAGATAACAGGTTCCTGCAAGACCAAGGTTCCATGCACCAAAATCCCATTGGAGAGATAAAATTACAAGAGCTGTGAGAAAATCGAGTGTTCCGAAAATTTTTATAATCATATTTTTGAGATGATTGAGAAAAATATGAAAACATATCTTTCTGATAATCTATTTTTTTTATAAGTTTGTTACTTTCTTACTTCTTTATTTTTTTACTTCTTTTCTTTTTTCTTTTTTACTTTTTTTATATTCTTTTCCAAAACTTTCCTCGTATGCAAGCTTCTACTTTTGGAACATACCACCCATAATCAGTATTACCTAATCGAAGAGCGCGATAGTCTTTTTTATGCTGACTGTAAAGTGATGCACTTGCTGCTCCTTTTCCTGCTTTAAACGCAGCAATTGCATCATATATCGTGTTTTCAAAAGGTGCGTCTAACTCAATGTGAAATGAATGAGAATAGAATGCTAATGCATTTGCAGCAGCTTCAATTGATCTTTCAGGAATAAATCTTTCATCAATATTTTTCTTTTTTTCTTTATCATAACCAATATGCAGACCAAAAAATTTTCCGGTAATTTGATCAAATTGGAGAAGTCCTCCTATTATTTTTCCGCCTGCATCTTTATTGAATTTGCTCTCAGTAAATGCCATGCAGTAAAGTATGTTCCAAGGGATGTTTTTTTCTGTTGCTGCTTTTTTTATTGTAGAAATATATGATGATCCTCGAAGGATTTGCCCAAGATAGTAAGGATTATTTGTAAATTGTTTGAGTATTTGAGAAACTCTTTTTTCAAATAAAGGATTAATTTTGTATGCGGGAAGCGAATGAATTGCTTCTTCTAATGATTCTTTTTTTTGTCTTGATTCATTTTCAATTTTTTCATTTTTAACATTTTGATTTTCAATCTTTTGACTTTTAATAGTGTTTGTTACAAAAGAAAAAATTCCCTTTTCATCTCTTCTCATTTTTTCTTCATGAAATATTCCATATGGTGTTGGAAGAACATATCCCTCTTGTGCATCGTCTTTTCCAGCATATATAGCTGCGCACACAAGGCTTCCAAGTCCGAGAATAAGATATTTTTTCATTTGTTTTTTTTATGTTGTCTATTTTTTTTTAGATTATCAATTTTTTATTTTTTTACAGATTTCATTTTTTCATTTCAAAAAATCGAATACCCACTCCAACACCAGATAGTTCTGAACCATAGTTGATTAATAGTTTTCCTTGATCTATCGAAAGTGAAATAGGTTCTTCTCTTTGAGAAGTTTCTTTTAGAATAGAGATACTTTTTGTTGTTTCAAAAAAAGTTCTGTCGGCAATATATTCCAAAACAGTTCCTATTCTATTTTGATTATCTATTCCGAATGTTTGTTGTATTGCTTTGTTTTCTGTTTCCGGTGAAAATCGTAATTTATTTTCAAATGCAAAATTATCTGATTCTCTTTTTCCATTGCAGGAATGATGTGTTATTGCAAATGTTTTTTTCATATAAGGACCGGTAAATCCAATCGGGGGGAAAACTTCTTTTATTGTTGAGAGTGTCATAAGTTTTTTTTCAAGTCCATCTTGAAAAATATTTTTTATATTTGCAATCTCTCTTGAAAATTTTTGATTGTTTCTTTGAGTATAGATCGTTTGAAAAATTGTAAAATATTCTAAGATGCTGCCTACTTGAAGATATTCTTGTGCATTTTGAGTATCCCATTCATGTACCGTTTGATTAATCCCTCGATTGAGAAGATTTGATTGAATATCGACCTGATATCTTTTTCTTCTATGTAAAACGTTATGCAGAACATATCTTCCATTTAACAAATATTTTATTTGAAAATCTGAAATTTTTCCTGTATTTTCTGCAATATGTTTTGGTTTTTTTTGTTCAGGAGGGGAATCTTCTTGAGGAATATATTTTGCTAAATCCGCAAGGGCTTTTTCGATACTGGTAATCTTTCCGTCAGAAAAGGGTTTTAAGATGTGCATATTTTAGGTTTATGAGAGCAGATATATAAATCTTAAGAATTTTAACTACTTTAAAGAAAATATTTTATTTATTTTTAAAACAACAGTATTCCACTCTATCAGGTGAAACAAATGTTTCGGAATACTGTGTGCTCAAATGTCAGAAATGCATCTTATCTTTTGCAAGATTTGTTGAAAACAAATTTTTTTTTACATTGTCGACGCATTTCTGAGCACATTCAAAAATCAGTGGATTTTTGATGAATACCAAGTCGTGGAATACTGAGTGTCAAATGTCAAAAATGGGCGTTCCCATTTTTGGGCACGCTAAAAATCCTCAGATTTTTATCGAACCCTCATAGGGTTTCTTCCATGCCACCCTTCTTTGACTGGTGGTTTTTGACACAATCCTCACTCTCCACTCGACATTGCACCACATCGTTTATAAATGAAAAGAACATACATATTGTTATGATTCAAAACTTTGTCCCGAGATTGTATCAGGAACTTATTTTTCACACAGCAATACAAAAGAATACATTAGTTGTTTTGCCAACGGGACTTGGAAAAACAGCAGTATCAATTATGGTTGCAGCAAAACGGCTTGAGGAACATCCAAATTCAAAAATTCTTCTTGTTGCGCCGACAAAACCTCTTGTTGAACAACATAAAACAAGTTTTGAAAAATATTTATGTGTTGAACCTGACAGCGTTGTAATTTTCACAGGAAATGTGAAACCCGAAAAACGGGCGGAACTTTGGACGAATGCAAAAATTATTCTTGCAACACCACAGGGACTCGAAAATGATATTATTACTCATCGAATAAAATTAGAAGAAGTATCTCTTCTTATCGTTGATGAAGCACATCGGGCTGTTGGAAATTACGCATACACTTTTGTTGCAAAACAATATAATAAAACCGCATCTTATCCGCGAATTCTTGCACTATCGGCATCACCCGGTTCTGAACTTGAAAAAATAAATGAGGTGTGTCAAAATCTTTTTATTGAAGACGTTGAGATTCGAACGCTTGCAGATCCCGATGTAAAACCCTATGTACAACAAGTTGATGTAAAATGGCTCGAAGTTGAACTTCCTGAAGAATTAAGGGAAGTTAAAAAATATTTAGATGATTGTTTTAAAACGAAGATTCAAAAAATTAAAGAGAAAGGATTCTTGAAAGGAAGTACTATAGTTTCAAAAAAAGATATTCTTACTCTTCAAGTCGCTCTTCATGCACATCTTGCAAAAGGAGAAAAGGATTTTGATATGATGGCGGTAATTTCTATCGCTGCAGAAGCAATGAAAGTATTTCATGCAATAGAACTTATTGCTTGTCAAAGTCCTCTTGCACTGGTACATTATATTGAACGCATTCAGCAAGAATCAATGACGAGTAAAGTAAAGGCAGTACAAAATCTTGCGTGCGATGAAAATTTTAAGTCTGCATTAATCAAAGCAAAAAGTGCACTTGAAAAGTCAATGGAACATCCTAAACTACAACTAACGAGGGATCTTGTAACAAAAACAATTGAAAAAGATTCATCAGCAAAATTAATATTGTTTAATCAATATAGAGAAAATGCATCGCTTCTCGTGCAGGAAGTAAATAAACTTGCAAATGTTAGGGCTGCATTGTTTGTTGGTCAGCAAAAAAAAAATGGAACAGGCATGAGTCAAAAAGAACAAAAAGCATTGCTTGATAAATTTAGGAAGGGTGAATATAATGTTCTTGTTGCAACATCAATTGGCGAAGAGGGATTAGATATTCCAAAAGTAGATGTTGTTCTTTTTTACGAACCTATCCCTTCGGCGATAAGACATATTCAACGAAGAGGAAGAACGGGAAGGAGCGATAAGGGAAATGTATTCATTCTTGTTACAAAAAATTCTCAAGATGAATTTTATAAGTGGTCGGCAATTCATAAAGAAAAAAGAATGATAAAAACATTTCTGGAACTTAAGAAAAAATTTATAGGATTTACAAAACAGACAGAGGAAGTTATTTCTAAAAAAGATGTTCAACTATCCCTGCATCAAGAAAAAATTCAGAAGTATCAACAGAATCAACAATGTGGAAAAGATCAAGAAGAAATTTTTGAAAAAAGAGAACATTCTCTCAATGAATTTATGACTGAAAAACCTCTTTTTCTTATTGCAGATCATCGAGAGCGAAGTACTACTGTTATTCGGGAACTTGTGGATCTTGGAATAAAAGTTAATCTTTCAACTCTTGAAATAGGAGATTACGTTTTAAGTTCTCGAGTTGTTGTAGAATTTAAAACAGTAAAAGATTTTGTTGATTCAATTATCGATGGAAGACTTCTTGAACAATTAAAAGCAATGAA
>Ga0209515_10005883_pt1 | contig 15630 bp, 17 predicted proteins | sample Subgroupgradi54m_FD_187454 | JGI IMG/M metagenome (GOLD analysis project Ga0209515, IMG submission 187454) | Subsurface groundwater microbial communities from S. Glens Falls, New York, USA - GMW60B uncontaminated upgradient, 5.4 m (SPAdes)... ...
GGTATGTTTCAAGGAGGCCCTGAGCCCGTCGTTCAAGGCGTATCAGCAGCAGCTCGTCACCAATGCCAGGGCGCTGGCCTCGGCGCTGGCCTCGCGCGGCTATCGCATCGTCTCCGGCGGGACGGACAATCACCTGCTGTTGGTGGACCTCACCCCCAAGGGACTCACCGGTAAAGACGCGCAAGAGGCGCTCGAGCAGGCGCGCATCACCGTCAACAAAAACGCCATTCCGTTTGATCCGCTTCCCCCCGGCAAGGCCAGCGGCATTCGTCTTGGGACGCCCGCCGTCACGACCCGCGGCATGAAAGAGCCCGACATGGTCCGCATCGCCGAACTCATCGATCAGGCGTTGTCGCATCGGACGGACGCGGCGGTCCTCGAGGCGGTCCGTCGTGGGGTGGCCGAGCTCGTCGAGCGCTTCCCGTTGTATCCAGAGCTGCGCGGCGGATGAAATGCCCGTTCTGCGGCCACCCGGAGCATAAAGTGGTGGACTCGCGCACGAGCGCCGAGGGGGTGGCGATCCGCCGTCGGCGCGAGTGCCTGGCCTGCGGCAAGCGCTTCACCACCTATGAGCACATTGAGGAGCAGCGCTTGATGGTCATCAAAAAGGACGGACGGCGCGAGCCGTTTGACCGCAACAAGCTCCTCAGCGGCCTCATGAAGGCCTGCGAGAAACGCCCCATCAGCATGGACCGGATCGAGCAGCTGGCGGATGAGATCGAACAGGAACTCTCGCGCAGTTTCGAACGCGAGGCGCCCTCCCGTGAGATCGGCGAACGCCTGATGCAGCGGCTACGAGATTTGGATCCTGTCGCCTATGTGCGCTTTGCCTCCGTCTACCGGGAATTCAAGGATGCTGAGCAATTCATTCGCGAGTTGAACGAAATACTGGCGAAGAAGACCAAGTAGGAGGCCTCGTATGAGCCAGGAACAGCGTCGGGTGTTGATCGTGGATGACGAGCAGGCGGTTGGTCGGATCCTGGAGCACTTCTTCGCCTCCCGGGGCTTCTCGGTGGCGATGGCCTTTAGCGGGGAGCAGGCGTTGACACGGCTCCAGGAGGGGACGTTCGATGTGGTGCTGATCGACATCTTGCTCCCCGGGATCCATGGGATTGAAGTCCTCAAACAGGCCAAGCAGCGTCTCCCCAACGCCAAGGTGGCCATGATGACCGGGCTGGAAGATGAGGAGCTGCGCGCCCAGGCCCGCGTGCACGGGGCCGATGCCTATGTGACCAAGCCCTTCGACTTCTCGGATCCGGTCTGGTCCACGTTGGCAGGCTCCGTTTCTCTCCCCCCTTGACGCCGCGGGAGCGGATCAGGCACACTTCCTTTTGGAGGCGAAAAAGGCAAACCATCCGTAAGGATGGGGCGCAAAGCTACGAAACCAGCAACGGTTGGTCGGGCTGCCGCTCCATGAGAGTCGGCAGCCCATTTTATTGATGTGGAGGGGCCTGATGCGAAGGATGCTCATCGTCGACGATGAGCCCAAACTGTGCGAGTGCCTGGCGCAGTTTTTCAGCACGAAAGGGTTGGCGGTCCGCTTCGCGTTGAGCGGTGAGGAAGCGCTGGAACGGCTGATGGATGAGCCGGCGGATGTCATCCTGCTCGATATGCGCCTGCCCGATCTGCCCGGGACCGAGGTCCTCAAACGCGCCAGGGAGCTCTGTCCTCAGGCGAAGATCATCATGGTGACGGCCGTGGATGCTGATGAGCCGCAGCTCGACGCCAAGGCCTACGGTGCCTGCGGGTATATCGTGAAGCCCTTTGATTTCTCGGATCATACCTGGGCGGAGGTGCTCCAGACTGATCGGGACGCCTGACGAGCCCCGTGACATGCGAAGCATGTCCGGGACTCAAGTCCTGGAAATCGCTCCGCGATTTCTCAGGGCGAAAGCAAGAAGGGGGCTCAGGGCCACGGCGCGCGTCAGGCCCGGAGCGCGAGGGTGCACGAGGTGCGGATGTCAGGGGACGGGGATCCAGAGACGGACAAGAACGCCAAGCGGCGGCTGCTGGTCGTGGACGACGACCACGACATCTGCGAGTGCTTGGCGCAGTTTTTCAGCACGAGAGGGTTTACCGTCGTCTCGGCGTTCAGCGGAGAGCAGGCCTTGGACCGGGTGGCCACAGTCTCGCCGGAGATCGTGATCCTGGATATTCTCCTGCCTGGCCTCTCCGGGATTGAAGTCCTGCGGCGCGTCAAAAAGCTCTGTCCGGGTGCGAAAGTCGTCATGATCACAGGGTTGCCCCATCTCGAACTGCGGAGTGAAGCCCGCGCCTACGGGGCCTGCGGCTACGTCACCAAACCGTTCGACTTCTCCGAAGAAACCTGGGCCCCCGTTTTGTCCTCATAGTCCCACCGTGTTAGTCCATAGTCGATAGTCCATGGTCCATAGTAATTGCCTCACACGGCTATGGACTACGGTCTATGGACTGGATGGGGGTTCGAGGAAGGTTTTCAGGCGGGCGTTCGTGCGAAGCGACTCCAACCACTGCGCGACGTGTTCCTGCTGTTTCGTCTCCAGCAGCGTCTGACGAAAGGTCTCGCGATCCGTCGTAAACTGCGCCTCATCGAAGGGCAAGCGCTCCTCCACGAAGGCCACCACAAACCCATCGGGCGTTTCAAGGACCTCTGAGAACGTCCCTGGTGGAACACCGGCCAGGGCCTCGGCCACCCTCGTGGCCTCTCCCAACCCCTCAACCGGGCCGCGCCGGGTCAACGGCGCCGGGCGCAGGGGCTTCATCCCGAGGACGAGATAGATCTCCCCGGACGTCAACCCGCTTTGGCGTTTGGCGAGGCATTGCTCGCGCAGGGCTTGGGCGCGCGCCTTGGCGGCCTCGCGCGCGCGCGCCTGCATCAGCAGGGTCGTGATGGTGTCGCGCACCTCCTCAAACGGCGGGACCTGCGCGGGCACTTCCTCAACCGGCATGATGAGAAAGACCCCGAGCGGGGTGTTGAACACCTGGGTCATCATGCCCAGGGGCACGTCGAAGGCGGCCGCCAGTATCGAGGCCGTCGGCCCGTCCCCGACCGCGGTCGGGGCGGAGGCGTTGCGTTCGATCGGTCCGACGCGCTTGGCCCAAAGGCCGCGGCTCAAGGCGATCTCCACAAATCGCAACCCCCGCTCCCGATCCTCTCCCAGGTCCAAGGCCAGATTGGTCAGCCGTGTTTGAACCTGCGCGCCCTCCGCGCCTTGCTCGACGGCGCTTCGCACCTCCTCCAGCGGCTTGACGGTGCCATCGTCCCGCTTGAACTCATCCTGGTGTTCTTCGTAGTAGGCGCGCTTCTTCTCGTCGGTGAGAGGGACATGGTCTTGTAAGAGCTCGGAGAGCGACCGGCCGAGGTATTCGAAGGTGCGTTTGGCGCTTCGGCGGATGGCCTCAGGGTGGGCGGCGTAGGAGTCCCGCAACGCCTGCTCGGTGAGCGCCTGTTTCACCACCGGCTCGAACGCCGAGGAGCTGACGGGGATCAGGCTGACGCGCAGCCGCTCATGGTCCTTGGCATACGCCGTCTTCACGTCCTCATCCACGAGCGTCACGTCGGATGTAATCCGCTCCAGGAGTTTCTCGACGCCCAGGTCATCGCGCAGACGCGCTTCAAAGGTCTGGGGGGTGAGCCCGAGGCTTCGCACGAACCGGAAGTAGAAGTCCGGCGCGAACCGGCCGTCGCGCTGAAACGTCGGCCGCTCCCGCAGGTATCGCGCCAGCTCATCATCGCTGACCGTCACGCGCCGACGCGCCTCCTCTTTGAGCATGAGCCGGTCCCACGCCTGTTGGCGGAAATACGTCTCCAAGCCCTTGGGGATCGTCCCAGCCTGCGCACTCGCGTTGCGCCGCAGCCAGAGGTACTCCTCCTGAAACGTCTCCCACGGCACCTGGCGGCCGAAGAGCACGCCGGCGCTCCCTCCCGGACCGGGGGTGGCGCGGTTGCCCGTCCACAAGTGGAAGAAAAACGCAAACGGCGGCACCATGACGATGGCCAGGATCCATCGGGTGCGGTTCTGAATCGTCTTGGATCGCAGGATGCGCTTAAACATCGGGACATGATGATACCATAATGCAGCGTCGTTGACACTCCTGGCCGGCTACGGTACAATCAACATTCCCTGTGGGAGCGAGCGGCGCATCAATCCCAGGACGAGAATCCATGAGAGCCAAAAGCGGTATTCGCGCCCGCGCGACAACACCGAAATCCGCCGGACCCTCCGATCCCCGGCCGAGTAGCCAGGCGGTATCGACCCCTCGTCTGACGCTGGGCCTTCCCAAAGGCAGCCTCCAGCAGGCGACGGTGCGGCTGTTTGAGCGCGCCGGGTTCAAGATTCACATCGGCGAACGCTCCTACGCCCCTGCCATCGACGATCCGGAGCTCTCACCCCTGCTGCTGCGGGCCCAGGAAATATCCCGGTACGTCGAACAGGGCGCGCTCGATTGCGGCATCACCGGCAACGACTGGGTGCTCGAGAACGGCTCGAGTGTGGAACGCGTCGCGCAGCTGGTCTACGCCAAGCAGACCACGCAACCCGTCCGGTGGGTGCTGGCGGTCCCGGCCACCTCCTCCATCCGTCGCCTGGAAGATCTGGAGGGGAAGCGCATCGCGACGGAGCTGGTCAACGTGACCAAGGCCGCCTTGCGCGCGCGCAAGATCAAGGCCTCTGTAGAATTTTCCTGGGGCGCGACCGAGGGTAAAGTGCAGGCGGGGCTGGTGGATGCGATCGTCGAGTTGACCGAAACCGGCCAGACCTTGATCGCCAACGGCCTGCGGATTGTCGAGACCATCTGCGAGTCGACGACGCAACTGATCGCCAATCCGGCGGCGCTGCGCGATCCGTGGAAGCGGCGCAAGATCGAGAGCCTCAAAACCCTGCTCTCGGGCGCCGTCGAGGCGGAAGGCAAAGTCGGCCTGAAGCTCAACGTCGCCCAGCGGAATCTTAAGCGGGTGATGGACGTGCTGCCGGCGATGAAACGGCCCACCGTCTCGCAGCTCTGGGCCAGAGACGGCGGCGATCCCTGGTGGGCGGTTGAGGTGGTCATCGAGGAGCACCAGGTGAAGCGGCTGGTCCCTCAGCTCAAGGAAGCCGGGGCCTGCGACATCATCGAATATCCGCTCAATAAAGTGATCCACTAAGAACAGTGATAAGTGATGAGTGATCAGTGATGAGTGTGTGAACCGACCAATTCATCACCCGTCACTCATAACTTATCACTCACCGAGCGGAGCGAGGTGAAAGATGCCAAGCGGCCGGAAGCGCAAGCTCCGGAAGATCCGCACCCACAAGCGCAAGAAGATGCGCAAGCGGATGCGGCATAAGAAGCGATAACGTTCGCTTCGCACACGTGAGAATGGATGAGCACACCCGCGACACCCGGTTGGTGGATCGCAGGCGTGAGTGGCTTGCTGTGTCTGTCCGGATGCGCCCATCAGCCTCTCCGCCCCAATGCCGAAGCCAGTCGGGCGGCGTTGTCGCTGTATATGCGGGGGCTAATGTTTGAACGCGCCTCCCGCCTGGACGAGGCGCTGGACGTCTACCACCAAGCGCTTGAGCACGACTACCTTGCCCCCTCGCTGCGGGTGCGACTTGGGGCCACCCACGTGAAGCTCGGCCAGCCCGAGCAGGCCCTGAAGTATTTCAACCAGGCCCTGGCCATCGATCCGGATCACCGGGATGCCCTGCGGTGGGTGGCGATGCTGCAGACTTCCCAGGGCCGCATCGCCGAGGCGATCCACGCCTATGAGCGCCTGCTGGAGCAGGACCCCGCGGACCGCTTCATCCTGTCGACCCTGGCGGATCTCTACGTCTTGGACGGTCAGGTTGAGCCTGCCATCGCGCTCTACCACCGCCTGGTCCGGGAGTACGGCTCCTCGCATCAGCTGCACTTCAACCTCGGAGTCCTCTATGGCCGCCTGGGGGATTTCTCCTGGGCGATTGCGGAGCTCTCGCGGGCGTTTGAGCTGATGCCGGATTCGATTGAGACGCGCCTGGCCCTGGGCCTGACCTATGAGCTGAACCAGCAGCCGGACAAGGCCCTGGCCCATTACGAGGATGCCGCGCGGCTGGATCCGCTGAACCCCCGGTTGTACCTCCACGCGGCCCGGGCCGCCATCAGCCAGCAGCGCTTCGCGGACGCCGTCCGCTATTACCAGACTGCGTTGGACCTGGATCCGAGTGAGCTGGAAACGATCGTCGGGTTGGTGCGGCTGTGGATGCTGCGCCATGAGTTCGAGCAGGCCCACCGCTTGTTGGGGCAGAAGCTCTCGACGCTGGCCAGATCGACGGAACTGTATCTGCTGCTGGGGATGCTCTATCAGGAGGTCGGCGCTCCGGTGGAAGCCTTGCGGGCGTTTGAGGGCGCCGCATCGGCCTCGCGCGAGCTCTCTGCCCAGGCGCAGTTTTATCTGGGGGCGCAACTGGAACGCCTCGGGCGCAAGACCGACGCTCGGGGCCGCCTGCGCAAGGCGATCGCCCTGGATCCCAATTATGCCGATGCGCTCAATTACCTGGGCTACCTGGATGCGGAAGACGGCGTCAATCTGCGCGAGGCCAAGGCGATGATCGAGCGCGCCGTCGCGCTGGATCCAGACAATGCGGCGTACCTCGATAGCCTGGGCTGGGTCTATTTCAAGTTGGGCGATGCGCCGGAGGCTCTCACGTATCTGGAGCGCGCCGCGCAGACGCTGGCCACCGATCCGGCCGTCTTCGATCATCTGGGCGATGTCTACTTCAAGCAGGGGGATGTCGCGCGCGCGCAAGGCGCCTGGCGCAAGGCCCTGGAGTTGGACGGGTCGCTTGAAGACATCACGCGCAAGTTGGAGTCCTCGATGTCGCGCGAAGCCACGGCGGTCAGCCCCTAATGCCGGCGCGTCCGGATCTGGCGACCCTGCGGAAACTGGCGGTCGACATCCGCCAGGACATCCTGCGCGCCATCGCCAAGGCCGGCAGCGGCCATCCGGGCGGGTCGCTCTCGATGGTCGAGCTGCTGATCGGCTTGTACTGGTACGCCCTGCGGCACGATCCCCAAAACCCGACTTGGCCCGAGCGCGACCTGTTTTTGCTCTCGAAGGGCCACGGCTGTCCCGCGCTCTACACCGTGCTGGCCTTCCGCGGCTATTTTCCGAAAGAGGAGCTCATGACGCTGCGCCGCTATCCGACGCGATTGCAAGGGCACCCGGAGCGCAACTCGCCGCCGGGAGTGGAAATCGCTGCCGGGTCGTTGGGCCAGGGGCTGTCGATGGCCAACGGGATCGCCCTGGCCGACCGGCTGGATGCCCGCCGCCGGCGGATTTACTGCCTGATGGGAGACGGCGAGATCCAGGAGGGCCAGGTCTGGGAAGCGGCGATGACCGCCCACCACCACAAGCTGGACGCGGTATGTGCCATCGTGGATGCGAACCAGCTGCAGCAGAACGGGCCGGTGAAGGACATCCAGGACATCGAACCGCTGCCGGAGAAGTGGCGCGCCTTCGGCTGGCAGGCGATCGAAATCAACGGGCATGACCTGGCGCAGGTCCTGGACGCGTATGACCAGGCGGCTGCGGTGAAGGGCAAGCCCCAGGTCATTATCGCCCGCACGGTGAAAGGCAAAGGGGTGTCGTTCATGGAATTGAATCCCGCCTGGCATGGCGTCGCGCCCAAGCCGGAGGAATTGGCGCGCGCTCTGCAAGAGCTCGAGGCGGCGCGGGCCTGATGGCGGACAAGCCCACGCGGGACGGATTCGGGGAAGGGTTGCTGGAGCTGGGCCGCACCACCCCCAACGTCGTCGCCCTCTCCGGGGATCTGGAAGACTCCGCCCGCGCGATCTGGTTCAAGAAGGAATTCCCCGCCCGCTTCTTCTCCGTCGGGATCGCCGAGCAGGATATGATCGGCACCGCGGCGGGCCTGGCGCTGATGGGCAAGATCCCATTCGCCTGCTCCTTCTCGCAGTTTGTGACGGGCAAGGCCCTGGAGCAGATGCGCCTGGCGGTGTGCTACCAGCGGCTCAATGTCAAGATCGCCGGCTCGCACGGGGGCTTGTCGGTCGGCGCGGATGGGGCGACCGCCGAGTCGCTGGAAGAGTTCTCATCGCTGCGCGCCCTGCCCCACATGACGGTCATCGTGCCCTGCGATGCCCTGGAAGCCAGGAAGGCCACCATCGCGGCGGCGGCGTATCCCGGGCCGGTGTTCCTGCGGCTGGGCCGCGCGCCGGCGCCGCTCATCACCAAGCCGGAGGATCCGTTCACCATCGGTCGCGCGAACGTCCTGCGCGGCGGGGATGATGTCACCCTCGTCGCCTGCGGCGTCATGGTCGAGCACGCCCTGCGTGCGGCAGACCTCTTATCGAAGGACGGCATCACCGCCCGCGTCATCAACCTGCACACCATCAAGCCGATCGATCGCGCCATCCTCCTTGCAGCGGCCCGCGACACCGGCGCGATCGTCACCGCCGAAGAGCACTCGGTCGTGGGCGGCTTAGGCAGCGCCGTGGCCGAGGTCCTCGTCCAGGAGCATCCGGTGCCCATGCGATTCGTCGGCGTTCAGGATCGTTTCGGGACCTCGGGCGATCCCGCAGAGCTGCTCAAAGCCTTCCACCTCATGCCCGAGGACCTCGTCGCCGCCGCAAAAGAGGTCCTGCGGCTGAAACAAAGCGCTCTAGGCTCTAGGTTGTAGGCTTATAAGGAAAATACTGTAATGCCTTTTCAAGGCCATCGTAGTATTGCCAAACCTGATGGTAGCACGAGAGATGCTTGGTTTGAGTTTGTCTGTGGGCATTGTCATACTAAAGTTTCAGGAGCAGTAATTGCTTACTGCGGTGCAGACCCAGACGGGTTGACTCGATGGCTTCTGTGTCCTGAATGCAATAAAGGTTCTGTGGTTGATCGTTCGGGAAAAATCTCTCCTGGAACTCTTTTTGGGCCATCACTTATAGGATTGCCCCCGCGAATAAATGAGGCCTACGAGCAAGCGCGCCGTAGCATGTCTGTGTCAGCTTTTACTGGCTGTGAGCTGATATGCCGTAAGATTCTTATGCACGTTGCGGTTGAAAAGGGGGCCAAAGAAGGAGAATCTTTTGCTGGTTATCTCGCTTTTCTAGAACAGCAGGGGTACGTGACGCCTCCGATGAAGCCCTGGGTTGAGGTTATCCGTCGCCATGGCAATCAAGCAACACATGAGCTTGACGAGCCCTGACCAGGAAAGAGCCGAAAGTACCCTAATGTTCACAGCGGAACTCCTGCGGTTAATCTATGAGATGGATCACATGGCGCGACGAGTTAGACTACGGGCGCTGTTAACAGAAGGCTACACGGAATTGTCTGGCGAGGCCAAACGGTTAGGGCGAGAGTTTAAGCGTCTAGATATCTAGACCTGTCTTACTGCCTACTTACCTACTGCTCAGCCGCCGAGCTCATGCACCCTTCTTAAATGACCTCGGTCTTACGTCTTCAGGCTCCTGCCAAACTCAACCTCTATCTGCGCGTCATCGGCCGGCGGCCGGACGGCTACCATGAGCTGGAAACGCTCTTTGAGCGCATCGACCTCGCCGATCTCTTGACCTTCGCACCGCAGGCGAGCGGCATCACGCTGGCTTGCGACGACCTGTCTGCCGTGCCGGGCACGGCACAGGCAGGTCCGGGGCTGTCCTGCGGTGAGGACAACCTCGTGACGAGGGCCGCGCACCTCCTGCGACGTGCCTGTGGCGTCACCCAGGGCGCGGCCATCCATCTCACCAAGCGGATTCCCATTGCGGCGGGGCTTGGCGGGGGGTCCTCGGATGCGGCCACGACGCTCGTGGGCTTGAATCAGCTCTGGAACACCCGTCGGTCCGTCTCGCAGTTGTGCGAGCTGGCCGCGCAGGTGGGCAGCGACGTGCCCTTCTTCCTCCATCAGCATCCCTTTGCGATCGGGCGGGGGCGGGGAGAGCGTTGCGAGTTGCTGCCGGGCCCCTTGCCGACGCTCTGGCATGTGGTCGTGACCCCGCCCGTGCATCTTTCGACCCCGGAGATCTACGCGGGATTTGACGAGCACAAATCGGTCTTGACAGACGTTCCCCCCTCAATTACCATGACTGTACACGCCTTACGCAACGGCCCCGCTCTGGCGGGGCTCGCCAAAGGGCTCTATAACGATCTGGAACCTGCGGCGATCCGGCGTTGTCCTGTCATTGGTGACATCCGTGCCCTGCTGCTCGAAGGAGCTTGTCAGGGAGCGTTGACCTCTGGGAGTGGACCATCCGTGTTCGGACTCTGTCAGGATCGCTCCCATGCCGAGCAGGTCGCCCACGCCATTCGCCGTCGAGGAGCCTCAGCCTGGGCGGTCCACATCGTGCGCACCGAGGCCGGTGGCGTCACGTCGGGCGTCGGGGAGGGCGACGATGACGCGCGCTAACGGAGTCGAGATTGGGGAGTCGTCCAATGGTCGGACACCAGACTTTGGATCTGGGTATCCTGGTTCGATTCCAGGCTCCCCAGCTATTTGGGAGTCGGGAGTGAAACGCGAGGCATCGTGATGAGAGCGATCCAGGTGATCGTCTTGGCGGCGGGGGGCGGCACGCGCATGAAATCCGAGCTGCCCAAGGTGTTGCATCCGGTCTGCGGGCGGCCGATGATCGCCTACGCCCTCGATCTGGCGGCGGCCTCCGGCGGAGGGAAGCCCCCCATCGTGGTGCTGGGAGGCGAGACGGCGGACCAGATCAAGCCGCATTTGCCGAAGGAAGTGACGGTGGTCGTCCAGAAAACGCCGCTGGGGACCGGGGATGCCGTGGTGGCGGCCAAGCGCGTGGTCGGTGGCTTCTCCGGGGACCTGCTGATCCTCTACGCCGACACGCTCTTGATCCGCCGCACGACGATCCAGCGGCTCATCGAGTCGCACTACAAATCCACCACCACCTGCACGCTGCTGACCGCCCACCTGGCCGACCCCAGCGGCTATGGCCGCATCGTGCGCGACGCCACCGGCGTGATCAGCGGGATCGTCGAGGAAACCGACGCCCACGTCCTGCAGCGCGCGATCCGGGAGATCAACGTGGGGCCGATCTGCGTCAAAGCCCAGCCGCTGTTTGAGATCCTGGCCGACGTGAAACCCAGCGCCGTCAAGAAAGAATGGTATCTGACGAAGGCGGTGGCCTTGTTGGCCAAGCGCGAAGGCACCAAGTTCCAGACGGCGCGGGTCGAGGAGGCCTCCGAAGCCCTGGGCGTCAACTCGCGGGCCGAGCTGGTGCGGGCGACCGGGATCATCCGGCAGCGCATTCTCGAGAGCCACCTCCACAACGGGGTGATGATCGTCGATCCCTCGACGACGTTCATTGACCACGGGGTGACCATCGGCCAGGACACGACGATCCATCCCTGCACCGTCATCGAAACAGGTGTGGCCATCGGCAAACGCTGCTCGATCGGGCCGTTTGCCCGCCTGCGCAGCGGGGTGAGCGTGGCGGATGAGGTGCGCATCGGCAACTTCGTGGAGCTCGTGCGCACGAAGGTGGGTCCGCGGGTGCGCCTCAATCATGTGACGTACCTGGGCGATACCACGGTGGAGGAGGACGTCAACATCGGCGCCGGCACGATCACGGCCAACTTCGACGGGCGCAGCAAGCTCCCCACGACCATCGGCAAGGGCGCGTTGATCGGCTGTGACACCGTGCTCATCGCGCCGGTGAAAGTGGGAGCCGGGGCGGTGACCGGGGCCGGCAGCGTCATCCCGAAAGGCCATGATGTGCCGCCGCACGGCGTCGTCGTCGGAGTGCCTGCCCGCGCCATCGAGCGGACTGACGGGAAGGCGCCCAGACCGCAGTCGGGGCAGACGGATGGGAAGGCGGATGGGGCCGGCAAGCCGGAGAAGCCCGCTGAAGCGGTCAGCAAGGCTGCGGTGAAACTCCCAGCCTCGCGACCCTCGCTGGTCAAGCCGAAACCGCCCCGCACACTTCGCGTTGCGAAGCCACGCGTGCGGGGTGCGCGTCAGCCCGCCAGATCACGCAAGGTGGTGCGTCATCAGGCCAAAACCAGGCGGCCTGCGGCGCGCGCTCGAGCTCGTCGGCGATGATCCCACCACCTGTGTTGGTCTGCCGAAGGCAGACCATGTCCATTTTTGAAGCAACCGTTGACCCCGCCTGTCGGCGGGGTACACAGGTGGTGGGATGAATGGACGGAAAACCGCAGTGGGGACGAGGCTCATGAAACAGCCTGAGCAGAAGGCGCGTGGCAATGCCCGCCTGTCCTCAGAGCTGGCGATTTTCAGCGGCAACGCCAATCCCCCGTTGGCCAAGGCGATCTGCCAATGCCTGAAGGTGCGGCTGTCGGACTGCCTGGTGGGCCGCTTCAGCGAAGGCGAGATCCGCGTCAAGATCAACGAGAACGTCCGTGGCAAAGACGCCTTCGTCGTGCAGCCGACCTGCCCGCCGCCCAATGATAATTTGATGGAGCTGTTGATCATGCTGGATGCCATGCGCCGGGCCTCGGCCCGCCGGATCACGGCGGTGATCCCCTACTACGGCTACGCACGGCAGGACCGAAAGGACCAGCCGCGGGTGCCGATCACCGCGAAGCTCGTGGCGAATCTCATCACCACTGCTGGCGCGGATCGCGTGCTGACGATGGACCTGCACGCCGGGCAGATTCAAGGGTTTTTCGACCTCCCCTTGGACCACCTCTACGCGGTGACGGTGTTTGAGCACTACATTCAGCGCAAGCGTCTGGCGCCGCTGGTCGTGGTCTCTCCCGACGTGGGAGGGATCAAGATGGCGCGCGGCTATGCCAAGCGGCTGGGCGCGGGGCTGGCGATCGTGGACAAGCGGCGCGCCGGCCCTGACTCGACCGAGGTGATGCACATCCTGGGGGAAGTCGAGGATCGGGTATGCCTGTTGGTGGATGACCTGATCGCGACGGGGAGTTCCATCATGGAAGCCGCCAAGGCCCTCAAGCGCCAGGGCGCGAAGGCCGTCTATGGGGCGGTGACGCATGCGGTGTTGTCGGACGATGCGGTCCGGCACCTCGACGCCGCGCCGCTGGAGGAGTTGATGGTGACGGACACGATTCCTTTGACGCCTGCGCGGCGCCACCGCAAAATCACGGTGCTCTCCGTCGCCACGCTCTTGGCTGAGGCGATCCGGCGGATTCACGACGAGGAATCGATCAGCTCACTCTTTGACGGGATGCCGGGCTAACGCCCCTCCCCACGCGCAAAGGCCACGACGATGACTCGGACTGCTCCTGCAAAGACCCAGTCGACACACAGCGCTGCAGAACACCCGGTCCTCGCGGCCAACGCCAGGACCGCCGCCGGCACGCGGACGGCCCGGCGGTTGCGTCGGGACGGATGGGTGCCGGGGGTGGTGTACGGCAAGGCCGTCACCCCCACCACCGTGCTGGTCAGTCGTCGCGAGTTGCTCAAGTTCCTCCACGCGCATGCCGGCGAGCACGGGCTGCTGACGCTGCGCGTGGACGCTCAGCCCCCCACAGACGGCGGCCCAGGCGGCACGTCATGGGAAAAACCCGTGCTGATCAAGCGCGTCGAGCGTGATCCGGTCAAGGGGGACGTGATCCACATCGATTTCCACGCCATTGCCTTGACGGAGCAGATCCGCATCAAGATCCCCCTCGTGTTGAACGGGATCCCCGTGGGGGTGAAGCAGGACGGCGGGCTCCTCGAGCACTTCCTGCGCGAGGTGGAAGTGGAATGTTTGCCGACCCAAATCCCCAAGCAAGTCGAGCATGACATCAGCGCCATGAAAATCGGGGATACATTGCATGTACGGGACCTGTCGGCCCCGCCCGGCGCGCGTCTGACCTCGGATCCGGAAGGGGTGGCGGCCTCCGTGCTGGTCCCGAAGGTGGAAAAGGTTGAGGAAGCCCCTGCGGAAACGGTCACCGAGCCTGAAGTGATCCGCGAGAAGAAGCCGGAAACCGAGGCCGCCGAGGGCAAGGAAGAGAAGAAAGCCGAGAAGAAGGTCGAGAAGAAGGAAGAGAAGAAAGAGGAGAAATAAGGTTTCCGTGAAGTTGATCGTGGGTCTTGGCAATCCGGGTCGCCAGTACGAAACCACGCGTCACAATGCCGGATTCATGGTGGTGCAGCAATTGGGCAAGCAGGCGTCCGGAAGATGGGAGTCCCGGTCGCATCCGGAGTTTGCCTCTCGGTCGGCTGGTCCGGTGGTCTTGATCCTCCCGCAGACGATGATGAACGCATCCGGTCAAGCCGTGCAAGCGGCGGCAACACGATGGCGCGTGGCCCCGGAGGAGATTCTGATTGTGTGTGACGACGTGAACCTACCCTTGGGCACGCTGCGCCTGCGGGACGCAGGCGGCGCCGGCGGCCATCATGGGCTGGCCTCTTGCCTGGACGCGCTCGGGACCGAGGCGGTGCCTCGTCTGCGCGTGGGGGTGGGGGTCGAGCCGCTTCCCAGGGATCTGACGGAGTTCGTGTTAGCAGCGTTTCGTCCTGAGGAACGGCCGGTACTTGATCAGGCGCTCGACAGAGCCGTAGAGGCGTGTGAGTGGTGGGTTCGCGAAGGCATTCAAGCGGCGATGAATCACGCCAACCCCAAACCGCAACACGAAGGGAACGCATGACCCGGACGTATGAAGCCTTGATCATTGTGAGCGCCGCCGGCACCGACGCGGATGTCGCGCGGGTGGTGGCGCAGGCGGAAGAGCCGATCAAGAAGCTCGGCGGGACGATCGCCAACTCCAAGGGCCTCGGACGCCGGCGCTTGGCCTATCGCATCGCCAAGCAGCAGGAAGGCTACTATCAGCTCCTGGAGTTCCGCCTGCCGGCGGCTCAGGTTGATGAGCTCAAGCGCCTGCTGCGGCTCAACGAGACCGTGGTCCGCTTCTTGATCCTCAACCGCAGCGATCATCAGCCGGCCCCGCGCGAGCCTTCGGTGCGTGTCGAAGCGAAGGCCGTCAGGGCCGAGCGGAGTGCCGGAACCGGGGGGGTTCCGGCCGAGGCGAAGATCGCGGCGGTCTGACGCGATGGCGAATCTCAACCGCGTCTTCCTGATCGGCAATCTGACCCGGGATCCGGAGCTGCGGTATATCCCCAGCGGCACGCCGGTGGTCAGCTTCGGCTTGGCGATCAACACGACCATCGGCCGGCCCAGCGGGGAACCGAAGGAAGAGGTCTGCTTCGTGCGGGTGGTGGTCTGGGGCAAGCAGGCGGAAAGCTGCAAGCAGTATCTGACGAAGGGCCGGCTGGTGTGCGTGGAAGGACGGTTGATCTATCGCAGTTGGGAGCAGGAAGGCAAGACCCGCTCGACCTTGGAGGTGCGGGCAGACCGGGTGCAGTTTCTGGGTGGCCCAAAGCGCGCGGAAGCCGGACGCGAGGCCGAGCCCGCCCTAGACGACGCGCCGGTTGAGGAGCCTGTGAAGGAAGGCGCGGCTGAAGACGAGCCGCCCTTTTAACGAACCACGGGAACGGGAGTCGGGGCACAACGATGCGACCGAAGATGAAACTGAGAAAGCGCGATCCGTCGCTGCTGCGACGGGGCCCGCCCAGAACCTGCCGGTTCTGCGCCGATCACGCGGTGGAGATCGACTACAAAGATGTCTATCAGCTCAACCGCTACGTGAGCGAGCGGGGCAAGATCACCCCCTCGAGGCTGACCGGCACCTGTGCGAAGCACCAGCGTCGGCTGGCCATCGCGGTCAAGCGGGCGCGCTACATGGCGCTG
>Ga0209515_10005884_pt1 | contig 15628 bp, 13 predicted proteins | sample Subgroupgradi54m_FD_187454 | JGI IMG/M metagenome (GOLD analysis project Ga0209515, IMG submission 187454) | Subsurface groundwater microbial communities from S. Glens Falls, New York, USA - GMW60B uncontaminated upgradient, 5.4 m (SPAdes)... ...
TGATAGCCGAAACAAAATTGCTTCCAAGCGAAGCTAGTTTATCTTCCATATTAACATATTTCCCTCTTAGGATTGAGGTAATATTTGTTTCGTAAGAAGAAAGTAAATCTCCCGCTTGTCTCCAAAGATCCGATAAAATCCTGGCCGCGTCGGTTGGGGTAGAAGCATAGACATCAGCAACTAAATCGGCGATAGTCTCGTTGTTCTCATGTCCAATGGCAGTGACTATAGGGATTTTTGAAGCGAAAATTGCTTTAGCCATTGCTTCAGAGTTGAAGGGTTGAAGACTCTCAAGACTTCCCCCGCCCCGGGTTAAAACCAGAGCTTCAATATCACCCATGTTTTCATTGAACCACCGAATGGCAGATGTTATCTCATCTATGGCATAAAGTCCTTCAACCCGAACATTGCAGAAGTAAATTTCAAATCCAAACTCTCCCAGATGTGTCAAGAAATCGTTTTTAGCATCACCATAAGCCGAAGTAATAAGCCCTATCCGCTGAATGTATTTAGGTATCGACTTCTTTCTTTCCTGTTCAAAATATCCATCAATAGCCAATTTCTTTTTAAGAGCCTCAAAAGCTTGTTTTAATACTCCTTCACCAACCAAACCAATATGTTCGACCTCAAAATTAAACCTCCCACTCCTCTTGAAAATTTTAGGAAAACCTTCGACTTTAAGTTCTAAACCTTCTTTAAGTTCAACACCGAAACTATTAAGTTTGTTTTGCCAGACAAAACAATTTAAGGCGGCTTCCTCGTTTTTATCAACTAAGGTAAAGAAGGTATAGCCATTCATAGATTTAACCTGATTTATCTCACCTTGAACGACCGCACGTTCTGGGACCAGAAGTTCGTTAATAAAATCTATGAATTCAGAAACGCTATAAACCTTATCTTCCTCTTTCTTTGGCTCCGGACTGATGAAGGATCCGTTAATAGTCTCCAGAATAAACTCGCCATAACGCTCAAGTCTTTTCTTTCCCATGCCTTTGATTTCAGCAAGTTTTTCCGCCGTCGTTGGCTGCTTTTCGGCAATTTCAACTAAGACGCTATTATGGAGGACCATAAATGGTTCAATACCGGCTTCTTTGGCAATTTCATTCCTTCTCTGGCGAAGTAGCTCGTAAAGATTATTGTCGTTTCTATTCATAAAACCATAAAAAGCTGGGGTTTTTTACTTCTTTTATTTTCGGCTCCCACAATTGCCATTTACCCTTATTCACTTTAACATCCCAGTAGCCTTCAAAATATTTATATACAATTTCATCGCCAACCATATCCTTAGTAGAGAGCTTAATGTTTATGCGATCTTTTTTGTCCTTATCTTCCTCAATTTTAATTACTGTTGTATCAAGTAGGGATGCGTAGCCCCCCTTCCAGTAATCAAAGCCGTGTCCTTGCTTAAAATTGTCAGAAAGTATCTCAAATGCTTTTTCCAGTTTTCTTACCTTTAAGTAGTTATAGAAAGTAGCCACTGCAAATTCTGCGCTTGTATCGTCAAACGATATTTTTTTAATGTCTTTTAGGGAGTCTTTCGAGGAGGACATTTCAAGCCACTTCTCTTTTATTGATGTCGATGAAATTGCCAGTCCAAGCCCTCCGGTTCCTAATGTATTTATTCCGACAACTTCTCCGCAGACGTTTACCATCGGTCCGCCACTCATTCCCGGATTTATAGTCGCGTCTGTCTGAACATAGCTAATACCTGCATCTTTTGAATATCTGCTTCCGGAGAGGTAACCCTTTTTAAGGGTAGCCTCACCGGATAAATCTCCGCCAAAAGGATAGCCCATCATTAATAGTTCTTCCGCAGGCTGAAGATCCAAAGCATTTCCCCAAGAAATAATCGGCAAGTCTTTTTCTATTTTTAGAATTGCCAGATCCGCATTTTTATTTGCCATTATTATTTCCGCTGTTTCAAATGCATTATCAAGAAAAATTACTTTGGGACTTGGTTCAAATTCAATAACATGGAAGTTTGTTAAAATTAACCCCTTGCCTATGGAAAAACCCGAACCCTCTCCTTCCCCGCCAACAACTCTGACAACGGACGGTCTTAGCTTATTAACGCTTTCTGTTTCGCTGCAAGTTATTTTCTTTGTACCCCCAAGTTTGTTTTCGACTGCTTCAAGTCTTGCATTTAATTTTTGGACTTGACCGTTACCAAAATATGCTGATGCAAGCAAGAGAATCAGAAGTAAAATATTTATGCCGATTGCAATTTTATGCATACGCAGTTTGTGAAACAGTAGGACTGCATGATTTTTTCTCAGCTTTATTATTTGAAGCAGTAATATAAATATACCGGATGCAAATAGAATCAAGAGAAATACGAGCATTATATTGTGAAGCATCGTCCAGGACGATAGTTTATCCATTGCAAGAAGCAAAAGTAAAAGTAACAAAACAAAAAGAAGGAAAAGCCAACCGATCATATAATGTAGCTTACGATTTTCAATTGCTTTTGCCAAACGAATAGCCGGTCCGATAATGACATAGATCAAAAGAGGCGTAGTTACCCATGAAATTGGCGGATATAATTGTTCGTAATGTTCTCCGAAGAATTTTGTAAGTATGACATCGAAAGCAAAAAGAAAGATGAAAACAAATATAATTGTTTTCAGTCTTACTATCTTTTGCAAGATAAACCTTAATTTTCTCCGCCGCAATATTATTGTAGACATCAAGCTTATATAATTAATTTCTCTATTTAATAACACTTTCCTTGGCTGCTTACCACGGTTGAGACCAACAGCACCGATTCTCTCAAGATGTCTCATCAATCTCACACCTTGATAATAAGAAATTGCTAGTCTTCTTTGCAATAAAGATGGGCTAACCAGATCATATTCCTTAAGTATTTTAAGCGCTTCACGTATTCTATTTTTTGTTGCTGATCTTATTTTCATTACTTTACTTGCCATTAAATAACCCTTTTCTCCAACTCATACTGTACATTATGAGAACTACTGCTAATCTCTTCTAATAACTCTCTGACAGATTTCGTGGTTTTTGCCTCTTCCTTTAATCGCATCAAATAGCTAGTTGGAACCCAACTGTTACATTTAGACAAAGTATTTTTTACCCCAACATAAGCGGAAATTGTTTTGTTTCCATTAACAATAGCTTTCATGATCCGACCATTGCCATCATGAACAAAATAATCATCTCCTTCACACAGGATAACAACTGGATCTAAATGTCTGTTGTCACCTACAGGAAAGTTTTTTAAGATTTTTTCTTTTACATCTCTTAGGGTATCGGGTTGCAATTGTAAATATTGAGATACTTTCAAAACAGATTGTTTATTAATATCAAAACCTTCGATTTGAGTAATATCTGATGTGAATCTCAAATTGTCGATTGGAAGATTTTGTAAACTCCAATCAAAACATGCAGAGGTAATTTTTGGAACTAGGTCTTTAAGCATATAACCCATCATTATTGCATCTACTAAATTCCAAAAGTTTCTAATACCAACATCATTTCCGCTATCCTGATTACTAACGAGCTTTAAAACATCTCGCTCAAGATTTTCATAACATTCAGTCGTGAGAATTGGAAATAATTTTTTGAACTCGTGAATCAAAAGCATTTTACCAATATCTACCCTTATCTTTTCCGTAATATTACTGCTGTAGTTAGTATCCATATGAAAAATAATTAAAGTAGCTCTATCACTTTAAATAAGCAATTAAGAATTGCTTGTAATATCTTTGTGTATTCATGCCAAAGAATATTTTGACTTTGTAGGCTGTGAGCAGAAAAATTCCTAAGCCCATACGCCATAACGAAATCTGATTCCAATCCCCCTAAAGCTCTATTACCTGTCGTTTTATATTTCAGATCCACAAGTTCCTTACACCACTTATCGAAATCTGCATCTCTACGTTTATTTACATCTAACTCATCTAGATACTGTTGTTTGTTTTTTCGCGAAGTACCCCATCCCTCTTGTTTAGCAATCTCAATAAGATGATCAGAAAATTTCCATCTAGTTTGACCCGAGTTATTCCAAGATTTTAAGAGGTTATCTAACACAAGTAACAGCACAAATAAAGCGTTTGTAAAAATCAGAGGAGCCATTAAATTGTCACCTACTTTGCTCTTATGCAGTCTCCTAAGATGCCAAATACGGATTATTGAATAAACAAAGAGGTATTTAACCTCTTCACTGATATTCTTATTGTCAAGAAATTTACTTCTAAATTGATCATAGGTTAGTTTCCCAGATCTTATAGCTTGGTAATGTTCTTTATACTTGCCTTGTTCTGAGCCATTTCCGTCTAAACGATCTCGCAAAAATCCCATCATTCCATCTACAAAGGGTTTGAAATACTGATTAGGCTTTTGATCGTTCAGAGTAAGAAACCAATATCCGGGAGCTTCGTCCCACTTTGGCATATTCTTTTTGTCTTCAGTAAGTGCATTATGCATGGACATTAAGGCAGCATCAAAATCGTTTTGAAGAATAGACGACACAGCAGAAAAATAGTAGGGTGTTCCCTTATGCAGTACTTTTTGTTTATTGCTTTCCTCCCACTCGCTAACAAACGATAATATTTCAGTCCATAACCGAAAAGCAACGTCGTATTGTCGATTTGCCAACAAGGTTTCTGTAATCACAGTAAAGTTATTAAAGTATGCATCACTGAAAGAAATTCGTTCCTTTTTAGTAAAGCCTGAAAAAGTTTTTTTACTCTCTTCCATGAAGTGTTGATTAAACTGAATAGTACCTTTTGTAATAAACGAATGATAAAATATTCTAAATTGCTCTGTTATTCCATCACCGAGATCATTAAATCCTTGAATCAAAATTGGTGAAATTTGTAGATTGTATTGCTTTAATTGATTGCTAGTCATTTTATGCATTATCCATATATCTAATTCCGTCATTGGTGATCATAAAACACTCATGGGTTCCATCTAAGACAATTGAAATAAACTTGCTCTCATTGAGAAGTCCTAAATATGTACCTTCTTTAATATCGAGCTTCTTGTATGCGTCAGTTGCTCTCCATTTAGTTCTTGCGCCTGTTTCTTTATAGTCACTGTAAAGTTTTGCGAGAACTCTTTCTTCCAATTCTGAGATGTTACCACTAGCACTTAGACTTTTGATATAAGGCGAACCATTCAATGAAACATTAAACAAACCATCGGCTCTTTTCTCTTGAGTCATTGTTTGCGATAACTGATATTTTTTTCCATCAAGAGTCCTATAATTAACTCTTACATTAATTTCAGGTTCTTTTGTTGTAAACAAGGAGTCGGAATAATTAACATCTGTTAAGGGGAGTAGTTTAGTAAATTGTCTTTCTATTTTTGTTTTGGTGGAACCTATCTCTATACTCTCTAATACTAAGGTTCTGCTGTCTTTCTTTTCTGCGTGACCTTCAATTCTACGCTTCGCACCTGAACCATACAGATGTAGATGGAATTCAGGAACTCCATCAAAATTTTGTATGTTTACCTGCTGACTGACTTTAGAAAAGATGTTCTTTGATTCTTGGTGTATAGAGTTTTTATATGATTTCTTTTCGGTTTTATTGAAATTCAGTGTAAACAGCGATTTAATTTTAATAAGTCCTTCAAACAGTTCAGAAAATATCTTTGTTAATTCACCCATGTCGTCGTATTGCCTCCACAACAGTTTTGCATCCCTTTTCTCCTCTTATTTACCTAGTAAAGTATTCATTTCACAACATTAAAAAGATCTTTAGGATCATCTAGCACTTTGAAACTCCATGCACCAAAATTCCCATTTGCATTTACTGCTCTTACCCATTCCTCTGTTGCAGACCATTTCGCTTTATCCTGATCTGTGACTTTACCTTTAACTTCCAATATCAGGTAACGATTACCGTCAAACTTCAAAATAAAGTCGGGATAATAAGTATGCGTTTGTCCCTGCCATATATAGAAAATTTCAAACCCTAAATGATCATTTTTCGCCCAGGCTATTAGTTTAGGAATACGATTACGTTCAAACTCCAAACCTATTTTCTCCCAACCGCTATCAATGACTATATGGCTAAGTTGACTTTTTTTAACTGGCTGCGTAGGTTTTGATGTATACCAAATCATTGCAGTTGCTGTACTTCTTACGGGTCGTACAGAATCTAATACTACAGTCGGTAACTCTTTGCTCGAACTCCGAATAAAATTGCCGATATGATTTATTATTTTTTGAAGATTTAGCGCAATAACTATTTTCCTAAGATCTTCTGTTCCTGAAAAAAGAGGAATTTTTTGCACCAGTTTATTTGAATCTATAAACTGCTCAATTATAGTGAATAATTGACCAATATGACTCCCTGCATCTCCTTCCCAGTTTTTCCCAAATTGTTCCTGTAGTCTTGCTGCAGCCTGTAGTTTCAGGGTGTGCAATCTATTTTCCTCAGCCAATCTCTTTAAATTAATTTCGCTAATTTGATCGAATTTCGGTTTACCATCTATTACAGGAGCAACCTCTACAATCGTTGGGGCATCATCAGGAGATAATGTGAGTAGTTTAAGCTTATTCCAGTCTAGATCCAAAAAATAGTTCAGCTTATAATCCACTCTTAATACATGTGGCCATTTAATCTCAAGCTCGTTTCTCTCCTGAATTGGTTCGATCTTAGTTTTAGGTTTCTCCGGACGTGGAGGCCCGGGTTGTTCCTCAACAGGTAAAAAGGTGAAAGGGACACCAAAAACTGTTACATGTTCTGAATCCAATAAATCTGTCTCCGGATTAATATCATATGAGATCCTTCGCAATCCCCGTCCTATCACCTGCTCACAAAGAAGCTGACTTGTAAAAGCTCTCATACCAAGGATATGCGTAACAGTTTTTGCATCCCAACCTTCAGAAAGCATATTTACACCGATAACACACTGCACTTGTTCTCCAGGTTTCCCCTTTTTACCAACCGTATTAAATTTATTTCGTTCCTCCTGAGCGAGCACTTTTTTGGATTTATCAAGCTTATCCTCTTCATCAGATTCAATTTTATCGAGGGCATCTTGATCAATTCTGATAAGCCCCTTTTTATGACCCAATTCTGGAACAGAAAAATAGCCATTCTCAAGTGAATACTCAACTCTTGCTGCGGTTTCTATACGATTACAAATCATTATCAAAACTGGTGGTGTTTCAAAATGTACATTCTGCCATTCTTCTTTTGTGGTAAGCCAATCGCCACCCAAAATATTGACTGCATTTCTAACCAAATCAGGTAAACCTTCATGTGGCTCTGCTCGTCTATTAAGATCCTCTTTAACTTCCGGGTAGATATGAAATAATTTAGATTTAAAATCTTGACCTAACCCACCATCATCTCTAACTGCAACCCTTGGAGTTTTTACCAAACCGCTCTCAATAGCATCATTAAGGCCGAAATCACTAACTATCCACGTAAATAATTTTTCTCCCTGATTGTTTCTACCAGTAGGTTTAAAAGGTGTTGCAGTTAGGTCATATGCTCTCAAAACCCCTCGCGCTCTATCAATTTTATCGATTCCACTTACCCAAACTGTAGCTTTTTCTTTTTCTTTTTGATCTTCTTCACCTGAAGGACGATGACAATGATGTGCTTCATCATTAATCACTAAAACATTTGTAGCATTGCCAAAATCAAGCAGAACTCTTTTTACAAAAGCCTCATCACTTTCGGGACCTTTCTTTACTACCTTCGGTCCATAATTCTCGTTGATTGCGGCAAGATTGTGCCAATTTTCAACAACAATTTTTGCTTGTAATAACTCTTGCCACATTGTTGAATCAACTAAATTGAATTCTTGAAAAACGTTATCGGGATTTTCTGGAAGGAGCGCTTGCAATCTGTCTCGTACGGTGAGACCAGGGGCGATAACAAGAATATTTTTTGAAAATCGTGGATCTTTAGGGTTGGCGAGCTTATTTAACACTTGCCATGCAATAAGCATCCCCATAACAACTGTTTTTCCTGTTCCGGTTGCCAACTTTAAACATTGTCTCTCCCAATTACCACCATCCTTAGGAATCTCAATTCCTTGCTTCTCTGCTGGTGTCGCCTCAGATAACCAAATAGCAGTTTCAATTGCTTCAAACTGACACCAAAACGGTTGTAGTTGCCGTTGCTCTTTGTCATGCCAAAAATCTAAAAGCTTCTTAGTAACTCCGGTAATATTCGGATACTCTTTCTCTCTCCATTCTTTGATTCGAGGCCGGATCTTATTTACTAGTTCAATCTCAATAAACTCTCCCGGATCGTCACTACTTGCTTTCGTTGTGCTTGTTGCTTTCCAATATCCAGATTTTCGTCTCCCTTCTCGACGTTCGAATTCCTGAGATTCACGAACATACGCCCAGTATTCCCCTGGCTCTTTAAAAGGACTATTGATAATTAACTGATCTATTACTTTGCTCATAATGTTTTTACAACAAATGACTCAATGCCACGATCATCAATAATCTTCACAGCAATTTTCCTATTAGTACCTGCTTGGAACGGAAGCGATTCAGTTCCTACGAATGTATCGAGTAAATCTTGATTAACTTCACCATTTAACGCTTTTGCTAATTTTGTCCAATCTCTCTTGCTATCACTTGCTGGGAAAAAAACTTGAGCGGGAAATAAACTTCTTTCATCGTAGTCAGTATCCAAAAACCACATAGCGATCCTATTAGTTGATCCAGAGTCGATTTCTCCCGTTACTGGATTGTAGTAATCAAATCCGTTCACTTTTACTTTATATGTTCCGTCGCCGCTTTTGACTACATCCACATCAGGTTGACCAATAAGCCAGTAGCTTTGGTTTGATGAACGTTTCTTACGAAGATCAGAAGTAAGAAGATCAACGCTCATTTGTGCTTTAAGAATAGTCACGCCTGGCCATTTTATATGATCAATATCTTTTGCTGCTTCCGGATCAAAGTGAAATGCAGCAAATATTACAAAATTAGGTTTATCTTTTAATTCTCGTGCTTCTTTTACTGCCTCTTCTACCTGCCTTTGTTCAAGCGGTCCATAATCGGGACCAAAACTGACATATGCCTTTTCATACACAGGATATACATCAGTACCACCATGCATTCCAGATGGTTGAGATGATGCTGCTCCTGTCATAATTTCTCCTTTCGCATGTAAATAGCGAGTGCCAACCATTGGTTCTACTATAGAAAAAGTAATAAGCTTATTATTTGTTGCTCTTATTCCAGTTGTTTTCAGTTCATCAATCCATTGAATTTGATTATTCGTTTCTCCTGTTCGTGCTAATTGTTTTCCATTAGCTAAAATGTGTGGTTCTTGACCATCGAAAGGCTTTGTTCGTAGACTTGGAACTGCTTCAACAGTAAAAGGACCAGTTACACGAACCTTTGATGAATCAATCAATGGTTGATCATAAAGAACTTCTGCTTGTGAGGGTTCACTATTTGCAACTGCACCAAGAGTAATATGAGATGCAGTTTTATACTTAAATCCACTTCCAATACCTTCTTCGGAATGTGCTAATTCATAGTAATCAAACCTTGCTGTCATTAAACGTTGTTTTGCTAATGTAACTGCAACCCTGGAAGTATCACAGGTAATCCATCTCCTCCCCCATTGCTCAGCAACATAAGCGGTAGTTCCGGATCCACACGTTGGATCTAAAACAAGGTCTCCTGGGTCTGTAGTCATAAGGATACATCTTTGGAGAATAATCGTAGATGTTTGCACAACGTAATCTTTTTGAAGTTCTCCTACAGTATCAGTCCAAAAGTTTGTCAGGCTACTAATAGGAAAATCATGGAAATAATTCACATATTGAAGTGTCCTACCAGGAGCATCCAAACGTTTTGATTCTGCCAGCTTTTTCATTCCTTCAAGATTTGTTTTCCAACTTCTATTTCTTCCAGGCTCAAACGTTTTACCGTTATACTCAAATGGAAAAACACAACTTTCCGTTCTACCAGAACTTACTAAATCGGAAAGACGGTAAGGCTTGAATCCTTGAGTTATTTTTCCAGAAAGTTCAAGCTCATTCATTGGGCGCCTATTGTTATTCTGTTCTTCGATATACTTATACATCGTACCTGTACCAAATTCCTTCTGGGTGAAAAGCTGATGATATTTTGTTTGCTTTTTATCCTTTCCAAACCATATTAAATAATCTCCATTGGTAGAAAGGAAATTACTACCTAAGCCACTAGTAGTTCTAAAAGTTATTATATTTATAAAATTTTCTATTCCAAAAACTTCTGCCATTAATTCTTTAACATGATGGATATTTTCATCACTTATCTGAACAAAACAAGACCCAGTATCATTTAATAACTCTTTAGCCAGCAATAAACGATCATAAAGGTTAGTTAAATAACTATGTACTCCTAATTCCCACGTATCTCTAAATGCTTTAATCATTTCGGGTTCTGCAGGAATATCTGCATCATTATTATCCTTAACATCCCGTTTATTTGTAAAAGGCTGGAAATTAGAGTTATATCTAATTCCGTAAGGTGGATCTATATAAACCATCTGAACTTTTCCAGCCATTCCTTCTTTAGTAAGCAAGCTATTCATAACCAAAAGGGAGTCTCCAGCAACAAGACGATTTGTCCAATCTTGATCATGAGAGTAAAAATCAATTGCCTTATTTAATGGTGGCTCATTATCCGGTTCTTCAAATAATGATATTTGCTTGGGTGATGAAGATTCAGATTTTAAGAACGCTTTAACGATCCTTTTGGGGTCGATACGTTCATGAATATGCAAACTCACATTTGGTACTTCAAAACTTGTTCCTTCTTTTTTCCCCGCCCAACTAAGTTGGGGATCTATGTGCGGATCATGCTCGTATTTTGTTCTACCATCAAGCTTATCTGTTTGACTTGACACTAGCCCAACCTGTGGATTATTTAACCTTTTTTCGTCCTTATGAGTATAGGCATCTACTTTTTTATTAGCCATATTTATATAAGCAATTATACAATAACTCAAGCATAATAGGATAGACCGTTATTAATCGAGTAAAGAGGGCGCAGGTTTCGAAGCTAAATAACATAGAGTATAATAAGAGCATGTGCGGAAGGTATGGATTTTCAGTCAAAAATGCAAAAGAAGTCTATGAACGGTTTGATGTTGAAAATCAACTGCCAGATTTAAAATCACATTACAACATAGCTCCCGGAACAATGCAGCCAGTAATTACTCGTCACAGTCCAAACTCAATTCAACGAATGTTTTGGGGATTAATTCCTCGTTGGGCACAAGATACCAGCATAAGCTACAAAACAATCAACGCTCGGGCTGAAGGAATAGAAAATAAACCCACATATAGAAAACCATTCCGCTTTCAGCGCTGCTTAATACCGGCAACTGGATTTTACGAATGGACAAAAACAAAACCGGCTGTTCCTTACTACTTTCAATTGAAAGATGAGTCTTTATTTGCGTTTGCCGGTTTATATGATACATGGAAAGACCCAGCAGATGGAAAAGAAATTTATAGCTACACAATTATTACAACGGAACCGAATGATGTTGTTTCCCTTATTCATCACAGAATGCCCCTTATTCTAAAAAGAGAAGACGAAGATTTTTGGCTTGATCCCGATGTGATAGAACCGGAAAGATTGTTGCCTTTACTCAAACCGTATCCAAACGCAGAAATGAAAGTAGATCGGGTATCTACATATGTAAATAATCCTAAATTCGATTCTGAAGATTTAATAAAACCTGAAAAAGAAATGCAAAAATTATTTTAATGATTAGCGTCCTCTTCTACCAAGAATAATCCACCTTATTACACCAATAATTCCAACTATAAAACAAATGTCTGCCGCAAAATTCAATGTAGTAAATATTCCATAAAAAGAGTAACCTTGTTGAGCAAATACTCCAGAAAATAGGATTAGTCCACCACCAATTAGTAACAATAGGTTTATCTTGATACTTCTAGGAATAAAATGCTTTTTATTTTTATTTTCCGTTTTACATCACCTCCTTATTTTTATTATCTGAAGAGAACATAGCTACTAGAAGTCTGAGAAGTAAGCTTTTTTCTAGAGCAATCTTTCCAGAAAGGATATACACAACTATTAATCTCAAAAAGTCTGCAATTCCAAAACCAAGAATGAAAACAATTAATGGAGCAAAGATTACCCACCAAGACCAAGCGTATTGCTTATTCGAAATGTCGTATGATGAATAATCATAGTCCTGATAAGTACAATAATTATATGTACCACCTTTATCTCGCTTTGTACACAATCCACACAAGGCATCGCTGTCGTTATATATATTTTTTGGTTTAAAAGCATCCCAAGAAGTTCCGTCTTTACATTGAACCGTTGCGTTAGTTACAGTTCTACTTGTATACGCAAGATAACCTGCGCCAGCTGTGATTAAAATAACAAATGCATAAAGGAGAAATAAGATTACATTAAAGAGGCGGTAAAAGGGGCTACTTTCATAAGTGTTTCCCATATATTCTTATTAACCGTATTATAGCGCAAATGGATGAAGTTGAACAGGATCTTTAAGATAGGCAAATTTTTGTTATACTAATAGAAAATATGCCTAAGTTTTTCAATGGAGCAGAAAAAAGACCTTTTACCTATGGAGCAATTACGGAACATAGAGAAAATTCAAATTCTACAAAGTGGATAATAGGAACGATTGTATTAATTGTCGTCTCTCTAATTGCTTACTTTATCTTTAAATAATCTAGACATCTCCAACCATTTTTTCTCGCATCCTAGATTTTTCCCAATATGTTTTATAAACAATCTGCGCCTGAGCGAAAATAAGAGAAGCTTTACCCAGAAGCTCATCGAAACTGTTGAGCTTATCCAGATTAAAAACAACAGCTACTGCTACACATGCGAGCATTGAAATCCAAAACTTTGCAGTTGAATTTGCAATGTGCCTATTAATTAAATCTATAAATGGCGGTAAAATAAAACCAACAAAATCTTGCATATTTTCACCTCCTCAAAAACATTTCCTATTGCTTATTATCAGTGCCATAAGAAGAAGCGTTGCGCAGATAAGAAGGGTAATTTTACTTATCTCATGAACGAGCTTATCTTCTTTTTCTATCTTGAGTATCTCAAGAACTTTAGATACCTGATTTGGCAAGGATAGCTTTAATCCCCGCCAGCTTTTGGTAAAGGAATCCCTTCCCATAAGCAATTTGTTTTATATCAACAAGCTTCTGTTTATAGTCCACGGCAGGAGCTGGAGTAGGCTGTGGCGTTGGTTGCGGTTGAGTAACAACAGGCTGGGGATCAGGGTATCCCTGCCAATGATCGTTGAGAATTCTGTCTCGTAAACTGTCATTTGGGTCTCTCCAATTCGATCCCGGACATGCAGTAGGTTCTGCTCCCTGTAACTTCAGAATATTTGCTGCATCTTGATGACCAATGACATCATCCCAGCTGTTAAGATTTGGGTATTGAGGCATATTCAAAAGAAAATGTTTTGCTAAAAGATGTGCTGAATGAACCTGTTGGGCAGTCGGCAATTCCTTTGTAAAATCTCCAACAAGACATGCGGAAAAAATAATGTGGTTATTATTCCCTACTGCTGATCCTCCATGAGAGAGATCACCAACATATGCGACTGTACCATCCGAACAGATAATAAATCTGTATCCAACCCCTGCCCATCCTCGATTAAGATGAAGTTGAGCGATTTTATCGCATTCGGCTTTCCAATTGCCGTCTTTTTTTGCGGTTTGAGAAGTTACGCTATGGTGAACTGCGAAGTATTTAATATCATTTGCGTTGATAACCGGTCCCCAGTTATAGGAATCTCCGGGTATCGGATCCCGGTAATCCTGAAACTTGTCTCCAAGTGCTGAAATAGCAAGCGATACTGGCATAGTTACCTAATGATACAAAGGATAGGGGAATTACTTATACATTTTTGGCAATTAGCGGATATTTCCGTTATGCTCTTGCATTATGGCCTTATTCATTTTGGTAACAGATTTGAGCATATCCCGTGTTTGTTCTGTTACCTTGGTATTTTCATCAATAGAATCAGTCAATCCTTGCAACGCTTTCGCATTCTGTTCAACGACACTCATAATGCTCCGTGCATTTCTTGAGCATTCTTGGCTAATTTTCCAAACAAGCAAAATGAGAGCAATTGCAATCCCCACTGCGCCGCCTTGTATCAAAAATTGAACTTCATTCATGGCAGGTCGTCATAGTTTTCTTGTACATTCGCGGGGTCAATTACTATAACGCTCACATCATCTCCAGGTGTTTGAGGAGGCGGAGTTTGCTCAACTATGGTGGCTAAAAATTCCTCAAACGCTTTTCTGCCAACCGCACATTGATACTCAACAATAGGAGTGAGATTATCAATATCGGCTGCAACTAGAGCGAGTTCATCATTGTTAAGGTCATAACCATGAGTCCAAAACTTAACACCCTCGGTAATCTCGATCATAATGTGGCCTACCACCAATTCATTGAGCTCGTTATAAGTTTTTATAAATTGTTTTAGTTCGTAATTCATATTATAAATTGCTTATGGTATATATCCAATTTGCCCCAGCATAGAAAAATCCACCATTGGCAGTAATGTTGCCACCATCATACTTTTGTATTTCATGCCTGTAATCTCCTATGGTCGCCATCCCAAGATGATACGATCCAGGCCCCGGCCCAGGTGTCCCGTAAAAATGTACAACTCCAGGTGCGGGTATACCCGACTCAACTAAGTTGCCACCCACCCAATTATCAATAAATAATAGATAACTCAAAGCAGAATTAAATCCTTGAAATAATACTCTCGGTTTCCATTGGATTTGATTTCTTGAAATAAATCTGTAGCTAGAGCCATAATCACTAAGGCTTGTGTATGTTGTTGAAGGATTGCTCCATGAAACATCAGCAGGCGATACCGTAAAAGGATAATCTCTGTTCAATTCATAATGATATGCACCTTGTCCATCTCTCGGTGGATAACCATTGATGAGTTGACCCAATCTTGCCCAATCACTTTCGGAAAGAGAATAAGGAATAATGGCGCTGCTTTCGGTTAGCCTTACTTTTCTATACCAAACATTCCCGTTAGTTGTTGATACTTTCAACCTAACATTAATAAATGTTGCTGTTGGACTAATCACTCTACTGACACTATCCTCAAGCCAAGAGCCAGTAGTTGCAACAGGCGTGCTCGTATTACTCCCTGAACTATCGACTATAGATATACTTTCAATCGAAGCAGTATCCTGATAAAATTCCGCACCCAATGTTAAGGTTTTACCTCTATATTTCACAACATCTACCATTGATAAGGATTGTGAAATGTAACCATCCGTTCCGCTTCGCCTTATCTTATTTTTGCTGTGTGTAAAATGCTCCCATAATCTTTTCATTTGATTATTATCGACTGGTACCGAAAGAACTCCGGCCGATTGCACTGCTCCATTGAAAAAGTCAGCATTATAATCGCCTCGTCTACCGATTGAAAATCCACCTGACCCCGCTGGATGTGAGCCAGAAGTCCCGAATTCAGTTTGTAATCCATTTATAAATACAGCTACATAATTACTAGGAGCATTGTATGAGCAAACAATTAAATTCCACGCATTTGCTTCAACCCTTATTCTTGTCTGAAATGGAGTACCGGAAAGTCCATTCATGTTGAACTCCATTTGTCCA
>Ga0209515_10005886_pt1 | contig 15626 bp, 18 predicted proteins | sample Subgroupgradi54m_FD_187454 | JGI IMG/M metagenome (GOLD analysis project Ga0209515, IMG submission 187454) | Subsurface groundwater microbial communities from S. Glens Falls, New York, USA - GMW60B uncontaminated upgradient, 5.4 m (SPAdes)... ...
TTCAAGGATTCTCCGACGACATGGGGCACACATTTCACGAATATGCTCCCCCTCGGAAATACCACGGAACCTAACCCTCAATTCGTGGCTCAACAAAACAAAGAAACCGTCCGCTTTAAACGGGCGATTTCATCATGGTGCAGCGGCCGGGAATCGAACCCGGAACCTTGGGCTTAAGAGGCCCCTGCTCTACCGATTGAGCTACCGCTGCAAGTGAGTGAGGAAGAAGAAGCTGCGGCAGATTATGCTTCCGAACGAACGCCGCTGTGGCAAGCGGTGCTTACCGCTGCAAGTGAGTGAGGAAGAAGAAGCTTTAGTGGATGGAAAAACGTGGCTATGATAGGCAGACTTCGCTTGCCTGTCAACCTAAAATCCGTTAGGATCCTCACGCTACGCACCCCTAGCTCAGCTGGATAGAGCGCTTCCCTCCGAAGGAAGAGGTCAGACGTTCGAATCGTCTGGGGTGCACCATGAAGAAGATCGCGTCCATCGCCGCTCGTGCATGACGCGATTTTCTTTTTGTTTGAGCGCAATTTGCATGGTCGGTGATGCGTTCGCTCCCGCACGTTTCTCATCTTGAGCAAATTGTGTTGCGAACGAGGCACCAAGATTCATTTCGTGCCCGTCGTTGTTGATATTTCGTGATGAAGATGAGGTGTTCGCTCCTTTTGCGTTGATGTTCGAGTTTACATCATGTTCTGCGAGGATTCGGAATGGAGCGGCGAGCTGAATGTCGAGCCCTCGCGGGGTGAGGGTGAGCTTCTCGCAGAGACCGGCAACCAGGCGTCGGCGCTCCTCGGGATAGAGGCGTCATGGGCTTTGGCCGGGATCCGCTCAGGTGGTCATGCACCTGCGCGAGGGCTCAGATATGCCCGCAGTAGGATAAGATGAAGAACGTCACCAATCTATGGGTAGTATTGGGCGGAATTATCACGGCTTTGGTAGGGTTCGGGATAGTTCTTTTTTCTCAAACGATCGTGGCTGCCCATTGGCACACCACTGTCGCAGCTCTCGGTTCTACACTTATTTCGACCGGGACCCTCGCTTTCATTTGGGAGCTGTTCTCCAAGCGTTCATTTTTGGCTGAGATAATTCAACTCACTCGTGTCAATGAAAGGGTGAGAAGTGCCGGAATAAATGGAATGACACTCGATTTTCAGTATGGAATTTCGTGGACAGACCATATTTCCAAGGCAAACGATATTGATATTATGTTTTCGTATGGGAGTACATGGCGGAATGCTTGCCAGAGTGCTTTTCAGAAGGCATTGACACGGAGAGTACATCTTCGCATCGCTCTTCCAGACCCTGATGTTGCAGATCTGACCGCGCGGTTGGGAAGTCGTTTTGGAAAACAACCCCCGGAACAGCTCAGGCGCTCTATCGAAGAGGCCGTGAGTTACTTCCAAAACCTGATGCAGAAGGCACACCCGGAAGCAAAACTCGATATTTGGTATTACAATTTTGATCCGCTCTATACGTACTATCGCTTTGATAACTCCGCTGTGATGGCGATCTATAAACATCGCCCCGGACGAGGTGGCGTTCCGACATTTGAGGTCGCGGATGGAGAGCTGTTGGGATTTCTTAAAGATGAATTTGATACCGTGACTTCCGACGAGAAACTGTCAAGGAAGATTCTCTCGCTTCCGGTTCCGAAACCAAAGCCAACTGGAGGTTAGCTTGATTCCTCTAAATATTCATATATGTCTTTTCTCCGATTTCACATGGGCGTTCTGGTTGAATTTGCGGCGTGTACGAAGGTGGCTTCTCGAATTGCCGAGCCAGACCTCCAGTCACATTCACTCCAAACCCTGTTGCAACGTCATCTCAAAGTTAGCCTCAATAAATCCGAGCAGGTTTCCGATTGGACAGCTCTACAACTGACTCCAACACAAATTGACTATGCCGCCAGTGATGTTGCCTATCTTCTGCCACTATACAGGCACATGTTAGAACACCTCGGCCAGAGGAATTGCCTTGTGCTCGCGGAAGCATCCTTTCAGTATCTTCCGACTCTAGTCGAATTGCGTATGTTGGGATGCAAAGATCCTTTTGCATATTGACTCGTCTCGAAAGCTTGATCCTTCACATTTCCACTCGTCTCAGTTCAATTCGAACTTTGTTGATCAAGGCGCACCATAGACAATACCATCCGCAAGGGTGGTATTGTCGTTGAATGAGAGCGAATCTGTGTCGAACGATTGCATACACCTTGATGGGGAGCGAACTCAGAGGATCTCATTCGTTGGATCGGACGCCTGTTCATTCCTCTGGTCCGCTCGATCACTGAGCGTCACGATCAAATGAAGCGTGCCCAAGAAACGATCGGCGACAAGCCGTGCTCTTCCGTGCTCCAACCACTCGCCGTACTCGTCGAACCAGATTTTTCGAAACTCTTTGATGTCTTCGTCGGAAAATAGTGGGTCAATCATACCTCCTGAGAGCGTAGATCAACCAAGACGGTTCCGACCGATATCGATGAAAACTATCCTCGGTTTCTTCGGCGTGCCTGTAACAGTTCCTGCACTCTCATAAACTCTTCGACTGTTACCATCGGTTCATGAAGTCCGCGAGAGAGCTCTCCCTGGACTTGGACAGCTCCGGCATAGAAGGGATCTCGAAGCATCTTGTAGAAGGCGCAGCGCTGGATGGGCTTGCCACCGAGACGGCCACGAACTGGTGTACGTACTCCCATCTCTTCGTTCGCGATAACTCGTACTCGATCGATGGGGACCCCGTCTAGAACGAGCTCCCAGACCTTGCGAAGCTGAGGAAAGAGAATCGGATCTGATATCATCTTGTACGCTTTGAAATCGCTCACCCATCCCATCGGCGGAAGATGGTGCATGCGAAGCCAGACAGCCGGCTCAGTGATGCGAAGCTTATTGGGATCGTATGTGATGTTGGATATCATATATTCCATTATTTCAGGACGAGTGAATAGCGTAAGGGGGAGAATGAACATGACTTATCAACACGTCCGAGAAGTAACCCGGACTCAGCGTCTCTCAGTGAAGAGTCGAAGGGAGAGTTGTTGATTGAATTGTCGCAAGATTGAGCTTGATCGTAAGAGGGCCAAATTCGATTGCTGGATCATCTCTTGTCCACATGGTGGTCGAGAAGAGATTTCTCATACACGCAAGACATCCTCGTTCGAGTTTGGCTCGGGACGAGGTGTGAGATTCAGGGATTGTCTAAGTTCCAGTCGAACTCGCTCAATCAAGGCGCACCAACAAAACAGTCGCCCACAAAGGCGGCTTTTTTGTGATTAAGACCGACCGAGAAGCCAGCCAAATCCAATCAATGCGATCGGCGTAAAAAAGAGGAGCATCAAAAAATACACTTTGAGCTCCTGTTGAGGAGGAACCGTGCGCTCTGATTCGTATAGATCAAACCAAGCCATGAGAGCGATGATCATCGCTGCCAAAGTAGAAGCAAGACACCACAAACAAAAAGCACGAATATCAAGCCACTGGACAAAAAACAAAAAAATAGATTCGAGACAGCCCAGAACGGCCCCCAGCATCGTGACGCGATACAACCAACGTGCCTGCCAATTCGTCGCCACGCGGGTGACGAGAAGGCCGAACATTCCCGCATAAAAAAGAAGACCAAAAAGCGGGCGCGGAACACCAAACGTCCATGCCCACTTTGAAAGACGCACGAGCGCGCAGCCGCCACCGGATCCACAAGCGATTGGCGCACCAGAAACGTAGGCGTACAAAAGATAGGCGGAAACAAAAAGCCCAATGAGACTAGCAACAGCCATCAGGCTACGAGCAACAAAAGGAGAGGGTTTCATCATAGGGCGTAATCAGATTTTATTTCATTCCATCACAGGTGTCCTTACTCCACAATCCTCGCTTCGCTACCCTTGCCTCTTCTTGCAACCTCCGCATTTCCTCCTTGCGCCGCTTCTCAAGCGGAAAGGAAACGTAGGCGTAAGCATATCCTTCTTTCACGAGAAGCGCGTTGAAATCGGTTCCATCTTCCAGGACAACGTTACGAAGAAATCGACCATACTTATCGCGATCATCGGCTTGCACATCCTCTTTTAACGCAACACGTTTTCCCTCGATCAAGTGTTTTACATACGCAGAAGCTTCTTTTCCAAAACACTGCACTGCTCGACGAGGATCCACAGATTCCGGCGTATTGATCCCAAGAAGACGGATTTTGGCGGGATGAGGTTGACCATCGATTTGCGCTTCAACGGTGTCACCATCCACAACTCTGACGACGAGGGCGTTGGTCGTGATGCGCGTGGGTGAGACCGCCGATCCACTATCCCCTTCGTCCCTCGTCGAACTCGTGGCATCTCCCCTTATCTTAAGGGGAGGTGGCTCAGCGGAGCGATAGCCGGAGGGGATGGATGGTCCTCGCACGAACCAACTTGCCACCAAGGCAGCACAGACGAAGATCCATGTAGACCACTGACGTTTGGTCATACGCCTATGATGGAATGACCCAACCTACTTTCACCTCCCCGTCTTCTACCTTGACCTGATAGCGTGTCAGACAGTGTCCATTCGGTGATCTGCCCGTTTCGATGTCGAACGACCAATCGTGCCACGGACAATGCAAGCTATTCTGAGAAACAGAACCACAAGAAAGCGGTCCGCCCATGTGAGGACATATGCTATTCAGAGCAAAAAACCGCTCGCCGAGACGAACGACTGACATAGGTTTCTTGTGTACTTTGATTTCTCTCACTTGTTGATCTGCCCATTCTTCGACCTTCCCCACCGTCACAAATTGATCAGGGCCTTGCTCGCCAAAAGGATGTGCCATATGGTGTTGATGATACTCGTGAAACGCTCCCATGACCAACCTTGATCCCCTCTTTTTTGCCGCTGAACTTGGCGGCGCACCCGAACTTGATCTGCACGGCTCAAGTGTGGATCTGGCTCTAAGCCAGCTCGATCCATTCTTGCATGCGCATTGGCATCATCGAGAACCGATCGTGAAGATTATTCATGGACGTGGTACAGGAACACTGCGTCTCGCCGTACATCGTTGGCTCAAGAATCAGTCGCGAATGGTTCAAGAGTTTCGCGAGAGCACACGTCTCGATGAAGCCGGCGCCGTGACGTATGTCGCGTTTTGTGGGTAACATCCAAATCATGCTCACCTTCCTTGCCATCATCTGGCCACCGATTATTGTGTTCAGTCTTCATGTTCTGCGAGTCCTTTTGCTCCCCGAATATTACAGACTCGACATGATCGCCCATTTCTTAGGTGGGGCCGCGATCGCGCTTGTCGCTTGGAACACCTTGCGATATTTGATCAAAACACGATCGCTCACTCCACTCCCCCGCTATCTTGCCTGGTTTTTGTGTATCGCCACCGCTGAACTCGTTGGCGTGCTTTGGGAGTTTTGGGAGTTTTATATCCAAAGTCGTTTTATGTTTATGGGAATCACCCTAGAAGACACCCTTATGGATCTTGTGCTGGATTTGGTTGGAGCGACCGTATGTATGACGGTTCTTGTGTACGCAGCACATAAAAAGGACCGTCGACAAAAACCCGTTGACGATCGGGCAAACATCCTTTAAGATTTTGCCACATTCGGGGATCGTCTAATGGTAGGACAGCGGCCTTTGAAGCCGTGAATCTAGGTTCGAGCCCTAGTCCCCGAGCCAGGAACGGCCACGCCTCACCGCGTGGCTTTTCGTATACCAAAATATGGAGGGCCCGAACGGCTGCCCAGTGTGTTTTATGACCACTGCTCACCACATTTTTTTCGTTAGGGAGAGGTTCGAGCCAAAGATTCTTTCGTGGGGCAACCTTTTTCTCGAAAAGGTTGTGATCCTGTGCGATATTTTCCATATTTTGAGCCCGTTCTATCCAAGGTGTTACACAAACGTACGAAATGGTATTCTTTTCATTATACATTTTTATATGCCTGAAAGATACTACCGTGCTCCTTCTGCAAGAACCGATGACAGACATTTAATCCAAGAGCAGCTGGCAGATATTGGTTTATTGGATCAAGAATCATATCATTCGCGGGCAGTCGATGCTTTTAGATTAATGCTACAAACTTCATCAACGGATGAAGTCATAAAAAAGATACGCCTGTTGGGGGGGGTGGAACAGGATTCGGAACTGCGTAAGATTTTTGATGAGCATCTTTTTCATAAGCTACTACAGGGAAACTCGGTGGAGGTGAGCTCCATGATAGATGGGTTGAGCTATACGTTTCGTTTTCCGGTGTGTGCCTTTAAAAGGCATTTTCAAAACATTTTTCAACCATTGCATGCAACGAATGTCGAACGTGAGGCGACTATTGATTGGGCTGATGCAAACAGAAAGAAGAGGCTTGAGTCTCTCGTCGCGCTGCCAGTCGATCAAGCGATAGAGGAAATTTTATTCAGCGGTGATGTCAGGAAGATCGCGTACCTCGCATCAAGATTATCCAACTATCAAGAATTTTTGGATCCTGAGAATCCTCACGCTAATCCTAATGCGGATCAGAGCTCGATTGAAAGAGGGCTGAGACGAGATGTTTTATTTGCTGCGATGACAGGGACTCCAGAAATGGCGATGTATAGAATCTCGCTCAGAAAATGTCGTGCTCAAAAAATTGGTGGCATCGGTTCCAGCTTCGGTGGTAAGGCGGCTCAGCTTCCAACGCACTTTCCTTTATTAAAGGGCTTCCACTCTGGTATCCAAGAAGGCAAAATTGGAGATTATAATGAGCTTTTTGAATTGTATTTGCATGCTCACAGTAGCGTAGCAAGCAAGGCGAATGAAGAAATTTCAGCAGAATCCTTAGAATTCAGAGCCGTGAACCTGGCAGCTGACTGGTTGACGGAAGCGATGAAATATAATGACCCTCTGAGAAGTCCCCATTCTTCTTACGTAACGTCTCTCGAAGAGGCGTTGACCTGGGCTCGTTTGGGCGACCCTTACTTGAAAAAGCAACTCGCTGGCATGAGACGAAAAATTCAAGGAGCGGATCTACACATGATCCGTCGCTTTATTGGAAAATCTGGGGCTTCTGAGCAACAAGAGCGTAATCGTCGTAGAATAAATACCCTAAGCGAGACACTGAATCTTCTGGGAGATGAAGAGACTCTGGCAGGCAGCTTTGGCAAAGACGTGCGTAAAGAAGCGCACCTCGCTTCTCACGATGTGGATGTGCGTGGAGAAACTGAAAAAACAGACGAAGAGACGAGGCCTGCTATCGCGCATGAGGTTGTACAGGTTAAGCTCTTACAGACAGCGTTTGGGGAGCAATCCTCGAGATTTCTGACTTGGGATAAACACAAAATAGAAAAACACCGTATGGTAGAATTTCTAAAAAATAGCCCAGAGTTCTTGGATGAGGTATCGAAAATATCCATGAAAGAATTAGAGATTGATTTGGCTACCGGTATTCGTGAAGCAAAAAGGGAATTAGAAAAAAAACTAAAAGGTATCGCGCTACAGTACGCAAATGATTACTATAATGTTGGCGAGCACTCGGCTCAGTCGGCGACTGATGTCTATCAAACGCTGTGTGACAAATATGAACAGGATTTTGCAGACGCACTTCCAGAGGTTCTGTTTGGTCAAGCGAAAAGAGTTTTTGTGGAGAACCAGAATAAACACGACATAAAGCGATTGGAGGAACGCTTCTTCGCGTCGATTCCGGAGGAGATATCGAGTAAGTATCAGGCTGATATCGAGACGGCACAGAACGCTGAACAGCGCCTTGAGATAAGTCGGATCACTCATCGCTATCATGAATCCCTCCTACGTTCTCCGGAGGGGCTTCTGATGCAGCGAGAGAAACAACGACTTTTGGAAAGAACTGCGGCGGGTTTATGGACCGAAACACGACGCGAGCGTGACCATCTGGAAGCAATATATGAGGGCAAAAAGAGCTTAGGTCAAAAGGCGGTTGATCTTCATTGGAGATATGCGAAGACACCGTATGGGGGAGCGATCGATTGGATTAATACCGCCCCATTCGGTTCAATTGAGCGTTCACATAAGGCCCTGCGTTCTGGCGTTGATGAAGAGACAGCTTTTGCTTTGGCGTTCGGCGAGAGAATGTTTTATGGAGCGGACATGCCCCATACATTACTCAACCGCTTGTCGAAAATCCTCGGAGTTCTTCCGTCAAATGATCTTAAGCGATTAGAAGAATTCTATAAAGAAAAACTTCTCTTACCTCAGGATAACGTAGCATCTAAAAAAATTGATCCATGGGAGGTGAAGCAAAAAGCCTTTTTGGCTGCGTGTTTAAAAATGCGAAATACCTTGATTGAGGAATATAAATTTGAAGAGCTAGAAACGTTTGGGAATGCTGTAGGCTTAGTGATCGATTTTCGTTCGCCAGAGCTGTATCCAGTCGTGATTCAAGCGACAAAAAATAATCTTACACACAATCCGTGTTATCTATTTGATGTAACAAATGTCATAATACGAGGTGTTGGTTTTAACCCCATTCAAGAGAGCGAGGAGTTACAGGAAAGATTGATTTTTCTCATCAGACAAGGTTTAGAAGCAGCTGATATTGAAACTATTAAAAACCTCCAAGCCCTTTTGGGAGTCCCCGTGGATTTTTCTGGATCGATGGCCAACGAGGTTCATTCTTGTTATGCAAAAGTTCTAGAAAGCGCACCGGACGATAAAATGTTTAAAGAAATGGAAGACGTAAAGACGTTGACGGGCGTGCGGCCAGAATTCACCGGATCTAATGTGCGTAGAGCGGTATTCGTTCGATACATAAAGTGGGTTGTGCATCTTAACGACTCGGGTTATGGCCATGGCGCAGGTCCACAGGCTAAAATCGCGCAGCTTGAAAGAATTACTGGGATTAACAGAGCTTCGATTTTGGAGAATGCGGACGGATGGACTGCGCTCGTGCTTTCTGTGAACACCGTGGCTGCATATAAAAAAAATGTAGAATTCATCACAACAACTCAATCGAGTCAGATGTATTCGGAAGAAACGAGAAAGACACTTATGGAAGAAGGGCTACAAGCTGCCTACGGTCGCTTGATCAAGAACCGAAGATTCTCTTACATCTCTGAATTCCCTTACATCTCTGAATTAGTGACCGAATACGGCATCCTTCCAGCACAGGGCGTCCTTCGTGAGGCGGCCTTTGCTGAGCTTGCAGGGAATGGACTGCTCTCGGACGGTCTATCAGCCTTGCTGCTAAAATGCAAAGTGAAGCTTGAATGCACTCCGGAGGATATCGCTCAATTCACTTCTTTGAGACCATCCGCTTGGGCCGTGCTGTATACGATCGGATTACCAAAAGACGCGCGTACAAAAAAGAAGGTGATAAGCAGGGCGGAGGCTGCTGCTCCAGTCGCTGCTCTCATGCCAGAGTTGCTTTCGATCAAGGGGCCGGCGGCAAGACCAGAATTTTGTCCTTGGCGTACGCAAATGGATCCCCTCGTGGAAACGATTAACATAGAGCATCCTTTGGGGGAGGCTGCAAATAGGTTCGGTCTCATTGAATTCGTACGCCGTTTTGGAATGGTCAACCTGCCCTGCCTCGCTTCTGTCGTGATTGATCTCCAGGGGCTGAAAGATCGACTCAGTAAGAAAGACAATCTATCAGATCAACTTCCCCTCTCAACACGCACTGAACTAAACGCATTGTATCAAGCAAATGGGAGAGTTCTGGACTGGCAGGTGCTAAAAACAATCGAGGGTGTAAACTCTGTCTTGAACTATCTTGAACAGGTACTGGATACGTTAAAACAAGATATTGTCCAGGATCGAATTCCTGATGGGGTAGAGCAAACGGCTCTCGGGATGGAGCTATTTAATTCTGTCGTTATTAGATCGGGCCACTACGGCAATCTGGATGATCGCCGGCGAATCATTCTGCAGTGGCGATCCGTTGAAAGAACCCAAGGGAAAACGGCGACCTCTGTTCCCCCGTACTATCCGAAAGGATCTCGCAAAATAACCATAAAAACACAATCTCCTAAAACTGGTCTTGATGATGTTACAACGATGTTGGAGGGTGGTGTGATTGAAGCAGAGGCATTTGAAAAACGATCAAATGCCATTCAAAAGCTGGAGCAAGACAAGCAAAATCTACTAAAACAAGAGATATTGAGAAACTTTTTAGCGCCATTCCATGGCGAGTTAGGGGCGCTTTCTAGTATCGACGTTTCTAGACCACTTGCGATCGTAGAACGCCCCTTGGTTCGGTTGTCTCGCGAGATTGCGGAGATTGAGAGCAACCTGCTTACCCTACAGGTGACAGCTTCTTCTGACGAAAAACAGGCAGTTCTGCAAGAGAAAAAGAAAAAAGGCATGGAGATGGCCCTCGCGAGGCTTCGCGAGAAAATGATTATGTTTTCTTCCATGAGTTCGGAAGAGAATCTCATGTCCATCTTAGAATCGGCTAGTATAAAACTCGGGACCAACGAAGAGGGCTCGGAATCGAGTCATTCCTTAGATCAGCTCAAGCAACTACTAGGCGCTTCGAGTTTAGAGAAGATGGATTCTTACACGCTGACGCAGATTTTATTAGAGACACTCTTGGCTAAATTCGGGAATGAATTACTCCAGGTGGCTAAGTCAGAAGTATATCTGCTCGTTCTCAAGCTTGTATCTCTCGAGAGTCCGGGTCACATTGAAGCGATACGGAGAGAGCTCCACGGATCGAGGGAAGGAGTGTCCGAGAAATTACTAGATGCATGGTCAGATTGGTTTACAGAAGAAGGCCTTTTGCATTTCACAGATCCTAAAAACACGCATCAGTCGATTCGTCGCGTCCCATTTTCAAAAAATCTCTTAAAGCTTATAGAAAAAATATTCGAGATACATGGACAGCGGTCTGGTTTGCTTGAGATGTGGAATCGTGGAGTACTAGATAAGCCGGTCAAACATCCGCTCGCATCGATTGACCTGAACGTAAGAGAACTGGATCAAAAGATTGAGCGTATAAAATCAGAGAAGAACGTGTTGTCAGAAAGTGATAGTAAAATGAAAAAGGTAGAAACAATGGATATAAACTATTATAGTTGTCATGGATTAGGTCGTATTTTTGCTGGCGATATTGCCTCCGCTTGTTATGATAAACAGAGAGAGGCTCTTGCAAAAAATGAATATCCCGATCTACAAGCAGTGCTTATGACACATGAAGAGGGAAAAACAATTGAAATGTTGGGATCCTGCTTGTTGATTGAGGCCATAACAGTAGACGGCAAGAAGGCGATTGTTATTCGAGCGTTAAATCCAACGGATGCAGTGATTAACCGACGGCTGGATGCATCGGATGTCGTGTTGAAAACAGTAGAGTATGCCACAGAGATCGCACGAGCAGGGAAGAAGGACATGGTCTTGCTTTGTGACGGTCCTGGCCACCAATCGAATCGAGCGCCTATCATTACTGCAATAAGTGCCTTAGCGATACAGAAGAAATGGCCCCATGGTCCAGAACTCAAGAGTACGAAAGAAACCAATTTTAATGGATATAATATAGGGGCAAGTGGTCAAACGAGACTTGTTTGGAGTGTAAAAAGCAGAAATGATTGACCTACTATGTTCGAAACAAGAACCTTTCGAGAAATACCAAAAAAATTTCTAACAGAGGTGTATATTAATCCTAGTTTAAAGCGTGAGCTATCCAAGCTTGAAATCAATCCAGAAGATCTAGTCGTGTTTCTTCATCCAGATGGTGAACTTGAATTACGCGTGATAGATTTTCACCATAGGAGTGCAGATATGTCGCTAAGTTCTCCTCTAGTACATACGAAGAAAACTGCATCGCATGTTTATTGCCAATTTGACTTAAAGGGTGTTGGTTTTATAAAACCAGAAACGCATTCATCTAAGAAGGATGGAATTGAAAAAGGAGAACTGGCCGGCTACCCATCTGCCTATATTATCCCCAACTCTCAAGAAACTCCTTGGGGGTATGATGCTCTGGGACTATTCGATGAACGTATGGCCGTGACGACGGTGAAAAAATCCGAAGAGCTCGCGTCTCTTGGTATGAGGGTTGAGGCATTTGTGGGGCTTTATCGATTGGATGCTGTGTATCTTGAAGAGGGACGACTTACATCCGTCGCAGCCCTTAAGAAAGAGGCCTCGGAGAGATTCATGGCAGAATACACTGAGCTCAAAGAATCTTTAACGAAAAAAGATACGTCCCTAGAAGAAAAAGTCGCTATTAAACATAAGATGGATGATTTAAGGGCATGGAAAAATGATCTGGCAAGAGATTTTTCACCCGTAGTAGGAGTTCGTCTTATGAAGTCGGTTTTTCGTATACGTGATTTACAAGATGCGACATCTGAGCAGGCTCGATTCATGCTAGAGGAGGCTATTGCGAATTTACAAGCGGAACAAAGGCTTCTAAATAAAGAAGCTGAATCAAACGAACCTTCCCTTGAGTCTATTGAGGGACGAGAAGCCTATATTAAAAAACTAGCCAAATGGTTTGGGGAGGGCTTGGGTATTCTGATGAGAACTGGTCAAAGTCACCTTTTCCTTCACATGGGAAATCTGTCATTGGCTGGAGAGGTAGTTGATTTGGATTCCGTTGGCAAAGTTCTGCGTACTCGATCGGGGAAGGCTTACTGGGCTGATGGCGCAAACGTTTATAGGGCTTTAAACCAGGAATATAGATTACCGAACTGTCTCGTGAAAGACATGAGGGATATTGTCATTTCCACCAAGAAGCTCATTCATGCTATGGACTCACACGGATACAACATGAGGCGGGATTCGAGAGCGGATGTCGTTCAAGCTGCGATGGAAGGATTTACTCATGGCCTTGGAACAGCCGTAGAGCCGTATAAAACAATTCAAGTATCAAACGAGCGTCTCTGTGAAGTTTTTGGTCAAATATTAGATCGCGTACTTGTTACCGGTAAAAAATTTGAAGCCATTCCTAAAGATGGTCAGGAGTCAGGCGATGGGGAGTAAATGGTAGGAAAATACCTGACACTGTTAAGCGATTAAGCCCTGTTTTCATCTTGAGTTTTTCAAGTTTCATATACGCGTAAATGGAAGCAAAAAAAATGATTTGTGTTTCCACGGTCTTCGTAGGACTTTTTGAGAAGCCTAGATGAGACTTGAGCGATTTGTAGTAAGCCTGTTGCCATATATGCTTCTTGATCCAAAATGGCAGATTTGAGACAAAACCGACGGGAAAATATTTTTGTTTTAGCCTAAGCTAAGCCAAAAATATTTTACCTAGGGTTTGGCCACATATGACGTTTTGGGCTGGAGTGTATATGGCAACAGGCTTAATGCCGCTCGTTCCGTCAGCGAAGAAACAACGGGTCCTACGCATGCTCCTACCAACCCATGAACGTAGGGCTGTGCAGAACCTGCATCAGACAGGTGAGTCTCTATCTGGCTAGACCCGTCTTCACCGTATACCCTTTGACAAAAACGTGCTATAGTCATAGTAATACAGTTACATAATTATTTAATTGTATAATTTATGCTTAATCAAAGAGAGATACAGAGGTATCGAAAACGATTTACCAAAAAAGATCTGAGCGTCTCGACCCTCTTTAAGATTCTCAGTGATACGAACCGCTATCGTATCTTTTTCCTACTCATTGGCTCGCCTCATTTCTCCGTCGGAAACATCGCCAAGATTCTCGACATCTCACTCCCCTTAGCCTCGCAACACATACGACTCATGGTTCATGCCCACGTCTTAAAAAAAAAGCGAGATGGGAAGCGAGTCTACATACAGCTTGAACGTCGTAATTCGTTATTAACTGCCCTCAGTAAAACGCTTCAGCGTATGTAACGATCTAATTCTCTCTGCGCGAATATCTTTTTCTTTTTTCTCATTACTCGTATTTCCCATCTCTATGCTTTGGACCATCGTTGTTATTCTTGTCGTGTTGTGGCTGCTCGGTGTCGTGACTTCTTATACAATGGGAGGCCTTATTCATATCCTTCTTGTGATTGCACTTATTGTCGCTTTGGTTCGTTTGATCAAAGGTGAAAAAGTCTTGTACTAGCTCATACACTATTAAGCCTGTTGCCATATATGTTTCTTGATCCAAAATGGCAAATTTGAGACAAAGCCGAAGGTAAAATATTTTTGTTTTAGCCTAGGCTAAGCTAAAAATATTTTACCTAGGGTTTGGCCAAAGGTGACGTTTTGGGCTGGAGCATATATGGCAACAGGCTTATTGGGCTCACAGCGAGTTTCGTGAATGAATCAGCGAATACGCAACGCATCGAAAGCCTTTTTGAGTAGCTCGAAGCCGATCGCATGAGATCACGAGACGGCGATCCACATCTTCCCAAGCGAAGGTACGTTCCACGGCGTAACGTTTTATTCATGCCTTATGCTTGATGACACTAACCGTTTTTGGTCTCTTCGTTATCATACTGATCCGGCATGAGTACACACCTAATCCAACTGTCTACACCTGTGAAATAAAGGAGCGCTTCACGGATGTAACTTTTTCCTATGTTTGTCGCGACCCATACCGTCATTGGAGCAATTATTGGGACGATGTTGCCGACTCATCCGTTCATTGTTTTTGGATTGGCATTCTTACTCCATTTTTTGACGGACATGGTTCCTCACGGGGATACCAAACTTTACAAAGATCATCTCTCTGGAGTTCGAAAAAAACTCACGTGGGTCTATGTGATAGGTGATGCTTTGGTAACCATCTGTCTGATCGGATATTTCATTCAAATATCGACTCTACACATTCAACCAGCTGTCTTGACGGGAATCCTTGGAAGCGTTCTCCCTGATATTCTTGTCGGTCTCTACGAAGCATTTCGAACAAAATGGCTAGCTCGATTTCATTATTGGCACTTCTTTTTCCATAACCTCATCAGCAATCGAATAGGAGACCTGCCGTTGGCGATAGGTGTCATGATGGAGATGATCCTAACATCTACTCTCTTCTACCAGCTTTTGTAGCAGGCTGTATTTACTACCGATTAACCTTACGAGGACTGACGCCTCAATCGGCTCCAATTTCGGAATGTGAATGTAGCCGTTATGCCCCTCAATCGCCGTTCGAACATCTTTCACGATGCGGGGCCACACGTAACGCCAGACCCACCCCTGGTGCTTTTTGTTGCGTATCCAAGATCCACGCGCTTTGATTTTGTATGAAAAGAAGATATCATACTCATACATATCGCCTGTATTCTCTATGCAATTCGATGCATCTCTCTCTAAAAAACGCTCCTCTCTTCCTCCAGATCCAGCACATGTTCGCGCGTTAGAGGATAAATTTCTGTCTGGGAAGATCGAAATGGGAACCCTACGAAAAAAGCTCCTCGCGCCCTTTCCAAGAAACCCAAATCCACCGATCGAGATGATCAAAGAAGATCCTTCTGTTCGGATCATCAAAGATCTATACAACGATTGTCCGTTTGCCCCCAAACAAACAGACGCCAACACAAAGGCTCTTTTTGCGTTTGTAGAAAAGTTTCCCCCCGAAAAACGTCGTGCGCTCCTCGTAAAAAAGGGAATGGGAATTCGTGTGCATACATTTGAATCCTTTGAAGATCTTACCACCTGTTTTCGTCTGGCCTCATTCGCAGAATCAACCGTCGAGCAGATCGCATCTCTTTCAAATACACAAATCAAATGGATGGGTACATTTCTTGCTATTTACGGAGACACACACGTTCAATCACTGTGGAGTGAACCCCAT
>Ga0209515_10005887_pt1 | contig 15625 bp, 13 predicted proteins | sample Subgroupgradi54m_FD_187454 | JGI IMG/M metagenome (GOLD analysis project Ga0209515, IMG submission 187454) | Subsurface groundwater microbial communities from S. Glens Falls, New York, USA - GMW60B uncontaminated upgradient, 5.4 m (SPAdes)... ...
TGTTCCCAGAACGGCATGCGCGGGTAGGTCCGGAAGAGCATCAGCGCCCCGCCGGAAGGGCCATATTTCCCTTCCATGATGTCACTCAGCCGATATCCTGTCGTCGTGGTGCTCGAATCCAGAAGCCGCTGGATATACACTTCCCTCTTCCCCTCGAGGGCAAATTTCCAATAGTCATAAAACCTCTTGTCTTTTGTGATCTCCCCAAGCTTAGCGGCAATCTGGGAGAGGATCACAAGATCATCCCGGCTGTCAAAGACGGGGGGCATCCCCCCCTTCCAGATCTGCAAAAAGGGATTCGAACAGGAAGCGGTCACCTCCAACCCCTCAAACTCCAGCCAACTGTTGGCAGGAAGGGCGATGTCCGAATATTCGATGGAGGCGGTCATCTGAATGTCGATAGAGACGATCATCTCCACATGAGGATTCACATTTTTGATCATCTCATAACAATGTTTGGCGTTGTTGATGAGATTCACATTGGTATACATCATCACTTTGGTGGGTGTGGGCATATGCGTCTGGCCCGTAAACACTTTTCTCCCCTCCTTGGGCGTATCGACAATGAGCGGCCTGTCCCCATGATTCCAATAGGCCGGCTCCTCATCTTGGGTGTGGGCTTTGGTCTTCACGTCCTTTCCATGCGCCGCAGAATCCAGCGTCGGATGGAACGGATCTTCCGCCACCCACCCTTTGAAACCGGGGCCGGTCCAGGGGGACCCTTGAAAAAGGGCTGATTTGTAATTGCCCGCCCATCCAAAAGCGCCGGCGCCCTGCTTTCCGATATTGCCCGTCAACATGAGGGGCAAGTAGGCCGCCCGATTCATTTCGGTGGCATGAAACCAGTGGTTAATCCCTTCCCCTTGATGAATGGCAACCGGCTTGATCGTCGCGATGTCTTGTGCCAGCCGGAGAATAAGGTCCTTGGGGGCGCGGGTGATTTGGGCGACGCTCTCCAGATCATAATCTTTGAGGTGAATTTGGTAGAGAGAAAATAAGGTCATCACCTCCACCTCTTTTCCGTCGACCGTCTGGACTTTAAAGGTCCCTTCCAGCGCGGGGCTGAGACCCTTCTGGATAAACCGGTTTCCGACATCGTCTCTTGTGATCGGCGCCGGCTGATTTTTTTCTTTATTCCATATCACAAAGTCGCCCAGTTTCTCGTACTGTTCCTGTTTAAGCCCTTGATATTTAAAACTTGGGCCTTCCGGCGAAAGACCCAGTGTGTACTCTGGGAAAATTTCTCCCGCCCGAAGCCGCTTGAGAGTGTCCGTGCGAACCAGAAGCGGAAAATCGGTGAATTTGAGGATAAACTCTTTGTCGTACCATCCCTTCTCGATCATCATGCGCGTGATGCCCAAAAAGAGGGCGGCGTCCGTCTGGGGACGAATCGGAATCCAATAATCGGATTTCGTCGCCGGGGGGCTATATTCAGGGGCGATCGTGACTAATTTCGCGCCGCGTTCCATGCATTCAATGAACCAATGCGAATCGGTTAGTTTATTTTCGACGAGATTCTTACCGTCCTGGATGATGAGTTTACTGAAACGGAGGTCGTTGAAATCGCAGTCGGCGTTCTGCAGGCCATGGACCCAGGGATGCCCCGGGGCCTGGTCGCCATGCCAGGTGTAATTGGACCAGGTCCTCCCCCCCTTGGCTTCACTTTCCTCCACCTTCCGCAAATGCGTGTCGAGGATCGCCATCGTATTGCAGAGCCGATACATTCCGTATTTTCCGAAAACGCCCAAAAGCCCCATCCCGCCGCGCAGTTTGAAGGTCCGTGTTCCCGCCCCGTGCATCGCTTCAATCATTTCTTCCGGGTATCCTTCGGCCAAGAGCCGTTTTTTCCCTTCTTCGCCGCTGTAACGTTTCCCGATGGCGATAAATCCGTTAGCGATATAGGTGTAGACCTCATCCCAGGACACTTTTTCGAAGGTGTCGGTGCCCCGGGAGTCAAACTTGTATTTCTTTTTGTTCGCGTCGGAGAGTTCCGGAAATCCGTCCTTGGCCCACTCGCGCCAGCCCTGGCGGACGATCGGATACTTTAATCGGTAAGGACCGTAAACCAATCGGTGAAAGGTAAACCCTTTGGCGCACTGACGGGGATTCCAACTGGCCGTTGATTTGTTGCCGTATAGATCTTTGTAAGAGTCATAATCGTATTCGGAACCGAGCCGGACCGTAATCCCGTTGCGTAAATAGGCCTTGCAGCGGCAGGCGTGCGTGTCATTCGGCGAACAGACCCAGGAGTAAGTGCTGTCATACCGGTACTGATTCCGGTAAATTTCTTCCCAGTCTCTATTGGGATAATAAGCAAGAGGATTTTCAACGCTTGCAACCGGTTCAAACGCCCACAAGTTAATCCCCTTTAACGTCAGCCAGGCGCTCGCTCCGGTGAGTCCGGTTGCTTTCAGGAATTGACGACGGGTGATTTTCATACGGATTACCTCTCTAAAATAAGTTCATTCCAGATGGAGACCATTTTCTGTCCGTTGCGGTCTTTGTGAAACCCGTCCCACAGCGCGAAGGCGATACGCATGGCGCTACCAGGCCGAAAGTCCAGACCTTCACGCTCGGAAGATTTTAAGGAACGGATAAAGACAAGATGCCAGACCCCTTTTTCCCAAACCCCTTTGGCCTTTACCTTTTCTCTCTTTGGAAGTTGGGTCGTATAGGACCCCAAACCCTTCGCGGTCGCCTCTTCGGCGCTTTCCATGTTGAGAGGGTTTGAAACAGGATTTCCGGCCCCCCATCCGGTTGTAAATTCCGGATCGTGGAATCTCGTTTTGGATTCCGCGGCTTCAAAAGCACTTCCATGTGGGTAGGTACTTTGCGATTCATACCAATCGACGGCCGCGTGAGGGTATTCGGTGTCGACATCCTCCCTTTCATTGCCAACCTGTTCCCATGCCGCTTTCCAGTGCCAGAGATGGACCGGGGCTTCTCCGCTTCCCATTCCAAAAAAGGGAGGGTTCTTTTGTTCAGAAAATTCCAATGCCGCGGCGTCGGAAAACGACTGAACCGCGACGATATCTTTGTCCCGTGTCGCATCGTTCCATTTCAAATAAAACGCGATCTCCTTCCCGTTATGCAGCGCCTGGACTTCCACACCGTCGATCCGGTTGTCTCTCCACCAGAGCGGAGCGAGTGCCACAAAAACCGGTTCGCCCTTTTGCCACTCTCCCCCAAGGGGATTCGGATCAATCTTCCCGGAAATCTTTCGGGCTTTGATTTGTGAAAATTTCAGGCGAACGCGCTCGGAAGCGCCTTCCTTTGAAAGCGTCTGCACATAATGAATCAGATCCCAGACCTGTTCTTGGGTAAACGTCCCGGAATAGCTGGGCATGGGGGTCCCGGGCATCCCTCCGATCATCCGGAGATATAATTCTTTGGAACTTGACCCGCCTTTAAAAATACCCGCGGTCAAATCGCGGGGCCTTGTGGCATACCCCAGGGTATCCACCATCTTTTGTTGCCCGTCTCCTTTCCCTTGCGCTCCATGACAACCGGCGCAGGAAACTTTAAAGAGCCCCTCCCCCCGCTTCAACGCTTCGGGGGTGGCGGCGGGCTCCTGCGGGATTTGAATAAGATCCGCCATTTCAGTTTTCTGTTTACCTTTTTCAATTTCCGAAAGAGAACGGACATAATAGGCGAGGGCCCACCGCTCTTCCCGGGTGAGGTGCCCCCAGGGAGGCATGGCCGAACCGGGCATCCCCCGGGTAATCACTTTGAAAAGATCCTCATCGGTCGCCCCCGTCGTCGCCGAAACAAGACGGAATTTATCCTGCGCGAAATTTCTCGGTTTAGGATTCAAAAGATACGCGGCGCTCCCATCGGCCCTTCCTTGCGCGCCATGGCACACCGCGCATTGCTTTTGATAGAGCGCCTTTCCTTTTTCAAATAACGCCTCCGTCGCCTTTGGTTTCTCCTGAGAAGACCTCTGGGCAAAGGATGCAAAGATCCGAACTGAAAAAACCGATAACAGAATAAGAGCCAGAAGCCCCGCAAAAAAACCTATTTTTTTCAAGCGAAACATCCCTAAAAAGACCCTTTTACTCCCTTAACCAAGCATAAAAAATCCAGCCGTTACGGGCTGGATTACTTTTTCCCTGCTTCGTCGTTGATATCTTTGAACCCCTTTTTGAATTCATGAATCGCTTTCCCGAAGGAGCGGGCAATCTCAGGAAGGCGCCCCGCCCCAAAGAGAAGAAGGGCGATCAGAAGAACCACCAGGAGTTCGCTCATTCCGATATTCTGGAGGAACGCAAACATTTCTACACCTCCTGTTCAAAAGGAGTCTACCTCTTCCGCGATATCCTGTTTATGATCTACGTCATACTTATAAATTTCCCTTTCTTACAATCCACTCGTACCGGTATGACAGATGTTGCATTTATCTTGCGTCACATCCGCTCCCACGTCGACGGGATGACGGAACGGCTGCTCCATCGGAGGCGTTTTGGCCACCTCCTCGGGAGTTCCCTGCCCCAGGATGGTGTGGCAAGCGTTACACTCTTTGGTAATCACTTTCCCGTCACGGCTTTTATGCAGCCCATCGTGGCAGCGGAAACATCCGTCTGAATTGAGGTGCCCCAGATGCTCCGGGTGAACCTGCCAATTGACCTTCATATAGGGGAAAAAATTGGCCTGGTAAATCCGAAGCAGTTCTTCCGTCGCCTGTTTCAAGGAAACCGCTTTTTCGCGAAGAAGACCGGGATAATTTTTTTCATAAAATTGGGAAAGGCCGGTCAAGATGGATTTTTGCGCCGCTTCTTCGGTCGTATACTCCTTAATCAGAAGACGGATCGATTCCCGTTTGAGGTAAGGCAGTGAGGGATCAAGCCGGCCCGTCAGAAAAGCCTGGTCCAAAGCGCGATTGGGCGGATTAAAGATATGGCTGGGGCGATTATGGCAGTCCACGCAGTCCATTCTCCGAAGAGACGCTTTGGAAACCTGCTCCGGCGTGAGGGGATTTTCCGTCGACATATATTCTGTCGCTTTCCCGGTATGATCGGTGGCCCGAACCCACGGAATCACCTGACGCTTTTCATCCGTGGAAATATAATCGATATCATTTTTGATATTCATATGCCAATGGATGCCCGTGGCCGAACCGACGGTGGGGTCTCCCCCGCCGACCTTAAGGAGCATCTGGATCTGCCAAGGCGAATTTTTTTCGTCCGTCAGATAATGCGCAAAGGTCTTCTGCTGGGCGCCGAAGAATTTCGCCGGCCAGTGGCACTGTTCACAGGTCTCCTGAGCGGGGCGGAGGTTCTTCACGGGAGACTGGATCGGCCTCGAATATTTTTTAAAAATAACCGAGTAAATCTGGTAGGTGCCGGAAAGTTTCGACCGCACAAACCAGCTGGCGCCCGGCCCGACATGGCATTCCGCGCAGGCGACACGGGCATGCGGCGAATGGAGATAGGCGGTGTATTCCGGTTTCATCACGGCATGGCAGGTTTTTCCGCAGAAAGTCACCGAATCGGTGAATTGATATCCCCGATAACTCACCAGCGAAAGAAGAACCAGGATCGCGACTGTTCCAAAAACAAAAATAAGAAAACCAACCTGATGGCGCCTTAGATTTAAATCAAGGAGAGGGAACCTGGGGATTTTAAAGGAGGGGTTGAGGCGCCTGCGGCGCCTTTCCCTCAACATGCCGATCGGGATCAAGAGGAGCCCGGCCACCAGGATAGAGGGAGAAACAAAATAAATAATGATCCCGAGATACGGGTTGGTGTTCGAGGCGAAAAAATCAACCGCGACCAGAGTCGCCGTGACCGCGAACCCGGAAACGGCCAGAAAAATTCCGAGAAAACTGATCCAGTTTTGAATGAGGGGAGGGGGGGCACCGGCCGGCCTCTCCGGCGCATTACGCATCGGGATCTTTTTTCTCGATATCCCGGATCTTCAAAAGAAGGCCCAGGACGAGGAGCGCGATAATGAGCGCGGAGATCCAGAATCCTTTTCGCCGGAACTGGAAGGCCTCAATCGCTTTCTCTCCGCCTCCGTTGGCCTTTTTCGCGATGGCTTTCCCTTTCTCGGCGATCGATTGGACTTCCTGATCCGAAAAAGAATGGACATACGCGCGGGCCTGGGTCAAGGTGTTCTTCGCTTGGCTCAAATCATATTTGGCCTCGTCTACATTCATTCCGATATGTTCCGCCTTGAGGACGACCGTTTCGGCGTCAGAAAGACTTGTTTTAAGTTCTTCGATGGAATTTTTCATGGCATGAGCGATCTGGAACCCTTTGGACTCTGCCTTGTGGCACTGCATGCAGACCGCTTCATTTCCCGTACCGAGCATCGCATCGGTTGTTTTCTGGATGAAATGGTTCCCGTGACAGACTTCACATTCCGGAAGCCCCATCCGGTCGTGGGCGGCTTTGTGGGGACTGTGGACAAACAGGTCGCGCGAGAGAGCATGGCACTGGGCGCAAATATTACCGATGGCGATGCTCTTCGGCCTGGAGGCATCATGACTTCCGTGACAGCTGTGGCAGGCGGGCGCGGCCCGGTCTCCGCGCTCGAGGAGCGCTTGCCCGTGGACACTCTGATGGTATTCCTCAAACTGGTTGGTGGGAATCTGGTACTCCTTCATATAGGCGGCGTTGGCGTGGCATTGGGAACAGGTTTTTGGCGCATTCGTCAAAAAGACGGGAGAAAGAGGGTCCGTCTTGGAGCGGATCCCGTGGACCCCGTGACAACTGGTGCAGACAGCCACCTTTTGGTCTCCCTGCGCGTTCAATTTCCCATGCTGACTCACCAAGTACTTCGTATACTGATCCGTCGGGATATTTGGATTGAAACGCCTCATATAGGAAGCGTCGGAATGGCAGGAGCCGCAAAGTGGGGGAATCTGATTTCTGACGACATGTCCATGAAACCCTTTGGCAGGATCCATCGCGGTCATTTCAGAATCCTTTGGATCGCCTCCGTGACAATCGACGCAGGAGAGCCCTCGAAGGGCGTGCACGTCATGCGCAAAGTTCTCGACAAGTTTTTCTGAATCTCCTCCAAGGGCCTGATGACATTCCTGACAAGTATCGTTGGCGGACGCCAGTGAGCAAAAAAGGAAAAGACAAGGGATGGCGAGAAGCAAGAGGTGAGTGGTGATGCGTTTTCCGCTTTGCATTTTACGTTTCACTTCCCTAATGGACAGGGGCCAAAAGCGCCATGGTCGTCGCGGCGATGACATACAGAAGTCCTAGAAGACCCAAAATCAGAAAAGGACTGAAGCGTCCCCGCTTTGTCCAAATATCCAGAAACGGAGTCAGAATAAGGCCGAGGCCCGCCAGGTTTATTAAAACAATCGCCAAAAGATCCCCTTCAAAGGGCCCTACGTGGCCCGGAAAAAATTTGAGAGTCTGGAATAGGAACAGAAAATACCACTCCGGACGGATCCCCGCGGGGGTCGGCTGATACGGATCCGCCTTCTGACCGAGTTCCGCCGGAAAATAAACGGAGAGCGAAAGGATGATGCCGAAAATGGTGAGCCAGACCACCAGATCCCGCAAAAAGAAATTCGGGAAAAAGGGGATCGACCGGTTTTTTTTCTCTTCCGGGACAGAGGGCGGCCCGCCTCCGCTCTCCGAGCTTCGGCGAGGCTCGCCGGAGTCAAACGAAGGCGGCCAGCTCATTCCCTGGATCTGCACCATCAACAAATGGATTCCCATGAGAAAAAATAAAAGAAGCGGAAGCATCGCCACATGGATAGAGAAAAAACGGGCCAGTGTCGCATCTCCGACGTCATCTCCTCCCCGGAGAATGCGGCTTAAAAGGGGGCCTACGCCGGGGACTTTCGCCGTGATTTCTGTTCCGACCTTCGTCGCGAAATACGAAAGGGTGTTCCATGGGAGAAGATACCCCGTAAAGCCGAAGCCGAGCAGGAGGAAAAAAAGAAAACATCCGGTGACCCAAGTCAGCTCCCGCGGTTTCCGGTAGGCCCTCAAAAAAAAGGCGCTCAAAAGGTGGACAAACGCGGAAAAAATGACGCAGTTCGCCGACCAGGCGTGGACCGATCGGATGAGCCATCCGAATTCCACTTTGGTCATGATGAATTTGACCGATTCGAAAGCGCCCTCCGAAGTGGGGCGGTAGTAGAAAAGGAGGAGGATCCCTGTCGCAATCTGGACGATAATAAAGAAAAGGGTCGTGCCGCCGAGGTAATACCAAAGGCTGTGGCGGTGAACAGGGACCTGTTTTTCTTTAAAAAGTTTCGAAAAGGACTCGAGGGAATAGCGCGCGTTCAAAAAAGAGCGAAGGCCTTCCCGGAAGGATGGCTTCCCCATTTTAGGCCTCCTTTGAAACGATGATGTCTTGCCCCCGTTGCGTGACTCTAAACTCGGGAAGCGGCTTGGGGGGAGGCCCTGAAACGACCCGGCCGTTTAAATCATAACGGCCGTTGTGGCAGGCACAGACGATTCCCTGGGACGCCGACTGATATTCAACCGTGCAGTTTAAGTGGGTACAGACCGCCGAGAAGGCTTTATAGGTCCCTTTCTCGGTGAAAATCAAAAGCCCCGGCTTGTCTCCGAAACGAAAAATCTTCCCGGAGTTTGGGACAAGCTCTCCCACCTTCGCGGCGACCACACTGGAAACACTCTCCTCCGTTCCGGCCGGAGGGAGGAGGTAGCGGAGAATCGGGTAAATGGCCGACCCCAAAAAGGCGAGGAACCCTCCCCCCAGGAGTAAACGAAGAAATTTCCGCCGGGAAAGCTTCATGGCGTATCCGCTACGGGTGCGATGCGGGGTCCCCGGGGAGTTTCCCCGCTTCGATCTCCTTCCCTGACGGGACACCGTCGCCATCCGGGTCGAGTGACTCCGCGGCTTTCAGCTGTTCAGCGGTCAAGGCGGCCGGAAGTTGGAGTTTCAAACTCTGGCCGTAGGGGTTCAGCTGGCCTTTTTTCCCGATGGCACCGATATGGCATATAGAACATTTATAATAAGCCGTCTCTTTCCCGGGATAGGTTTCCTTGAAAAGTTTATTGGCCTGAAGCGTCGCCTCCGCGGCGCTCATCCAGAGCAAAATTCCCGCAATCAGCAAGAAAGTTAAAAAGAGCCTGTTCCTCATTTTTCGTTGCTCCTTTCTCTTTCGGCGCGAAAACGCACTCCCTCAAAAAGATAGTCGTCGCCGTAACGAAGCCCCTGATATTCTTTCCCATTTAAAAAGAGAGAGAATTTTTCTGTGCCCGCAACGCTTTTCTTGATCGTTTCCCTGACAGGCGATAAGGGCGCCTCAAGCGGCTTTGCCTCTTCTCCCCATCCCGAAAGAATTTGAGACGCTTCAATCCCCGGGCCATCGATGGAAATCGATTTGAACTCAAAACACTTTCCGCGGATCGTTATTTTATCTCCCGACTTCAAAAGGCGAATTTGTACCTTCAACTCCTTGGGCGCAAAAATAAATCCGAAATATTCCCCCTGAAAAGAGGCAACATCTTTTGTCGGCTTTGTGACAAAGACGCCAATATACCGGCTTGACTCCGGGAGGGAATCGGCCCAGATATTGCTCTCTTTGTAAAAATAGGCCTGGACCTGCACATTTTTTTCGTAAAACTCAGAGGGGTTCAGTTCGATATCGAAAAGGGACGTTTTTTGAAACTCCCCCTCTCCAAAAACAGGCCTTAAAAACACAAAAAAAACTGCAAATAAAAAAAGAGCTTTTTTTCTCATTTTCTTTCCAAAAGAAACCCAAGAGGAAGAGGCGTAGGGAGCGGTTTTCCCTCGACTTCGCTCGGGATGCCCTTCGACAGGCTCAGGACCATTCGAAGGGTCGTGAGCAACGTCGAACGGGTTCGAGGGATGGTGAGCGCAGTCGAACCATAAACCGCCCCCTGCGCTTAGCCTTTTTAGAAGTTAAACATCGCCTCGGTGGTGACACCCGCGCTATCTGTCCCGTTGTCTTTGTCATTGTAAAAAGTTTCCAACGCCAGACGCAGATAGTCGTTTGCGTGATAGGTGCTGCCGAGAACATACTTGTTGGTCCACTGATTCGGACCGATGTCCGGATTCACAAAGTCGAGCCGGCCAAAGAGCGAAAATTGCTTAAACCACTCCTCAGCCCCCACCCAATAAGCGATCCCATCCACATTATCGCGCGCGCTTGCCAGTGGTGGAGGCTCGTCATGGCTATACATCACGCCGCCTTGGAGCTCACTCTCCAGGTTTGGATACAAGGGAGTCGGGAAAATCAAGCTGCTCGTCGCGCCGGTACGGTAGAAGGTATACCGAGTCGTGTCGTCGGCACCGGTTCCAGAATGCCAGACTCCGCGATAGTTAAAGAGCGTAAACCCTGTCCCCCGTTCAGTGAGGTTTTGCTCATAGGCGAGCAGGAAATCTTTATCCGTGTCGCTCTCACTCCCAGAATTCCCACTTCCGGAAGTATTGAGGCCGTTGAGGACTTGACCGATAATCCGGACATCCTTGGTGACTCCTACAGAGGCCTCCAATCCCCTCTGGTCTTGATTGATCGCGAAGGGAACAGCGCTGCTGTCCAGATCGGTTGAAAGCACATTTGTTGTGGAAATGCCTGTGGGTCGGTCAAAACCTCCCCATCCCACGCGGTTTAAGGTATGCATCTGACCGAGCCGCAGTTGAAGATAGCGGTCTGCATTCCCAACCAGATACGCAAATTGCCCATTCATCCCGATTGCATCTTCATCTTCCCACTCCCACTCGAAGAAGCCGGTTAAATTTTTCGTCACAGGCCCTGCGTAGAATAGGGTCGTATCGTTCCATTTGAAACGGCTGGTCGTGGCGCTTTTGTTATCCGAAAACTTTTGGTATTCATACCGCCCTCTTCCGCGCATGGCAAGATACTCACCAATTTCCTTATAATTAGGCTCCTTCCCGATCTCCTCCGGCATCCGGTAACCGAGTTTCCGAAACCGATGTCCCATGGTGTTGAGTCTCGGTGGATCCGGCCGATGGCAAACCGCGCAACTCACACCGTACTTCCGGCCCCAAGCCGGAAGCGCCTGGCTATCTTGAACGGCTCCCAACAACATGATGATAAATACAACAATCCAAATTCCCCACTTTCGATACATTTTCCCTACCCCCCTTTCTTCTATGAAGCGGGAAGTAAGCACAGTTTCTTTGAATTCTGCCGCTTTGCTTCCTGCGAAATGTTTTCAAGCCACCGCATAAAATAAGAAACTTTCTGCGAAAGAATCGCCTCGCAGTGCGAAAGTTCCGCTTCCCTTCCCGCGATAGTTTTTGCCGCCATTTTTTCCAGATCATCCAGATGATAAAGATACGCGTTCGGAAGGCCGGTAATAGAAGGATCGATATTGCGCGGAATAGACAGATCAATAAAGAAAATGGGGTTCCCATGCCGCTTGCGAAGGGCTGCATCCGCCGCGTCCCGATGAAGAAGGATCGTGGGGCACTTGGTGGATCCGATCACAATATCGCACTCCGGAAGAAATCGATGGATCGCTTCAAAAGTGACCGCTTCTGCGCCAATACACTCTGCGGCTGTGGTTGCACGGTCGCGGGATCGGCTTGCCACCCAAATAGAAGCAACCCCCCTAGCCGAAAAATGGCGCCCGACAAGCCGTCCGATCTCTCCCGCTCCTAAGATGAGCAGTTTTTTGGAAGGAAGGGTTCCCCCAAAAATTTTTTCTGCCACATCCACCGCATAGGAACCGATGGAGGCTTTTCCGGTGGTGATGTGCGTCATTTCTCGAACCCGTTTCGCGGCGTTGAGAGATTTTTCAAAAAGGCGGTGGGTCACGGCGCCGGTTGCACCGTGTGTTCTCGCGATTTCATAAGCGCGGCGCACCTGACCCTGAATTTCCGCTTCCCCGAAGATCATCGAATCGAGGCCGCTGGCCACCCGGAAAAGATGGCGGACCGCCCCTTCCTCCGAATAACCATACCAACAGCCCTCAAGGTCTTCCAGGCGCAATCCGGCTCTCTCCGACAAGAAACGCTGGAGTCCGATGAAAGAATTTGAAGAATTTTCGCCATAGAGTTCAAGACGATTACAGGTAGAAAGAAGAACTCCTTCATCCAGATACCCTCGATGAAGGAGCGTTTGAAGAAGTTCGGGAATGCGGGAGTCGCTCACATGAAGCTTCTCCCGAATCGGAAGAGGGGTAGTTCGATGATTCACGCCGATGACAAAGGGTGTCATGCCAAATCCCCTATGGACAATGAAAAACTATGATGAACGACACCCTTTATCGTACAGTTTTTTGGTAAAACAAAATATGATCTACATCATAAATCTTAAAAAATTCTTAACGTACTGTTAAATAATTAGTTAGAAGCGAATCCAGTGCAGGTCTAGAGCGAGGGCGATGGCAAGAGCAAGCAATGAGAGGATAAAAATGGCCAGGTAATTGACCCATTCTTTGGAAGCCTGATTGCTCCAAAGGATATATCCAATCGTCTCGTAGTCTTCTTGATTGAGAGGAGTTCGGGTCTCCACCTTTTCAACAAGACCGCGTTCTTGAATGAGCCGAAGCCGGCGGCGCGAAATTTTGCCGCGCCGCCAGAAAAAAATCATGGAGCAGATGACGGCCCCGTACCAGGATATCTTCCCGAAAAGGGGGTTCACGTGCGAAGCGATCGGAATGATCCGGAAGAAAATGACGGAGAGGAGCCCGATGAAAAAATAACCCCAGATCACAAACGGCCCGACCCGGGGAGGCGTTTTAGAATTTTCAGAGATCTCCGGGGCTTCCATGACCACTCCTTCCTTAAAAAACGACCTGCATCGCCCCGATCAGCTGGTCGTTTGCGATGTCATCTTCCGCTTCTTCATCCTTATGGATGTAGTTCAGCTGAAGTTTGGCATAATATTGATCGATAAAATAATTGAGCCCGACGGTCGTTTCCGTCACCCGATCTTCCGATGCCTCCTCATTCGGATCGTACCCTTCAATTTTCAGAACTCCCTGAAGTTTCGGAAGAAAATAATAGGCGGCCTGTCCGTACCAGCCGTTCGACAAGGTTCTATTTTCCGAAGTACTGGAGGCTGTTGCGGTCCCCTGCCCGGTCATATATTCTCCCTTGAGGGAAAAATTTTTATAGGCGTACCGCGCTTCATAGCCAAGCCTTTTTTTCGCGAAAGTCGACCCATGCGCCGGGCGATGATACCCGGAAGCTCCTATTTCAAAATCTTTAAGCAGGTCCATCCCGCTCTCTTTCAAAGGCCGCAGCACAATCCGTCCGGCAATATCTTTTTGGTCATTGGCGTCCGCCTGATTGATCCCGGAGCCGTTAAAGACACCGACATTGTAGTCCGCATAGGGCCACTTTCCGGAAAGGCGCACCCCGATATCCCGCTGATCGCCAAAGGTCCTTGAAATGTAAGCGCGCTCGATCGTATCGACTTTTGCGGGAGAACGGCTTCCCTCCTCGGTGATGCCGGGTTTATATTGACCGATGTCGAGGGTGTGGCGGGGAATAACCCCGAGAGTCACAAAAGCGTCCTGGAGGACATTTTTACGGGTAGCGTCTTCCGTCACCTGCGCGGGATCAAGCATGACGGTGTAGTCTACCGGCGTGGATTCCGAAACTTTTCCGGTAAACTTGATTTCACTGCGGCGAAGCCGAAGCCGGTCATTCCCGTCCTGATCGGAGACATACCAGCCTTGAAAAAGGGCGTTCACCTTGAGAGTGCCATGCCCGACCTGAACCGCGTTCGGCTCCGGCAAGGGTTTCTCGGCGGCCTGGGGAGGCGCGAGGCTCGTTTTCCGATCAGATTGAAAGTGCCCGAGTTCCTGTTTCAGGGCCGTATTCTCTTCTTCGAGGGATTGGACCCGTTCTTCAAGCGCCTGGAGACGCCGCTCCCAATCGGAAGGGGTAGAGCCTTCATCGGCCCACGCGGGGGAAAAGAGGAGAAGAAAAAATACAAAACAAACCACACGAATACGAAAACCGATCATAACTACATTATGCAATAGGATGCGCGCGGCACAAAGAAATATTTTATCCCAGCAATTGTTCAATCACATCCGCCGCGGAGTAGGAGGTCTCTCCTTTTCTTAGAAAACGCGCGACCTTGCTGAGATCGTCCCCGGAGGTCACAATCGGTTTCTCCACATATCCGTTTTGCCGCATTTGCGGAAAGTTGATTGTCGCCATGAGTCCATTACACAGGCACTTCCGTCCGTCCGTTTCTTCGCGTTTCCCCCCCTTGCTCACATAGGCCTCTACGGACTCCGCGGGGCAGCGATACCCGAGAGAGCCGTCTTCTTTTCTGTAGGCGTGCCGCAAATATCCTAAATCACACTGCCTGGGCCTCGCTTCATAGATTTCCTGTTCCGACATAGAGTTTTCCATCTTCACGACCTTAAATGGAAAACCGGTCGGAGAAGCGACAGGGTCGGTAAAGACTTCTACATCGCCGCGGGAAGCCCTCTCGAGGAGTTTGCATTTGATCTCTTCCGCAAGCCCCGATTCCCGGCAATAGGCGAACGCGGTGCCGACCTGGACTCCGGCAGCGCCGTGCGCACGCGCCCGTTTCAGCTGTTCCGGATCTCCGTAAGAGCCTGCCAACCAGAACGGCAACCCAAGCGCTTTAATCGCTTCAAGGTCCACGTCGTCTTTCTGGCCGTAGACCGGCTCCCCCTTCGTATTGAGCTGCTGCGGCCCTCTCGGCGGCGCGTTATGGCCCCCCGCGGTAGGCCCCTCGATCACAAATCCATCAATTTTTCCGGTCGATTTTTTGACGAGAGCCGTCGCAAGCGTCACCGATGCGATGATGGCCAAGAACTTCGGACGCGGAAGAATCGGGAGCGTTTGGGAAATAATCTGTTTGGGATCGAATCGGATTCTGAAATCATCTTCGGATGAACCATTGGCAATATGCAACTTGATAGACACCTCTTCATGGCGCGCTAACCGGTCCAAGAGACCCGGAATCTCCCTTGGGATACCGGCGCCGATCAACACATAGGCGACACCGGCGAGCATCGCCCCGTAGAGAGAGGCCAAGAGAGGAAATTGAATTTTTTCCAGGTAATTGATGCCGATCATCCCCTCATGCCCTTCTTTGGCGAGGAACACTTCTGAAAAATTCGAAACCACCGTCAACGCCTGGTCTGTTACATGCGGCGTGGCAGTGTAGAGAGGAAGTAGCTGATATGGGGCGTTTTTGGGTTTTCCTCCGGGGACAAAATACTTTTTCAGAATTTCCTGTACCACTTGAGGGGCAGGAAATTGCGCGAGCGCCCGGCGGAGATGCCCGCCGATATCCCCGTCCTGAAGCCGCCTCACAAAGATAGTATCGAGGGCGGTTCCGGAGACCACACCCAATTGGCCCATCTTGGAAACCGCCTTCGCAAGCGGCCAGCCGGAGACCCCGGCGCCCATTCCGCCCTGAATGATCACGGGGTTATTCATGGACGAGAGAGAATCGTTTCGGTTGATACAAACACATCGGTTCGGGCCCCAAATAATTCCCATCTTGGAAATAGGCGCGGGCGCGGCATCCGGAACAGAGGTTCCGGTATTCGCAGGCGCCGCATTTTCCGTCGAGGAGTTCTCCGTCCCGGAGGTGGCTCAAGATTGTTGAACTTTGCCAGATATCGCGGAACGGTTTCCCCCGGATATTGCCGCAGACAAGCGGAAGATACCCGCACGGGAAAACTTCTCCTTTATGAGA
>Ga0209515_10005888_pt1 | contig 15625 bp, 14 predicted proteins | sample Subgroupgradi54m_FD_187454 | JGI IMG/M metagenome (GOLD analysis project Ga0209515, IMG submission 187454) | Subsurface groundwater microbial communities from S. Glens Falls, New York, USA - GMW60B uncontaminated upgradient, 5.4 m (SPAdes)... ...
TCACTTGGGCCATTGAGCGAGCCACGGTGGATGCCTGGACGACGCCGCGCATCTGTCAGGTGTTGCAGCTCACGTAGGGCCATTTTGCAAAACCTCAGTTACTAAGTAAGACGCCGTGTGCGAGTTTTCCGGTAGACAAAAGAGCCCTCCGCCCGTACAACAGGTGTGTGTCTACACCAACGGACGGAGGACCCGATGCAACTCGACGAGTTGATCATCACCATGTTCTGCCACATCGACGATTTTGTCAAAACCCATTTCCCAGCCCGCCGCTTGCGACAGCGTGGGCCACCGCCCCAGCTGACGGATAGCGAGGTCATCACCATGGAAGTGGTCGGCGAATACCTCAGCCTGAACACCGAGAAAGCCATCTACCAGTATTTTGCCCGACACTGGCGCCATGTCTTTCCCCGCCTGCCGGATCGTTCCAACTTCGTCCGGCAGTGTGCGGCGACGGGGTGGCTGAAGCGCCCCTTCCTCGACGCGCTGACGCGGGCCGAAGATCCCTTCATCCCGCGCATCGACAGCATGCCGCTGCACGTCTGCGAGTTCGTGCGGGCCAGGCGCTGTCGTCTGTTCCGCGGCCAGGCCAGCTACGGCAAGTGGTTCGGGCAGACCATCTCCGGCTTCAAGCTGCACCTGAAGCTGACGATGCGCGGCCTGGTGCGCGCCTTTGCGCTCACCCCCGCGAAGACCAGCGATGTGACGGTGGTCCCGGAGTTGGTGGCGTCGGATCACCACGGCTGGGTGGTGGGCGATACAGGCTATCGCTCGAAACCCTTGACTCAGCAGTTGCTGCAGGAGCAGCAGCTGGTGTTGCCTACGCCGGTACGCCGCAATGAGCAGACGCCACAGTTGGCGCCGCCAGCACTCCACCAGCGTCTGGTGGGCATGCGCCGTCTCATTGAGACGGTGAACGGCCAACTGGAACAGCAGTTCCAGATCAAGGATAGCTGGGCCCGCGACCTGTGGCACCTCACGGTGCGGATCGTGCGCAAACTGTTGGCTCATGCCCTCTGTGTCCTGCTCAACATTCGGCTGGGTAGAGACCCGTTACAGCTCAAGGGACTTGTGACCTAACACTCGCACACGGCGTTAAGTAAGACAAATTCATACACGGAGGCGTGGCATGAGAGTGACGCGGACGTGGACCATTTCACTGCCGCCCGAGATGAGTCGGCTGGCGCAAGCCGTCGCTGCCGAGGAGCACCGGACGAAGAGCGAACTGGTACGGGAAGCGCTCCGCCGCTACTTTGGGGCGAGGCGGCACGCCTAGCGCTCGAGTGCGAGCGAACGTCTGGCCCAGGCGGGAGATCTGGTCGAGGTCTATCGCCAACGCCATTCGGCGGCCGCACCCAACGAGGCCGAACTGCGCCGGACCTTCCGAGGCGTGCGCCGGATGCACCAACGGCTCCAGGCGACCTGGCATGAGCGCGCTTGAGCAGGCGGTGGGGGCGTTGGCGAGGTGTCTTGAGGAGCAGCGCGTGGCCTACATGCTCATCGGTGGTATTGCCAACCTCGTTTGGGGTGAGCCGCGTGCGACCCTTGACGTGGATGCCTCGGTATGGGTCGAGGAGGCGGAGTGGCCGGGCCGCGCGTTGCGTCGGCGGTTTCGCGTGATCCCAAAGGATCCCGCGGAGTTTTTACGGGATACGCATGTCCTGCCCGTTGAAACGCCTGAGGGGATCCGGATTGACCTCATCTGGGCGCAGCTCCCGTACGAGCACAAGGCCATCGCCCGCGCGATCACGACGGACGTGGCCGGCCATCAGGCGCGAGTCTGCCGGCCGGAGGACTTGATCGTGCATAAGGTGATCGCTGATCGTCCCAAGGATCGTGAGGATGTCCGTGCCATCGTGCGGTACCAGAGACGACGGCTCGACCGTCGCTATCTCACACAGACGGTTCGCGCGCTCTCGCGGGCGCTTGATCAGCCGGAACGGCTGACCTTCCTCAACGCCTGCTTCCGGCCATCCAAGTCCTCGCCGCGGCCGCCAGTCCTCTGACAGACCCGTCCCGCCGTCATGGGTTGCGCCGGCCGGTAAACGCGCTAGAATAGACGGGCATTTGCACCCCATCCTTCCAGGCCTGCCGGTGGAGCTTCCTCCAGGCCCCGCGCACCATCCTGAGCGAGCGTCCCTCGGCTCCGCTCGGGATGTCCCGAGTGAGCGAAGCGAATCGAGGGACGAAGCGAGTCGAAGGGTTGTGTCGTCAACGTGAATCGATTCAGAACTGCTGAGCAGGGGAGGCGCTGATGCTTCTACTGGTGTCGATTGCGGCGATCCTTGCGCTGATCCTCGGCTCTGTCCTCCGGCACATCCTCGGAGGGATGCTGGGACTGTATCGGGTGGTGCCGGTCAATGAGGCGCACATCCGCGTCCTGCAGAACACGAAGAGCGTGTTTTCGTCCCGCGTGGGAAAAAGCGCCTACTGGGTGGTGCCCTTCGTCACCAAACTGCACAAGCTCCCGCTGTGCAACCTGGCCATCCCGGTCAATGACATCAAGCTCAACGACAAGGACATGGCCAAGTTCGTCTGCGACATCATGTGCTTCGTGAACATCAGCAACATCGACTTGGCCGTGGAGCGTCTGATTCTGACCGACACCGAAAAGGAGCTGGGGTTTGATTTCGTCAAACTGTCCGAGGACCTGCGCGCCATCATGGAAAGCGTGGGACGCACCGTGACTACGAAGCAGACCATCCTGGACATCTACATGAACCGCTCGATGCTCGACCAGGCCATTACCAAGGAAGTCGAAGCGGTGTTTCCAAAATGGGGGATTCAGTTGGTGGACCTGGAGCTGAAAGACATCAAGGACGCTCCGGGCAGCACCATCATCCAGGATATCGAGCGGAAAGTCGCCGCAGAAATCCGGCGGGACGCGGAGATCAGAGTGGCCACGACGACCAAGGAAGCGGAGCTGGCCAAGGCCGAGGCGGAAGAGATCTACCGGAAGCGGCAGATTGCGAAGGATCAGCAAATCGGGATCGCCGAGCAGGAGAAGAACCAGCAAATCGCGCAGCGGGAAGCCCTGGCCAACATCCAGAAGGTGGAAGCGCAGCGGAGGCTGGATGTGGGGCGCGCCGAGATCGAGAAGCAGAAAATCGAGCAGCTGGCGCTGGCCGAACAGATTAAGCTCACGGTGGAAGCCGAAGGGCACTCGAATCAGATCACCGCCGTCGGAACAGCCGAAGCCAATGTCATCCGCATCAAGAAAGAGGCCGATGCCGCCGGCACCTTGAAGCTCGCCGAAGCCCTGAAGCAGTTCAACGAAGTCGCCATCAACGTCAAAATCCTCGACATCCACCGGGACGTGATGCTGGCGAAGTTCGCGGCGCTCTCGCAGGCGATCCAGCAGGCGGACATCAAGTGGATCATGAGCGGGGCCAATGCCCAGAAATTCTTCGGGCTGAACCTGGATGCCGAGGGAGGCGCGAACCTCCAGCAGTTCTTTCAGGAAAGCGGCCTTGACCTCGACCGGCTGAAGACGCTCCTGAAGGAAAAGAAGGAGCCATAGAGCGAACAAGCCGGATTGCCGAGAGGGGTGGGTACCTCCGTCATCCGGCGCTCCGGTAATAAGATGCTGGGGCAGGAGGGCCGGGTGGCCGATCCCGCCACTGCTTGAACGTGTAATGTGGAAGGCGGGATCCCGCTCTGCGGGACCGGCACTCCGCCGCAGGCGGGGCGTGCCTCGCTTAGCGCTTGGCATCGGTGCGCAGCAAGAGCGGGCGCATCGAGAGGCGCCGATTCTGAAGCGGTCGCGTTCAGGGCGACCGCGGAAAGCCGAACACGCTGGTGTTCGGCCTCTCACCGGCTTCCATTGACAAGCTAGAATACCCTTTCATGCCGGTGTAGCTCAGGGGCAGAGCAGCTGTTTCGTAAACAGCGGGTCGCAGGTTCGATTCCTGTCACCGGCTTTTTTCTTTCTCTCGAATCTTCAATAGCTTACAGTTAATCCTTTCCCCTCGCTCCTCACCCTCCAGACTGCCGTGCCCATGTGGTGCCCATAAACCCATCCGAAACGGCCACGATGCCTTCCTCGGACCCCAACCTCTTCCAGAGTAGTGTCCTTGACCTTACCGTGACTGGCTGGTGCTAGCGCCTCTCTTCTGAGCTGCCGCCCAACAGCGCTTTGCCAAGCAGGGCATTCCTGCGCGAGAATGGCCGGAAAAGCGCCTTCGGGGGGTGCCCCTGGGGTTGGGGGCTTAGCGGACTCACTCCCCCGCCGCACTAGAAGAATTTGAGGCTAACTTATGTCGATTGACAGAAAGCTCTTGATTCGAAAGACCTGGTCCGGCAAGGTGGGCCCTGTCGAAGATGGGGCCTCACAACAGGCTGAATTGGCCCGCAATGTTCTACAAGAGGCCTTCAACCTCTGGGTAGGCCCGGAAATTGAACGGCGTAAACAGGCGGGCCAACTTCCACTCAGCTTCGTCCTGATCGGGGCGCAGGTAATCTTTAACCTTGATGCCAACGCACCAGAGATCAGACTGGATGAGGAAGTACGTGCTGGTGCTCGGATCAAGGCTACCAGGTCATTCCAGCAAGGCGACAGCATTAAGACGAGTGAGGTCGAAGCAATACATGAGGTTCTTCTGACCGACCTCGACCCAAATGCTGCCCACGTCACGATGATTCGTATTCGTGATATCTGGTTTATCGCTTTCGACTTCCGTTATAACGCCCTGAGAGCCTCTGAAACACATGCGGCATCGGCAGAGTTCCTGAGCTGTGCCGAAGTTGCAGCCGAGAAGGGTCATAGGAGGGCCTTCGTCGAGAACCTCTTTGGAGCAACGGAGTTAATGGCGAAAGCTGAATTACTTCTGCTGGCGGAGAAACAGGCTCTAACGGCGAGGAGCCACGGTGCCATTTCGGCGAAGTACAACTGGTGGAGAGAAAAAGCGGCGTGGATCGAGCCGAAACACACTGACCTTCTGAACCGCCTGACGCGCCTTCGAACCCCTGCCCGCTATTTACGAGGGGTTGTCAAGCTGACGCCAGAAGAGATACGGCACATGCTGACTACGGCACAGGAGTTGTTCAACAGCTTACGGGATCGCATCCCAAAGCGATTTCCCCGATCACAGTCTTCGTAAGGGGGGGGGGCACCTTCCACCGGCGGTTCGACGTACGGATGGACTCCCACGCCGCGCGCAGATGTTTCGCTCACGGGAACCCTGAACCGTCGGCTACCAGTTCGAGCCCCGTCGCCTCCCGCCCCGTCAACATCTCTTTCGTAGGAAACAGAACGCCGCCAGCATCTCGTGCTGACGGCGCTCTGCGTTGTTCCGTCGGTTGGTGCCTTCTGCCGCTTCGCGTGCGGGGGTCCCGGCTTAGCGGCGGCGTCCGCCCCCACCGTGAAATCCACCTCCGCCACCGTGGAAACCTCCACCCATCCCGCCATGGTTGCCGCTCGGGCCGCCGCGCTCGCGAGCTTGCCCACGGCGCTCCATGCGTTGCCCTTGGCGCTCCATGCGGTCGCCGCGGTTCTCCCGATGCTCGCCACGATTCTCAAGCCGCTCACCGGCTTGCTCATGGCCATGCTGTTCCATCCGCTGACCGCGATCCTGCATTCGTTCGCCCTGCCGATCTAACCGTTCGCCGCGATTCTCCCGGTGTTCTCCGTGATCTTCCACCTGGTCCCCGCGGCGTTCCAGTCCTTTACCGGTCGGCGGTGTGCCTGATGGCGGAGCGCCGGCGTCGTGCCGCAGATCCCGGAGATCCCCATTGCGGTTGCGTCGATCGCGATTCAGATCCCGGACATCGCCATTACGGTCGTGCCGGTCCTGATTGAGGTCCCGGCCGTCCTGCCGCTTGTCCTGCCGGTCTCGATGCAGATCCTGCTCGTCCTTGCGCAGGTCTTTGGTGTCCCCCGTTTTCAGGTCCTGCCGGATGTCCTGCCGGTCTGTGTTGATGTCGTGCTGATCATGGCCGAGATCCCGCTTGTCGTGATTGACGTCCCGCTGGTCCTTCGTGAGATCCCGCTTATCCTGGTTGATGTCCCGTTGATCGTGCCCATGGTCTCGCAGATCACCACGGACATCACCTCTAGGGGGCGGTCCCTGACCCGCGTCATGCCGGACATCCTGGCGGTCGCGGGAGAGATCCCCCTGGTCATGGTGGAGGTCGCCGTAGTCCTTGCGCAGATCCTGTCGGTCTTTCCCGATGTCCTGCCAATCCTTGTGGATGTCGCCGCGGTCTTTCTGCAACGCCTGCAGATCAGCCTGCCGTGTTCCTTGCGCCTGTTGGCGCAGCTGCTGGATCTGCCCGGTGAGAGTCTTGGCCTGATCAGTGTTACCTGATTTGAGAGCGGCCTGCCGCTGTGCTTCGAGCGAGGACATCTGCTGGTGGTAGGCCTGCTTGTCCTGCTCCATCTTGTTCTCATCCTGCCGGACATCCTGCCGATCCGCGCTGAGGCTCTGCCAGTCCTTGTTCAGGTCTTGGCGGTTTTTCCCGACATCTTGCCAGTCCTTCTGAATGTCTTGCCGGTCTTTGGTCATGTCCTGGACGTCTCGGCCGACGTCTCCAACAGGTTGTGGTGGTGTAGTCGGTGGACTCGTGGTCGTCACGCTCGGCTGTGTTGACGGAACCACCGTCGTCTGGCCCGCGTTCGTGGTCGTCCCATCTGCGGCCCAGATCACCCCACTCCACAGCCCCGTCAGGGCCAGACCCAGCCCCGCACCGACCCCCCAACGCTTCCAGCTGCTTCGTGTCATGTCTCGTCCTCCTGGATGGTTGTTCACGCTCTGACAACAATGCTCCCCGCTGCCTAATCCGCGAGTCGGCTAGGGAGGGGGAGCATAGTCCGCTCGTGTCTTCGGTAACCCAGCTGCCATTCCCTCTCCTCGGGCTTAGGCCTGTCGCTTTGCGTCCCCGGATTACTCCGGGTTTGCCGTTTCGGACACTTCGTTTTTAACCGTTAACCTTAAAGCTTACCTGATGCCAAGCATCCTTGTCCAGCGCTGGACCTGGTCCCCTCTGTGGGGGTTCATAAGGTTAGACGCCGGCCCCATGAAAAGGTTTACCGGTGGAACGGTCGGGGGTGCTGCGGCGCGCTCCGGTGTCGCGCGTCCGGTTCTCTTCTTTGACAGGCTGTAGTACAATACGTTCCATGCGACGCCTCACCGTCTGGATGGCGCTTGTTGCGCTCATTGCGGTAGGGTGTCAGCCCACCAATCCCCCAACCGCCCAAGGCACTTCCCAGCCCACTTGGCAGGTAGCGTTCTCGCCTTCTGGCGGTGCTACACAACTCGTCGTTGAAAGGTGCCAGCTACCGCGGTGCCTGGCACCGAGGGAACAGCTTGTGGTGTGGCGACGTATGGGTGTCGGTTGGACGCAGTGTGGCAGGGAGCTCTACCCAACAGAACAGGGAAGCAACGCATCCATTATCCGAGCAATCGGTTTGCGGTATAATGAGATGTTTAGGAGTCGAGAGGGTGTTGACGACGTCGAATCTTCCGGAGGCTCAGATGGCAGGCATGGCGATGGAGTTTACGGAACAGAACTTTGAGCAGGAGGTCACGAAATCTGCAGTCCCGGTCCTCGTGGACATGTGGGCGGCCTGGTGCGGTCCGTGCCGCCTCCTCACCCCGGTCGTCGAAGAGCTGGCGGGGAAGTACCAGGGCAAGATGAAGGTGGGCAAGCTCAATGTGGATGACCACCCGCAGGTGGCCGGCCAGTTCCGCATCATGAACATCCCGACCCTGCTCCTCTTCAAGGGCGGCCAGGAGGTCGACCGCATCGTTGGGGTGGTGCCCAAGGAAGAGCTCTCACGCCGGGTCGAGCGCGTGATCGGCTGAGGCGTCCTCCAGCGGCCTGGGCATGAAGGCCTTGCGACGGCGCGGCCGGACGCTGCCGGCGATCGCCGTGTTGTGCTCCGGGCAGGGGTCGAACCTTCAGGCGCTCCTGGACGCCGCGCGCCGCGGATCGCTGCGGGCGCGCGTGGCGCTGGTGCTCAGCGACCGTTCCGATGCCGCGGCACTCCTCCGCGCCCGCCGCGCCGGGGTCGACGCCCACTACGTCAACCCGCGCGAGTTCCCCACGCGCGCCGACTATGAGCGCACACTCATCCGCCTCTGCGAGGGGCACGGGGTCCGCCTCATCTGTCTTGCGGGGTTCATGCGGCTGCTCTCCCCGGTCTTCGTCCGGCGCTACCGCCACCGGATCCTCAACGTCCACCCGGCCCTCCTGCCCGCCTTTCCCGGCGCCCACGCCATCCGCGAGGCGCTGGCCTGGGGTGCGAAGGTCACCGGGGTCACAGTCCACTTCGTCGATGAGGAGATGGACCACGGGCCGATCATCCTGCAGGAAGCGGTGCCGGTCCGACCTGGCGACACGGAAGCGCGTTTGCTCTCGCGCGTGCATCGCGTCGAACATCGGCTCTATCCCAACGCGATCAGCCTCGTATTGGAAGGCACTGTCCGATTCGCCGGGCGTCGAGTGATTGTCGGACGGTGATGGGTCATCCTCGGCTTCCCGGTCCCTCGACTCTGGTTCGACTCAGCCTTCGGCCTCGCTCACCATCGCTCGGGATACTTCGCCTCGGCCCCGCAGAGCACCGGCCTGTACTGAGCGAGGCCCGGAGGGCCGAGTCGAAGTACTCTACGCGCGCGCGGTGGCGTTGGTGCTGGCGGGACGTGTCCGCGTGGATGGCCGGCGCGTGCGTGTCACATGATGACGCGGATTTGCTGAGAAGAACCGATCTTAAACACAGATTCCGCAGATGGGGGGACACGTATCTGCGGAATCAGCTTTTCGGGAGCGTGTTTCCCGGTGAATCGGCGTCATCCTATCTCGCCACCTCGAGGCGGGTTTTGGGCAGGAGAAGGTTGCGACCGCTGAGCGGGTGGGTCAGGCGCACGGCATCGAAGCGGTCGAACCGGTAGCTGGCCAGGACGTTGGCAATCACGCGTGTGGACAGCGTGAACACCTGATCGAGTGCCGCTTCGTCCAGGGTCCCGCCGGCGGCCGGGGAGACGTCGAGCATGAAGTCGAACTCGCCATCCTGGAACCGCCCGCCGCACCGCCCCACACTCAGCACTCCGGAGGGCTTCAGTTTTTCGGCCAGCGCGTACTGAATGCGCCGCGCCAGCTGCCAGCTGAGGAACTCCTCGAGCTTGATGTCTCGCGGGACGTACTGGTCCAGCGAGACCGGTGTCGTGCCGGCGTAGCTTAACTCAAAGATCGTTCGGGCGAACATCTCCGGCGAGTCGATCATGTTCGCGTTGGCGCGCTTGACGTCATCGAGATACCGCACCATCGTCAGATAGGCGCCCGGCGCCTTCGGATCGGACAACAGCAGGATGTAGAACTGGATATCGGCGTCGGTGCTAAGCGACACCCGGTGGATGGCGGTCAAGACCTTGCGGGTGGCCTCCTGAAACTCCGGCCCGAGCGTGATCGAGGTGTTGGTTTGCGTCAAGGCGCCCGGGTACGAGAGCTGGACGCCCAAGGGATGGTCGACGAACCGGACCGTAGCATCGAGCTGGTCTTCTTTGAGCAGGCCTTGCAGGGACTCCACGAGCCGCGCCTTCGGGTAGGTCGGCCCGCTCTCGCAACCGCTGAGTGCCAAAGCGAGCAGCATCCCAGCGGTGGTGGCCGTGGCACGGAGGGTCAGGCGGGGCATGGGGACGGAGGAGCTCAGGAGGCGGATACTGCGGGGAGCAGGCGCTGCTTGCCGAACTCGACGAAGATCGGCTCGATCTCGTCATAGTCGAGTTCATCCTTCTTCAGCAGCTCCTCGGTGAACCGCTCCAGCAGCGCGTCTTCCTTCCGGAGCAGGTCCTCCACTTCCTTGAGGCACTGCGTGAGGAGCGTGTGCATTTCATCGTTCAGCTTTTCCTTCACCCGGTCGGACAGGAGATCTGCACTGCTGCTGGCCCGGAACGCCCAGGAACCGGTCAGGCTCTGGTAGTCGCCGATAAATCCGTTGGTGCCCATCCCTAAGCTCCACACCATGCGGTGCACGAGGTCCATGGCGTGCCGGAAGTCGCTCGCGACCCCGTCCGAGGTCGAGCCGCACTTGAGCTTCTCGGCGGCGTAGCCGGCCAGCGACACCTTGACGTTGGCCAGCAGTCGGTCCCGGCTGTTGAGCTTCAGCTCCTCGCGCGGGACGTGGTAGACGACGCCGTGCGTCCCGCCGCGGCGGGAGATGATCGAGGCCTTGAAGACGTCGTCCGTCGGGTGGAGCAGGTAGGTGGCGATGAGGTGGCCGGTTTCGTGGTAGGCGACGCGCCGGCGCTCGTCGGGCGCCAGCTTTTGATGGATCTTGAACCCGAGGTCGATCCGCTCCAGCGCTTCGGAGAGGTCCTTGAACAGGATCGTCTCGTGCTGGTTCCGCGTGGCGATGAGGGCGGACTCCTTCACGAGGTTCTCGATGTCGGCCGGCGAGTGGTACACCGTCCGGCGGGCCAGGCGCGCGACGTCGAGGGTCGGCTCGGCCTTCACCTTGCCGAGGTAGAAGGCCAGCAGCTTCTCGCGGTCCTTCAGCCCCGGCCGGTCGATGTAAATCTTGCGGTCCAGGCGGCCCGGGCGCATGAGGGCTTGGTCGAGCACCGCCTCGCTGGCGTTGGTGGCGCCGATCACGACGACGTTGTAGCGCTGGGTCTCGAGGCCGTCCATCTGGACGAGGAGCTCGTTGACGGTGTTGTTCCGCTCGGTCTGCGCGCCGAAGCCCAGGTCCGCGCCCCGCGAGGTGCCCACGGCATCCAACTCGTCAATGAAGATGATGCAGCCGCCTTCGACGCGGGCGAGCTGCTGGGCCTTCTGGAAGATCTTGCGCACGCGGGCCGGGCCGGTGCCCACGAAGATCTCGATGAACTCCGAGCCGGAAATGGACAGGAAGGGCAGCTTGGCTTCGGTGGCGATCGCTTTCGCCAGGTAGGTCTTCCCGCAGCCGGGCGGGCCGGAGAGCAGGACGCCGCGCAGGATCTTGCCGCCGATGCGCTCCACCTTGGCGTGGTCCTTGAGCAGTTCGACGACCTCCCAGGCCTCCTGCTTGGCCTCCTCCATGCCGATGACGTCGGCCCACTTAATGTTGACCTGGTTGCCCTTGATGGTGCTCTTGGAGATCTTGCTGAAGCTGCCGCCGCCGTAGTGGAGCCAGTAGAGCATCATGATGAAGATGCCGGCGTAGAGGATGGACTGGATCGGGGTCATGGCGAAGAGCGCCATGAGGTAGGTCCGCTGGTAGGAGTCGATCTTCATGAGCGCGTAGGCCGGCCAGACGATCGACGCGATGGTGAGCACGACGAGCAGCAGCTTGACCCAGTGCAGCTCGAAGAAGAGGCGGATAGACTCAATGGGATTCCGTCGGCGCTTCATAACCTTTCAACTATAGCACGTCCCGACGAAGAGTGTCAATGCAGCCGCAGACATGCAGCCGCAGACTACAGCTTGAAGCCCGCCGGTGACCGCAGTATAATCCCACCACCTGCGCCTCACGGTAGCTCATCGCGTCATTCCAGTGGGCCGCCGTGGCGAAGCGTCTGGTGACAACACGCATGACTGCTGCTTCCCTCATCATGAGCCGCTTCGCGACCCACCTTTGGCGGGTCGGCGCAGGTGCGATCATCGCCTCCTAATGTCGACGAAGATCCGGACGATCGCCGCCAGAGAAATCCTCGACTCCCGTGGCCAGCCGACGGTAGAGGTGGACGTCCACCTCGTCGGCGGCGCCTGGGGCCGCGCCGCAGTGCCCTCCGGCGCCTCCACCGGCACCCACGAAGCGTGGGAGCTGCGCGACGGGACGGCCGGCCGGTACGGCGGCAAGGGGGTCCAGCGGGCGGTGGCGCACGTGCGCGGCCCGATCGCCCGCGCGCTCAAAGGCGTCGACGCCGCGGCCCAAGCGCGGCTGGACGCGCGGCTGTGCCAGCTCGACGGCACCCCGAATAAGTCGCACCTCGGTGCCAACGCGATCCTCGGCGTGTCGCTCGCGGCCGCCCGGGCGGTGGCGGAAAGCCGCGAGCTTCCCCTGTACCGGTCGCTGGGCGGTCGCTCGGCACGCCTCCTGCCGGTCCCCCTCATGAATATCGTCAACGGTGGCGCCCACGCCGACAACACGCTCGATATCCAAGAGTTCATGATCATGCCCATTGGCGCCCGGACCTTCGCGGAGGCGCTGCGCATGGGTGCTGAGGTGTTCGCCGCGCTCAAGAAGCTGCTCAAGAGCCGCCGCCAGACGACCGCCGTGGGTGACGAAGGCGGCTTCGCGCCGAGCCTCTCGTCGAACGAGGAAGGCCTCCAGGTCGTCCTCCAGGCGATTGAGCAGGCGGGCTACCGCCCCGGCCGCCAGGTGATGCTCGCCCTCGACTGCGCGGCGAACGAGTGGGTCGACCCCGCCACGGGCGACTACCACCTCTTCAAGAGCGAGCCGAAGAAGTTGCTCACCGCGCAGACGCTCATCAGCCAGTACGAGCGATGGGCGCGGCACTACCCGCTCGTCTCCATCGAAGACGGCTTGGGCGAGGACGACTGGGCCGGCTGGCGCGCGCTCACGCGCTCACTCGGCGCGCGGGTCCAGCTCGTGGGCGATGATCTCTTCGTGACCAGTGTCGAGCGGCTCACGCGCGGCATCCGCGAGGGGGCGGCGAATGCCATCCTCATCAAGGTGAACCAGATCGGGACGCTCACCGAAACCCTCGAGGCGATTCGTGAGGCCCAGCGCGCCGGCTACGGGGTCATCATTTCGCACCGCTCGGGTGAAACGGAGGATGTGACCATCGCGCACCTGGCCGTGGCGACGAACGCGGGGCAGATCAAGACCGGCTCGCTCTCACGCAGTGAGCGGGTGGCGAAGTACAACGAGCTGCTCCGCATCGAAGAGTCGCTTGGCAAGCGGGCGGTCTACGCCGGGACCATGTGGCCGCTCACATCGGCTCAGGGCTCCCCGGTCCGCCCTCGACTCCTCCGTTGGCCTGGGCGGGCAGGGCTCAAGACTCAGGGCCACACGGCTCGAGGCACGACTCCCCAACCCCGAGCCCGCAACCCCCAACCAAGGAAGTCGCTGGCATGAATCCCGCCGAGCCGAAGCGCGCACGCGGGGTCCGCCGCTGGACCTTCGGCGTGCTCATCGCGGTCGCCGCAATCTTCGGTCCTGGCCTGGCGCAGTGGGTGCGGCTCTCCTGGCGTGAGCGCCAGCTCGACGGACGGCTGGTCCGGCTCTCCGCGGAGCGGGAGCGGCTGACCCAGGAACAGCAGCGCCTGGAGACCGACCCCAGTTATGTGGAAGGGCTCATCCGCACCACCTTCAAGTGGGCCCAGAAAGACGAGCTTGTCATCCCGCTTGATGGGTCGGACGTCCGCCAGCACCGTTGACGTTCCGGCCGAATGACCGTATACTAGCGCAGTTCTTTCACACTGCGGGGTGGAGCAGTCAGGTAGCTCGTCGGGCTCATAACCCGAAGGTCCCAGGTTCAAATCCTGGCCCCGCTACCATTCAGCGAGAAGGGGTTACGGCATCCTCGCCGTAGCCCCTTTTTGTCTGTGCTAACACCGTGCTAACAAACCTTCCCGATGAGGCTTGTGATGGCGCTTAAACCCACACGGCGGGCGGAGGGCCACACGTTCTCCGCCTTTGCCGCTTAATTCACCCCCCAGCGTTCCCCAAAGCCAGCAAAAAGTCATTGTGGGGGTACCGCTGGTGGACCGTGGCTGACTCAGACTCACTCCCCCGCCGCGCGCAGATTTTTCGCTCACGGGAACTCTGAATCGTCGGTTACCAGTTCGAGCCCCGTCGCCCCCGTTTTTGATCTGACGCAAGCCGTTATCTTGCAAGAGATAATGGCTTCGTCTTTTTCTGGAAGGCCCAACTGTAACCAGAACGTAACCATGCAGCGCAATTCCCGCACGAAACGTGTGGCTGACTGCGGCCGCACCCCGGCGCCCTCATTCCCCGATGCACGTTGCTGGGTGATACAAGTCGGAACATGGGACCCCCCCTTCGCGAGTGGTAGGGGGCCAAGCGTCCCACGAAAGGAGAATCAAGGGAGTCGCATTCGTGGTAGACAGCCGGGACGAGCTTAAAACCTGAGCCATACCCCTGCGACGATAGCCAGGTCATCGTCATTCAGCATCTGGTTGGCGGTCGGCGTTGACGGTTGTCCTGCAGGTTTGCTTTCAAGATCTCCGAGCATAAGCGCACCGGAAAAGGGAATGGCTGTAGGGAGGGAGATGGTGGAATCATCCTCTCGTGAAACGGAAAGTGTCACCTGATAGGGAACGATGGCCGCGCGTCTGTCCATCGTAAGAGAGGAGCGGGCCAGCTGGTGACGGGGGAGGGGGTTTGAGAGCGCCCCCCCGGCCCTTTCACCATCGCGGCGTCTTCCGTCGCGAGGTCAGCCGGCGAGGTCCTTGTCAAGATTGAAGAGTCGGAAGCTGTCACCGGTGTCTGGTCAGTCACTGCGCCCGTGACTCCAGGCTGAAGGCTCAGCGACACAACGGCTCCCGGCCCCATCCCGATCAGGCGATGTCTGGGCAGGAGGTCCTCTCGTCGGTTCGGCTTGCCTGACTCGACACAGGACCGAGTCGCGCCGCACTGCTCTTGCGGGGTGTTACGAATGCTGTCGGTCGATGAGGAGAGGATGGAGCACCCGTTGAATGCGCTCAGCGATGAGTTGGTAGCCCTGATCGTTGGGGTGGAGGGAGTCGCTGCTCAGGAGCGACGGATTGGTGACAATGTCCTCGAGTACCTTTGGGACGAAGGCGACATGGTACTTGTTGATAATCGTGTCGTAGCGCGGCTGCAGCGCATCCCCCAACGGCCCTGGCGCCACCCCGACCAGTACGACCAGGGCGCCCCGTTCTTCAATACGACGAACAATTTGATCCAGGTTCTCAAACGCTTGCTCCAGGGGTTGTCCGTCCAACAAATCATTCGCTCCCAGCTCGACGATGACCATGCGAGGGTTTTTGAATAGGACAGCGCTCTCGAGCCGCTTCAGGGCATCGGTGGTCTCATCGCCGTCCACCCCGGCGTTGAGCACCGCCGTTCCCAACGCCTGGCTCAGGAGGCTGGGATAGTCGTGGCCCCTGGAGGCGCCAACGCCCTGGGTCAGGCTATCTCCAAAGCAGATGATGTTGCCCCCTGAAGGGATGCGAGTCGCGATCTCGAAGGTGGCGAGGGGTGGCGGGCTGAAGGAGTAGAGCTGTGCAGGGTGCGTGAACGAACACAAACTAATGAGGGAAAGGGAGCAGAGGAAGAACTGGAGCCCACGCGGCCACCCTGGAAAGGATGGCAGAAGAAGGGTTCCATCTTGTTGACGCGTCTTCGGCAACCCAGCCGCCATTCCCTTCCTCGGGGTTAGGCCTGTGGCTTTGCGCCCCCGGATTTCTCCGAGTGAGCCTTTTCGGAACGTCTTGCACGATCTTTATAAAGCTTACCTGAGCGAATCAACACTTGCAAGTGAGGATGGCTAGTCGGGTCGGTGTCAGACCCTTCGCGCCCAGACCCCACGGCTCTCCATGCTAAGGGCAATCGGGTGGTGTCCTCACCGCAAGCTCAAGAGGGCTAAGAGGCAGTGGTGTAAAGCTACTCGAGAAGCTTTCCCATGTTTTCTCCAATTCGCACCACGCTCGAAACTCCGTTAGAAACTGTTTCCCATCCGCTCCAACAGCTCTACAATCG
>Ga0209515_10005889_pt1 | contig 15624 bp, 14 predicted proteins | sample Subgroupgradi54m_FD_187454 | JGI IMG/M metagenome (GOLD analysis project Ga0209515, IMG submission 187454) | Subsurface groundwater microbial communities from S. Glens Falls, New York, USA - GMW60B uncontaminated upgradient, 5.4 m (SPAdes)... ...
AACCCACGAGCTTAACTGGAAACCGCCGTTAAATCATCCATGGAGACAACATCATAAAACTGAGCCATAGGGGGGTGACATTTCTATTCTTGTCTGACATATTCATTATATATTGATTAGATTCTTTTAAAGAATTTAAGTAATATTAAAACGTTATATATTTTACTCAGATGCTATCCCAACAGAACCTTTAATCGAAATTTTTTATATAATATTCCTCAGACTTTGTGCGTAAAAAAAGTTCAAACTTCGTTCACGAGTCCTTGCACGTCATATTATAGCTGCATGCCTTATTTATTTTGAGGTAAATTTTTATTCTTGATTTGTTAAGGGTTTGATGATATTCTTTTAATATGTTGACGAAAGTTGATTTAAATCAAATTCGAAAAATTATACGAGGAAGAGATAGGAAATGAAACAAAAGCGCTTAAAGATGATCTGCAGGCAGACATTGCAATGGTGCGAATGAAGCTCCAATCAGATATTCAAGAACTTAAAGACAGAATAAAGAATCTTGAGATACGAATGACAAAAATGCATAAGGAACTTAAAGAAGAGATAAGGATGGTTTCGCATTTTCTCGATAAAGAAAATCTAAGAACTATTAAAAAATTGAGAAGATCGAGGATCATCTCGGATTGTCAAGCACTCAGTAGTTTCACTTAGGTTCTTCTTATCTCTTTAGCAGCTACGTTTCCGCCATTATCAATTTTATAAATAATTACTTCTCCTGTTGCGATTTCCAAATTTTCAACATCAGAGTCGGAAAGCCCGTCCAGATGTTTTACTAAAGCTCTTAAGCTGTTTCCGTGAGCAGAGATTAAAACATTTTTCGAAGCGCAGACTTTTGGTAAAATTTCACTTTCATAATATGGAACAACGCGGTCATAGACATCTTTTAAGGTTTCGCCGTTTGGAATCGGGTCATTCCATCCGCGTCTTAATTTCTTAAATCCTTCCTCGCCCAACTGCTTTTCAACTTCCCATTTGTTTTTTCCTGTATAATCGCCATAGTTTCTTTCCTTTAAGGCATCAACTCTTACAACAGGAGTATTTATTCCCAAAGTTTTGAGTATTTCATCCAAAGTTTGACTCGCACGAAGAAGAGGAGAAGTATACGCAATATCAAATTTGATCCCTCTTAAATTTTCGACAGCTACTCTTGCTTGTTCTACGCCTTTTTGGGAAAGTGGTGGGTCTTGCCAGCCAGTCCAAAGGCCTTGCGCGTTCCAAGTTGATTCTCCATGCCGAACAAGTGCCAAAGTTGTCATAGAAAGAGTATATCAAATTCCAAGGAGTTTTTCGGCGAAGGAGAGAAGGTCAAATATAAAGCTTCCAAGAGAAAACCCGCCGATTGGGGATAAAAGGAGAAAAAATATTATAAAAATTCCGATTGAACCAATCGAAAGGTAGACTCTTGCTTCTTTCTCAGGCAAAATAAGCGCAAAAATTTTTGATCCGTCAAGAGGAGGAATGGGAATTAAATTAAAAATTGCAAGAAGAAGATTAAGTCTTACCATGAGGTGAAGAATAAACAGCGCAAAGACCGCCAGCTTTATATTTTCTGATGGGACATTTACAAAGAAATAAATTGCTTTGATGAGAAGTGCTGCGATGATTGCTATAATTACATTTGTCAAAGGTCCTGCAAGTGAAACAAGCGCCATATCTTTTCGTCCTTCTTTTAGATTAAACGGGTCAACGGGTACTGGTTTTGCCGCGCCAAAAACAACCGGGGAGCCGGAGATTATAAGAAGAAGCGGAAGGAGGACACTCATAAATGGATCTATGTGTTTTTGGGGATTTAAAGTGAGTCTACCCGCAAGTCTTGCAGTTGGATCTCCTAGTTTTTCTGCGACAAATCCATGAGCAACTTCGTGCAAAATTGCAGAAAAGACTAGAATAATTAGAATAAAAAAAGCAGATAGCAAATCCATATTGTTTGAACTCTTATTATATGATATCATAAATAGCTATGGCGATGAGATGCGAAAACTGCGGGAAAGGAATAATGTACGGACACAACGTGTCCCATTCCAAGAGAAGAACCCGAAGAATCTTCAAGCCCAATCTTCATAGGGTAAAGGTTGTTGTTGGAGGAATTTCAAAAAGAATGAAGCTTTGCGCAAAATGCTTAAGGCTTCTCAAGGGAAAGAGTGCTACTGATATTAAGAAAAATATTGAGAAAAAGAAAGTTTCAGAAATTCCTCAGACGATTCAGCCAGCCATTAGCAACTAGCAATTAATTCTAAATCAATTTTAATCTCTTCAAAATATTTTTTCCTTCTGAATATCCGTTAGTAAATTCTTTATAAGAAACAGCATTTTTTCCTTCGACCTGAATTTTGTTTTTGGGTAATAACTTAATTATTTTTTCTTTATTATCAAATTTATATTTAAAGAAGACGCCAGGCCAAGGGTAAAAAGCTCGGATCATTCTGTCGATTTTTACAGGAGAAAAGGGATTTTCAAAATTTATAAGACCATCATTTTTTTGAAGAAGCGTGGTAAATGTTGCTTTTGAGTGGTTCTGATGCTGAGGTTTTAGCTGTGCTTTGATATATTGTTTGATATTTTGATATATTAGATCAGATCCAATTTTAAATAATCTTTCATAAAGAGTATCGGCAGTATCATCTTTTAGAATGTTTTCAACTTTTTGCGCAATTATTGGACCGTGATCTACTTTTTCATCAAGTTTTATCAACGTTACTCCTGTAACTTTTTCTCCGTTTAAAATCGCATTTTGAACAGGAGTAGGGCCTCGATATTTCGGAAGAAGAGAAGGGTGAATGTTTATGATTCCTTTTGAAAAAATCTTCAAAACATTTTTGGGAATTATTTGTCCGAAATACGCAAGAACGGCTATTTCACAGTTGAGAGTTGAGAATTGAGAGTTGAGAGTTTGATTAAAAAAAGTAGATACTGAAATATAAGGTATTCTGTTCGTTTGGCAATAAAAGGGGATTGCATCAAAAGAGTTTTGTTCGGTAGTAACCACCAAAACAAGTTGAAATTTCTCTTTTAGAACTTTTACAACTGGAATAACATGTCTTGAGCTTCCAAAAAAAACGATTTTCTGCTTCATATTTCAAGTTCTTCAAATACATCCTCATCTTTTTCATTTTTGTAAGATTTATAGAGCTGACCGTTTTGCTCAAGCACCCTTTTAGTAAATAAAACTCCGTTTAAATGATCTATCTCATGCTGAATAATTGTTGCTACAAAGCCTTTAAAAGTCTGTATATGGTTTTCCCCTTTTTCATCCAGAAAGCTTAAGGTTAAGAGGGGTTTTCTTTTAACCTGCCCCCAAATGTTTGGAAGAGAAAGACAGCCTTCAAGCCTCGTCGGATGATTTCGCTTTTTCTTTTTAGAACTTTTAGAACTTAACTTGTCTTTCTCTTCTGAGATTTTTGGGTTTATAAATACTTGAATAGGAGATTTTGGGGTGGGTTTTATTACAAAAATAGAGAGTGGTTTTCCAACCTGCGGAGCCGCAAGACCTACTCCTTCTGGGTCTTTTGCCAAAAGAAGGGCTTGTTTTATTTCATCTAAAAGACTACGAGTACTTTTATCTACTCTTGAAACATCTTTTGTTTTTTGAGAAAGAATTAGGGATGGAGCAGTAACTATTTTTATCACCTAGAAATTATAGCAGAAGGCAAGCTAAAAAAGAAGAGAATTAGTCTGTAAATCTAAATGAATCAATCATTTTATTTTTTCTCAAGAGTTTTGAGGGCATCAAGTGCTCCGGTATCGGAAGAATTAAGATATGCTAAAATATATTTCATCTGTCCAATTGCTTTATCCAAAAACTCTCTGTTCACAACTTTTCCATTTTTGTCTATTGCCGCCTGATTATAAAAAAGACCTAAGGCATAATGCGCGTCTTTATAATCTGGTTTAAATTTTACTACTCTTTCTAAAGCCTCGATTGCCTTGCCTATATTTCCGTTTTGTCCCTCAATTACGCCCAAATTATAAATAATACTTGCGTCATTTGGTGAAAGCTCTGCCGCTATTCTTACAGCCTCAAGAGCTGATGGAAGAAATCGCGAATCTACCTGTGCGAGTGTATAGAATATTCTAATTCTTGTTTTCCAAAATACAAAATTATTCGGGTAAGAAGAAACAATATCATTGCTTGTTGCTATCGCTTCCTTACTTAGCGTTGATGCGGTTGTTGCCGAAGCCGTTGCATTCTGCACATTCTTTTGGCTTAAAAGCTGGGTTGCTAAGACCGCATCATTTATTGCCATTTCGTCTCTGAATACCGGCTCATCGCCTCGTTTAAGGACTGCTTTATGAAGATAAGTATAAGCATCCTGATAAAGACCGACGCGGTCTAAATTATATCCATAAGCGTATTCCTTATCCGCGTTCCAATAAGATATAAGAGTGAATAAAAAGTAAAAACCGATAACGACTGTAATAATAGTTCCCATCCATTGGAAATGCGAGAGTTGGACCCGATTCAATCGGGGTTGAGAGTTTGTCAAGACTTCTGATCCGCTTTGTTTATCTTTAAAAATAAACAATTGCTTTTCGTGGTTAATCATGTTTTCTAAAACAAGAACAAAAGCGGGAATCAAAAATAAATAGATATTTACTATTACAACAGAAAATCCAAAAAAATTTGTAATAAGAATAGTTATATAGCCTGCGATAAGGCTAACAGGAAGTAAAAGATTTTCCTGCTCTTTTTTTCTGATCCTTGTCAAAAGCTTCTTAAGCGGTAAATATAAGAACCAGCCTATCATTAAAAGATAAGCTGTAATTCCAAAAGTGCCTGTTGTTGTAAGATAGTTTAAGAATTCGTTGTGCGCCTTATTGTAAAGAAAATTCCATTCCGAAGTTAAATTATGAGCGGGACTTTTATATTTATAATAGGCAAAGGCAAATGTTTCTACTCCTGTTCCGAAAATCGGATTATTCTTCCAGGCTTCAATTGCGCCTTTCCAAACTAAAAGCCTTATTTTTCCCGAGTCTGTTCCACCGAGTTCTCCAATATGTGCAGGGGCAGGTTTTTCCGTTTTTGTTTGTGTTTTGGCAGGCGGCGGCGGGCTTATTTTTTTCATGACTTCCGAATAAGAAAATTTATTAAAGATGGAGAAGGGAAGACCAATAAAAAAAGTAATTAAAAGAACAATAAGCATTGGACCGGCGAAATTAACAATTTTAAACTCTTTCCTTTTAAGGTAAAAGTAGGCAGTAAAAAGTATGCTCATTGAAATTCCTACAGCAATTATTGCCGATCGCGATCTTGCATAAAGAAGATCAATGTAGAAGATGAGAGAAGAGCCAAAATAAAAAATAGCGGCTCGGTTTAATTTCAATTTCTCTTTTAGATTGAAGTTCTCTAGAAAAAGTGCGATTGAGACAGGCAGAAGTATTGAAAGGTATGCTGCCAGCCAATCCGGCTGTCCTAATGTTGAGAATATTCTTACTCTTGGCTGAAAGTCCGCCGCCCAGCATGAAACATCTAAATTTCCCCTAAAGATCAAACATGTCGGATCATAGCCAAAATGCGAGGGAATTCCCCACAAGGAAACGATAACGGCAGTTATTATGCTTAAATTTAGAAATCTTTTAACCGCATCCACGGGAGTTTTAAAAATTCCATCGTCTCTATTAAGAAAATTACTGACAAAAGCATAGTAAAAAAATATGTACAAAATTATCGAAAGCAGTCCTCCGTTAAATCTTGAATAATATCCCCAAACAGAAATATGGCGGTCCCAGGAAAAGATCGTCGATAAAAGTTGGGAGAAGAGGAAAAGAAGGATTGGGATATCAAGAGGGGTTTTTTGGATCCGAAACTGTTTTTTAACGATTGATTTAATAATCCAAGAGACTGCTATAATTATGCCAAGAGAAAAGGCAAGCCACATTTTGTTAAATTCAAAAAGCTCGGAGGTGTCTCCTGCAATTGCCAGAGGAATGAGTAGAAAAACAGCATAGAAGGAAAACTCAATGATTTTGTTACAAACGCGGATAATCTTCATTATAAATTCAAAAGTAAACTTTTTAAGAGTAACATATTGGAAAACTTTGAGCAAGATGTTATTATGAATAACAGTTGCTAGCTACTAGCCACTAGTTGCTAATAGTATGTTTGATAAATTATTTGGCCTTCTTTCTCATGATATCGGAATAGATTTGGGTACTTCAAATACTCTTGTTTGGGTAAAAGGAAAAGGAATTGTTATAAGGGAACCTTCGGTTGTTGCGATTCATAAAAAAACAAAGAAAGTTATTGCAATAGGAACCGACGCCAAGAAAATGGTCGGTAAAACTCCGGCAACTATACAAACCGTGCGGCCCCTGCGAGGAGGAGTTATTGCGGATTTTGACGCGACATCCAGCATGATTTCCTATTATATACAATCAATTCACGAAGTTGGAAATATTTTTCCCATTTCATGGTCAAGACCCAAGGTAGTTATTGGAATTCCCTCTGCAGTTACCGAAGTTCAAAGACGTGCTGTTTGGGAAGCGGCGTTGTCTGCGGGCGCCCGAGAAGCATTTCTTATTGAAGAGTCGATGGCAGCGGCAATCGGAGAGGGAATTTCTGTTTTTTCGCCAACCGGAGCAATGACAGTTGATATTGGAGGGGGAACAACCGAAATTGCAATAATTTCCCTGGGCGGAATTGTAGTAAGTAAATCTCTTCTTTGTGCCGGAGATGAGATGGATAGAGCAATCATGCATTATATAAGACTCAGGCATGGTCTTCTTTTGGGAGAAAGAACCGCAGAAGAGCTTAAAATAAAAATAGGAAGCGCATACGAGCAAAAGTTAAAAGTTAAAAGCGAAAAGTTAAAAGTTGATTCAGAAGAAGAAACCGAAAAAATTGACGAAAAGCATAACATTGAGCCCCTGGCTCATAATCAATCCAGGGTTGCTGTAGTCAGGGGGAGAGATATAGAAACAGGTCTTCCGAAGAGCTTGCGGGTTACAGAAGTTGAGGTAAGAGAGGCTTTGGCTCCGGTTTTATCCGAAATAATTGAGGGAATTTCCGAAGTCTTAGAAGAAGCACCGCCCGAGCTTACATCCGATATTTTAGAACACGGAATCCTTTTAACAGGAGGGGGAAGTCTACTCCCCGGAATAGATAAAATTATCGTGGAGATAACCCATATTCCTGTAATAAAATCCGAAGACCCTTTGACAACAGTGGTGAGAGGAACAGGAAAAGTTTTGGAAGACGCAGCACTTCTTCAAAGGGTCAAGATAATCGGCGGCCTCAAGTAGACCACAACCACCATTTAGCAATTCACCTTTTAATTGTTGTAAGATTTGGGCAAAGAGTTTAAAATTAGCAATATGCGGAAAAAGGAAAATTTTACCTCAATATTCTTGTTTTTTTTTATTTTTGCGCTCATAATTTTTACTCTTTCAAAATTAGGTTACTTGTCTTTTCCTGCTTCGATTTTGCAAAAAGCACTTTCTCCTCTCGCAGGAAGCGTCTTTTCGACGTTCAATTTTTTCTCAAATGAAAATAATTCGGCAATCGGTAAGCTTTCGGATCAAAACAGGGCCCTTGTCAAAAAAATTATTAATGAGGGAGCTCTTAAGAGAGAAAATTCTGCTCTTGCCGATCAATTTGCCACAACATCTATTCGGTCTCAAACCTTACTTACGGCAAAAATAGTTGGCGCGCCGAGTTTTATTCCGGGAGTTTCTCCTCCGCAAAGTTTTATTATCGATAAAGGTACAGGTGATAATGTTAAAGTAGGGAATGCGGTAATCTACAAAGATAATTTGGTTGGAAAAATCGTAGAATCAAATCTTTATTTTTCAAAAATCGATCTTATTACCAGTCCTTCTTTTTCTTCTACCGTTAAAACCCTTCGGACTCAGGCAATAGGGGTTATTAAAGGAGAAGGGGAGAAAAAGATGATCTTGGATAATGTTTTACAATCGGATGATATTAAAATATCAGATATTATTCTTACAAAAGGTGACCAGGATATAAAAGGAATAGGACTTCCGCCTGATTTAACTTTAGGCAAATTAATTTCTGTTGGGAAAAAACCGAGCAATTTGTTCCAAAAAGGGGAAGTGGTTAGTTTTTTGGATTTCTCAAATCTTTCAACCGTATTTGTAATTCGTTATTAAGATGTGGCTTATTGTAATTTTGATTTTAATATCGACGCTTCTTCAAGCTTCGGTAACAACTCTGCCTTTGATTATTTTATTTTTTTTAAATGTCGCGGTTGTTGCAAAAAAAACCTGGATTTTTCCCGCCTCTTTTCTAACGGGACTTGCACTTGATGTGCTTCTTCTTAATCCAATGGGAAAGACAAGCCTTTTTCTTGTAATCTTTCTGTTTATAATTCTCCTTTATGATAAAAAATTTGATATTCAAACTTTCCCTTTTGTTTTTTTAGCCTCGTTTATTGGAAGTTTAATTTATTTTATTACCATGGGTCATATTCCAAACATTTTTACCCAAGCAATAATTAGTGCAGTTATTAGCACCTTATCGTTTTTCCTTTTGGTTACCTTTAATAAGATTCATATAAAAGAAAGGATAGGTTTTAATGAAGGTTAAAACAGGAGTAGCTTTTCCGGATTATATATCTACGGAAAAAATTCGGGGGGGAGATCATTATTATAAAAAACAATACCAAATGCGGGATGTTTTTCTTCCAATTATTCTTTTTTTAGCAATAATTAGTATTCTTGCACGGCTTTTTTACGTTCAAATTTTTCAAGGCTCAGATTTTAGAAAACTTTCCGACGGTAATAGAATAAGAACAATAACGATTTATGCGCCCCGCGGAGTAATTCTAGACAGAAACGGCAGCCCTCTTGTTTATAATGTTCCCGGTTTTCGGCAAGTTGCAGCGGGTAAAACAAAAATAATAGATACCAATCAAGCCTTATCACTTATTGCTCAAGGTAAAAAAGATTTAGAAGTTGATTCTCTAAGATCTTATGCCTATAAAGAAATATTTTCTCACGTTTTAGGTTACATTGGACAAATCTCTCAAGATGAGTTGGGGGAAGCAAGATTTTCCGATTACAGTGGAGGAGATTTAATAGGAAAAATGGGAATAGAACAGGAATACGAAGAAATTTTAAAAGGGATTGACGGAAAACAACTTATTGAAGTAAATAGCTTAGGACAAATCGTTAGAAAGCTCGGACAAACCGATCCAACTTCGGGAAATAATGTAACTGTTACTCTCGATCTTTCTTTGCAAAAGGCTGCCTTTGAAGCGGCAAAAGATGTAAAAAGAGGCGCCGTAGTCGTTACAACACCTGGAGGAGAAGTTCTTGCTCTTATTTCTAAACCATCTTTTGACCCTAATCTTTTTACGCTGGGACAGAATTATAAACCGTCATCTGAGAGCAGTTACCCGTCTATAGAAGAAATTTTAGCAGATGATAATAATCAGCCGCTTTTAAACCGCGCGATTTCCGGGGTTTATCCGCCGGGATCCACCTTCAAAATAGTTGTTGCGGCATCCGGTCTTAACAATAAAATAATTGATGAAAATTTTGAGGTGGAGGATATCGGATCAATTCATGTGGGTACTTTTTCTTTTTCGAACTGGTATTTTACTCAATATGGAAAAACAGATGGGATGCTTAATATAGTTGGGGGAATTAAAAGATCCAACGATTTCTTTTTCTATAAACTTGCAGAAAAGATTGGTGTTAATAAGATTTCCCAAACAGCAATGGATTTTGGGTTGGGACAAAAACTAGGCATAGATCTTGCGGGAGAGGCAAAAGGTCTTATCCCAACTACTCAGTGGAAAGAAAAAACAATCGGGCAACCGTGGTTTTTAGGAGACACATATCATTATGGAATTGGGCAGGGGTATGTTTCGGTAACCCCTCTTGAAGTAAACAGCTGGACGCAAGTTATCGCAGGCGGTGGAGATCTTTACAGGCCAAGACTTATTAAGAATACTGCCAATAAACCAATAAAAAGAAATATTTTAAGCGGGAAAACGATTTCACTTATTCGCGAAGGGATGGTAGAGTCTTGCAGTCCGGGTGGAGTCGCTTGGCCGCTGTTTCAGTTTACAGTGAAAAATTCAAAGTTAAAAATTGATGGGATAAACATTTTGGAAGCGCCGCAATCGACCGCCTCAGCGGATTTCAAAGATTATCGGAGAGTTTCGATTGCCTGCAAGACCGGGACTGCCCAGCATGGAGGAGAAAATGCAACACCGCATGCATGGATTACTCTTTTTGCGCCTGCCTATAATCCCCAGATAGTAGTAACAGTTCTTTCTGAAGACAGCGGAGAAGGATCAAATGTCGCAGCTCCAATTGCAAAGAAAATTTTAGAAGAGTATTTTAAGAATAGGGATGATTCTTCAAAAATCGGAAGTCTCCTATCGATAATGGAAATAAAGGGACTTGTAAAAAATACAGATAGAGGATTTTGCAGCATTGCCTATTGACAAGTTAGGTACAATTTAAAATATACTGTCTAAATCGATTATGAAAAATTTAGTTATTGTGGAATCGCCAACAAAAGCGCGGACAATTGGAAAATTTTTAACAAAAGACTTTGAAATTAAGGCCTCTATGGGGCATATAATGGATTTGCCTAAAAGTAAACTCGGGGTGGATGTTGATCATGGATTTTTACCTCAATATGAGCCAGTTTTCGAAAAGAAAATGATAATTGCTGATTTAAAAGAATCAGGTAAAAAAGCAGACTCCATTATTTTAGCAACCGATCCGGATAGAGAAGGAGAGGCCATCGCTTCACACATTAAAGAAATTTTAGGAAAAGGAAACGATAAAAAGTTCAAGAGAATTGTTTTTCATGAAATAACAAAAGAGGCAGTTGAGGAAGCACTTAAAAATCCCCGGGATATAGATTCGGATTTGGTTGATGCTCAGACTGCCCGAAGAGTTTTAGACCGATTAGTTGGCTATAAGTTATCGCCTGTCTTGTGGCAAAAAGTGCGAAGAGGACTTTCTGCAGGAAGAGTTCAGTCGGTTGCACTTCGATTAATTGTAGAAAGAGAACGGGAAATAGAGAAATTTAAAAAAGAAAAATACTGGACTATCTCGGCAATTTATTTAAAAGATAAGGAAGTTGAGTTTGAGCTTATAGAGATAAATTCAGAAAGAATAGAGACGCAACAAATTTTGGAGCTTTACGATGGACAATACAGAGTAACTAAATCAATATTAGGCAGTGAAGAAAAAGCAAAAGAGGTCGTAGATAACCTCAATCAAAAAAACTTTGCAGTGTCGGACGTTTCAAAAAAAGAAACCAGACGAAGTCCTTATCCTCCGTTTACTACATCAACTCTTCAGCAGGAGGCATCAAGAAGATTGAGTTTCTCAGGAAAACGAACTATGACTTTGGCGCAGAAACTATACGAGGAAGGTTTTATAACTTATCATCGAACCGATTCGGTAGTTATTGCACAAAGTGCAACCTTAGCGCTGCGAAATTATATTAAAAAAGAGTATGGTGATAAATATCTTCCAGAGAAACCGAGATTCTACAAGACCAAACAAAAATTAGCACAAGAAGCACATGAGGCGATTCGTCCTACTGTTCTAAATAATACTTCAGAAATTGTTCAAAAAGAATTAGGGAGAGATTTTTCAAGACTATATGATTTAATCTTTCTCCGCGCTGTTTCATCGCAAATGGCAGACGCGGTTATCGAATCAACAACTGTTTTGATTGATTCAACTGATAAAAAATACAGATTTAAGGCAAACGGATCGATTTTACTTTTCGACGGTTTTCTAAAAGTTACTCCTCAAGCTTTAAACGATAATCTTTTGCCGGATTTTAAGGCAAGCGAGGAAATCAATTTCAAAGAAATTCTTCAGAAAGAGCATGAGACAATGCCGCCTCCAAGATACAACGATGCATCTCTAATTGGAACTTTGGAAGAAAAGGGAATCGGAAGGCCTTCTACATATGCGACAATTATTTCTACGATTGAAGGTCGAAGATATGTAGAAAGACAAGAGGGAAAATTTGTTCCAACGCATTTGGGGGTTGCTGTGAATGATTTTTTGGTAGAAAACTTTTCTTCAATTGACGATGTTCCTTTTACGGCCCAGATGGAAGATGAGCTTGATGCAGTTGCAAACGAAAAAAAAGAATGGGTTCCGGTTATTGAAAAATTTTATGGTGAGCTTGCGCAAAAACTTGAAGATGTTAAAGGCGCGCAAAGGGTGAAGATAGAGACGGAAGAGACAGACGAGATTTGCCCTAAGTGCGGGTCAAAACTGGTTATAAGAATCGGTCGATTTGGAAAGTTTATGTCTTGCAGTACTTTCCCAAAATGTGATTTTACAAAACCTTATCTTGAGGAAGTAGGAATCCCATGTCCTAAATGCGGAAAAGATCAAAGAGGACAAATTATACTCAAAAGAACTCGAAAAGGCCACAAATTCTATGGTTGCTCTAATTACCCAAAATGCGATTTCGCCGCGTGGAAATTGGAGGATATAGGGAAAAATAAGGAAGATAATCCAGCCTCGTAGATTTAAAAAATTTTGGCGGCTATGACAATTAAAACTAAAATCACAATCTGATTTATTATTCCCCATGGTTTATCTAGCTTATTTTCTATATTTTTTTGAAATTTATAAAACCAGTTAAAAGGCGGGATGTTTAATCCAAAGAAAAGATATGGAGCAGTCAGCCAATCAAGAGACTGGGAGGCAATTATTATTAAAAAAGCATACAAAAGATTTGTTGTAGGAAAGAGCGCGAATATTAATAAATAAGAAAGTGCAAAACTCAGGATCACATCAAAAGCACTTTCTGCGATAAATCTTTCCTTACTTTTTTCCTTGGAGTTTGTCCCTTCGTCCCAATGAGGAAAGGCGTCGGCTGCAATATGAGAGGCAATGGCAAGCGGAACTGCGAGTTGGGGATTTCCGATTTTTGCCGCAATTACCGTTCCTATTATTGCGTGTCCTGTTGCAGTCATAGTTCTAATTCCTCACTATGACACTGAGCGAGTCGAATGGTCATAAATATCATCGTACCATACAGGGAAAAACTTGACAACCTTAAAGCTTTATGATCATAATAAATCTGTGATTAAAAAAACAGTTTTGGTTTTTCTAATCTTAATACTTTTTGTTGTATTTCTCCCAATACCTTCTTATGCAGGACCGCAAATTCCTCCTATAGCCGAGGGACCAGGGCTTATTCTTCCAGACAGTCCTTTGTTTTTCCTAGATAAAATAAAGCAGGAAGTGCGTCTCTTTTTCGCATTTAGTCTGCAGAACAAAGCCAAAACATACAGTGCAATCGCAGGAGAAAGACTTGCAGAACTCCGCTTTATGCTGGCCCGAAATAATAAAAATGGAATAGAAGTTGATCTTAAAGGAATAAGTGAGAATTTGGAGAACGCGGCAAACAGTCTAACAGAGGCACAGTTTAGAGGAGAAAACGTAGAACTTCTCTCTGAAAATATTAATAATGATATTAAAAGAAGACAGGATTCGCTAGATATACTTTTGTCCCAATCAACCGGAGAACTTAAGGCAATGGTTTTGGGGGTACAGACTTCGATTTATCAGTCAAAAACCAAAATAGAAAGCGGACTGCCTGTGCAAAAAATGGAAAATGAAGTCAGAGATGATCTAATCAGACAGATCACCTCAAAAATTGGCTATGCATCCGATTCATCAAGGGAGATTTTGCTCAAACTTGGGATGCTTAAAAATCTGGAAAGCGAATCATCTGCAAAATCCATAAAGATTCGCGAGGAAGAATTAAGGAAAGCGACATCTCTAAAAAATACGGCTCAAATTAAAGAAAAACAATCACTATTGGACTTTGAAAAGAAAAACCAGGAAAAGATTTTTGCTGCTTATCAAAGACTTACAGAGGCGGCAAAAAAAGCTCAGGATGCAACAGCCGCCTATCAAAGAGCGCAGCAAGAATTATATCAACTGTTAAATCAGTCTTCTGCTCCTGTCCCAATACCTACTTGCCGTCCGAGACCAGCTTGTTTGGATGCAATCCCTAGATGCTTGATTGCGGAAACTTCAGGTATGTGTCCCCGAACTAAGTAAAAAAGCTCTCCGATTATTGTATAATATCCAAATGATTAAACTTGGTGCAAAATCTCAAGCTATTCAATTTGGGGCAAAAGAACTTCGAACTAAACTTCCGTCAGAAAAAGATCTTAAAAAAATCAAGAAAAATCCAATATATATAATTGTAGATAATGTGTTGGATACCTACAATGTGGGTGGAATCTTCAGGCTTGGTGATGCTGTCTCTGCTAAAAAAGTTTTTTTGTCCGGAGAAACAGAAACCCCTCCTCATACCAGAATAAAAAAGGCGTCTATAAATACGACTGAGTGGGTGGACTGGGAATACTTCCCTTCGGCAAAATCTGCCATTAACCATTTACGATCTACTATTAGCAGTATTAAAATTGTTGCGATTGAACAAGGCTCAAAAAGTATTCCTTATACAAAAATTGAATATAAATTTCCCATGGTTTTTGTTGTTGGGCATGAGTCAGACGGAGTTTCAAAAGAAGTTTTAGACTCAGCAGATTATATTGCCGAAATCCCAATGTGGGGAGTAAACAAATCTCTAAATGTCATCGTTTCGCTGGGAATTGTCGTTTTTGAAGCACTTAGGCAAAATTGACAAAAGGTTTGAGATTGAAAATTGGTTTATGGAAACGTCTAATTATAGAAAACATACGAGTAAAAATCCACTTCAGAAATTTCTAATCGGTAATTTCTATAAAGAACTTATCTCAAGCATAAAAAAACTCACGATTGAGTCGGCTTTAGATGTGGGTTGCGGGGAAGGCTTTACTTTAAATAAACTTTCGGAAAATAAAATCGGCAAGAGACTTGAAGGAATAGATTTCCAAAAAACTGCAATTGATGCAGGAAAAAGAGTTCACCCTAATCTAAACTTGAAAGTAGGTAATATTTATCACTTACCATACAAAGATAATAGTTTTGATCTTATTATTTGCACAGAGGTTTTGGAGCATTTGGAGGATCCGAAAAAAGCGCTCTCTGAAATTCAAAGGGTTTCCTCAAGATATGTAATACTTTCTGTTCCGAATGAGCCATTTTTTATGATTGCGAATTTCTTGCGCGGAAAGAATTTACGCAGGTGGGGAAATGATATAGAGCACATTCACCACTGGTCAAGCAAAGGATTCCAAAAGTTTGTCGAGAATCAAAGTGTCAAAGTTATTCAAAAGAAGCTTCCCTTCCCTTGGACCCTGTTGCTTATGGAGAAATGAGCATTTTGAGTTCTTGACAAAGAGTTTTATTGAGTTATAATAGATTTTGGTTCATCAATGCCTTAACCGGCTGATGAATTAAAGATATGTAAAACCTTCGTCAAAAGTTTGGGTCTCTCCGATTTAATCGAGGGAAAAGAAACCCGCCTTTGGCGGGTATTTCTGTCTTAGGGGACCTAGCGAAGGAGCTCTTTGATAATTAAAAATTCACTTTGACAGGATTACACTTTTAAAGAAGGAGCGTGTTTTTACATGTTCCTCGATCAGGAAGTGGTAGGAACTTTTTTTGAGGATTTGATCCTGGTCCAGGATGAACGCTGGCGGCGTGCCTTAGGCATGCAAGTCGAACGGGAGCCGCAAGGCTCAAGTGGCAGACGGG
>Ga0209515_10005890_pt1 | contig 15623 bp, 12 predicted proteins | sample Subgroupgradi54m_FD_187454 | JGI IMG/M metagenome (GOLD analysis project Ga0209515, IMG submission 187454) | Subsurface groundwater microbial communities from S. Glens Falls, New York, USA - GMW60B uncontaminated upgradient, 5.4 m (SPAdes)... ...
GAGGGGGATGGGGTTAGTGAAACACGGCTATAACCCATCCCCACCCCAACCCTCCCCTTGAAGGAGAGGGGGAAAAACCAAAATGAAACACTCCAAATCCATTCCCAACCGCGGCCTGCGTGTCGCCGATCAGATCCAGCGCGATCTGTCGGAAATCATCGCACGTGAACTGCGCGATCCACGTGTCGGCCTGGTCACGCTCACCAGCGTCGAAGTCACTCCTGACTACGCGCACGCCAAGATTTATTTCACCACCCTCGTCAGCGATGCAAAAGCCGCCGTCGAAGGCTTGAACCATGCCGCCGGCATGCTGCGCAATCATCTGTTCAAACGCCTGCACATTCACACCGTGCCGACACTGCACTTCGTGCACGACAATTCCGTCGCGCGCGGTGCCGACATGTCCAGGCTGATCGACGAAGCCAATTCCACCCGCGCCAAGGAATAATGCGGTGGATGGTCGGCAGTCGGCGGTCGGCAGAAAAAACGGTCAAGCACGTGCCGAGCGCAAACCGATCAGCGGCGTACTCCTGCTGGATAAACCGGTTGACCTCTCCAGCAACAGCGCCGTACAAAATGCGCGACGCCTCTTCAATGCCTTGAAAGCCGGTCATACCGGCACCCTCGATCCGTTCGCCACCGGCCTGCTGCCGATCTGCTTCGGCGAAGCGACTAAATTTTCCGCCGACCTGCTCGATGCGGACAAGACTTACGAAGCGACCGCGCAACTCGGGGTCACCACCACCACCGGCGATACCGAAGGCGAGGTTCTCGAACGCCAGCCGGTCAAGGTAGATCTGGTTGCGATAGAAAACACGCTGAGTCAATTGCGCGGCCCGATCAGCCAGATACCGCCCATGTATTCCGCACTCAAGCGCGACGGCAAACCGCTGTACGAATATGCACGCGAAGGCATCGAGCTGGAGCGCGAAGCACGCGAGATCATCATTCATGAATTACGCCTGCTGGAATTGCAAGGCGACGTATTGAAATTCCAGGTCTGCTGCAGCAAAGGCACTTATGTACGCGTACTCGCCGAAGACATCGGCAAGGCACTCGGCTGCGGTGCACACCTCACCGCATTGCGCCGCGTGCAAGTCGGGCCGCTGTTACTGGAGCAGGGCGTCACCCTGGAGATACTGGAACAGATGGAAGAAGAGCAACGCATGAAATTGCTGCGCCCGGTCGATCACCTGCTGCAAAGCTTGCCGAGAATCGATCTGGATACTGCCCATGCAGCGCGCTTCGTTCAGGGGCAGCGTTTGATGATTGAGGCAACTGTCAGTGGGCGTGTGCGTGTGTACGGCGCAGCGCGTTTGCTGGGAACTGCTCTGTTGAGTGATTTTGGGCGCTTGCAGCCGGAGCGGTTAGTCGTTGAATCATGAGCATCAATTTTATTTTGACTTCAGTACCTATCGGCCATTTCGCCTATTCCGGGGTAAAGACTCAACCCCCATCCTAACCTTCCCCCTGCCAGGGGGAAGGGACTAATGCAGCAAGAGTAGGGTGGGCAATGCTCTGCATAGCCATCGACTAAGCGCTCAAAAAAACGAGCGCCAAGTCGCTGGCTAACTTGTTGCCCACGCTGTCATTGCAAGAGTCTGTGTGGGCAATAAATTGCCCACCCTGCAAATACGATCTTTGATTCGCGAGATTCTACACCGGGGTATTTCACTGTTGCATATCCTTGTTAATCAACACTTGGTGAGCGCACGTGCTCTGGCCGCACACCGATGCCGACTGCGTAGGCGGGTAGTACGCGCAGGGCGGGACAGCGGTTCAATAGTTTGACTTGCCAGGGGATGTTCAGCGGCTGGTGCTGTTTGTTTGACAGGATGGGAGCGAGCAATCTGTTTTGAATCGCGCGCTGCGCCGCCTGTGTGACGCGGGTTGGGAACAGACGGCGGCGCTCGACCTGTGCGAGCAGCGGGGCGAGTGCTGCGCTGTCCAGGGTCGGGTTGGCGAGTGCTGCGGCCAGGATATTGGCGGTGGCTACGGCGTCCTGTATCGCGAGGTTGATGCCCACGCCGCCTACCGGTGACATGGCGTGCGCGGCATCGCCGATGCATAGCAAGCCGGGTTTCCACCAGCGGTCGAGGCGATCTACCGTGACGCTGAGCAGTTTGATGTCGTCCCAGCTTTGCAGGGTATGCACCCGGTCGGCGAACAGTGGGGCGGCTTCGATCAACTCGGTGCGGAACGCGGCGAGGCCGCGCGCCTGGATTGCTGCGATACCGCCCTTGGGGATGACGTAGGCGCATTGCCAGTAATCGGTACGGCGGATCATTGCCATGAAGTGGCCGGTGTCGATGCGTCCGCCGCTGGTCGTCGGATCGCCGGGTGCAATGGGCAGGCGTATCCATAACACGTCTATTGGTGCGCCCAGGTCACGCACTTGCAAGCCAGCCGCTGCACGCACTGTGGAATGTCGTCCGTCTGCGCCGATCACCAGGTCGGCGGTGGTCTGCAATGGTCCATCGGCAGTTTGAACACGCACACCCTGCACGCAGCTGTCGTTCTCGATCAAGCCGACGATTTCTGCATTCATCATCAGGTGAAAGTTGGGACGCAGCAGCGCCTGGTCGCGCAGGAAATCGAGGAACTCCCATTGCGGCATCATCGCAATGAAGCCGCAGCGCGTGCGCAAACGCGAGAAGTCGGCGACCGTGACTTCAGTGCCGCCGATGGATACGCGCAAGATGCGCGCCTTGTCATGCGGGCGCGTCAGAAATGCATCGAGCAGGCCGAGCTCGTGCATCACTTCCAGGGTGGAGGGGTGTACGGTGTCACCGCGGAAGTCGCGCAGAAAATCGGCATGCTTTTCCAGTACCACGACATCCACCCCGGCACGTGCCAGCAGCAAGCCCAGCATCATCCCGGCGGGCCCGCCACCGGCGATGCAACAACGGGTGTGTAGCGTGTTTGACATGGTGCCCTTCGCCTGAGAACTCCGTCATCATAGTTAACTTCGCGATGCGCGCATAGGTCACATTGAGAACGTTGAGGACAGTGACCACATTGATGAATGCGCGCGCCGACTATCCCGTTTCAGTGCGATATTTTGCCTTCAAGAGTCCTGCAAGTTGGGAATTCCTGCATGGATGGAATATGATCAAAAAGGGTCAGCGTCATCGGTTCGCGAGAGGCTCCTATGAACAGTCTAAAACAGGCACGAATATTCTCTCGCATCCGGGTTCTGTATGCGGACGCCAGCGCACTGTCGATTCGCTTCAGCCTCGCTCTGCTGGTGACGGCCTGTGTGTTGCCGGGTTCGCTGATGTCGGCGTATCTGATTTTTGATGGCTATCAAACGCAACGATCTCTGCTGATTCGCGACACGATTGCGACGGCACGCGCCATGGCATCCACGCTCGACAGGGATTTGGCCAGCGTCGAATCCGGTCTGCATGTTCTGGCGACCACGCCCTGGCTGGCGAGCGATGACTTTGCCGGATTTTATCGGCGTGCACGCGAGGTTCTGCCCTCACAGGCGGCCAACAACTACGTGGTGATCGATTCATCCGGACGCCAAATATTGAATACGCTGGTTCCCTATGGCGAACCGTTGCCGGAGCGTGGCGGGCCACCGCAGCTGAAAGAAATTTTTGAGAGAGATACCACCGTTGTGACGGATATTTTCATCGGCCCGGTGACTGGCAAGCCGATTGTTGCGATGGGGGTGCCGGTGCATCGTGACGGGAAAATTATCTACAGTCTCAATGTCGGGATTTTTCCGGAGCGTGTGGGCGCGTTGCTGCAACGCCAGCGCCTGCCACAGGGGTGGATCGGCGTGGTGTTTGATCGCGCTGGAGTCGTGATTGCGCGGACCCATGCGATGGATCGTTTTGTTGGAAAAAGTGCCTTGCCTGCGCTGGTCAAGGCCGCCAGAAATGCGGTGGAAGGCACCGTTGATACGGTCATGCTTGATGGCGTTCCGGTGAACGTCGCGTTCAGCCGATCCGAGCTGTCGCAGTGGACAGTTGCCGTCAACATTCCAGCCTCTGTATTGACTGAGGGTTTGAAGACGTCCCTCTGGCTTTTGGTTGCGATGACCGCGGCCTTGCTGGCCGGTGGGCTCTGGTTGGCGTGGAATCTTGGTGACCGCATCGCGCGGGCGATTCAGGGCTTGACTGCACCTGCACTGGCGTTGGGATCGGGCAAGGCGATTATCGTCCCGCCTTTGCATCTCAAGGAGGCGGACGAGGTGGGGCATGCGTTGATCGCCGCATCGAACCTGCTGCTCCAGGCACAGCATGATGCGCACTATGATGTGCTCACCGGCCTGGCAAACCGGGCGCTGTTTCACGAGATACTGAATCACCAGTTGGCGATTTGCGTGCGTGATGGAACGGAGCTGTCGTTGCTCTACATTGATCTCGATGGCTTCAAGCCGATCAATGATTTGCATGGACACGCCATCGGCGATGCATTGCTGCAGGGGGTGGCAGCCCGTATCAAGGCCGGTATTCGCAACTCGGATGTGGCGGCCCGCATCGGTGGCGACGAGTTCGTGGTGTTTTTGGTGGAATCCGGTATTGAGCTCGCCAAAACCATCGCTGAAAAACTGGTGGCGTCGCTCTCGCAATCCTACACATTGCATCCGCTTCATCGACTGGACATTCGTGTCACGGCCAGCATCGGCATTGCAACGTTTCCGGGTTCGGCTAGGTCCAGTGCAGTGCTCCTGCAACGTGCGGATGCAGCAATGTACGCAGCGAAAAAATCCGGGAAAAATACCTATGCGGTGGCCGCGCCCGTCGAGCGGGAATGAGATTTCTGGCGCCGGATATCTGGTGCCGCGATATCAGCGCCGCCGAGCGCGTTGACGCCAGCGGTGGATCACCGCATAGCCGCCCAGCATGCCACCCAGGTGGGCGAAATGCGCCACCCCTGCTAGGGTACCCGTTACCCCCAGCGCGAGTTCGACGCCTGCGTACAGCGTGACAAACAGCCATGCAGGCAGGGGAATGGGTGGGAGCAGCAGCATGATGATGCGGTTCGGAAAGAGGAGTGCATACGCAAGCAGCAATCCGAACACGCCGCCCGACGCGCCCACGGTGGGATAGATGCTTCCGGTGAACGTCGTAAACAACAGCTGCATGAGCGCGGCGGACAAGATGCTGGCGAAATAGAGCTGGAGGAAGGTCTTGCGCCCCAGGCTGTATTCAAGTTCCCGGCCGAACATCCACAGGCCAAACATGTTGAAAGCGAGATGGGTGATGCTGCCGTGCAGGAAGGCATAGGTGACGAGCTGCCAGGGCATGAAGCCGCCGTGCAGCGGCCACAGGGCGAGCGCAGCGACTGCCGTTGGGTTGATGGTGGACTGTAGCAGGAAGGCGCCGATCGTGATGATAATGAGCATTTGAACACTGGACGATGTGGTACGCACGGTGAGCCTTTCCTGATGACAGAGTAAGTCGGAATCGATTCTGGACTTCAATAATTATTGTGCATTTGCACTGCGTGTGCTCGCGCCGAAACGTTCAATCTCGCGTTCGAGATCGAGACGGCTCATCTCATGCAGGTTCTCGCGTTCGGCGGGTGTCAACAATGCGAGCGGCACCATCCAGGTCACCTCGAATTCCAGCCCATCCACGTCACGGGCGTACAGGCTCTTGGTAGTGACGTGGTTGGTTTCGCCGTAGAGGGCGTTTGCCTTGACCAATTTTTCGCGCAAGTCACGCAGGTCGCCGAGGGTGGTGACTTCCCATGCCAGGTGGTATAGGCCGACCATGTTTTTGCCCGACTGCGAGGGCGCGGCATTTTCACCAATCGAGAAGAAGGCGATGTCATGGTCGTTGCTGGAATCGGGGGCGCGCAGAAAATAGCCGTCGGGATAGTTGAAGGCATCAGTAAAGCCGAGCACATCGCGATAGAACACCGCGCTTTTTTCAGCGTTGCGTACGTAGAGGACGGCGTGGTTGAGGCGGTGAATTGGCATCTGTCGCTCCGGCTTATCGGCAAGCTTTGGCGGCAATGGCATTCCCTGCGCGCGCGTTCGATGGACGGCCGAGTTGCTGGCTGATCCATTGGCCGGTTTCGACCATGGCGTTCAGGTCAATGCCGGTGCTGATGCCCAGGCCGTGCAGCAGATAGATCAGGTCTTCGGTGGCGACGTTGCCTGTCGCACCTTTCGCGTAGGGGCAGCCGCCCAGTCCGGCGATGGAAGCATCGAAGCGATGCACGCCGACTGCGAGGCTGGCATAGACATTGGCGAGTGCCTGGCCGTAGGTATCGTGAAAGTGGCCGGACAAATGTTCCAGCGGCACGATGCCGGCGGCGGCTTCCATCACACGCTGCACTTGTCCGGCAGTGCCGACGCCGATCGTATCGGCGATGCCGATTTCGTCGCAGCCCAGATCGGCGAAGCGTTGCACGACTTCAGCCACTTTTTCGGCGGCGACCGCGCCCTCATAGGGGCAGCCCAGCGCGCAACTGACGGCAGCACGAATGCGCAGATTGTTGCGGCGTGCTTCCTGCACCACCGGGATGAAGCGGGTGATCGATTCGGCAATGGAGCAGTTGATGTTCTTGTGCGAAAACGTTTCGCTGGCGGCGCTAAAGATGACGATTTCATTCGCGCCGCTGGTCAGTGCGCCGACAAACCCCTGCATGTTCGGCGTCAGCACGCTGTAGCGCACACCCGGCGTGCGTACGATTCCGGCCATCACTTGTGTTGCATCGGCTAGTTGCGGCACCCATTTGGGTGAGACGAAGGAGGTGACTTCCAGGCTGGTGACCCCGGCAGCCAGCAGCCGGTTGCAGAGCGCAATCTTGATCGACGCCGGAATCTGCTGCGCCTCGTTTTGCAAACCGTCGCGTGGGCCGACTTCGGTGATGGTGACGCGCGTGGGGAGGGTCGTTGTGTTCATGACGTAATGCTACCTTGCTGAAAGGCAAAAGCAACCTCTAACGCAGAGGCGCTGAGGATCGCAGAGAAAACCTTGAGGGGGTTCTCTGCGGGTCTCTGCACTCTCAGCGTCTCTGCGTTGGAGCTTGTTTTCCCTACTTCTGCCAGCGCGGCTTGCACTTTTCCAGAAACGCCGCTACGCCTTCGCGGCCATCTTCGCTGGTGCGGGCCTGGGCAATAGCGCTGGCAGTCAGTTCACGCAGGAGGGGATTGATCGGGTGATCGCTGACCTGCGTGATCAGTTGCTTGGTACTGGCGATGGCTTGCGGGCTGGCGTGCAGCAGTGCGGCGATGAGGGATTCGAAGGCGCGCTCGAAATTTTCTGTAGTGCACACTTCGTGGATCAGACCGATGCGCTGCGCGGTGGTGGCGCAGAATTTTTCTGCGCTCAGCGCATAGCGCCGCATCTGCCGCGCACCGATGGCGCGCATGACATAGGGGCTGATAGTGGCGGGTACCAGACCGAGTTTGACTTCCGACAGTGCGAAGTTTGCCGTTTCAAGCGCGAGCGCGATATCACACACGCTGATCAATCCGATGCCGCCGCCATAGGCATCGCCCTGCACGCGGGCGATGATGGGTTTGGGGCATTGATCGAATTGATGCAGCATGTCGGCCAGGGCGCGCGCATCGGCCAGATTTTCTGCTTGATCGTGCTGGGCCATGCGGGCCATCCAATCCAGATCAGCGCCCGCGCAAAACGTATCGCCTTGCGCGGTCAGCACAATGATGCGCACATGCGGTTGCTCTGACACAGCGCGAATCGCGGCGCTCAGATCGGCAATCAACACTTCGTTGAGTGCGTTGCGCACGGCCGGGCGGTTCAGCCGTAGCGTGGCGATCGGTTCGCAGATTTCGACGTGCAGGGCTTCGCTGTGCATTGGGGGTTCCTCACACTTATTCCAGGGCGTGGAGTAGTACAGGTGTTTCCCTCATCCGGCGCTATGCGCCACCTTCTCCCGGGGGGAGAAGGGAATTTAAAGCCCCTCTCCCTCCGGGAGAGGGGTTGGGGTGAGGGAGAGCCTTCAAACGTACAACACGCGCCTCACATCCGAAAAATCCCAAACTTGGTTTCTGGAATCACGGCGTTCAAACTGGCGTGCAACCCTAGTCCGAGGCATTGCCGCGTATCGACCGGGTCGATGATGCCGTCATCCCACAGCCGTGCGCTGGCGTAATAGGGATGGCCTTCGGTTTCGTATTGTGCGCGGGTGGGTTGCTTGAATGCTTCCTCGTCTTCCTTGCTCCAGGTGCCACCTTTCGCTTCAATACCGTCGCGCTTGATGGTCGCCATTACGCTGGCGGCCTGCTCGCCACCCATCACGCTGATGCGAGCGTTCGGCCACATCCACAGCATGCGCGGCGCGTAAGCGCGGCCGCACATGGCGTAATTGCCGGCGCCAAAACTGCCGCCGACGATGACAGTGAATTTCGGCACGCGCGCGCACGCCACGGCACCAACCAGCTTCGCGCCGTGTTTGGCGATGCCTTCGTTTTCGTATTTGCGCCCGACCATGAAGCCGGTGATGTTTTGCAGAAACACCAGCGGAATTTTGCGCTGGCAGCACAGCTCGATGAAGTGCGTGCCCTTCAATGCCGATTCGGAAAACAGAATGCCGTTGTTGGCGATGATGCCCACCGGCACGCCCCAGATGCGCGCCATGCCGGTGATCAGGCTGGTGCCGTAGCGTGCTTTGTATTCGTCGAAGTCGGAATCATCGACGATGCGCGCAATGATTTCGCGTGCATCGAACGGCCGCCGCGTATCGGTGGGGATGATGCCGTACAGCTCTTGTGCGGCATAGCGCGGGGCCACCGGTTCGCGCAAATCAAGCTGATCTGGCTTGCGCCGGTGCAGGTTGCCGACGATCCGACGCGCAATTTGCAAGGCATGGGTATCGTCGTCGGCCAGATGATCGGCGACGCCGGACAGGCGCGTGTGCACATCACCACCGCCAAGGTCTTCCGCGCTCACTACTTCACCGACGGCGGATTTCACCAGCGGCGGCCCGGCCAGAAAAATCGTGCCCTGATTTTTGACGATGATCGATTCGTCGCTCATCGCTGGCACATAGGCACCCCCGGCGGTGCATGAACCCATCACCACCGCAATTTGCGGAATCCCGGCTGCGCTCATATTGGCCTGGTTGTAGAAGATGCGGCCGAAGTGCTCACGGTCGGGGAAGACTTCGTCCTGATTGGGTAGATTGGCGCCGCCGGAGTCCACCAGGTAAATGCAGGGCAGGTTGTTTTGCTGCGCAATCTCCTGCGCGCGTAAATGTTTCTTCACCGTGATCGGGTAATAGGTGCCGCCTTTCACGGTAGCGTCGTTGCACACGATCACGCATTCCTGGCCATTGATTTTCCCCAGCCCGGTGATGATGCCTGCACCCGGTGAGTCGTTGTCGTACATGTTGTGCGCAGCGAGCGCAGAAAATTCCAGAAACGGTGTGTCGGGATCGAGCAGCGCCGCGATGCGTTCGCGCGGCAACAGCTTGCCCCGCGCGGTGTGTTTGGCACGTGCCGCCTCGCCACCACCGAGGGCGGCCTGTTCCAGCTTCTGCCGCAAATCCTGCACCAGCGCCTGCATTGTCTGCGCGCTGGCCTGGAAGGCTTCGCTACTGGTGTTTATTTTTGTTTCGATGATGGGCATGTTAGTTAGCCAAAAGAATGTTCACCACAGAGAGCACAGAGTACACAGAGAAAAAAGCGGTTGAGTCGTGCCAGCGCAGGCTGGCATCCAGTGTCTTTGCAACGTCAAGCCGCTAGGTTCCTGCCTGCGCAGGAACGACGGAAATATTTTCTCTGTGTTCCCCGTGTTCTCCGTGTTCTCTGTGGTGAGTATGCTTTTATATGCTCTCATTAAACAACTCCCGTCCAATCAGCATACGTCGAATTTCCGAGGTGCCTGCGCCGATTTCGTACAGCTTGGCGTCGCGCCATAGTCGTCCGGTGGGATAGTCGTTGACATAACCGTTGCCGCCGAGGATCTGGATCGCTTCGCCGGCCGTCCAGGTGGCGCGTTCGGCGCAGTAGAGAATGGCTGCTGCGCAATCCTTGCGCAAGTGGCGGGCGCTGCTGTTGCTGCGCGTGCAGGCGTCGAGATTCTTGCCGACGGTGTAGCACAGCGTACGGGACGCTTGCAGGGTGGTGTACATGTCGGCGAGCTTGGCCTGAATCAGTTGAAATTCGCCGATGGCCTGACCGAACTGTTTGCGTTCGTGCACATAGGGCAGCACCACGTCCAGGCAAGCCTGCATGATGCCGATGGGCCCGGCGGCCAGTACGGCGCGCTCGAAATCGAGACCGGACATCAGTACTTTGACGCCGCCGCCGACCGTGCCCAGCACGTTTTCCTTTGGCACCACGCAATCGGTAAACACCAGTTCGCCGGTATGGCTGCCACGCATGCCGAGTTTGTCGAGTTTTTGCGCTACCGAAAATCCGGGGAAATTTTTTTCGACGATGAAAGCGGTGATGCCGTGCGAATTTTTCTGTGTTGCTGCTTGCGTATCGGTTTTGGCATAGACCACTAGCACGTCGGCATCGGGGCCGTTGGTAGTCCACATCTTGCTGCCGTTCAAAAGATAGTGATCGCCACGGTCGTCGGCCCGCAGGCGCATCGACACGACATCGGAGCCGGATTCGGTTTCCGACATCGCCAGTGCGCCGATCCAGTCGCCGCTGATGAGTTTGGGCAGATATTTCTGTTTCTGAGCAGCATTGCCGTTGCGGTGAATTTGATTGATGCACAGATTCGAATGCGCGCCGTAACTGAGCGCCACGCTGGCCGAAGCACGCGAGATTTCTTCCATGGCCACCATGTGTGCCAGATAGCCCATCGCCACGCCGCCGTAGTCTTCGCTGGCGGTCATACCCAGCACGCCGAGGTCGCCGAGTTTTTTCCACAAGTCCATCGGGAATTGGTCGTCGCGGTCGATCTGCGCCGCGCGCGGAGCGATTTCCTTTTGTGCGAACTGACGCACGCTGTCGCGCAGCGCGTCGATGTCGTCGCCGAGGAAATAATTGAGTGTGGTCATCAAGTGGGCTCCTGCTTTGCTCCCTACCCCTGCCAGGGGGAGGGAACTTATCTGTTCATGCTGCGCGTTGTTGCGGCGGTGTACTGCGCGTCGATGCCGCGACGAATTCGCGCAGCAGCGCATCTTCCTTCTGTTGCACCTGTTGCATGGCGGCTTCCTTCACCGGGCCGAAGCCGCGAATCTGTTCCGGCAGGCGCGCGAGTTCCAGCGCGAATGCATGATTGCCGGTTTGCAATTCCGTGCTCAGGCGCTGGATCAATTGCATGTAGTGCGCCAGCAAGGCGCGTTCGCTGCGGCGTTCCGCGCTGCGCGAAAAAATGTCGAAGGCACTGCCGCGTAGAAAGCGCAGCTTCGCCAGCAACTTGAATACGTTGAACATCCAACTGCCAAAGATCCGCTTCTGCGGCCGCCCGGTATTCGGGTCAATGCGCGCCAACAGGGGCGGGGCCAGGTGAAATTCGAGTGCGTAATCGCCCTCGAAATCGTGTGCGATCTTTTGCATGAAATCAGTTTCAGTGTACAAGCGTGCGACCTCGAATTCATCCTTGGTGGCCATCAGCTTGTACAGATTACGCGCCACCGCCTTGCCGAAGGTGTCGCCCAGCCCCAGTGCTTTTTCACGTGTCGCACAGGCTTCGACCAGGCTGGTGTAGTACTGTGCATAAGCGGTGTTTTGATACGCGGTCAGTCGTTGGGCGCGGTCCTTGACAATCGCTTCCAGCGTATTCAGACGGCGTGGTATGAAATGCACCTGGGTGCTGGTGGCGCTGCCAGCGGCACGTTTGACGGATACCGGATCGACGGCGGCTTGACGGCCCCAGGCGAGGGCGTCGAGATTCAGTTGTACGCGCGCGCCGTTCATCACGATGGCGCGTTCCAGCGTATCCGGGTGCAACGGCACCCAGCCTTTTTGCAGGGCGTAACCGAGCATGAACATATTGGTGGCGATCGAATCTTCCAGCAGCGCGGTGGCTAGCGTGGTGGCGGCGACGGTATCGGCGGCCAAGCGGCAGGTGGCTTGCAACAGGCCGACGATATCGTCGAGGGGCGCTTCCCAGTCGGGCTGGTGAATGAAATCGCTGGTGGGCATGACATCGCTGTTGATGACGGCGCGGGTCTTGTGCGGCGACAGCCGCGTGAGTGTATCGGGGGTGGCGCACACCACCGCGTCGCAGGCGAGCAGCAGGTCGGTGTCGCCATCGGCGATGCGCGCGGCGTGCAGGCTGCCAGCAGTCGGCCCGAGGCGCACATGCGAGCGCACCGCACCGCCTTTTTGCGCCAGTCCGGCCATGTCGAGCAGCAGGGCGCCCTTGCCTTCCAGATGCGCAGCCATGCCGAGTATGGCGCCGATGGTCACCACGCCGGTGCCGCCAACGCCGGTGACGAGGATGTTGTAGGGTCGATCCAGCGGCGGCAGGTCGATGGCGGGAAAGGTGTTCGGTGCGGGCGGCATTTGTTTCGATTGCGGTGTGTGCTCGCGCAACTGACCACCGACGACCGAGACGAAGCTGGGGCAGAAACCCTTGATGCAGCTGTAATCCTTGTTGCACGAGGATTGGTCGATCGCACGTTTGCGGCCCAATTCGGTTTCCACCGGCACGATCGAGACGCAGTTCGACTGCTCGCTGCAATCGCCACAGCCTTCGCATACGTCTTCGTTGATGACGACGCGGCGGGCCGGGTCGGGGTATTTGCCGCGTTTGCGGCGGCGGCGTTTTTCTGCGGCGCAGGTTTGATCGTAGATCAGCACGGTGACGCCGGGTTGCTCGCGCAGATGGCGTTGAATTGCATCCAGCTCGTCGCGGTGGCGGATGTGCGTTTCGGGCGGGAACATTTCCTCGGCATCGTATTTTTCCGGCGCGTCGCTGACGATGACGATGTCGCGCACCCCTTCGGCAAATACCTGTTGCGCGACATGCGGCACGGTCAGCACGCCTTCAACCGATTGACCACCTGTCATTGCCACCGCATCGTTGAACAGAATCTTGTAGGTGACATTGACCTTCGCGGCGACAGCGGCGCGGATCGCCAGAATGCCGGAGTGAAAGTAAGTGCCGTCGCCGAGATTGACGAACATGTGTTGGGTATGGGTGAACGGCGCCTGCCCGATCCACGCCACGCCTTCGCCGCCCATCTGGCTGTAGAACTCGGTATGGCGATCCATCCAGATCGCCATGTAGTGACAACCGATGCCGGCCAGCGCACGGCTGCCTTCCGGCACGCGCGTCGAGGTGTTGTGTGGACAGCCGGAGCAATACACCGGCAGGCGCTGCGTTTTGACCGGATGTTGTGCCACCAGCGTGTTGAAAAAATCCTTGCCTGCCTGGATGCTGTGCACACGGGTGAGTAAGTCTTCATGGGGCTGCGAACGTTGCAGGCGCGCAGCGATTGTGAGTGCAATATCGGCAGCGGAGAGTTCGCCACCAGAAGACAGCAAGGCGATACCGTCGTCGCCATACTTGCCGGTGACGCGCGGACGCAGTGCCGTGTTGAACAGAATGTCCTTGACCTGCGCTTCCAGCACACTGCGCTTTTCTTCCACCACCATGATCTCATCCAGCCCGCGCGCGAATGCCTGCACAATCTGTGGATCGAGTGGCCAGCTCATGCCGATTTTCAACAGGCGGATGCCGTGGCGCGCAATCTGCGCTTCATCCAGGCCGAGCAGGTCGAAGGCTTGCAACGTGTCGAGATAGGACTTGCCGGTGGTGACGATGCCCAGCGTGGCCTGCGGCGTGTCGATGACAATGCGATTGAGCTGGTTGGCGCGCGCATAGGCGAGCGCGGCGGGCAGCTTGTGCTCGAGCAGACGACGCTCCTGTTCCAGTGCTACATCGGGCCAGCGCAGGTTCAAGCCACCGGGTGGCAAGAGAAATTCAGTCGGCGTGACGAGGCTTAACGCTAGTGGAGCAATCTCGAACGAGGCCGTGCTCTCCACCGTATCCGACACGGTTTTGAAACCCACCCAGCAGCCGGAAAAACGCGACAAGGCAAACCCATGCAAACCGAATTCGATGAACTCGCGCACCCCGGATGGATTGAGAATCGGCACCTGCGACGCGATCAGCACCTGTTCGCTCTGGTGTGGCAATGTCGATGATTTACAGGCATGGTCGTCGCCGCACACCAGCAGTACACCGCCATGTTTGGAACTACCCGCCGCGTTGCCATGTTTGATCGCGTCAATCGCGCGATCCACGCCCGGCCCTTTGCCATACCACAGCGCAAATACGCCATCGACCGTAGCCTGCGCATCCTGCGTCACCTGCTGCGTGCCCCAGACAGCGGTCGCGCCGAGTTCTTCGTTGATGCCGGGGGAGAAATGAATCCGATGCTGTTCGAGATAACGCGCCGCGCGCCATAATTCCAGATCGACCGACCCCAGTGGCGAGCCCCGATAGCCGGACACAAAACCCGCTGTGTTCAAGCCTGCCGCCTGGTCGCGCAGGCGCTGAAACATCAGCATGCGCACCAGCGCCTGCGTGCCGGTCATATACACCCGGCCAGCGGTGACCTCGTATTTGTCCTGCAGCGAAACTTCTGGCGTGCCCATTGTTATCCCGTCCGCAAGGTGGAGCCTCGTAGTCCAGTATCGGCACGGATGCTGCTTTTCGCAATGGCGATGTCCACGATGCGGGCAAAAAATCTTTATTTATTGTTGCGTGGGACGGTAAGATCACCATCCGTATGGTTACGGATGGGAGAACATCATGTCGCTCGTGTCTGCGTTTCTTGCCTTTCTGCATCACCTCGCTGCTTTCGGTCTGATGGCCGTACTGGTATTGGAAATGCTGCTGGTGCGCGAGGCGCTGACGCTAGACCGCGCACGCAAGTTGATGCGTTTTGATCTGGCCTATGGCGTGCTCGCCGGGATCGTGCTGGTGGTGGGCTTGCTGCGCCTGATCTATTTCGAGAAAGGGCTGGACTACTATCTGCACAGCCTGCCTTTCCTGCTCAAGATGGGCTTGTTTCTGGGAGTCGGCCTGTTGTCGATCATTCCCACCCTGGAGTTCATCTCCTGGCGCCAGCCGATTGCCGCCGGTCAGGTGCCGGTGCTGGACGCCCAAAAAAAGCGACGCTTGTCGTCCATCATCCATGCCGAATTGGTCGGACTGGGACTGATGTTGTTGTGTGCCGCGCTGATGGCACGGGGGGTAGGGCAACTGGACTGACTTGACGGCTGACGCCGCTGAGCAAAAAAGTCACAAGAAACAGGCAAATAAACCTATTGCGACGCAGCAAAGAAGGGTATCATTACGCCCTTTCCCGTTTCCCTAACCAGCGCTGTACCGTTTTGATTTTATTGGCTTTTCGCCGCCAGAATCTTTCAAAGACTTACGCAGGCCTTCGCTTTCGTTCCCGCTTTCCGGCGCTTTATTTTTGAGCATTCATTATGTCACGCAGTCTCCGCAATATCGCCATCATCGCTCACGTTGACCATGGCAAAACCACCCTCGTTGATCAGTTGCTGCGCCAGTCCGGCACCTTCCGCGAGAATGAAAAAGTCAGCGAACGCATCATGGACAGCAACGATCTGGAAAAGGAACGTGGCATTACCATTCTGGCGAAGAACTGCGCGGTGGAATACGAAGGCACGCACATCAACATCGTTGACACCCCCGGACACGCCGACTTCGGCGGCGAGGTGGAGCGCGTGCTGTCGATGGTGGACG